>Ga0187770_10002227_pt1 | contig 10768 bp, 7 predicted proteins | sample 0116_SJ02_MP02_2_FD_133154 | JGI IMG/M metagenome (GOLD analysis project Ga0187770, IMG submission 133154) | Tropical peat soil microbial communities from peatlands in Department of Meta, Colombia - 0116_SJ02_MP02_20_MG | ecosystem: Environmental > Terrestrial > Soil > Wetlands > Peat | place...
ATCGGAACCGTAGGTCAGTTCGGTCAGCCACTCGCCCGCCAACCTTTCATCCAGGGAGAAAAGTTGAGTTTTAAGCCTACGCGTGATTTTGAATTCAGCGTGTCAGCCATCGTGGTGTTCGCAGGTGGATCCACACCCCTTACGCTTCATTATTTGCTCAGGAGTTACTCCATCAATATCGCTCAGCGACCAGGCTACAACACTACTCCAAGCTCCGGGCACTCGGGCGTCGATTTTGTTTACAAGATTCCCGGTCTTAGGAATTGGCTGACATTTTATGGAGATGCCTTCACGGAAGATGAGCTTTCTCCGTTGGGCTATCCCCGCAAGTCGGCGTTTCAAGGCGGGCTGTATATGCCCCGCATCCCCGGTATTCCCAAACTCGATCTCCGCATTGAAGGAGGCACCACTTCGCCCGTGGACTTTCCGAGTTGTCACGGGTGTTTTTACGTGAGCACTCTCTATCCGGACGGATATACGAACTCAGGGAATCTGATGGGAAGTACATTGGGACGCGGCTCCCAAGGAGAACAAGCCTGGAGTACTTACTGGTTCAGTCCTCGGAACAAAATCCAGTTCAGCTACCGACAGCAAAAAGTGGATTCCCTCACCGTGACGGGTGGCGGCACGATAAATGACGGCGGTGTTCAAATGAATTTTCAGTTGAGGCCAAATATTTCGCTGAGCGGATTAGTGCGGTACGAAAAGTGGAACTATCCGATTCTGGCCAACGGACCTCAATCGAACGTAACGACTTCGATCGGCATCGCCTTCCTCCCGGTAGGGGGAAGACCATGAAAAGCTCGCCAATGCGGTATTCGTTCAAAAAGAACGAGGAAGAAAGGTTTTAATGGAACCGCTTGCCAAGGCCCAGCCTGAGGGGTCGACAGAACTTATGGACCGAAATGGAGCCTCGGAGGAGATCCTGCAGCCTGTGGATAGAGAAAAAATTCTTTCCCGACTTCGTTTGCTCTGGGGAAAACGGCGTTTTCTCGCCAAAGCCGCAGGGGTTGGACTGGTGACGGGTACGCTGCTGGCCTTCCTCATTCCAAAACAGTTCGAGTCAACGGCACAACTGATGCCTCCGGATTCGCAATCTTCGAGCAGCCTGGCCATGCTGGCGGGACTCACGGGCACGGGCGGACTGGGAATGGTGGCCGGCGACCTCCTGGGAATCAAGACCAGCGGCGCACTCTTTGTGGGCGTATTGCGCAGCCGGACGGTGGAAGATCGCATCGTCGACCGGTTTGATCTGAAAAAGGTCTACAGAAAGAACTTGCAAAAGGAGGCGCGGGAAAAACTGGCGGACCGCACGGCGATTACCGAAGACCGTAAAAGCGGGATCATTACCCTAACGGTGACGGACCAGGATCCGAAGCGCGCCGCGGCCATGGCCAGCGCGTACGTTGAAGAGCTCAACACACTGACCGAACAACTCAGTACATCTTCCGCGCGTCGCGAACGCGTTTTTCTGGAAGAGCGACTGGACGCAGTGAAGCAGGACCTGGAAGCCTCGGAAAGAGATTTCAGCCAATTCGCCAGCAGCAAGGGCGCGATCGACATTACCGCCCAGGGCAAGGCGATGGTAGAAGCCGCCGCGACCTTGGAAGGCCAGCTCATTGCAGCGCAATCGGAGCTGGAGGGATTGAAGCAGATTTATTCGGACAACAACATCCGGGTGCGCGCGACGCAGGCGCGCGTCGACGAATTGCGCCAGCAACTACGAAGGCTTGGGGGCACGGCGGGGGGATCTGCCGAGACGGCGAGCGAATCTGACACGTCGTATCCAACGTTACGGCAGTTGCCTATTCTGGGCGTGCCGTACGCCGACAAGATGCGGCGGCTGAAGGTGCAAGAGGCGATATTCGAAGTGCTAACAAAGCAATACGAGCTGGCGAAAGTGCAGGAAGCAAAGGAAATCCCGTCGGTGAAGGTATTGGATGCGCCCGTTGTACCGGAACACAAATCGTTTCCACCTCGTCTTGTAATCATGATTCTTGGACTGTTCTGTGGAAGTTTAGCCGGCATCGTTTGGCTAGTGGGCCAGGCTCGCTGGGAAGAAACCCCTGAGCGCCATCCGGGCAAAGTATTGGCGCAGGAAGTCTTCGACACGTTCGCTGCGCGTATTCCTTGGATTTCGCGCAATGGAGCCAGCCGTGGCGAACCTGCCGTTGAAACACACAGCGCTCCGGAAGGACCGGCAGAGAGCAAAAGCGCCACAGCAGGAAATTAGCGGTTTTCGGTGTAACTGTTTACAAGCACGTGGGTTAGGTCACAGACGCCCTGTAAGTGACGGAGCGAAGCTGTAAGTGCCAGTGGGAATGCGGAGTGGGTCAACGAGATGGGGAATTTGCAGCTGATCAATGTCAGTAATGGAAGGGTGCCAACCGTTTCGGAATGTGCGGCGGAGAGACGCTGGTACGCTGCTTACACGTGCGCACATCACGAAAAGCGCGTTGCACAGCAACTGGAGCTGCGCTCCATCGAGTCGTTTCTCCCGCTGTACGAGAAGGTGGGCCGGTGGAAGGACCGGAGAGTAAAACTGCACTTGCCACTATTCTCCGGCTACGTGTTCGTGCGCATTGTGCTGGAGGAAAGGCTCCGCGTGCTGCAAATCCCGAGCGTTGTCCGGCTGGTCGGATTCAACGGAATCCCCACGCCTCTCAACGATGATGAGATGAAGGCCATGCAGAATGGCCTAAGCAGTAAGTTGCGCACTGAACCGCATCCCTTTCTCACCGTTGGTCGCCGCGTGCGTATCAAGTCCGGCCCACTCGCCGGCCTTCAAGGGATACTACTCCGCAAGAGCGGTGGTTTCCGTTTTGTGCTGTCCGTCGAGCTAATCCAACGCTCCGTTGCCGCCAACGTAGAATTCGCTGATATTGAGCCACTCGGTTAGGCACAAAAGCTCCCGACGGTTTTCCATGACTACATCAGGCAAAGGCATCTGGGTCCCCTCTTTCATCGCGAAGCGGCTTCAGCTTTTCGAATCTTCTTCCGAGCCCGGCAGCCTCCGCGCTCGATTCCAGCACGGAATAAGTTGGAACGTTACGGGCGCGATAGTAAACAATGGCGCGAATTTTCTGACCAACATCGCAATTGCAAATCTGCTCGGAAGGGTGACTTTTGGCGAATATGGGATGATCCAGAGCACGTTGATGACTTTCGTCGGCATTGCACAAGCTGCCGGCGGCATCACCGCTACGAAATACGTTGCGGAATTTCGCTCCAGTGACAAGGAGCGAGCGGGCCGTGTTCTTGGCTTATGCACTGCCACGACCGCAGTTACGGGAATAATCTCCACTCTTCTGATACTGATCAGTGCCCCTTGGCTGGCAGGCACGACGCTGAAATCGCCGTTTCTTGCAAGACCACTGCAAATCGCGGCAGCCGTTGTTTTTTTCACAGTGATGAATGCATACCAAATGGGCGCACTCGCTGGGCTGGAGAGCTACCGCAAATGGGCAATCACTAACGGTCTTCAAGGGCCCCTTCAGTTCGGCATATGCAGTTTTTCGGCTTGGCGCTGGGGACTGTCAGGCGCAGTGGCAGGCCTGCTGACAACCTCTGCAGTTCGCTGGCTGCTTCTTCAGATTGCATTGCGGCGAGAGGCAAACAGACAAGGCATTGTCCTTCGCTATGCTGGGCTTTGGCAGGAGCGTCCCATCCTGCTCGGATTCGCTTTGCCCGCCGCGATAGGTGGTTTCTCGGCAGCCCCCGCGATCTGGCTGGGCAACACATTTCTCGTCCGACAGGCGGGTGGATACTCCCAACTAGCGCTGTTCGGTGCTGCCCTCAATCTCAAAAACGTTGTCATGTTTCTGCCGTTGCTGCTAAACAACGTTGGCTTTTCTCTCCTGAACAACCAGCGTGGAGAGGGCAATGAGGAGCGATACCGAAAAGTATTTTGGACAACTGTCTACTGTGTGGCTGTTGTGGTCGTTTCGGCGGCAGCCTTTGTGGGAGTTTCTGGTACTCACTTGCTGCGATTGTATGGGAAAAGTTTCCCGGAGGCACACCCCACGTTGTTGATCCTTCTTTGCGGTGCGGTCCTCGAAGCCGTAGCCATGGCGGTCTACCTCATCATCAGCACTCAAGAAAAAATGTGGCTAACACTCCTGGCAATTGTGTTACCTAGAGATTTCACTTTGGTAGTCCTCGCCTACAAGCTGACGCCAGTGTATGGGGTTGTCGGACTTGCGATGGCGCACGCGATAGCGTGGTTGCTCTGTGCGACGGTCATATTCTCTTCCGTCTTAGCCATAGGATTGAGCCCGAAGAGAAAAACAGCGGCTTCGGTAGTAATTCCGTTTTCCGGTTTGCTTGAAGGAGATTCGGACTTGTGAGACGTCTCTTTCCCTGGCCATCAAACGGTTTTCTAAGTTCATCTAGAGGATTCACCAGATATGTTCACTAATTGTGATATCGCTGCGTCTCGGAGAATGGAGATCAGAGAACCAGCGACCAGATTCGCGTTCGGCAAGAATTGGCAGCGCTTCTTGCGGGCCTTGGATGAAGAGCGGATTGCTAAGGCCGAAGACTCCCTCTGCACCATGCTGGAGGTCGAGAATCTCAAGGGGAAATCATTTCTCGACGTCGGATGTGGAAGCGGGCTCTTCTCTTTGGCAGCCATGCGGAAAGGGGCCACGCGGGTTCATTCTTTCGACTACGATCCCCAAAGTGTGGCCTGTGCGCAGGAGTTAAAGCATTGCTACTTTCGCGATGCCAATTTCTGGACGATTCAGCAGGGAGATGCTTTGGATTCTTCGTACCTCAGCACTCTGGGGAAGTTTGATATCGTCTATTCCTGGGGTGTACTCCATCACACGGGGAATTTATGGAGGGGCCTGGAGAACGTAATCCCACTGGTGGCTCAGGACGGCAAGTTGTTCATCGCCGTCTACAACGACCAAGGCAGTTTTTCTAATATTTGGAAGGCAGTCAAACACCGATACAACCGTGGAACTCCCTGGCGTGTGCTGTTAGTCCCTGCATTTGGTTCTTACTTTGTTGGAAAGGCACTAATTAGAGATATTTTAGTCTCGCATAAGAACCCGTTGGCTCGATATCGCCGGGACAAACAGTCGCGGGGCATGGCTTTCTGGACAGGATTGCTAGATTGGCTTGGAGGTTATCCATTCGAAGTTGCAAAGCCCGAAGCCATCTTCGACTTCTTTCGAATGAGAGGATTCGAACTTGTGAGACTCAGTACTGCGGGGGGTGGCCACGGGAATAACGAGTTCGTTTTCGTCAAACGTGGAGAATGAGAAGTATTTCGAGATGCCTCGTGAGTTTCATTCGGGGCTCCCAGCCGTGAACAGCCCGGCGCGAAATTGGTTCAACGGGTCTCGAAACTACTCCCTGATGGTGTATTGATAATGAACCGACAGACAATCTCGAGTCATAGCTCGACGGTTTCTACTTCGACAGACTTTGCTGAAGCATCCAATCATGACAAAGCTGGAAAATCTTATTGGGACCAGACGTATCGCCCTGAATATGCGCCTCGCGCCGTCGATCCGCACAACACTAGTCTGAAGAATTTCGTTGAGCGACAGTTTCATCGCTATTTTCTGAAAACCCTTCGGTCGATGGAAGGCAAGGAGCTTTTGGAGGTGGGTTGTGGTGGATCCAGGTACCTACCCTACTTTTCAAAGGAATTTGGTCTCCGTGTGTCAGGGCTCGACTATTCGGAGAGGGGATGCGCCTTGGCGTCAAGGATCCTGACCAAGGAGGGTGTTTCCGGAGAGATCGTTTGCGCCAATTTCTTTGAGCCACCTGAGTTTCTATTTGAACGGTTCGATGTTGTGGTTTCTTTTGGAGTTGTGGAGCACTTTGATGATACGACTAACTGTCTAGCTGCAATCGCGCGATTTGTGAAGCAGGGTGGGCTTGTTCTGACATTCATCCCCAATATGGTCGGGTTGGTTGGCCATCTACAGAGGGTCGCCGACCGACGAGTGTTCTATAAGCACGTACTGCTCGACAAGGTAATTTTGCGTGAAGCGCACGAGCAGGCCGGACTCTTCGTGCAGGAGTGCGAGTATTTCATGTTCAATAACTTCTTTGTGATCAATATGAATGAAATTGCTCGGCACTCTGCAGAGTGGTATCTGAAGGCACCTCTTATCCGAGGTCTGAAATATGTCTCCGGCGCGATCTGGGCCGTAGAGACACTGTTTCATCCATTTCGGCCAAATCGATTCATGGCGCCTTTTATCGCCTGTGCGGCTCGAGTGATCGAACCGAAAGCTAGCGTGAGCCAGGGATGGGATTTGCGGGATGACCTTAGATATGGTTCAAATCCTGATGCAGGTGAACTCGGTTCTGGCAAGGAAAAATAACTATGTGCGGAATTAGCGGTTTCTTGGGAGTTCCCGAAGGGGATCCACTCAAATTCCTCCGATCAATGAATGATGCTCAGTGCCATCGCGGCCCTGACGCGGAGGGAGTCTGGGTTTCACCGGATGAAAGAGCTGGTTTCGCACATCGCCGCCTCTCCATTATTGATCTTAGCCGAGCCGGCAACCAACCGATGCGTTCGGAGAGTGGCCGTTACGTCATTACCTTTAACGGAGAGATCTATAACTTTCTTAGGCTGCGCCGGGAGCTAGAAGAGCTGGGGCATGGCTTCCGGAGCACGTCGGATACGGAAGTCATGTTGGCGGCCTTCGAGGAGTGGGGGATTGCAGACTCGCTCCCGCGCTTCAACGGAATGTTTGCCGCAGCAGTTTGGGATGAGTCCGAGCAGCGCGGATACCTTTTCCGCGATCGTCTGGGAGTGAAGCCCCTCTATTACCAGTGGCATGGCGGTGCTCTGTTCTTTTCCTCGGAATTGAGTCTGCCATTCGCCCGATTGGTCCCTCGCGCAATCTCGCGGGATGCGCTTGCACTCTTCTTGCGCCACGGTTATGTCCCGGCTCCTTATTCAATCTATGATGGCGTGTACAAACTGTTGCCTGGGGTAGTCGCCACAATCTCCTTAGAAGACGCCGCGAACAGCCAATTTGGTTCTGCTTTTAAATATTGGGACACGCAAGGACGCGTTAATGAGATGTTGGAAAGCCGCGCTGGGAAATTGACCGAGGAACAAGCTCTTGAACGCTTGGATGACACGCTACGCCGCTCTGTTCGGGAGCGAATGATCGCCGACGTGCCGATCGGAGCGTTTCTTTCTGGCGGGATTGATTCCTCTCTGGTTGTCTCCTATATGCAGCAGGTCAGCAATTCGCAAGTTCGAACGTTCACGATTGGTTTCGAAGAGAACAGCTTCAGCGAAGCTCACTTTGCAAGAAAGGTTGCCGAGCACCTCGGAACGGCGCACGTCCAGTTGAATGTTACCGAAAAGGACGCCCTGGATGTAGTACCTCGATTGCCAGTGATGTACGGAGAGCCCTTTGCGGATTCTTCGCAAATCCCGACCTACCTTGTCTCAAAGCTCACTCGAGGACATGTCACTGTCGCCCTTTCTGGCGACGGAGGAGATGAGCTCTTCGCTGGATATAATAACTATCGGAGCATTCTAAAATACGGGCAAGTTGTGCGAATGGTCCCGTCTACGATACTGCCTGCGGCTTCGGACATCTTGGGGTGGCCTCGGGTGTTGCAGCTCGTTCATGCCTTCCTCGATGATCAGCAGGTAAACCGCCTTCTAGGCGGCATTGGGGTTTTGTCGATGGAGAGGAAATTTCAGATACACGCAGATCAGTGGGGCCCAATCACATTGCCGGAACGCCTGGTTAACGGAGCCAGAGCGGGCGCTTCCATGCAATCGTTGCCGATTTGTGGTGGAAATGCCATCGAGCAAGCCATGTGTCATGACTTGCTCAGTTATCTTCCAGACGACATCTTGGTAAAAGTGGACCGGGCAAGCATGGCGGTTTCGCTTGAAGTCCGCGCCCCTTTCGCCGACGACTTCGAGCTCTTCGATGTGGCCTGGAGAGTTCCGTTTGCAATGAAAATGAATAGGACAGGTGGCAAGGTAATCCTACGGAAGTTATTGGCTCGCTTTGTTCCACCCGAATTGACGGAGAGGCCTAAAAAGGGATTTGCCGTCCCGCTGACGAAGTGGATCGGGGGGGCGCTCAAAGAATGGGTAGGCGATTGTGTTTCTTCCGGCCGGCTTGAAAAGGAGGGATATTTGTGTCCTTTGGAAGTCGCTCGAGTGCATCGGAAGGCGCTTCAACGCAATGAATTCTACGCCCACAAACTTTGGGCAATCTGTCAGTTTCAAACATGGCTGGCGAGCAGAAGCAATATTCCGTTCTTCGACAGAGACGCCACGACAGCGAATGAAAATCGACAGTGCGCAGTTTCGTGACGGGTCGGATCGTTTTGCTCCTAGCAGCCAATTCTTGGGGAGCAGAACTAACTTCGATCTTGAATAGATTAAAGTATGAGCACTTCTAGTCTACTTAATCCTTCTATACAACAAGCGCATAAAAGTGTTCCGACCGCTGGCTTGCCATGGGGAACACTGATCACCAGCATAGTTCTTACCCTCTTCACGTGCGCAGCAATTGGTCAATGGGGTCCCTTCTTCACAACTCTAAATGAGCTTCTGACGGTCTCGATCTTGATCGCAGCAACTGCTGGGGTGGTCTTCTATCCTTGGCAGACCATGCGCACATTCCTTTGTCTGTACTTGGGTCTGCGACTGTTCACCATGACAGGTTTGATCGGATACGCGACGGCTACCTATATGTCATTGGCAATCGCCGTCGTATTGGCCAGGAAGATTCATTCGGCAGGAAAGCCGATTCCAGAATTCCCCGGAACGGACCTGATGTTAGCCTTTGCTGCACTGGTCACGCTGCAGTTTTTTCGGGCAACGAGTCCCCGCGATGCCCTACCGATTCTGTGTGATGTAATTGCCTTCGTGCTCGCAATCTGGAAGTTTTTGGCCATTCCAGAGCAGATCTTTCGAAAATGTGTCGAAGGATTCATTTTGGGGGTGCTGTTAGCTGGACTGATAGTGTTCCTTTACTCATCGCAACCCGGGAGCAGGCTAGGACTCGAATTCGGCTTCAATCCTAATGATCTTGGAAATCTTGCTGGAGCGGCAATTTTGTTTGCAGTATCCTGCGCATACTTCAAGAAGCGGCGATGGCTTCTATGGAGCGCTATCCCGCTCCTGCTAGTGTTGCTGTTTGTTACGGGGAGCCGGACTTCCGTATTCGCGTGCGCTGCGTGCGTGGGAGTCATTCTTGCCTTGAGAAGGCGGCGCATTTTTTGGGTGCTGTTAATATCCGGTTCAATTGTACTGGGTTATTTTACCTATTCTGGAATGCTAGATAATGACCCCGAGAGTTTGAGTGGGCGCTTGGCGTCTCCCTTGACAGAGTCATTTGAGGATTCCGGTGCCCACAGAGCAGTCATTTGGGGATTTTTGCTCACCCAGGTTCCAAATTATTGGAAGTTAGGGCTGGGGTTGAGAAACGTCAATCAGTTGACCGAAGAAAACGGCATCATTCCAATTATGGCTGCCCTTTCTGACCAAATAGTTGGCTATCAATCGCATAATCTTTATCTCACTACATTGCTCGAATTCGGGATCCTCGGTCTTATTCTCCTCGTCGCCTGGCAAGCCCGAGTCTTGGCCTTCGTCGTAAAAGAATCCTCACGATACTCACTTCTTCTCGCGGCAATGCTTTACTTTCTGGTCCAGGGCTTTTTCACAGGATTGAATTTCGATTTCGTGTCAGGGTTCTTGCTGGCGGCAGCATACTCAACAGGTGCGGGGAGTCAGTGCGACCCAAATCCAGATGTACCGCGTAAACAGCAACTCGCAGGTCGTACTAGCCAGAATCTTGGTGTCAACTGAGAGAATGCCAGCGCGAACAACCTATGCCCGAGGATCAGCCCACAATTCTCATCTTCCTCCCAAATTTCGAGCTCGGAGGTGCAGAGAGGCAAGCCTATGAATTGACGAGCCGTCTAAACAGTCGCAAGTACCGCCTGACACTCATTGCATTGCGCGGAGAGGGTAATTTGGCAGAGTTCTTCCGCTCTATCCCGGATCTCTCAGTGATCACGCTTGAAATTAAGAATCCTCTTTCAACTCTCATCCAGCTTAGTTCGTTGCTAGCGGAGAGAAAGGTTCAAGTTATTCATTCATTTCTCGACTCAACACATTTCTATTCTCCGCTTTTACGTGCGATTCGATGGCGACTGAAGTTAATTTTGAGTATCAGGGACTCGCGCGAAGATCGCGCGTTTGGTTACACGACCTTGCGCAGCAGGGCGAAAGAGCGTCTCTTGGAACTGTTTCTGAAGCACTCGCGATTTTTGGCCAGCATGCAGATTTCCAACTCGGAAGCCGGAAGAAGAATGTTCGGTGGAAAGCGCGCTTCCAAGATTACAGTCATCCCGAACGGGATCGATTGCGAAAAATTCAAACCCGACTTCTCGGCACGGGAAAGGATTCGCAATGCTATCAATGTACCGTCGGAGACGCCTCTGGTTGGGATACTGGCGAATTGCACGGCGTACAAGGACTACCCCACTTTCATTCGAGCTGCCCAAATCGTTTTGAGAGACCTAAAGGATGTCCATTTTTTGTCGATAGGGGAAAACCGAACAAAAGTAGGGGACTTCGCAAGGTCTCTGGTAGAAGTATCAGGGGCTAAGGACCGATTTCATTTTCTTGGGAGAAGGTGTGATGTGGAAAGACTCCTTCCCGGTCTCGATCTATTGTGTTCGTCTTCAGTGACGGAAGGGTTTTCAAATGCGATCTGCGAAGGGATGTCGTGCGGAGTGCCGTGCATTG
>Ga0187770_10002229_pt1 | contig 10766 bp, 10 predicted proteins | sample 0116_SJ02_MP02_2_FD_133154 | JGI IMG/M metagenome (GOLD analysis project Ga0187770, IMG submission 133154) | Tropical peat soil microbial communities from peatlands in Department of Meta, Colombia - 0116_SJ02_MP02_20_MG | ecosystem: Environmental > Terrestrial > Soil > Wetlands > Peat | place...
GGGCTTACCCCAGATTTGCAATAACCTTATAGCATGTCCGGCTTGCTCATTCTAGGCGCGGCGCTACGTCGGGTCAACTGGCGGTCTATGCGGCAGTGAGAAGAATCGGCGCTTTTTCGGTGATGACAAGCGTGTGTTCGAAATGCGCAGCAAGACTGCCGTCCACAGTGCGCTCGGTCCACCCGTCCGCCGCTGTCGCGGACCGGCCCGCACCCATGGCGATGATTGGCTCGACGGTGATGACCATTCCGGGCGTGAGACGCTCGCGCATCGTGAAATCGTCATAATTCGGAACGCTGGGCGGTTCGTGAATCGTGCGGCCGATTCCATGGCCTCCGAGCGCCCTGATTACGGAGAAGCCGCTGCGGCGCACTTCGCGCTCGACGGCGCGCCCAATTTCGTTCACGCGGTGTTCGGCCTTCGCAACTCGCATGGCCTGATGAAAGGCGCGCTCGGCGCAAAGGGCTAGGCGTCGAGCTTCGTTGGTGGCCAGCTCAACCGGCACGGTGATCGCTGCATCCGCCATATAGCCATTCTTCTCGAATGTCACATCGAGCTTGACCAAATCGCCCGGCAGAATTTCGCGATCGCCGGGAATTCCGTGCACGGCCTCGTCGTTGACGCTGATGCAGATGTCGCCGGGAAAGCCGTACACCACCGCTGGCGCCGATCGAGCGCCACTCTCTCGCATGATCTTCGAGCCCACTTCGGCAACACTGCCGGTCGTCACGCCCGCGCTCACGAAATTTGCCATTGCCCGCAGAGCGAGGTGACAGATATGCCCGATCTCCTTCAGTGCCACGAGCTGTTCGTAGGATTCAATCGACACGACAGCACCTCATGCGGGGTATATATACGCAGCTATCGCCCATTTGTGTAGTGATTAGTCAAATCCCAGAGCTGCAGTCTCACGCCGGCGCAGGTTTTTCGCCTTTCGCGAGTCCTGGGATCGGACGCGGCTCAGGACGCAATGCGAGTTGCGGCTCCTTGCTCGGCACCGGTGAAGCCGGCGGCGGAGGCGGAGAAGGCCGCTCCGGCAGCGGCTTGCCTTCGATAAGCAGCTTGAGTTCGGTGGCGTCCAGAACCTCACGTTCGAGCAGCGCCTGAGCAACGCGCTCCAGCGCTTCGCGATGCGTCTCGAGGATGTTGCGCGCACCCGCGTAGCCTTTGTTGACGATGCCGCGTACTTCGCCGTCTATCTTGATAGCCGTGTCTTCCGAATAATCCCGGTGCTGCGCGATCTCACGTCCGAGGAAGATTGCCTCTTCCTTCTTGCCAAAGGTGAGCGGACCGAGCGGGCTCATGCCCCACTCGCACACCATCTGGCGGGCAATTTCCGTGGCGCGCTCGATATCATTGCCTGCGCCAGTCGTTATGTGATGGAGGAAGATTTCTTCTGCGGCGCGCCCGCCCATCAGCACGGCCAACTGCGATTCGAGAAATTCCTTCGTGTAGGTGTGCTTGTCGTCGATTGGCAACTGCATGGTGACGCCCAGCGCCATCCCGCGCGGAATGATGGTCACCTTATGCAGCGGATCGGCTCCAGGAGTCATCGCGGCAACAAGCGCGTGGCCTGCCTCGTGGTATGCAGTGTTGCGTTTTTCCTCGTCCGACAGAATCATGGACTTCCGCTCGACGCCCATGAGGACTTTGTCCTTCGACATTTCGAAATCAGCCATGGTGACGAATTTGCGGTTCTGACGAGCTGCCCACAACGCGGACTCGTTGACGAGGTTCGCAACGTCCGCGCCGGAAAATCCTGGAGTGCCGCGCGCGATTACCGAAAGATCCACATCGTCAGCAAGAGGCACCTTTCGGGTGTGCACACGCAGGATTTCCTCCCGGCCTTTTACGTCAGGCCGCGGAACCACAACGCGCCGGTCAAACCGGCCCGGCCGCAAAAGCGCCGGATCGAGAACGTCGGGACGGTTCGTTGCGGCGATTAGAATTACACCTTCATTGGATTCGAATCCGTCCATTTCAACGAGCAGCGCATTGAGCGTTTGTTCGCGTTCATCGTGGCCGCCGCCAAGTCCTGCGCCGCGATGCCGCCCCACAGCGTCAATTTCATCGATGAAGATGATGCAAGGCGCATTTTTCTTGCCCTGCTCGAAAAGATCGCGCACGCGGCTCGCGCCAACGCCGACGAACATCTCGACGAAATCAGAACCGGAAATGGAGAAGAACGGAACGTTCGCCTCGCCTGCAATCGCCCGCGCGAGCAAGGTTTTGCCCGTTCCCGGAGGACCAACCAGCAAAACGCCCTTCGGAATGCGGCCACCGAGCTTTTGGAACTTCTGTGGGTCCTTCAGGAAATCGATAATCTCGTAAAGCTCCTCTTTGGCTTCATCGATTCCCGCAACGTCCTTAAAAGTGGCTTTTTTCTGCTGTGCGGTCAAAAGGCGGGCGCGAGACTTTCCGAAACTCAGTGCCTTGTTTCCACCAGCTTGCATCTGCTTCATCATGAAAATCCAGAACGCAACCAGCAGAATGAGCGGCGCGAAATTGATCATGAAGCTGATCCAATTTGCGTCCTTCACTTCCTTGTAGTTGTAGATGATGTGCTGGTCTTGCAGCGCCTTCGTGACATCGGGAATTGCGGTGTTCGCTACAGTCACACCGTGGAATTTTCCGCCATTCGTATAGTCACCGGTGAGTTCGGCGCTGTTCTGCGACAAAAATATCGTGACGTCCTTGACCTCACCCGCATGCACCTTTTCGAGGAAGCTCGTGTATTGCGGCTCATCTTCGTGAGCGGACTGCCCGCCCGTGGAAGCCATCTTCCACAAGACGACAGCCAATAAGATCATCAGAAGCCAAAATAAAATTGTGCGTACTGTTGAATTCACCGTGTTACCCCGTCCTCAGTGTACCCCTGAACCTCGATTACCGCTGGTTTGGCAGTTAACTCCGTGCCTATCCCATCAGAAGATGCTGTATGCCCGCCTTCCACAGGAGGACAACCAAGAAGATCAGTAGAATCCAAAACAGAATTGTGCGTACCGTCGAATTCACCTCGTCCTCAGTGTACCCTCGAACCTAGGTTAGCGCCTGTTCGGCACACGCCTCCGTGCCTATCCTATTAGATGCCGTTGCGCGGCTTGGTATTCAGCCGTCAAACCTACAGCCGCTCCTCCGCGATTCGGACCGCAACCCGCGTCGTCTCGCGAGTCCGAACCGCACTGGACACCGGCATTCCGCGCGCCCAAATCACCGCGCCAGCGCTTTCCAGCACCGGCCACTCCCGACGGTCACGAGCCGGAACACGCGCTGCGAGAAGCATTTGTTTCAGCTTGCGCGGCTGGCGTCCACCGCAGGGCGTATAAGCGTCGCCGGGCCGCCAATTCCTCAGGATCAAAGGCGCACGGAGCGAGTCGGCATCGAAGGTCTGACTGTCGTCTGTAGTTTCCCTCTCTGAATCGGCCCAGTCAATCAATTTCAAGCAGAACCGGCTTCCTGCCTCCGGGACCGAAATTGTCGTCTGGCTCGCGACATGGCCGGGCAGAGCCACCATATACTGGTACGCTATTCGCGCCGAAACAGTTTCCGATTTCGCGCGAGCGCTCGAGGCAGTTTCTTTAGCCGAGAAATGCAGGTCGTCAAACACGCGCTCGGCAACGATGCCTCCTGGTAATTCCACGCTTGTGCCACTCGAGGATCGCGTGGCCAAGCGGATCACCTGCTCAACGTGGTTCGCCCCGAGCCCGTGGCAGCTTCCGCGCACCTCTTCATACAGACGGCGGATCAACCGCTCGGTAAGCGGGCGCGACGCGGCATTGAATACAAAGCGTTCTGTGGTTTTCTTGGACGGAGGCGCTTTTTCTCCACGCCAAACTGGATCCAGCAAATCGGCAACGCGGATGGAAGCGCCTTGTGCGCCTGTCCTTGCGAGCGCTTGATATCGTTCCTCAACAAACGTTGACCAAAAGGTTTCTTCCTCGCGCGAAAGGCGTGCCAACTCACACAAGCGATCTACTATCGAACGCGAGAAATCGCGCTCCAGGACCGGCAGAAGTTGACTGCGAATTCGAGCACGCATGCGACGCGGGTCCCTGTTCGTTGAATCCTCACACCAGGTCTGAGCGATGCCGCGCAGATACGCGCGGAGATCATTGCGCCGAAAGGGAAGCAGCGGGCGCACAATCGTTCCAGAATTTGTGCCGGCTAGCGGATAGATGGCCGCGAGTCCCGTGGGCCCCGTGCCGCGAATCAGATGCGACAACACAGTTTCCGCTTGGTCATCCGCGGTATGTGCCACAGCGATCCGCGATACGTGACCGTCATCGAGTACTCGCTCGAAAAACGCGTAGCGCAAGCGCCGTGCCGCATCTTCGAGATTCCAGCGATTGCGCTTGGCCTCTGCGGCTACATCCCGCCGCTCGATCACAATATCCAGGTTGAGCGCTTGCGCCAGGTCGGACACGAATTGTGCGTCGCGCTCCGATTCCTCGCCGCGCAATTGGTGATCAAAATGTACAATCGAGAGGCGAATTGCGAGTTTCTCGCGAATTTCGTCAAGAATGCGCAAGAGCGCGATGGAGTCCGCGCCGCCCGAAACTGCCACTCCCACGCGATCTCCGGCCACAATCATCGCCTCATTCCGAATGTGCTTCAGAACGGATTGTGCAAGAGGATTTCGCATTGGGCGGCGTCGAGTGTCTGCGGAACGCTCGAACCTTATACTAGCAGCGACGTGGGGAAGGGGTCGAGCGCGTACGGCTCATAGCGCAGCTACCAGGGATTACAGGCGATCTGCGACTTGCTGCGTTAGCAGGTCGCGGCTATAAGAAATTCGGCGATCGAGAGCCACAGCGGCGAAGTGCGAGCAGCTCTGCCTTTCCAGCTCGGTCCACGCAGCCAAGCTCGGAATCAAAGATCGAGTCAGCCGATCCAGCAGCGCCAGCAGACTATAATATGCGCCAACCACGCGAATCTCCTTGCGATCCTCGCCGCGTTCCGGGCAGAGCCGCACAAGCTGGACCAAACGGTCGAAGTCGCCAGCGCTGACGTTCTGGTTGGCGATGCCAGTGACCTCGCGGACGCGATCTGACAGCTCAACCCGTCGGCTGTAGGCCAGAATCGAGCGGCAGTGCAAAATGAAGAACTGCAGCAACGCCGCAAACGAAATGACGAAGATGAGCGATGCAATCATCGAGCTCTCGCAACCAGCGCGGCAGTCGCCAACCTAGCATCCTCCGGAACCTTAGTGAAGGTGTAAGCCCAAGCCAATGGCAACCACAAACCGAAGACGGGCAGCAGGAATCTGAAGAAGGGAAGATATAAGTGCGGGAATAGGTTTCCGATGGCAAACGTGCCGGCAGTGCCACTGAAGTAGACACCCAACGCCAAGATCAACTGCACGAGCCGCGTCCGCGTTTCACGCAACTTCAAAACTGTGCCCCAAAGCACGTAGGTCAGCACGACGCCGACGAAGTAGAGATTTTGTCCGAGTTCGACGACGTAGTGGTTGGACAGGTTCGACTTGAACTGATGCCGGACAGCTACATAAGAAAAAGCCGCAGTTGCGAGGAGAAGCAGCACAGCAGCTTTCCGCAAGTGCTGGCTGATTTGCATTTCGCCGAACACCATCTGATAAAACCGAATGACGACCCAGAACATGAGAACGGTCAGAAGAAAGTCCGTATAATAATAGTAATAGGCATAAGTTCCTGATCCCGTGCCGAATCGACGGACGCAGAAATACAAGCCCAAAGTAACTGCGGCCTCACACAACATATAGAAATTAATGGGTAAATTGCGGACGAAAGTCTTTTTCCAGAGTGAGTACACCACAACGTAGACTTCTAAGAGGAAGCCTGCCAACCACAAAAAGTTGCTCAAATACGAGCCAAGCATCCCTGATCCTTGTGGAAGCGCTTGGCCCTATCGTAACGGCTGCCTTCGATTACTTCAAGGCAGTCGCCATTCGCGCTCTAGTTCTGTCCCGGTCCACCGGGGAACGTTGATGGCGGTGGTGCTGTCGTGCTTGCCACCATTACAGGCGCGACTGAGTGCAAACCGGGCCCGCCAGGAAACGTCGATGGCGGCGGCGCTGTGGTGCTTGCGACCAGCGCAGACGATGAACCTGAAGTTACCGCTCTCAGGCCCATAGCGCCCGTCAACACCAATAGAACCAAGACAACCAGAATCAACCACTTGTTCATGGACCCCTCCGAGTAGGAGCACTACGCGGCGGAGTCTAGTTGTGGTTGATTGCCGTCAAGAGGAAAATTTTCAGGGTGTGTGTCCAAAGAGTACACACCTCGTCCTCTGACGGTGGGCCGAAGCCCACTTCAACTTCCGCGTGAAGCGTACGCGCCAGAACCTGATGGGTCAATGTTACCGACGTACTATTCGGCCGCACGTTATCCAATTAGACACGCGATTTCGTCGGCCGAAATATACATCCTTTCATGTAGCTCGAGATCTGCGCGCCGCTGGCAGCTTGACACTTCACGAATCGAGACCGTAGCATTTGAAGTCGCCTGCTCGCCGGTGTAGCTCAGGGGTAGAGCGAGGGTCTCATAATCCCTAGGTCGTGGGTTCAAGTCCCACCGCCGGCACCACCTTCCTGGCCGCTTCGCGGTCCTTTTTTGCGCGTGTATAAAGTCTCAGGTCTCCCCCGAATTGTCTTATCGCGCTTGCGGTACAATCCGCGCCATGAAGCTAACCAAATTCGTTTTTGTGATTGTTGTGGTGGCGTGTTCTTCAATTGCTCTGGATGCTGGCGCGCCGCAAATGGAAGAAGGAGTGCAGCAGTTCGCATCACTGGGCGATTTTCAGTTGCAAAGCGGATCGGTAATTCGAGATTTTCGCGTCGGCTATCGCACCCTCGGAAAGCTCAACGCAGAAAAATCCAACACAATCTTGTTTCCCACTTGGCTCGGCGGCACTACCGAGGACTTGCTGCAAACCACAAAGTCTGGCGGCTGGCTCGACTCCAGCCGCTATTTCATCGTCTTCATCGATGCAATCGGCGACGGTGTCACTACGTCGCCGTCGAACAGCGCCGCCCAACCGTTGATGGATTTTCCGAAATTCACGATTCGAGATATGGTTGAAACAGAGCACCGCTTCGCTACAGATGTGCTTCATGTCTCTCACTTACACGTGGTCGTTGGAATCTCCATGGGCGGCATGCAGACCTTCGAGTGGGCCGTTGCTTACCCGGATTTTATGGATCTGGCAGTTCCAATCATCGGTTCTCCGCAATCGACCGCCTTCGATAAGCTTCAGTGGACTTGTCAAATTGACGCGCTCGAGCTCGACCCTAACTGGAATAACGGAAAGCCCACCGGTTCGCTGGCCCGTGGTTTCACCCTCGAAAATGAGATCGGCGCTATGAACTACACTTCCCCGACGGAACGCGTCCGTGAGACTCTGCCGCAGGACTTCGAGTCATTCCTCGTCAGGGAGAGACAAGGTGTGCATACCGATGCAGGCACAGCCGCAAACCACATCCGTCAGCGGGAAGCGATCATGACGCTGGATATTCCTGGGGAGTTTCGCACCACGCTTGCGGGAGCGGCGAAGCGCGTTCGTGCCAAGCTGTTGGTGATAGTTTCGCCCGAAGATCACCTCGTGAATCCAACGACGGCAATCGCCTTTGCCAAGGCCATCGACGCGCCTCTCGTCCTTCTCGACTCATCCTGTGGACACGCGAGCCCTACTTGCATTTCCGTCGGTCCGGTTGTGAGTCAGTTTTTGGCAGATCCGCGCAGTGTGCACAGCGAAACACTGCACGAAGCGCCGGGTTCGAGTCCAGAAATCAATTGAACGCCGAACTCGGGAAACAAAGGCCAAAATGCGGCTTCACACGGATGAGACCGGACACGCTCATCCTCGTGAACCCTGCCGCCGGTCAAGGTCGGGCGCGTCAGCAGCAGGCCGCCGTTGCTGATTACCTGGCGGCGCAAGGACAGAGAATTGAGTTCTCGGAAACGCAAGACTCCGAGGATGTTCGGCAACAAGCGCAAGACGCTGCCGCCGGCGGTGTACGTTTGGTCGTCGCTCTGGGAGGAGACGGTACAGTCCACCATTTGATCGAGGGTTTGCTCGGTACGCCCGCCGCGGCGGGAATTTTGCCTACGGGCAGCGGGAACGACGTCGCGCGATCCCTGGGCATCCCGCTCGATCCCATTCGTGCAGCCGACACACTCCTGCGCGCCCATCCGCATCCCATTGACATCGTACGAGCCCGTTTTGCAAACGCGCATACCGCCCATTTCATCGCCGCCGGCGGTATGGGCCTTGATGCCGAAGCTGCCGACCGTGCAAACACAATCTTCAGACGCTGGCCAGGAGTGACGCGCTATCTCGCGGGTGCCTTTACTGCGTTCGCTGATGGTGCGACTTTTGAGCTTCGTGCCACCCTCGATGGGCGCAGTTGGTCGGGCCGCGCGTTACTGGCTGTGGTTGCCAACGGACCGTATTACGGGTCCGGCGTTCACATCGCACCTGCGGCTAGAATGGATGATGGCTACTTCGACGTTCTGCTGGTCCGCGATGTCTCGTGGGCGCGCTTGGTAGAGGCGATTCCGATCCTGCTTAGTTCAGGGGATCTGCGGTTTCAGGAGATCGAGAGATGCCGTTGCCGCAGCCTGCGCCTTGAGACAGATCGGCCTGTGAAAGTACACGGGGACGGCGAATTTCTCGGCGAGTCGCCGGCGCAATTCGAAATTGTGCCGAAAGCAGTTTGCGTGATGGTTCCGCGACTGAGCGACGGAGCAATCGACAGAGAACGATTAGGCTGAAGAGCCAGTCGATTTTAGAGAAGGGCGAAAACGTGGAACGTCGTGAACCCGAGGATAATTCCGATCGTGGAGCCAACGATCACGTCACTCAGGAAGTGCATGCCCAAAATGATGCGAGAGCTCGCAATGAGGAACGCGACCGTAAACAGATACGCCGCCAATTCTGGATAGAAGAGGCCGATTGACATTGCCACGGCAAACGCTGTGATCGAATGTCCTGAGGGGAAAGAGTATTTGTCCGGCGGCAGAATCGAAGACCAGCAGTGCGGCTCGATTTCACAGGGCCGTTGGCGCCGGCTAGTCTTTTTCAATGCCCGAAAAACAAGGATTCCGATTATGGATGCGCAGCCTGCTGCACCGATGGCAGCGAAGCGATGACTGCCGCCGTAAAAGTACAAAATAATTCCCAACGCATACCAAAGCCAGCCGTCGCCGCCGCGCGTGGCTAGAATCATCAGAATCCGGAACCATCGTGGAGCGCGCCAGCGATGCACGCGCCGCATCAGCCGATGGTCGTTCGAATTGATTTGATTCCATACTGCGCGTCCGACGGTCATACGAATTCTCCCATGGCCGTTTGCGGCATAGGCCTCGGAACGGCAATCCAGCGCGAGCGCTTGCGGGTTTTCGATGGTTCAATAACTTCGGCAGCCCACCGGCGGCTGAACATTCGCTCGTCACAGTAATTGAAGAACGTGATTGCCGGTATGAGCATGGCCAGCGGTGACAGCGCCAACGTCCAGTATTTTTCTCGCATCATTTCGCGAGCAATAATCAGAACGTCGCGGGTGAGCTTGCTGAAGCTTCCGGATTCGCCGTGCACGACCCCCAGCCCATTTCGCAGGCCCGCAAAGAACTCTTCTTTGCCGCGCGCGCCAGGGACTTCCGTGTATGCACTCCCCACCGACGGAAGCGCATGTGCGTCGCTGCCTCCGACGCCGATTTTGTCCCACTGTTTTGCCAGTTTTGCCGCCCGCCCGTTTGTTTCTTCGAGCATATGGCTGTTGCGCGTTTCAATGGCCGGAAAATATTCCTGGAACCAGGCGAAGTCCTCGCGATCGCGAGGTCCCGTGAGGCTTGAGAACACGTGATTGATGCTGAAAAAGATTCTGCGTTCGCTGAGATACATCAGGAGCGCGATCAAGTCGTTTCGCCGCTGCTGAAGCTGCGCGTGCTGCCGCTCATGAAAGTCGTAAACGCCAACGTGGACTTCCGTCCCACTCGGCATCCGACATGTTAACTCTTCGCTGAGGAAAAATCCCGGCCGACAGCGCAATTTCTCCGCGCCGTCGATTGAATCGTGGTCGGTCAGCGTGAAGAGATTCATTCCTCGCCGCTCAAGCAAGGAGTAAACTTGTTCCGGGTCGCTATAGCTTTCGCGGCAGAACCGTCGAGCGAACGGAGTGGTGCATGCGCCTGAGAAGTAGCTGTGGACGTGCATGTCGCATTTCACAACTACAAATGTACGAGGATACTGTTACAGGCGTGTGACGAACGCGCTAAACTTCTGAAAAATAAGATATTTAACTCTTACGACACAGCAACTCGATTTTAACATTTCCGTAGTGGCACACGGCACGCTGGGTGCCACAATTTGTCGCACATGGAGCGGATGGAGTTCTGCTTTTTCGATGCAGGTGGGGGTCATCGAGCAGCCGCCACGGCCCTCCAGATGACTGTTCAGATCCAGCAAAGGCCGTGGGACATTCGGCTTACGAACCTACAGGAATTGCTGGATGAGCTTGACATCCTCAAGAAATATGCGGGCACTCGGATACAGGACTACTACAACTGGATGCTCCGCAGCGGCCTGACTCTGGGCAGTCGGCAGATGATGCGGGTGCTGCAGCTCGCCATTCGCATTTACCATCACAAGACCGTTCGAATGCTGGAGCGGCATTGGAAAGAAACTCAGCCCGACCTGGTTGTGTCTTTTGTGCCGCACTTTAATAGGGCCCTAGGCGAAAGCTTTCGCCTCGCTTTTCCGGGCCGGCCCTTCGTGACAATCCTCAC
>Ga0187770_10002230_pt1 | contig 10765 bp, 16 predicted proteins | sample 0116_SJ02_MP02_2_FD_133154 | JGI IMG/M metagenome (GOLD analysis project Ga0187770, IMG submission 133154) | Tropical peat soil microbial communities from peatlands in Department of Meta, Colombia - 0116_SJ02_MP02_20_MG | ecosystem: Environmental > Terrestrial > Soil > Wetlands > Peat | place...
CACATTGACGAGCGGAAAGGTGATGTGCGTCCTGATTGGACTCAACAATCAAGCTGTCAGCGTTACCGGCCCATAAGCCGCGCATTGAAGCGTGAATCGGGCGAGGGTGGTTACCCAGCCCGATTTACACCCCGACGTTGGCGCCTGGCGGGAGGATGCCATTGCCGTCCACAATCAGGCCGTGTGAATTCCAAAATTCACGTAGACCACGACGGCGAACGGAATGAGTTAAGCGAGGCCCGCGACCTTTGCAGCCTTGCGTTGTGATTCGTCGATGCGGTGAAAGGCCATTGTGCATCCTCCTAATTGCGTACTTCTTTCAACCTTTGTGGAGAGGATACAGGGACAAGGGACAGAGATTCCATTTCCGTTGCCTCCGTAGGGAAAGATCCTTGCCGTCAAGCGACATCTTCCCCCAAGGTAAGTGCCATTCTTCGGCTGATGAGCCTATCCTTCCTGTGGCTCTCGCGCCGCATACACTACGCGGTCACGCCACCGCGAGCGCAGGCGGCGCCGCATCCAGCTTCAACCTTCTCAGCCGGGGCACTTTCATAATGCATTGCCCCCCTCTGGACGCATTTTCCCGGTCGAAACTGCTACCAGTTTTTCCTAAATCCTATTTGTGTCAGCGAGGTGCGACCGATGGGGCTAGGTGGAGGCCTAATGATTGACCTAGTTGTTGTCATCTGCCAGGAAGCAGGTGACCTAGCTGGAAAGAATTGCGTCACTAAGAATTCTTGTTGAGGACAGGAGATCGTATAAATGCCTTTGAATCTTGGCGTCCCCGACGGGATTTGAACCCGTGTTACCGCCGTGAAAGTGCTTTTTGAGGCACTTAGCAGCCCTTTGCATGAGTTAGTACAGTCGTGCATAAATCGCTGAGAACTTGACCACTTACCCGCCTTTCTAACTCGCAACAGTTTGCACCCGTTCATTCTCGTTTTTAACTTCTATCGTGACTCTATCGTGATCGGCTTTTCCGTGTGACGGGCGCACTAGACGATTGTCACTGGGAATTGGCAACATGGCACTATGGCACCTGCCACAGAAACCCCACTATCGGGAGGAAGCGACCATCATGGTAGGAATGATCCAGATTCTCACGTATTTGCTCGCAGTCTATCTTGTCTTCAAAGGATTCGAAATCCTGCAAATTGCAGTGATGAGCAATCGGGAAAGTCGAACGGGAGGCATCGTAATCGGCGCTCTTGCAGTGGTCGTTGCTATCGGTACGGCTTTGTTCTTCGTGAACATGGCTGATACCCAAGCAAGCTCGATTGCAAATTCGTTTCCCAAATGACCAGTACCGAGGGCTGGCCCAAAACCTCACACTGGCTGTCCTTTCGAGCATATCGTCTGCGTGCTTGGTGCTGGCAGGTTCTGCAATTCCCTACCGAACACTACGTCCAACCCTTTCACTGCCGACTGCAAATATGCAGGCGAGAGGTGCTGATAACGCGCGGCCATGCGCAGGTCTTTGTGGCCGAGTAGCTGGGCTACCGTATGAATGTCGGCGCCCTGCATCCGAAGCCACGACGCGGCAGTGTGACGAAGATCATGCAAGCGGAAATCCGCGACGTTCACCTTGCGACAGGCGCGGAGAAAGCGTAGCGAGACGTTCTCCGGGCTGATCTGCTCGCTTGGCAGAAACACGCGGTCTGTCGGCTTCGCATCTTCGCGCACAACAGAATCGAGCGCTTGGCACGCGAGGGAATTCAGCCAAACGATGCGCCCCTCGCCGTTCTTGGTCTGCGGGAGCATGATTCGGCATCCCTTGCGGTCCACGTCCAGCCGGCGCAGATTGAGCGCTTCGCTGCGTCTCATGCCTGTGCAAACGAGCAAAGCAACGATTGGCCGCAGCCATTCGGGGCAGGCTTCCAGCACGGCGCGCAGCTCCGTGGGCTGTAGGTAACGGACGCGGCCGGCAGGAACGCGCGGGGGCTTCAATCGCGTGCAAGGATTCACGGCGATCAGCTCCCACTCGATGCAGAGGTTGAGCATGTGCTTGACGACATTCATTTCCCGCACGACAGTGCCGGGGGCGACTTCTGCGCACCTCGACGTGACCCAACGTTGAATGTCCACGCGCCGAATGTCCGCAAGGCGCATCGTGCCGAACACTGGCTCCAGATGACTCTCTAGAGTGCCCCGCGTTCGCTCGTAGGCGGTCGCTGACAGGCGAGCACGCTGGTGCTTGAGGTATCTGGGCATCACTTCCCCAAACGTCGATTCTGACGGCTCCGTATAGCCGAGCACGCGGGCCTTCTCTGCCTTCGCCAATTCCGCCTCGCGAAGCGAGCGGGCCTGAGTCAGTGTGTACGCCTGCGTTTTGCGTTGCTTCCTTCGGCCTTGGGCGTCCACGTAGCTTATCCAAAACGCTCCACGGCGCATGAAGATTCCATCGCGGCCACGCGAGCGCTTCTGTGGCTTTCCCAGCGGAATCGTGGCTTCGACTGGGATCGCATCCGTGATTACAGGTTGGAGTTCTGCTCTAGTTCCTGACATGTCTCTTAACGCTCCTTTCTCGATTTCAACTGCGAGAGTTCGTGCTGCTTCTGACTGAGTTCAGTTTTCTCGTTTCTAGAAAGCCGCAATTTCGCCTGCAACTCCTCAATGCGCTGCTTTAGCTTGTCCATCCTTCGATACTTGCGCTGATATTCCGCTGCCTTCCCGCTTTCCTTGCGTTCCTGGCGGTGTCTTTTCCCCGAGCACTTGGCCGTGCAGTACAGTTGATCCGGTCTGCTCGCCATGAACCACCGCTCGCAGAAGCCACACTGCCTCAATCGATCAAGTTCGCCCGCTTCGGCGAGGTCCAACACTTCCTCTACTGCGCCGTGCTCCTCGACCGTCCCCGAGCCTCGACCCATTTCAAGGTTCCTTCTTTCACCCCGTGAGATCGGCACGCTGCGATAAGAATATGTTCCCGTCTCAATCGTCGGAGTTTGATTCTCACGAAAGAATGCTTGCGAAACAGCCCGCCGGAACTGATAGCGCGCCAACAGTCGATTAATTTGCTTTATCAGCGAGAGAGCTTCCTTGTTCGCACGAAGGTCATAGACCAATGCTCCGCCGAGTGGACCACCTTTAATCTGCAGGAACGATCTAACAGTAGGAAGCAACTGCTGCAACTTGCGGTATCGCTCCAACAGATCGAGGAGTCTCTTTTGCTTCGCCAGCCCGGTGGCGACGTTGAGAAAGTCGGCCAGGATTCCCCCCTTCGCCAGCGTGCGCTCTCGTAATACTGAGGTTTTCTTAGAATTCATATTTACTATGTTACCGTCTTCACAAGCGCTTTGTCTAGTGATATTTCTTTGCTTAATTAGCAAGGAGGGAGTGAACACGATGCCAACAAGGGCTGACACGCGACGCATGGCACAGGACGTTAAACCGGAGTACGCCAGCGTTGACCAGTGTGAAATTATCTCCGGCGTCAGCAAGTGGACCTGGCGGTCTTATGCATACAAGGGACTGATCGAAAGCTACAAAGTCGGTTCCCGCTTGCTGATTCCACTCAGCGAAGTGCGGCGCATTCTTGCAGAAGGACGCCGCCCGCGGGTTGACGGCCTTCCCGCAGGCGTACCTTCGGCACAGCGCACGAACGTGCGGCCAATCGACGGAGAGGCGCACGCTAGTGCCTAAACCGCATTCTCAAGGCGGTAATCGTGACCGCTTCAGTCGGCCAGACGACTTGACTGGCAAGGCATCTGACACCTTGGCGAAAGTCGCCTCTAACGGCAGTCACGATGACATCACGATAGGTGGCGAATATGCTGACGGTCGCCGGAAGAGATGGGCGTGGCGGGAACTCATTGACCTCGGCGAATCACTGCTTCGACGCCACGGGCTTGAAGGCTGGAGCTTCGACGTACAAAATTTATCGAACACCAATCTTTATCCCGACTTGGGCCCGCTATTCTGGCACCGCGCCATTTGCGATTGCGACAGGAAACTCATTGCGCTCGATGCGGAATGGAGTTACCGGCCACGGACATTACGGGAGCTCACACACGTCATTCTCCATGAGATCGCCCACGCGCTAATTGAGCGTGTTGGTGAAGAACACGACCACGATGCAGTGTGGGCAGCCAAGGCGATACGGATTGGGTGCTCTCGTCAGTTTGTGACTTCCTGTCTTCAGCGGGCGCTTTGGCTAGAGATTACTAAGGCCACCAGCAAGGCCCACCGCGAACGGCGCATCGCGGCAGACTTTGCCGGAGTGCAGGCGTGAGCGGAGTGCAGCCAGATATGGCGTTCATCCGTGAAAGAATTCCGATCGCTGAGGTTGCCACTCTTCTCGGCTTGCAACTCGCCAGCAGAAACACAGCACGTTGCTGGCGGGTAGAGCAGCACAAGAACGGCGACCGCACTCCTTCGATCAGTTTCCGCCGGAACCGCGCCAAGTGCTTCGTGTGTGATCCTCGCTCGCTTTCGAATATCGACTTGGTTGCTGTCCACCAGGGATGCGATTTGATGGGCGCCGTCAGTTGGATCTGCGTTCGCTTCCCTGTTCCGAACATTCCCAAGGGCAGGAAACTCATCCGATCAGAACGTTGGTACGCGGGCCGTGTCGGCGCGTCGCGGTTCCCTTTCGAAGACCTTATCCGCAGTGGCTTGTGGGCAGACCTCAGCGACGCCACGCGCGCCGTGCTGCCAGTTTTATGCTGCTTCGCCGACGGGGGAGGAGTTGAAATCTCTTATCGAGGAATCTCTAGGTACTGCGGCAAGCGCAGTGACCATCGAATCGCCGTCGCGCTCAAAGAACTTGAGCAACTCGGCTTGCTGAAGGTCACCCGCGCCAGGAATGGCCAGTTTCGCGAGTGCGGACGTTACGTGTTCGATTGGAACTCCGAACCTTTCCAGTCCGCGCTCGCTTCATGCCACGAAGCCACGAAGCTCGAACGTGACGCCGAACGAACCCTGCGGGCGCAGCGCGATTACCTAGGTAGTACTCTCTGCACTCTACAGCAGTGTGAGCAAACTGCACACTGCACTACGCTGCAGCGTGCAAATGAATCGAACACAGCTCAGGAAAATACACACTGCACTACAGCGCAGCGTGCAGTTTCACAAGAGCTTACTTCTCAAGAGGTTAAGAATTCGCGCGAGTGGGAAGCGCCGACTTTTGAGGAAATCCGCACTTTCAAACCGGCTGCTCGCGTGTTGCGACCAGACGCGACGGATTTTCCGTTCGGCTGGAACGCTGGGAGGGTTTGTTGATAGCAGGTAAACGCAGATGAAGGGCCACGGGCAAAAATTCGGGCGCAAGCAAGAGGCGGCGATCGCCGCGCTGATATCTTGTGCGACTGTCTCCGAGGCGGCGAAACAGGCAGGCGTCTCTGGAAGCACACTGATGCGGTGGATGAACAACGACGATTTTTGTGCTGCATATCGGCGCGCGCGGGCGGGCCTTGTCGAGGAAGCATCTAACGCGCTCCGCCTCCGCGCTGTCGGTGCGGTGAAAGTTTTGTGGAATGTCGCGACTTCGCCGAAGTCGAAGTCAACCGCGCGGGTGTCGGCGTGCCGGGCGATCATTGAATTCGTCTTCAAGGGCGTCGAGCAAGAACAGTTGCGTGAAATTCATGGACTCATCGAAGAGGTGAGCCGGAAGCTGGAGGCGAAAAAAAGGTGAGTTACGAATGGTTGCGGAAACGAGTCGAGGAGCTGGCGGCGCGCGCACCGCACGGTTATACCCTGGTCGATAACGATGGCCGAGAAGTCCTCACAAGCGAGCTTGAGCCCTTGGACTGGTATCAGGATGTGGTCGCCCTGTTGAATGATCCTACGCGGTCGGGTGAGGTGGCAGAGTTGAGAGAAAAGCTAGATCGAGTCGTTTCGAGTCGGCCGGGCTGTTTGCTTTGGCAGGTGGCGCGAGTCTTGCTCGCGGGCCCGATAAAAACCAGTGCATCGTGACGCTATCGTGATCGCACTTTCACAAGACGTGGCAAGTGGCTTTGATCGTAGTCAGTTACAAAGCCTTGTTACTGCAGGGAGCGTGCAGTTAGCAGCCAAAAAGGGGAGATGAAACACGATGACACTGGTACCTTACGACCGGCACAAAGCACAAGCCGAAGCCGTCGCGGGCGAATCGCTTGATGAGCGGGCGCAAGCCAAGAAAGCCGAAGACGAAGACTTCGCCGCGCTGCATCGGCTCATCAACGGCACGAAGATCACAGGGGACGCGGACGTGCAAGAGTTGCGCAAACTTGTCGCCGATCACAACCGGCGCCGCTTGCACCAGGCCTTGGACAGGGTTCTGGACAGGTTCTCGCAAAAGCGCTGCGCGGGTGATCGCTTTTCGCGTCTGAGGATACAGTGATGGCCGAGCGTTTGTGCGAAGTGAAAGCGGCCATGCGGCCGGTTCTGCAGCAACTCGTGAAGGAGAACAACGGTCAACCACTGAAGATTGGACACACGTGGTCGCTGCTGGAATGCCCAGTGCGTGGCGGCCATTGCGAAAAATTTCAAGCCTGCAAAGGCTTCACGCGGGAAAACCGGCTGCGGATCGCGGCGATAAACAACCATTTTTTTACCAAAGGGTTCGTCAAAGACGAACTCTAGAAAGGAAACTTATGGCTGACAACTTTGAAAACAACAAATCACACGTCTCGGAGGAATTTTTGGACCAACTTCGAAAGGCCGGCCTTGCGCCGCACGTCCCGTACCGCCCGGATATGACCGCGAACGAAGGGCCGGGCGCGACACGAGCGCTGCCGCTCAATGGCTGGGAGGAGTGGTCGCAATTGCGCACGTCAACGTTTCCAGAAGGGAAAAAGTGATGAGTAAAAACTTGCAGGGCCGATGCTTCCATGATGTGCCATCCGCCGAAACCAGCGGCACCGATTCCGGCGAAATCCTGCGCGGGCGCGCCGCCGAAACATGCGGCTTCAAGATGGGTATTGATCTGTTCGACGCTAGGAGAGACATGGACTCCAAGGGCGGCCCGGAAGCCATTCTCAAACGGGCCGTCCAGCGCGCAGAGCGAGGTGACCGATGAACGGCGACCGCTGGCGAACGATTTACTCGAATCGCGCGGGATGGTCGCCGTCACTGCCGCTGCCAGCGCCGCCGGCTAACTTTCACGTTGCGCAGACGGAGCGACTCCATCGTCGGCTGGTCGATTCACAGTCGGGCTTCGGGATGGAGCGGTTTGCCGTCGCGCTGGAAACCGTGCCGGAAAGCGCAACCGTGGCAGAAAGCGAAACCGTGCCGGAGACTGAAACCGTGCCGGACGCGGCGACCGAAGAGCAAAGCTCGGCGGACGCGACATCGGCGTCTGACGCAGCAACAGACGTGGAACTTCCGCCCGTGATCTCGCCGCCAGAGCGCGACCTCCGTGCCGAGGTCGCGGAACTGCTGACGGCACCAATGGAGTATCTTTTTGGCCTCGTCGTTCGACTGGCTCCTGCCGATGATGGTGTCGAGCGCGGCCCGTTCGATACATCCAGGCCCGAGCCTCTGGCGCCGACAACGGAAGAGCGACAATTCGAGGAGCGGCGAACCGCTCTGCTCACCGAGTTGCGTGCATGGTCTGAGTCGCTCACTCAGTTCTTGCAAGATCACCGCGCGTGGACCGTGACTTCGCTCACGGCGGCGCACGAAAAAGCGGCAGCTACCTGTCGCGAACAGGATGCGTTGGTCGCAAGCTTGAAACTTCGATATGACGAGCTTGGGGCCAGGTTGCGCACCTTGCAGGGGGAAACGTCGAAGGTCCGAGCGCTGGCAAACAGCGTCGAAGAGGCGAAGCCCGATCTTGTTCGCTGGCCCACAAAGGAACAGGTCGCGGAATGGGAAGGTAAACGTGACCGTGTGCAGCAAGCACTCACGGCGGCGAGGGCTGCCGAAGACGCGGTGCGTGGCGAGAGGAACGACCTCGCACGGGAGATTGACCGGGCTCAGACTGAACTCAGAAAGCGGTCTGGCATCGAGGAAAATTTGCGGAACAGGCTCTCCGGTCGGCCCTTCGTCGATCCGCACGTCGGGCTGCCGCGCGGTCGCCAGAAGTTTGATGCCCGTGCGCGCGCGGTTCCTCGCCGGTGTGGTCTTCACGTGGGCCCGCCGGACTTCTTTCCGCGCAGCGCCGGGAGCGACGGCTGCGGCAGGGGGTGTCGAGGGCACTTCCCTGCCGCACCGCAGCTCCGAAATTCGGAGTCGGACGGAGGACATCATGAAGCCGAATCCCAAGAATCCCAGAATGCAGGTTGCGGGAAGTTATCACAGCCGGAAGCCATTGCAGGCTGACGGTCTGAGCGCTAACTGTCGCAGAAAGTCTCATGGCTCATGCGCGGTGCTCAGGTGTCGTTGCTTGTGCCACGGCCCACAGACGCAGCCGATCACCCGTTGCAGCGCCGGGCGGAAGGAACGTGCTCCGCTGCGCACTGCCGATCAGTTGCGCCGCGTGATCTTCGGTTCACTTGGCGGGGTATCATAACGTTGCCGGAAAGGAGCAGCATGTCTACGCGCGAACCTTCCTTAACAGAGGCAGAAGTCAGAGAACGGCTCAGGCTGTGCGCCAACGAGAAGAGCTCCGAAATAACTAGAGATTTATATGATTTCGGGCGCGATCTACTTAAGGAGTCGCTTGAGCGGGTTCGGAGCGCGGAGCACAAGGCCACATTCTTTGCAGGTTACGGGACTGCAATTGTTACGCTCCTGGCGTCCAGTGTTTCCAAGTGGGCATCTCTAGGAAACCATCACACTCTCTGGATCGCTGTTGCCGCTTGCGGGTGTGCGTTTCTCTGCACATGGTTTTCCATCAACGTCTTGCGTCTCAAAGAAGTTGAATTTATCAGCGACGATGAATGGCTTAGCGCAGAGTGCCTCAAGGAACCGGACAAGTTGCTGCGATACAGGATTCTCACGCTCTGGGGTGCCATACACTCGCGCAACGAGAGCCAAAAAGACAAAGCGAAGCAACTGCGACGTGCAGAACTATCGCTGATATTTTCAGGACTTTTCTTGGTCTACTTGCTTGTTCACGTTGCCTTCGTGCAAAGTCTCATCGGGCATGGCGTGATCGAACGCTTTCGCTGGATTGCGTCGTGGCAATGTCTCACTAACCACCCTTTCCTCAGTAACATTCCCACTCTTCTGATTCTCGGGTTGACGTTGCTGCCTTTTGTCCGCCTTCTTCGACGGGTATCCTGATTTTTTCTTCATACAGGGGTGCTCGTTGTTTTCCGAACCGTCCTCTATCGTGACTCCATCGTGACCGACGCCAACACCAAAAATTCTCGAATCGGCTAACTGCTTTTGAATCTTGGCGTCCCCGACGGGATTTGAACCCGTGTTACCGCCGTGAAAGGGCGATGTCCTAGGCCGGGCTAGACGACGGGGACTATCAGCGGCAGGCGCCTGAAGCTGGACACCATCGATACTACCAGCGCCCTTCCGGCACTGTCAAAAACCTCGAGTTCCAAGTCGGACGCTACTTGAAACCCACCTTGCCCCTGGTGCCTGATTTATCGCGGTTCTCCTCGTCCAGGGAAAATTGTTGCAACCAGCGAGGGATTCCCTGATAAGAAATGCCGCTCGTTTCGTGGCAATGGCGAAACTTATAGATGACGGAATAAGCGGAGACAGCGAACAGAAATATCATCATTGCAATGTACCAGGCCGTATCCAGCCACTGGTAGCGTTTGTACAACCCGACCGATGCAGCGAATAAAGTCCAGAAAACGACCGCAAAAATCCATCCCCGCCATTCTCGGTTCATAGAGTACCCATCCGATTCGTCACGCAACGCTTTCCTTCTCTATTTTGCTTTCTTTGAGCCGCAGCGCGTTGGCCAAGCTCTCGGCCAGCATCGCTGGCAACGCGCGGTATAACCGCCGCCGCAGGTCGCGGTAGCCCTGCGATCCCGCAAACAGATCACGCATCAAGGCCTGGAAACTCTCACTGTGCCCGGTGAATTCCACCATCCGCTCAATAATCGGCTGTCCAGCCCAGTGCCCGCTGAAAAACCGCTCTGCCATTGCCGCAGCCAACTCCAACTCCGGCAAAAAATCGGCTCGCACGCGTGCGGCATACGAATGTGGCTTGCCAGCCAGCAAAGCTTCGCTCACAAGTTCCGCCGATCGCAGCGCATAGTAAAGCCCCTCACCGGTAATCGGGTCGACAAATCCGGCGGCATCCCCGATCATTGCCCATCCGTCTCCGCCTATGGGTGAGTTCCTGAGCGTCTTCGCCGTCAGGGAGGGCAGCACGTGCGCATAGAATTTCGCTCCATCGGTGCGCAGCCCGGATTTGGCGAGAGTTTCGTCCAGTGTTCTCCGCAAAGCCTGCGTGCTGGAGCCGGTGATCTTTCCGCAGATGCCGGCGGAAAAATGATCCGTGCGCGGAAAAATCCAAATATACCCCTGCAGGCCGGCGACAAACTGGATTTCCATCCGCTGGCCCTCGCCCGGAATGTAATATCCCGCCGTCATCATGAGATCGCGGGGCGAAAAAGCCCGGGCAAAACGGGCACGTAACACGCTGCGCGCTCCGGCGGCAAGGATCACGAACGATGCTTCGTATTCCGCGACGGAAGTGTGCAAAAGCCAGTTTCCCGGACCGCCTTCAATCCCGGCTACGTGTTCCTTCCGCACGACCGCTCCCGCCGCTTGCGCCCGCTCCAGGATCAATCCGTTGAGCACGCGCCGAGAAAAAATGGCAATCGGTTGGTCCAGCTGAAACAGGGCCTGCCGGCCCGACGGGCTGGTCAGCCGGCATTGGCGCACCCAGTTACACTCAGCCGGTGCCTCCGCCAGAAAGGGGAATTGCACCA
>Ga0187770_10002233_pt1 | contig 10760 bp, 6 predicted proteins | sample 0116_SJ02_MP02_2_FD_133154 | JGI IMG/M metagenome (GOLD analysis project Ga0187770, IMG submission 133154) | Tropical peat soil microbial communities from peatlands in Department of Meta, Colombia - 0116_SJ02_MP02_20_MG | ecosystem: Environmental > Terrestrial > Soil > Wetlands > Peat | place...
ACTCGACCTTCGAGGTTGCAAGGGGCATTTGTTGGCAAGATAGCCCCAGCAGCAGTCTAAGGACAGGCGGTACTACGACGGCGAGGCGGGGGAAAAAGCCGGCTTGAGCTGCAGTTGCTCCTGCGTGGATGCAGCATCAAGCTGGAGCGCGAAAACACGAAGTTGTTCCGGCGGCAAAGTACGAAGGAAGGACTTGAAAACAACCTCCAACTCACACAAACAAGTGTTGAAGTCGGAATGCAGCGAGCCGAGCGAGTCCCAGCATGTGCACGGCTCGACGGTTAGGCCCTCGGCGATGTCGCCGGCAACTCCGCAAAACTCGCGCCCGAGATGCTCCATCGTTTCCGAGAGAATTCGCAGCTTGTGCAAGAACCGGGAACGCCCGGCGAACAACACATGATGCAGGATGCTGTTCCACGAGGCCGCGCTCTGCCCCGTATCTCCGCGGAAAAAGTGCGCTTTGAGCGGCTCGACAGCAGGAAGTTCGCTGAGGCGGTGTCCCTGGATGATGATGGTCTGGCACGCCGCAATGAGCGAATTCGCCAGACGCGAGAGGAGAACTGTGGCCACGGAAACTTGCATTCGCGCGCGCACCAACTTACCTTGCATGCGGAGAGAGAGCGCGGAATCCAATGCCACGCTCATCATGGCAAAGGAACATTCCCAGCGTTGAACAACGATTTCAAACACGCGGCTCTTTTCCCGCGGCAATGCGGCGATCCAATCGTCGCCTACGCTGCGGGAGGAGTGTGGGCCCGCCTTGCGCCTAGGTGACACGCCGTCCCCAAGAAAGCGAGGAGTATATCATTTCTGGCGGCGATTTCTTGACGCTTTTTCAATCTCGCCGTTATACTCCATGCGGCTCTCCAGAAAGGAATTAACCCTTGGAGTTTGAACCACTCGACCAATTCCACCAGCGGCGCAAGAAGCTGGCCGAAATAGAAGCACTGGGGCACATCCGCTATCCACACAAGTTTTCCTGGACGCACACGCCCCGGCAGATCGACCAACAATTTGGCGCTCGGACAACCGAGCAACTCGCGTCGGAGCGCGTGGAAGTGCGCACAGCGGGACGCATTGTTGCGCTGCGCCCGCACGGGAAAGCTGCGTTCGCGCACATCGCGGGCGACGGCGCGCGACTGCAGATCTACTTGAAGCTCGACGTGGTCGGTCCCGAGGCATTCAAGCTTTTCGGGCTTTTGGATTTGGGAGACATCATCGGGGTCTCCGGCCACCTGTTCCGCACAAAAACAAATGAGCTGACCGCGTGGGTGGAGCGGCTTGAAGTTTTGAACAAGGCGTTGCTGCCCCTCCCCGAGAAGTGGCACGGATTGGCGGACATCGATCAGAGGTACAGGCGAAGGTACCTGGACCTGATTGTGAACGAGCGGGCGCGCAACATATTTCTGCGCCGCGCCCAGATCATCAGCGAACTGCGCAGGTTCTTCGAGGCCCGGGGGTACATCGAAGTCGAAACACCCATGATGCACCCGATCCTCGGCGGAGCCACGGCGCGGCCGTTCGTCACACACCACAACACCTTCGACATGGATCTCTACCTTCGCATCGCCCCGGAGCTGTATTTGAAGAGGCTGGTGGTAGGCGGCTACGACCGCGTGTATGAGATTAATCGGAATTTCCGCAATGAAGGCATCGACGCGATCCACCAACCCGAATTCACGATGCTCGAGTTCTATCAGGCGTACAGCGATTACCGCGAACTGATGGATCTGACCGAGGACCTATTCCGCGGGTTGGCCGAGAAAATCGGCGGCGGGACGAAGATCAAGTACGGCGAAAAGGAAATCGGCTTCAGCCATTTTGAACGCCTCTCGATGCGACAAGCCATCTGCAAATTCTGGCCGCCTGAAGCGGGGCCGGCGCCCTCCGAATCGGATTTCGTGCAAGCGGGAGGCGCACGAAGATTAGCGGAGCGGTTCAATTCCTACGCGCATTCGCGAGGCCTCGACCAAATCAAGGACGTGGCAGCGCTCTCCGGTGGAGAATTGACCGGCGAGCTTTTTGAGGCTGTCGCCGAAGCGCATTTGATCCAGCCGACTTTCATCTATGATTTCCCGACGGAGATTTCACCTCTCTCGAAGTGCCGAGAGGACGATCCCTCGCTCACCGAACGCTTTGAGCTGTTTGTGGCGGGGATGGAACTGGCGAACGGGTTCTCCGAACTGAACGATCCCGAGGATCAGGAGCGCCGTTTTCGCGCGCAGGTGGAAAAGGGCGGAGTGGACGCCCCCAAAGAAGTCGATACCGATTACATCCGAGCACTCTGTCACGGCTTGCCTCCGACCGCGGGCGAGGGTATCGGAATCGATAGGTTGGTCATGTTGCTGACGGACTCGCACGCGATTCGCGAGGTTATCCTGTTCCCCCTGCTGCGCCCCGAAACCGTGGAGGTGCCAGCCGAGCCATCGGCTGAGTTGGGCGGCAAAGCGAAATGACATTTGAATGGATGGTGGCGTTGCGATATCTACGCTCGCCGAATCGTCCAGCGGTGCTGCGGCTCGTGACACTGCTGGCGGTAGCGGGCGTCGCCGCTGGCGTGACGACGCTGGTGATCGCGCTAGCAATGAACACGGGGTTTCGTCAAGCGATTCGGGACCGGCTGTTGAGCGTGACGGCCCACGTAAATCTGAAGCCGTTGGGCACGCAAGGCGTCCGCGATTATCGCGCTCTCATGGAGCGGTTGAGCGGCACGCCTGGAGTTCGCTTCATCGAGCCCGCGATATACGACACGGTCCTCATTTCATCCGGGGGGCATGCGCGAGGAATTGTCCTCAAGGGGGTCGACCCTGATCTGGAGCGCCGCGCGAGTGAGGCACTGCGCCGGATCGTTGCGGGCCAGAGCGATTTCTCTCCCGACCCGGACGGAATTCCGGCGCTCATGGTTGGCCGTATTCTCGCCGACGACATGAAGATCTCCGCAGGAAGCTACGTGACTCTGACGAGTCCACAGGGCAACCTGACGCCTTTCGGAATGCTTCCGCGCTCTCGACGGTTTCGAGTTGCCGGAGTTTTTGACTCCGGCTTCTACGACTACGACGCGAACTGGGCCTTTGTGACGCTGGTTTCAGCGCAAGAACTCGCAGGCATCGGAGATGTGGTCAGTCTGCTGGAAGCGAGGGTTGTGAAACTCGATGATGCGCGCGCGGTTGCGGACGAACTTCTGCGTCGTGCAGGTCCCGGCTTGACGGCAACGACCTGGATGGATGAGAACCGGGCGCTGTTCCGCGCTCTGAGTCTCGAGAAACTTGTGACCGCGCTTTTCATCGGATTGATTACATTCGTGGCCGGGCTGAATATTCTCGTAGTTCTGACCATGACGGTCACGGATCGCGCTCGCGACATTGCCGTGCTGATGGCGATGGGGGCACGCCAAGACCAGATTCGCCGTGTCTTCGTTTTGCAGGGGCTGCTAGTCAGTGTGGTGGGAACAATCGCTGGCCTTGTGACGGGGTATGTTTTTGCTTGGGTCGCGGATCAATGGCGGCTGATTCCGCTCAATCCCGAAGTGTACGCCATCCCCTATGTCCCGTTTCGCGCCAGCGGGTTCGACGCAGTATGGATCGCAGTCGCCGCTCTTGCCATCAGCATTGCCGCCACGGTCTTCCCTGCTCGATCTGCCGCAAGCATCTTACCTGTGGAGATCCTCCGATTTGAATAGGTAAGTCTGGCTTTAGGCGGAGTCCCCCACGAATTTGAGATTTGTCAAGGCCGGCTGCATTACTTGCGGGACGGCCGTGTTAGAATTCCTTATTAGGCGAAATCGAGGCAGGACAATCATTTGCAGTTGCGGAGTGACAGCCTCACTCATGGATAAATCTGCGGCAAAAATGGGAAAGTTCTTGGATTCATTGCTCCTCTTGGGCAACATTAGTTGCATGTAAAAGAAGGACATACAGTTTGGAGGTTTCGGCATCCAAATTGTGAGGGGTACGGTGGGATGTATAGGCACGAAAGGCCGGGTGTAGCTGTGGCCGATGGCTCTCCGCAGGGAGAGGCCGCTGAACCAGGCGAGCTTCTGCGAACCCAGGGTCTATCGAAAACGTTTCGCTCCGGTTCAGAGCGGGTCACACCGTTCGAGGGAATTGACCTTTCAATCCGCCGCGGAGAGATGGTTGCGATCGTGGGGCCGTCGGGCGCGGGGAAAAGCACTTTGCTGCACTTGCTGGCTTCTCTGGACACTCCAACAAACGGTGAAGTATACTTCGCCGGGAGTTTGCTTCGATCACTCTCAGAGCCGGAGCTAGCCGAGTATCGCAATAGATCGGTGGGATTCGTGTGGCAGCGGCATCATTTGCTGCCCGATTTTACGGCCGTGGAGAACGTGGCGATGCCTCTGCTGGTTCGAGGCGAACCATTGGGGCAGGCGCTCCAGACGGCGCGGGAGTGGTTGGGCGAAGTCGGGCTGGGCGCCCGCGAGAAACATCGCGCGGGTGAGCTTTCGGGAGGCGAACAACAGCGTGTGGCGATCGCGCGAGCACTGGTGAATCGCCCCGCATTGCTCTTGGCAGACGAACCGACGGGGGATCTGGACGAACGCAGCGCGGAGTCCATATTCGAGCTGATGCAGCGTCTCCACAGGTCTCACAGCTTGACGACGATTGTCGCGACGCACAATGGTTCGCTGGCGCGGCGGGCGAACCGAGTGCTGGTCCTTGAGCACGGGAAACTTTCGCCTGCGAGCGGGTCTGTTGCGGGTACTGCGGCTGGAACAGGTGAGCCAGTCGGCAAGGAATCGGGGAATATAGGAGAACGCGGGTGACGCGTGTTTGAACGCTATACAGAAAAGGCCCGGCGCGTGATCTTCTTCGCGAGATACGAGGCCAGCCAATACGGAAGCCCGTATATCGAGACAGAGCACCTGTTGCTTGGCTTGCTTCGCGAGGATAAGGCCCTGGCAAACCGGTTTCTGCGCACCCACGGCTCCATCGAATCGATCCGCAAGGAAATCGAATCACGCATCACCGTTCGGGAACGCATCTCAACTTCGGTGGAGGTCCCGCTCAGTCAAGAGTGCAAGCACATTCTCAATTTCGCGGCGGAGGAAGCGGAACGCCTGGGCAGCAAGAACGTCGGCACGGAGCATTTGCTTCTCGGCGTCCTGCGCGAGGAGAAATCGTTTGGCGCGGAGATTTTGCTCGAACGTGGTTTGCGACTTGCAGCCGTGCGCGAGGATCTTTCTCGCGGCGCGGGAGAGAAGGTGCCTGTGAGCCGGCCAAAAGAAGCTTCATTGCTTGCTGAATTCAGTCGCGACCTGACTCAGGCGGCGATGGAAGGGCAGCTCGATCCGCTCGTGGGGCGCGAGCATGAACTCGAACGCGCCATTCAAATCCTCTGCCGCCGAACGAAGAACAACCCTGTGCTGATCGGCGAGCCGGGCGTGGGCAAGACGGCGATTGTCGAGGGCCTCGCGCAGCGCATCGCCGATGGCGACGTTCCCCCGTTTCTTGCCGACAAGCGCATCCTCTCCTTGGACCTCTCCCTGATTGTGGCAGGGACGAAGTACCGCGGACAGTTCGAAGAGCGGCTCAAGACGATCATGAAGGAGCTGATGGAGAGCCAGAACGCGATCATCTTCATCGACGAGTTGCATACCCTGGTGGGCGCCGGGTCGGCCGAGGGGTCGCTCGACGCTGCAAATATCCTAAAACCGGCGCTGAGCCGCGGTGAGATTCAATGCATCGGCGCGACCACGCCAGGCGAATACCGCAAGTCGGTCGAGAAGGACCGCTCGCTCGAACGGCGGTTCCAATCCGTCAAAGTGTCGGCCCCGGCGGAAGACGAGGCCATTCGCGTTCTGCAAGGCGTGCGCGACCGCTATGAGAAATTCCACGCGGTGAGCTACACGGAAGATGCCATCCAATACGCGGTTTATCTCTCGAACCGGTACATTCCCGACCGGTTCCTTCCCGACAAGGCGATTGACTTGCTCGACGAAGCCGGCGCGCGCGTGAAGCTTCGCCAGGCCATGCTTCCCGACGAAGTCGCCGAAGTGCAGAAGCGCGTGAAATTCATCACCCACCGGATGGAGACCGCGATCGCGAATCACGAATTCGAGAAGGCGCGGTTCTACTCCGAGGAGGAGCGCAAGGAAAAAGAACACTTGCGAACGCTGCGCGAAAAGCTCAAGATCGACGAATCGACTACCGGCATTGTGACGCGTGAGGATATCGAAGAGGTTGTAGCGCGTTGGACCGGAATCGCCGTGACGTCGATCAAGGAAGACGAGCAGCAAAAACTGCTGCGGATCGAGGAAGAGTTGCACCGGCGCATCATCAGCCAGGAAAAGGCCATTACAGCGTTGGCGCGAGCCATCCGTCGCAGCCGCGCGGGGCTGAAGGCTCCGGGCCGTCCGGTTGGGTGCTTCCTCTTTCTTGGCAAAACGGGCGTGGGCAAGACGGAAGTGGCGCGGCGCCTGGCGGAGTTCCTTTTCGGAAGCGAGAAATCGCTCGTGCGCTTCGACATGTCGGAGTACATGGAGAAGCACTCGGTGTCGAAACTGATTGGCGCGCCTCCGGGATACGTCGGATACGAAGAAGGCGGCCAATTGACCGAACGCGTTCGCCGCGCGCCGTATTCGGTGATCCTGCTCGACGAAATCGAGAAGGCGCAGCCGGATGTTTACAATATCCTGCTGCAGGTTTTTGAAGATGGGCAACTGACCGACGGAATTGGCAACACTGTGGATTTTCGGAACACGATCATCATCATGACCTCCAACATCGGAGCGCGACAGCTTCAGAAGCAATCCAGCCTTGGCTTCCAGTCCAAGGATGAATTGGCTGCGGCGAAGAGTCAGGACGATTTGGTGATGAGCGAAGTCAAGAAAGTGTTCAATCCCGAGTTTCTGAATCGTCTTGATGAGGTGATTCTGTTTAATTCGCTCACGGACGACGACTTGCTGCGGATCATCGACCTGCTCGTGGGCCAGATCAACGAGACTCTGGTGCATCGTCAGGTGCAAATCGCGGTTACGCCGGAAGCGCGCCAGTGGATTCTCGACAAGACCTGCAGCGATCGAAGCTATGGCGCGCGGCCGCTCCGCCGCGCGTTGCAGAAGTATGTTGAAGACCCACTTTCGGAGGCTCTGATCCAGGGCGGACTGCAGAGGCCTGCAACTTTGGAAGTTTTCCTCTCCAGCGAGGGCCTTTCGTTCCGTCCTCTGGTGGAAGCAACCCCGGTGGCCCGCTAGGAATCCTACACGCGCAAGCCGGGCTGGGAGCAGCCCGGCGGGGGAGCAAAATATCTTGGGCGGGGGACTGCGGCCTTGAGAACCACGGCCGCGAGAACAAAACTTCATTTACGCCTCTTTGAACTCTATGCTGTTGTGTATCTGGTCGCTCTCGCGGGCGCACAGCCCATTTGGGCTCAGCAATTGCGGACTCCCACTGGACCCCAATACACGATTCAACGAATCGACTTTATCGGGAACCGCCGCATCCAGCGCGACACATTGATGGCGCGTATCTTCTCCCGGCCCGGCGACCCTTACAGCGAGGAAGCCGCTCGTCGCGACTTCCAGGCGCTCTGGAATACGCAGTTCTTCGAAGATATCACGCTGAAGGTGGAAGACAGTCCGGATCGGCCGGACGAAAAGATCATGATTTTCGAAGTAAAAGAAAGGCCGATCATCCGGCGGATCGAGTACAAAGGGATGAAGTCCATCACGGAGTCGGACATCCTCGACGCGTTCAAGGACAAGAAGGTCGGGCTCACCGTGGAGAGCCAGTTTGATCCCACCAAGATCAAGCGGGCTCAGGTGCTGATCAAGGCGCTGCTGGCCTCGCACGGCCACCAGTTCGCCACCGTGAAGCCCACCTACGAACGTATCGCCGCCACGAATGCCGTCAAACTTGTGTTCAACATCGACGAGGGTCCCAAAGTGAAAGTGGGGAAGATTACTTTCGAGGGGAACAAGGTATTCTCGGATCGAAAGATACTTCGCGCGATGCGTCACGATCGTCCTTACGGGATCCCCTTGTTGTTCACCTTCGTTCCGGTAGGCAGCAAGACTTTCGACGCGGACAAGCTCGACGAGGACATCGAAGTCGGCATCCGCGGACTGTATCGCGACCACGGGTATTTCAAGGTTTCAGTCACGGCGAAAGACGTCAAAACCGTGGACGTCAATCATGGCGGGATTCCCGGCCCGTGGCCGGGGGTGGGCAGCAAGCATGGCAAGGCAACAGACATTACGATCCTGATCGAAGAAGGCGAACAGTACAGGATGGGCACGGTTTCGTTCCGCAGCTCGGACCCGGACCAAGGACTTGTCGTCAATCAGGAACTCCTGAAAAGAGTTTTCCCGTTGAAGCCGGGGGACCTCTTTTCCGCAGAGAAGATTCGCAAATCCATCGACAATTACAAGAAGCTTTACGGGGAGTTCGGCTACATCGATTTTGTCGCGGAGCCGCGCACGGATATCGATGACGCAAAGAAGCTCGTCAACCTCACTTGGGAGTTTGACCAGGGAAAGCAGTTCTACGTGCGGCGCATTGAATTCAGCGGCAACACCACGACGCGCGATAAGGTCATCCGGCGCGAGATCCTCCTCGATGAAGGCCAGGTTTACAATAACCGCTTGTGGGAGATGAGTATCCTTCGCCTGAACCAATTGGGTTACTTCGAAACGATCAAGCCCGAAAACGCGGAATTGAAGCGCAATGTCAAGGCTGGCACGGTTGATATCAAGCTCAAGGTGAAAGAGAAGGGGAAGCAATCCATCAGTTTTTCAGGCGGTGTCAGCGGGATCGCCGGCACGTTTGTCGGTTTCTCCTATCAAACGAACAACTTCCTAGGGTTGGGCGAAACACTCACGCTCTCAGCCAATATTGGCGATATTCAGCGCGGCATCATGTTTGGCTTCACGGAACCTTACTTGTTCGACCGGCCCATCTCCACGGGGTTCACAATCTTTTCAAACAGGTATGATTACAACACTGCCCGCCAATACGGGCTTTTGGTTGGCCAGCAGGTCGCCATTAACCCCCAACTCCAGCAGAATTACAACACGGACTCAAAAGGATTCACGATCTTTGCCAGTTATCCGATGAGGAGGTTTTCTTTCGCGCGCATCGGGGTCACTTACGGATGGTCCACGACAAATATCACTGCCTTCAGCCAAGCCGCGCAACTGCTCTTTGAGTTCAGCGATTTTCGAAGCCTCGCCGGGCCTTCCGCGCTTCATGGTATCCAATCGAGCAAGATTTCTCCTTCGATTTCCTACAACACGGTCAACAGCCCTCTGAACCCGACGGGAGGAAAAAGCTTCTATTACGGCATGAGCCTAGAAGGCGGCCCATTGCAAGGGAACGTCAACTCCTTCAGCAACACTTTCACCACGACGTACTTTCACCCCACCTACAGGCACCGCAACGTGATCGGTCTCCGGCTTCTTGTGTCGGACATTACGGGTTACGGCGGGAAGACGGCGCCAAACTACAACCGCTTCTATCTGGGCGGAGAAAACGACGTGCGAGGTTTTGAGTTCTACACAATTTCGCCGTTCGTGTTGATCCCATATGCCACATCCACAAACATCGGCTTCACCGATCCGACGAAACTCGGACCGAATGGCCTTCCTGTAGTGGGGTCCGTGACTGTTCCGTTGGTGGAGTTTGTGCCGACCAGGCCTGGCGGTGATTTTCAGTCCGTGTTCAACCTGGAGTATCGCATCCCGATCTACAAAGAGTATGCAGGCTTCAGCTTCTTCAATGACTTTGGAATCAACGGCGCTCTTCGCACATCGGAGTTGAGATTGAACCCAGAGGCTGCCGCTCAATTGCAGCAGCAGTTTCCAGGAGGAAACTACAATCAACTTCAGATCATGCCGGGCACGAACTTTTCGCCGCATACGTCCGCTGGCATAGAGATCGTAATTCAATTGCCGATCATACAAGCGCCGTTCCGCATCTATTACGCTTACAACTATTTGCGCGTAAACAGCACCCTGACGCCTCCCCTGGGCAAGTACACGCTGCCTCAGAGCGTGCTCGACAGTTTGCCCCCCGGGGTCTACCAAACGCAGGTTCAGCCGGCGGTGGTGTCATTCCTCCAGCAGGTTCGGTCATCCGAGACCATTCCGCCAGGGCTCTTCGAACCAAAACAAACGTTCCGGTTTACCGTCAGCCGTACCTTCTAGTGAGAAAGAACATGAGCAGACACTTGGCAATTCGAGCACACCGCACGCCGAACCGAGGCGCGCTCCGCGGGCAGACGCTTGGGAGGTTTAGGATGAGGTTGCTGAAATTCGCCGGGATATTAGTGGCCGCTGCCATAGCGGGATGCGGCGGAAACTCAGCCACTGTGAGCGTCACGGTTACCCCCACAGGTCAAAGTGTGCTCCTGAATAAGACGCAACAGTTTTCGGCGTCCGTGACCGGCGTATCTGCAAGCACCGTTTATTGGCAAATCTGTCTGCCGGCTGCCAGCGCGACCATCCAGCCGACAACGTGTACAGCCATCCCCGGCATAACTGCCACAAGTCCATTGACGGGGTACGGCACGATCACTCAAACCGGGCTCTACACGGCTCCCTCCACCATACCCGCCCAGAACAGTTTCGTTGTAATGGCGACCAGCACGGTTGCGTCGAACTCCAGTGGTGTTGCGAATAGCTCGACGGCTTTTGGCATTGCCACGGTCTCGGTTGATTCTGGCGTTCGCGTCACGATATCTCCAACGTCGCCCACGATTGACGCCGGCGATTACATCCAATTCACTGCAACCGTTACTGGCACGAC
>Ga0187770_10002234_pt1 | contig 10760 bp, 11 predicted proteins | sample 0116_SJ02_MP02_2_FD_133154 | JGI IMG/M metagenome (GOLD analysis project Ga0187770, IMG submission 133154) | Tropical peat soil microbial communities from peatlands in Department of Meta, Colombia - 0116_SJ02_MP02_20_MG | ecosystem: Environmental > Terrestrial > Soil > Wetlands > Peat | place...
CCCAAGCATATCCGGTTTATCGATGATCTGCCCAAAACTCCAACCAATAAGGTGGAGAAATATAAATTGAAAGAAAAGATTTTGATAGAACTTGGAAAAAAATGAGATGTCGCCATTGAAGGTCCGGGGAGATCTTGAAAAGCTGTACAAGGGAGAGCTTCATGAGTGATGCCAAGCATGAATCGGATCAAGGCTGGCTGCCGGAGATAGAAGAGCTTCGCCTCCGTGAATCCCTGGCTTCTCAAATGGGTGGGGCGGAGAATCTGGCGCGCCACCGCGCGGCTGGCCGGCTGAATGTACGGGAGCGAATCGAAAAACTCCTGGACCAAGGGACCTTCCACGAGACTGGCGCCATTACCGGGGTTCCCACCTTTGAAGGAGAGCGTCTGGTCAAATTGTTGCCTTCAAACTTCATCCTCGGGAGGGGAAGGATCGACAATCGCCAAGTGGTCGTAGGGGCTGACGACTTCACCATCCGCGGAGGGGCTGCCGATGCGGCGATCGGGCGGAAGGCCCCTTATGCTGAGCGGATGGCCCTGGACCTTCGTCTGCCCATGATCCGTCTTGTGGACGGGACGGGCGGGGGCGGGAGTGTTAAGTTTCTGGAGCAGATGGATCGCACTTATGTCCCCTACAATCCGGCCATGGAGGTCATGGAGGAACTCCTTTCTACCGTTCCGGTGATGAGTGCGGCCTTAGGATCGGTGGCCGGGCTGGGAGCGGCCCGGGTTGTCTTTTCCCATTTTTCGGTCATGCCCCGAAGAACCTCCCAGCTCTTTGTAGCCGGGCCACCGGTGGTAGAAGCAGCCTTTGGCCGGAAGACGGATAAGGAAGAGCTGGGCGGCTCGCAGATCCATACCGAAGGATTTGGCGCGGTAGACAATGAGGCCGCCTCCGAAGAAGATGCCTTCGCCCAGATCCGGCGTTTCCTATCCTATATGCCGAATTCGGTCTACGAGCTTCCCCCCATTCAGGAGACAACGGACCCACCCGCCCGTCGCGAAGAAGAGCTGGTCCGCATCATTCCTAAAAACAAACGTAGGCCCTATTCCGTTCGTCGTATTCTAACCCTGGTCCTTGATGAAGGATCTTTTTTCGAGATGGGAGCTAAGCACGGACGATCGGTGGTTACCGGTCTTGCCCGAATATCAGGGCGGCCTGCCGGGATCATGGCCCACGACCCAAAGTTTTACGGAGGAGCAGTAACTGCCCATGCGGCTGATAAAATGGTTCGCTTTATCGACCTGTGCGATACCTTCCACCTCCCGGTAGTCTATTTTGTGGACAATCCAGGTTTTATGATCGGGGTGGAGGCAGAAAAACAAGGAACGATCCGTTTTGGCGCTCGGTACATATTTGCGACCTACCAGGCCAGGGTCCCGTGGTGTTCCATAATCCTGAGGAAACTCTTCGGAGTCGCCGGGGCCGCCCACGGGAATCATTCTCGGCTGAACTTGCGTTACGCCTGGCCTTCGGGGGATTGGGGATCGCTCCCCATCGAGGGGGGCGTGCAGGCGGCTTATCGCCGCCAGATTGAAGCGGCGGAAGATCCCCAAGCCTTCAGGGAAGAGATCGAGAAGCGCCTATCCAAGGTGACCTCTCCCTTTCTTACCGCGGAGATGTTCGGGATCGAGGAGGTTATCGATCCCAGGGACACCAGGCCACTCCTCTGCGACTGGATAGAGACGGCCTATCGATTATTGCCCAGCCAATTGGGACCCAAAAAGCGGGGGATGCGCCCATAGCGCTATACTTTCTCCGCGACCCTCGACTCTGCCCTTTTGAAGCAATAAAGCTGGTGTAAAATGAGATTCTACAGAAATGAATTCTTTCCTGAATCCTCTCTGATTTCCCTTCTCCCCGTCCTTCACAGACTCATCCATCCCCCATCAACGATAAAAGTTTGCCCGGTCACATAAGAAGAAGCGTCGGAGGCAAGATACAGGGCGACGCCGCCAAGTTCTTCCGGGTTTCCCCAGCGACCAAGGGGGATGCGCCCGAGGATTTCCGTATAGCGCTCCTTGTTCTTCTGAAGGGCTTCCGTAACGTCGGTGATGAAGTAACCCGGCGCAATCGCATTGACCCGGATGCCGAACTTGGCCCAGTCGTTGGCCATCGCTTTGGTAATCTGGTTGATCCCTCCCTTGCTGGCGGCGTACCCGGGGATCGTCTTGCCCCCGATGTAGGCAATGAGCGAGGAGGTGTTAATGATCGTTCCGGGCCGCTTTCCGGCAATCATGGTCTTGGCCACGGCCTGGGCCAGGAAAAAAGGTCCTTTCAGATTCGTCTGCAAAACGACATCCCAGTCCGCCTCACTGTGCTCTTCGCAGGGGGCCCGGCGGATCGTTCCCGCATTGTTGATCAGAAAATCGATCTTCCCGAAAGTCTTTATCGCCCCGTCAACGATCTTCGGAATGTCCTCCATTCGCGAGAGGTCAGCAGAAAGCGGGACGACCGTCCCCCACCAGGCACGCAGCTCCCCGGCGGCCTTTTCCAGCACTTCCTTTCTCCTCCCCACGATCAGCACCGCCGCACCGGCTTGCATTAGGGCGGTCGCCATCCCTCTCCCCAGCCCCGTCCCCCCGCCGGTGACGATACCGCTTTTCCCCTTCATGCTGAATTTGTCAAAGATCATCTTTTTTCCTTTCCTGAACTTAATTGGTCTTTACCTTAAATCCCCCCGGGAGATTTCGTCCCTGTGCGTAAAGGTCTTCTCCCCGGCCATCCCCCTTATAAAGGAATAGTTCCTGAATGCTTCCTAATTTATTCCCTGTCCAATCTTCTCCTGTGATCCGGTGCAACCCGTGGCGAATATCCATATCTCTCCTCTTTAGCATGACCCTCTCTCGATGAAGTTTTCCTTATCCGACATTTCTCCGATGACCGCATTTTTAATCATTCCCAGGGGCAAAATCCTACCAATGACCGCTAACATTGTCAATCACGGTTCACCTATTCACCTATTTGAAAAGAAGCTCGCCGTGGGAATAAGAAAACGGACCGGCGTTCAGAGAGGGGGCGAGTCTTTATCAACTGATGGGTAACCTCTATTTTTCAGGCTACCCAAACTCCCTGCCATTTATGCTATACTTTCTGGAAAATTAACATTTGGGCGGGAGGAGAAAATGAGTTCAAATTATGCCCACCTTTTAAGCCCGGGAAATATCGGCACAATGAAGCTTAAGAACCGCATAGTCATGTCGCCCATGGTCCGGAACTTCGCCACGACGGACGGCGTCATTACCCAATCGCTGATGGATCATTATGCGGCGCGGGCTAAAGGCGGCGCCGGACTCATTATCGTTGAAGCCTCCTATGTCCACCCATCCGGGCGCGTCTGGCACCAGGGTATCGGCATCGATGATGATCGCGACATTCCGGGGCTTGGTGCCTTAACCGACGCCGTAAAGCAATGGGGCAGCAAGATTGAAATCCAGCTTGTCCACGGCGGACGGCAGTCCACCACCGCGGTGAGCAAACTTCCTGTCGTTGCCCCTTCGGCCGTCCCCTGTCCGGTAACCGGCAGCTTCCCCCGAGAGCTCTCGACGCAAGAAGTCGCCGACCTAATCGAGTCCTTTGCTCAGGCGGCAAGGCGGGCGAAAATCGCCGGGTTTGACGGGATTGAGCTTCACGGTGCCCATGGTTACCTCCTGAGCCAGTTCTTCTCCGCCCACGTGAACCGGCGGGATGATAAATACGGTGGCGACCTCAAAGGCCGCGCCACCATTGCTATCGAGACGATCCAGCGTATTCGGCAACTTGTCGGCGAGAGCTACCCGATAACCATCCGCATCAATGGTCGCGATAACGTCCCAAATGGACAGACAATTGAAGATGCCGTTGCCTTGGCTAAGATACTGGAGGCCGCCGGAGTTGCCGCCCTCCATGTTAGCGTCGGCATGGGTGAGGCTAACCTGGACCCGCGGAATGTTGGGACGGCGGCGACCATGCTCTCCCCGCGCGGGCACCTGATTGATTTCGCCGCCCAGATCAAAAAGACAGTTAAGATACCCGTCATCGCTGTCGGCAGCATTACGCCGGAAATGGGTGAGAAGGTCTTGACCGAAGGGAAGGCCGATTTCATCGCCTTTGGCCGCCAGTTTCTTGCTGACCCGGACTTCCCCAATAAACTGGACAGGGGTGAGCGCGAGAATATCCGTCCCTGCATCCGCTGCAACGAGATGTGCATGGGGCGTATCATGGTTGGCGTAAGGTGCACCGTGAATCCGGAGGTCGGCTACGAAGGCGAGAACCTTCAGCCCGCCGCCAAGCCGAAGAAAGTAGTCGTCATCGGCGGCGGCGCGGCCGGCATGGAGGCCGCCCGCATCGCCGCGCTCCGTGGCCATAACGTGACGCTTTACGAAAAGAACAGCCAGCTAGGTGGGCACCTCATAGAAGCATCGGTTCCCAAATTCAAGGAAGATATTGGGAACTATAAGGACTGGCTCGTTCGCCAGATGGATAAAGTTGGGGTTAAAGTGGTTCTGGGTATGGAAATAGCCCCGGCCACGCTATCCGAAGCCAAACCCGACGCCGTGGTTATTGCTACCGGTTCGACCTCCTTCCGCCCGAATATCCCGGGGGTCGATAAGCCCATCGTCTCCCTAGCCATCGACGTGCTGCTTGGTAGGGCGACGTCCGGCAATCATCCCATCGTCGCTGGCGGCGGCGCCGTCGGTTCCGAGCTTGCCCTCTACCTGGCGCAGCAAGGGAAAGACGTCACGCTAGTCGAAATGCTCCCGCTGATTTCGAGCGATGTTGTTCCCATTCGGAATACGCTCATCACCCAGCTTGTCGACGCCGGGGTGAAAATTCTGACGAACACTAAAATCGTCGCCATTACCGATAACGGTGTGACCGTGATATCAGCAGATAAAGACCTGGTGAACATTAGCGGGGATAAGATCATCCTGGCGATGGGGCAGGTATCAGACATTAAGCTCTATAAGGCCGTCCACGAAAAGGTCGCCGAGGTACAGGTGATCGGCGACTCCGTAGAACCCAGGAGAATGGGCGAGGCTATCCACGAGGGGTACCGGGTCGGAAGCGTAATCTAAGGAAAAGGGAGCCTTCTTTCTGAGTAAACTTACCACTCATTTTGGCGATCAAGGATAGAAAGCTGCAAGAATCTTTGGTTGCGGCCATGGAAGGGGTGCACCCTTAAGTAATTCAGTTTGAGGAGGAATCTCATGGGAGATACATTTCCAAAATTCAAAGCCGCAGCCATCCAAGCCGCTCCTGTCTTTCTGAACCGGGAAGCAACCGTAGAAAAATCCTGCCGCCTGATGGAAGAGGCAGCCGCCAAGGGGGGTGAGCTCATCGCATTTCCCGAGGTTTACATCCCAGCCTACCCCTGGTGGCACCGGCTGGACAATCCCTACCGGGGCCATAAATATTTTCAGGAGCTGGTCAAGAATTCCGTGGAAATTCCCAGCCCGGCCATGGACCGAGTCTGCGAGTGCGCCCGGAAGGTGAATGCTTACGTGGTCATGGGGATCAACGAGAGAGTTCCGGAGACTTTGGGCACGATCTTTAATACCAACGTCCTCATCGACCGCAAAGGAAAGATCCTGGGTGCCCACCGGAAACTCGTCCCGACCTTTGCTGAAAAGCTAACCTGGGGAGTGGGAGATGGTTCCACCCTGAAGGTTTACCCCACGGATATCGGCAAATTGGGCATGCTCAACTGCGGCGAGAATACCAACAGCCTCGCTCGTTATGCCTTGATTGGCCAGGGAGAGCAGGTCCATATCGCCAATTATCCTGGCCAGCCCGCCGGTGATGAATCTAAATACGACCTGGCCCATGCGATTGAGATTCGCAGTGCCGCCCATGCTTTCGAAGGGAAACTCTTCAATGTGGTTTCTTGCTCCGTCTTCGCCCCGGAAGTCGCCAAAGTCCTGGGGGATACGGAAGAGAAGAAGCGGATGGTCAGCAATGGGAGTATAGGGCTGACCGCCATTTACGGGCCGGACGGCAAACGCCTGACCAGTTCCCTCGATCCCAACGAAGAGGGGATGGTCATCGCCGAAATCGACATCGAAAAGATCATCGTGCCGAAGCTGCAGCATGACATAGTGGGACACTACCAGCGTTTCGATGTCCTATCCCTCAATCTCAACCGGCGCCCCTTGAAACCCATCTGGGACGGAGGGATGGGGGATGAAAGAGGACTTTCGGAAAAGAGCGAACTGGAAGAAATCAAATCTCTGCTGGCCGGGCTAGCCGAGAGGATTAAAGGGAAAGGACGGGACGAATGAGCGATGAGCGGTGAATAGCGAAGATTGTCCATTGTCCAACGATAACTGACTATTGGTCATGAATTCCAGGATCAGGGGTGCCCAACGCAGGTCCCATTTTAGTAGACTCTGGGACCAATGCCACAGAGAGACGCACGCGGAAAGACTCTGAGCGAGGCCAAAGATCTTACAGAAAAGGAAGTCATAGCGTGGCAGAACAGTATTCAGAAGTCATTACCGGAACCCAAGTTATCATCGGTGCCCTTCGTCGATTGATCGATGCTCGAATCGTATGCAAGATGGGGATTCCCCGTGCCAAGCAAAGTTGGATTACGCTGCTATTGGAAATTCGAAGCGCCGGAAATGGATATACTCTTTTGATTGACAGAGTAGCAGGGTTTGAAGATGTCTTTTCGAAGTTTCCAGAGGAGAAGGTTTCTCTCGAATTTATGGATAAAGCGGGGGTTCCCTGCTGGTTTTATACGAAGGTGATAGCCTGTCATCAAGAGATATTGTTGGAATTGCCCGAAGTAATTTACCGGACTCAGAGGAGGCAGTATTTCAGAATCGAGGCTTTGCCGGGAACAGAGATTGCTTTTCTTTCTGGGTCTTCAACCGAGCGGAAAAAAGCACCCGTGAAAAATTACAGCGCCGGCGGCGTAGCCTTCTTTTTAGAAAAGGATTTGGAGCTGGAGGTGGGAAATCCGCTAAATGATATTCTTGTAACTATTCCTGAAGACGGAAAGTTGAGCCGTTTTCATATTCCCAAGGCAACAATCAGGCGCATTGAATTGGGATCTCGTTATGGGGAAAAGGCTCTTTGCGTCATCGAATTTATAGAAATACAAAGAGAGACTAGAAATAATATGCTTTCTCATGTCTTCAGACAGCAATTGGCGATGAGAAGAAGGATTCGGATGGGAGATTAGAAATAATAAAGGAGTTTTGGCTGATTAAAGAATAGACCAAACCGAAAGTTAATTTATTCACAGCCTTCCGGAGCACATCGCCAGGCTTAAAGGTCAGGGCGAAACCATATGTTCTTCCAGGAAATGTAAATAATTTACTGATTTGAGACACCTGACATCAGAGAGGGGGAAAATGAAAGAGCTTCGAAAGCCCCGGCAGAAATGGAGTCAATTTGGTCTGTGGATAGGAATCTTCTTTGGAATCCTCATTTGCGGGGAAGCTTTCTATGGGCTTGCTACTGCCCAGGAGAAATATCCAAGCAAACCTATCAACCTCATTGTCGGCTATCCAGCGGGAGGGACAACAGACCTCGGTGCAAGGGCTCTTGCTTTGGCAGCGGGCAAAATTCTGGGGCAGCCTGTGGTGATTCTGAACAAGCCTGGAGGAGCCTCATCAGTAGCTATGGCCTCTCTCAAGAACGAAAAGTCAGACGGATACACCCTTGGTATCCTTTCTAGCGGTGCAGTTCTCAGTCAGCACTTGCGGAAGGTTCCCTACGATTCAGCCAAGGACTTTACCCCGATCATGCAATATGCTGTTTATCTCTACGGACTGGTGGTCCGGGCTGATTCCCCTTGGAAGACTTTCCAGGAATTTATTAATTATGCCAAAGCCAATCCGGGGAAAATCCGCTACAGCACTGGAGGATCGGGGACTCCGCAACATCTGGTCATGGAGCGGTTGGCCTTCAAAGAAAAGATCAAATGGACCCATATTCCTTTTCAGGGGAATGGCCCAGCGGTAACAGCTTTGCTCGGTGCCCATGTGGAGGCATCCCCTGGAACCAGTGAGTGGAAGCCCCATGTGGAAGCCGGGCGACTGAGGCTCCTGGCTGTCTTTGGAGAGAACAGGATGACCGATTTTCCGAATGCTCCGACCCTCCTGGAATTGGGCTATGGTATTGTCGCCCCTAGCCTCATTTGCGTCGTGGGTCCCAAAGGACTTTCTCCCCAGGTTATTCAGACCCTTCACGGAGCTTTCAAGAAGGCCATGGAAGACCCTGATTTTATAAATGTGAACAAGCAGGGGGATATGCCCCTAATCTACCGGGGGCCTGAGGATTTAGCCAAGCATCTGTTACAGATGAACGAGGAGGTAGAGGGTTTGACCAAGAGTCTTGGGCTGAGGGAAGGATAAATTTTTCTCGTTGCCAGGCTCACCCTTTTGGGTTAGTCAAATCCAGTTTCTTATCCCTCTTGGGGATTAATCTGAACTTTTTCCTCTTGCTCCAAAACTTTTCCCGATGAAATCTTCATCACTCGGCTCACCTCTTCTCTCGCCTTGCCAATAAAATCTCCCGCAACACTAAGAGTAGAGGTGAAATATTCTTCGCTATCCTTCTCCTAAGGCACCTCAAACCGTGTTTACCATTCCTATTGCAGCAGGTCAGAATGCGACTAGATCTGCGATAAGGATATAAGGTGGGGATGCCGGATTCATTTTCTATCTATACAGTCATGATTCTGAGTCTCAGAAGGCGCTATTTTATTGGCCTCCCCCTCCATGCCCTTTTTAAACCCACGAATAGCCTGGCCCAAGCTACCCCCCAACTCGGGAAGGCGTTTTGCACCGAAAATTAAGAAAACAATCAATAGGATGACCATAAGTTCTTGTGAACCAATACCAAACATTGGAATTTCCTCCCTTCATAAATCGTTAATAGTTGTTAAAAAATGACAGGTTATTTAAAAGAAAAGCAAGAAGTGGAATTTCCTAGCAACGGAGGGTGGAGATGGGCTGATCAAGAGCAAAAATTTGAAAAGCGAGACAAGGAAGATGGCCAGTACCGAAAAGACTAAAATAAGAAATTGCGATAGGGATAGTCAGTAAAGATATTGTTTTGTCCTGCTTATCGGCTAGTAGATTATCTGGATCAAGATTCTCAAAGGTTGGATTAGGAGATAAGAAATCAATTTCGATCAAATCGTTGTACTGAAGGTAGGCTGGCCAAACCACCAGAAGGAAGGACATTATTATTACCAGAGAGGATTGGATTCTTTCAGGACTATTTTTCATGTAAAAATTCCAGATATTTAGGGCTGCGTTTGGATTTTTACCGGAATCCTTAAAAGCGAAATTCCATATCACATATCACCGCCCTATTGGGCTTAACTTCTCCGAATTTAGTACTGGGATCCACGGTAACTGACTTTCCTTCGACTCCGAGGATTGCTGGCCCGAAGTGGAGGTAGGCCCCAACCCCGCTATGATTCCCAATAGCCGGATCGTTGTCAGATCCCCTTGCTACGCGGGAATCCGTTTCTGGAAAATCAGATCCACCCCCCGCCTTATTGCCGGTTTTCATTTCCGCAAAAACGGGCTTGGAGTTGAGACAAAAAGCCAGCAGGAAAAAAAGAAGGATTACCGATAAAATACGGTTCATGACAAACCTTCATTTCGGATCATCTTAATCAGATTTTAAGCTCATCACCTTAAAAAAAATGATAAAAAAATGAGGGATAACTAACCATGATACAGATCACAAGGAGACCACCAGCCGGGAGACAGTTACTCACCTACAAAGGATAGATGAATCCCATTCCAAGCCCAATATGCTGGAACCCAGGCGTGCTGAGAGGAAGATGCTGGGACCACAACCTGTACCTCATGGGGGGTGGTTTTGATCGGGACCAACCCCATCGATCCTCCCGTGGCCATGAATTAGATGGAAATGAAAGGAATCGAACCCGAATCGGCCCACACCCAAATTATCCCTCTCGAAAAGATGACCGATGGTTTTGAAGCCCTAACCCGCCCCGTTAAAGAAGAGATCAAGATTTTAGTTCAACTGTAACTTGCCATTGCTTTCTCCGCATCTTTGCAGAAACGGGTTATACTTCCATGGGCGGGACCCAGAGAGAGGGGAGTTTAAAGAATTCTACCTTAGGCCAAGAAAATCCCGAATAGAACGTGATTTCATGTGGAGGAATTTTGAAGCCAGAATCCAGGGCCACCGAAAGGAGCATTGACGTTTTGGGGGGGGTGAAAAAAGGTCTCGACTGGATATCGATTTGAGGGGGAAAAAATGGCGGGGTTCTTTATGCAAGGAATAAGGCTTTTGATCATCCATCCAATGCTTCCCGAACTTTTCCTGCCAATCCCTCCACCGAAAAGGGCTTCTGAAGAAAGAACATCTCTTGATCCAGCGCCCCTTGTTGAAGAATCGCATTATCGGTATACCCCGACATATACAAGACTTTCATCTCCGGATAAAAGTACCCCAGACGCCTGGCCAGCTCAGGACCATTTAATCCAGGCATCACCACATCCGTCAATAGCAATTGAACCTTTTCCTTCCCCTGCTCACAAATCAAAAAAGCATCGCCACCGTTAGAAGCTTCCAAAATCCGATATCCTTGTTTCTGGAGAATGGCCACCGCTAACTTCCGAACCTCCTCCTCATCCTCCACCACCAATATCGTCTCCCTCCCCCTGGGAAGCCTGTCCTTCCCCGCCTTTTTCCTCACCTCTCCCTCCAATGGCTCATCCACCCGGGGAAGGTAGATCTTGAAGGTGGTCCCCTGTCCAGGCTCACTGTAAACCCAAATATAC
>Ga0187770_10002235_pt1 | contig 10758 bp, 4 predicted proteins | sample 0116_SJ02_MP02_2_FD_133154 | JGI IMG/M metagenome (GOLD analysis project Ga0187770, IMG submission 133154) | Tropical peat soil microbial communities from peatlands in Department of Meta, Colombia - 0116_SJ02_MP02_20_MG | ecosystem: Environmental > Terrestrial > Soil > Wetlands > Peat | place...
AACAATGCGGCTGGTTCCGCGTTCCTTTCCAAGATTAGCTCTAGCTTTGCGCTGGTCTATTCGACGTATCTCAGTGGCAATGCTGCGGATGCGACCAGCACGCTTAACGGGGCTCCCGACTATGGCGACCAAGCTTTCGGCGTCGCAGTGGATGTGTCTAACAACGCTTACGTGGCCGGAACTACCAGCGCGAACAATGCGACAGGTTTCCCATCCAGTACAAATGCGAACCAAACGGCTCCTCCCGCTGGCAACGTTTCGGGCAGTGCGTTCGTCACTAAAATCGATACGGCGGGGAGCGGCGCGACCTCCTTGGTCTATTCCACTTATATTGCGGGATCTACACTGGACGAGGGGTTTGCAATCGCTCTTGGACCCAACAACCTTGCCTACATAACGGGCGCCGCATCTTCGAATGATTTCCCATTCACCACCGGGGCATTCGACACAGCGAACGACGGTGCAGGAAAAGCGTTTGTGACTGTAGTGGATACCACAAACATGGTAGCCAACGGTCCGTTCAATTATTCAACGCCACTTGGAGGAGGCGGCGCAACCAACACGGGGTATGGCATTGCGGTGGACAGCGCGGGCAACGCGTACATCGTAGGAACTACTACATCGCCGATTTTCCCGGGGACGAACTCCGGTACGAAGCTCGGTGGCTTTCAAACGACTATCCCAAATACCAACGGCAGCCCATTCCTCGCCAAGCTTTCTCCGGGAGGAAAAGGAACGGCCGACCTGCTCTACTCGACATATTTTGGGGGAAGCGCCGACGCAGCTAACGACACGGATCAAGGCTGGGGAATAGCGATTGATTCAGCGAATCCTCCAAATGCGTACATCATCGGCCAAACCCACGCAGCCAATATGCCTGTGTTCCCCACAGCGGCACCGACCGCATTCCAGACCACCCTCGATGGACCTTCCGACGGCTTTATTGCAAAGCTCTCGCTCATTCCGACGTTGGTGGTTTCGCCGACGAGCTTGAGCTTCGGCACGGTGCAGATCGGAACGGCAACTCCGCCGACCATGAGTGTCACTCTGACGAACAATACGGGGGCGGCCATTGCCTTCACCAGCGCCGTCATTTCCGGCGGCAGCCCCGCCGCGGCAAATAATGACTACACTGTTTCGGCCGACACTTGCACGGGCGGAGTCCCGACTGGCGCGTCTCCAGCCAACGAGTGCACGGTTACCGTGAAGTTCGATCCCTCGGTTGTGGGCTCCGAAACCGCCAATCTGGTTTTGACGGATGCTGACAGCACCAGCCCGCAAACCATTGCTCTCACCGGCACGGGTTCGAATTCCGTTCCCACCGCCAGCCTGGCGCCCAACCCGGTGAACTTCAATCCGCAAATGGTGACCACCACCAGCGCGGCGACGCCCGTAACGCTGACGAATAGCGGAACCGGGCCGCTCACCATCAACTCCATTGCTGCTTCCGGCGATTTCGCCGAGACGAGCACGGGCGCAACCGCTTGCCCCATCAGCCCCAATACTTTGTCCAACGTCGCGCCGGGGAACACCTGCACCATCAACGTGACCTTCACTCCCGCAACCACGGGCGCGCTCAACGGGAATCTGACGATCACCGACAATGCCAACGGCAGCCCGCAAGTGGTCCCGCTCACGGGAACCGGCTGGGACTTCACCGTGACTGCCACATCGCCACAATCCGGCAAGAGCCCGCTTACATTCAACGCGACATTGACTTCGCTTGGCGGCTTCGATCAAGCCGTGGCGTTCACCTGCACGGGCGCGCCAACCGGCACCACCTGCACCGTCCCGGCATCCGTTACCGGTAACGCTACGACTCCGCAATCCGTGCTAGTGACTGTGACCAGAACCGGCAGCGGTCTCCTGGCGCCGCCAGCACCGATGCGCATCCCGCCGCCGTCGCCGCGGCAGATTGTGCCCCTGGTTCTGGCGCTGCTGCTGCTCTTCTTGCTGCCCAAGACTAAGCGGCTTCGCGTGCGGCTGGGAATGATCACCGCAATGATCCTGCTGGTGTTCGTAGCCGGCTGTTCCGGACCCGGTACATCGGTTACGCCCATCACCGGCAACATAACCATTACCGGAAAGTCCACGGGCACTGCTGGGAGTGTGACCCACTCTTCACCCTCGATAGCAATCACGGTCGATTAAGGCCGAAGAACGAGAAGAAAATCGGGCGCGCTGCTCCGGGAAGTAGGCGGCGCGCCCGTTTTCTTTGTTGCTCCAAAACGGCGTGGACAAAATTCTCTCGCAAGACAAAAAGGAAAGCTACGCGTACACAATCAGGATTTGCCGCTTCGGCTGTATTTGCGCGCGAGGCGGAAGGGACGGCGCAGAATATCCAGAAAACGGTTTTCACTGAGTTGGCCGCCTTTTTGCCAGTCTTCTTCCGTGGGCACAAGAGTCAGCCGGAGGAGATACGCAGGAGCGGCGAGAACGCCGCCGCGCATGCGCAAGCGAAACAGCGCGCGTTCGAACAGTCCTGGCGGCGCGTAGCCCGCGGCGGGCAGCCATTGCAGAATCGCTTTGATAAGCTGCGCCGCTCGCGCATCGGCGCGCGCGCGCGCGTCAACTTTTTCAGGCAGCTGTGCTCGCAACAAATCTGCCGCGAGCTGCAACCCGGTATTCAACAAATGTTCGGCGGCGACCGCGCGGGCCGATTGCGTTGCCCGCTCCCAATCGATCCCGGTTTGGCGCGTGACCAGAGCGGCGACGTCCGCAATCCAGATCAGCCGCTCCCAGAAGTGTTTCGCGCCGTGAATGCAGATGAGCACGAGTTCATCTTCCACGGCCAGTGCGGGAGCTTCTTGCGCGTCCAGGCGCACGCGGATTTGCCGCGCAAAAAAATCCTCAATAGGCAGTTGCCGCGGGAAATAGCGGAGCGTGAAATCGTTGTGCAACTCGACCAGCAGCTTCGAATCGGGCTTGGAGAAAAGATACTGCCCTGGGATCTTTCCATCGTCGATGGCGCTCAGCGGCACGGCGGCTTGATAGCCAGAGGCCAGCATCGCTTCCGTGGCGCGGCGAATGTCATGCTGGCGAACGAGAAAATCCAAATCGCCGTAACTGCGCATTGCGGGATCCCCGTACGTTTGCATCGCAAGCACGGGACCTTTAATAGCTAGAGCTTGGATGTTTTTCGTCTCAAAGAGCTCCAGCACCCTAAAGAGTTCCGCAGTCATTCTTAGGGTTGAGAAAACTTGTTCGCGATGCCGTTCGAGGAACGCTTGGCGGAAATCCGGCGGGACCCAAGAATCGTCAACGGCGTTCAACTTTGCCGTGAGATGACCTAGCACCCCGTGCTCTTCGGCCAAAACAAGTAGCCGCGGCCAATCCACAAGGCCAAGCAACTCCGAGAAATGACTTCTGTCCGGCACTGGGGAGGTGCACTCGAGCAGCGCAGACCACTCGTTGCGGAACGAAGTCCAATCAGCCAGGTTCGGCACTGCCAAGCAGTTCTCCCTTGCAATTCCTCTGTAGTGTACGCGATTGGGCATTCCAATTTGCAGCGGGTACGTCGCTTCGGTCACAAAGGTGCAAACCGCGCAGTGAGGACACGCAAAAAAGAAGGTGCAGGGGGGCCGCAAGCCCCCGGTCCACTTGTTTTTATGGCCTGCTTAGAAGAGAAACTTCAAGCCAAGTTGGAGCACCCGTGGAGCAAAGGCGGCCGTGGACTGGCCAAACTGCGGACTTCCCAAGTTGCCGTTGGGGTTGTAGAGATTGACGCGGTTAAATAAGTTAAAAGCATCGGCGCGAAACTGAACGTCTACGGCTTCATGGATCCTGGTCGTTTTGGACAGTGCGAAGTCGACATCCTTAAAGGCAGGTCCCGTGAAAACATTTCGCCCCATATTGCCGTTTTGGCCCACCGGGATACACTGGGCATGCGGTCCCGAGTTGGAGGGCCCGAAATCCAAAATCGAGTTGAGCCCGTTAGGGCAAAACACTTGGATCGCAGCAGATGTTCGACTGGAAAAACCATAAAAGGTCAAGGTGGGATCTCCAAAAAGTCCATCGACGAATTGTTGATTGCTGAAACCGCTGAGTTTTTGCATTGCGGGCAGATTCGGGCGCGCGTAGAAGTCGCCATCCATGTTGAAATCACAACCGTCGTACCAGCCCAGCACGCAATCCACATCGAACGGCCGGCCAGATTGCAGGGTGATAATGCCGTTCAGTTGCCAGCCTCCGAGTACTTTCTGCTGCACTGTCCCGTTCCTTGGGAAGGGAATATTCCAAATCCCGCTGAAGGTGAATCGATGACGCACATCAAATTCCGCGCGGCCGCGATCAAGTTCCGGATGCTCGATGTCCATCACGCCGCTGTAATTGCCTGCGTAAGGGTTGGTGTTGAAGTAGTCTCCCAAACCACCTTCGGTCACGTTATCGAGGACTTTCCCAAAGGTGTAATTCCCCACAAAAAGGAGGCCGTGGGTGAAATTTTTCTTTAGCTGGGCGTTCATTCCGTGATAGATGGATTGGCTTTCGTTCGAAATGTAGGTAATTTCTCCCCAGCCTGGAACGTACCGCGTGGCGAATTCATTGCAGACTGTCGGATTGCAGACATCGCCGTCAAACCGGTTGTAGTCCTCGCGGGTGTAACCGCCAACGCCACGGGTGCCGACATAATTGATGCTAACTGCGTAGTCGTGTGCAAACTGGTGCTGAACACCCAAGAACCACTGCAGCGAGTAAGCAGTGCGCAAGTTGGGGTCTACCCCGTTTGGCGTGATGGAGGGAGGGAAGGCAGTGGGCGAAATGGCCCCAACGCTGCCATTGGGCAGGACAGGCCCGGCAAAGTCAGGGGTCGGGGTGAACGGAAAGGTGTAGTTAACCGTGCTGCCTATGGAGATACCGGGTTCCGTATACATTGTAGCGGCGTCGGGAGGATTGAGGCGCGAAACGTTGGTATACAGGTTGGAGTACGGCTCATTGTAGGCGATGCTGAATCCGCTGCGAATCGCCGTCAAGCCTTTGCCCGTGGGATCCCAGGCGAGGCCAACCCGGGGAGCAAAATTGTCATATTTGGTGTTCCACATCTTGCTGACACGGCCGACCTTTGTTTCCGGGGATGCAAGTTGCTGAAAGATATCGGAACCTGGTCCCAACGTAATGTTGGTGAGGATGCCCTGAGTTTCGCTTGGGGCTCCAAACACTTCGTAGCGCAGCCCAGCATTGAGAGTCAGCCGGGAATTGATTTTCCAATCATCTTGTGCGAACAAAGCCCATTGGCGCCAACGGAAATGGCGGGGCGTGTCCGTAAATTGGCCAAAATCGGGGCTGCTTGGATTGCGATTTACGGTAGCTAGGACCAGATAGGGTTCATCCAGCGCGAACTGAAAGATAGTGCCGAATTCGTAGAAGGGATCGGAGTACAGGCGATAGTCACTATTTTCTTGAATCCGGCGAACGTCACCGCCAAATTTCAGCGAATGGTGACCAATGGTATGAATAAAGGTGTCGGTCACAGCATACGTGTTGAAAACAAGATTGCGAGGTACAAAAACCTCTCCCCCCATGGGGGCGACGCCGTCGTCGAAAGAGAGATCGGCAAAGGCGTCGGCGGCCTGATTATGTTGCTTGAGTATCTCGGCAGTGGCAGATTGCGGAGGAATGCCGAACTGGATCTTGCTATTGTTACGCGAATAAGCGAACCGCAAATCATTGAGAGTAGATGCTGAAAACAAGTGTGTATAGCCGAGGCCCAGATCGGCAAAAAAGCCGTTGAACGGAGCAGTGAAACCGCGGATTCCCGCTCCCAACAATTCTTGACGAGCAACGTCACCGGAAGCAAGCGTGTTCACCCATCGAGCATAAAACTGGTCGTTAGCAGTGAAATGTTGGTCGAACCGGGTTAAGTATTGGTCCGCCCGATTGCGCTCGATCTGAGGTGCGACGGTGTCACAGTAATAAAGCGTGCCGGGAATCGAGCTGGTACAAGGAGGGGCGGGGAAATCACTTAGAAAGATGGCAGCGATAGAACCCGGAGCAGGAACGGTGCTGCGGAAGTAAGGGGTCTCCACGAGGAATTCCTCCGGCTGTCCATCCTTTAGGCGTGAACCCTCGTAATCTAGAAAGAAGAAGGATTTGTCGTGAAGCATCGGGCCACCGAGGCTACCGCCAAATTGATTTTGTTGGAGCGGGGTCTTGCTGCCGGGAGGGTCAAAGAAATTTCTGGCGTTGAGAGCCGTATTACGGAAGGAGTAGAAAGCGGTGCCGTGAAAATTGTTAGTGCCAGCCTTGGTCACCACGTTCACCACCGCGCCGTTGTTCCGGCCATATTCCGCGTTGAAATTCAAAGTCTGCACTTGAACTTCCTCGATGGCATCTAGGGATGGATAGATCAGAGGGGTTCCGCCTAGCCACTCATTGTTGTTGGAATTCCCATCAAGGACAAAGTTGTTGCCGCGGGGGGTTGCTCCATTCGCGATGTAGCCAAAATCGAAGGTCACAGAGCTAGTGGGCGATGGAACATTCGAAATTACGGGCGCGTTCGTGGCCGTCACACCCGGCTGCAGTGAAACGAGCTGGTAGACTTGCCGGCCGTTAAGAGGCAAGTTGTCGACCTCGCGCGTTGTGATCGTGCTGGCCAGGCGGGCTTCGTCAAGTTGGATGAGTGGAGCAGCCGTCGTGACGGTCACACTCTCTGTGATGCTGCCAACCTGAAGGCTTGCATCGGTACGAGTAATGGCGTTCACGCTAACTTCGACTTCTTTGACTAGGACCGTCTTGAATCCGCTTTTCTCAACTCGAATCTCATAGGTGCCGGGAGAGAGGTGGGGAGCCCTGTAATAGCCCAGATTGTCTGTTAGCGTCTCGATGCTGACAGCGGTTCCCACATTCTTGACTGTTACCTTGGCTCCTGAGACGGCCGCACCGGAAGCATCTGTCACGGTGCCTACGATCGTTCCCTCCGTAAGTTGTGCGACTACAGGTGAGATGGAAAAACCAACCAGGGAAATCACTGCAACTAGGGCAAGCCACGTACGATTTATGTGCAACATGAACACCCCCGCTCATGGTCCTCGACTGTCCGCGGTGCGCCAGAGGTTACTCGCCATCATGCGCCGATGGGTTCCCCTTTCCGGGATTCCATGAGATTGTTGCAACCTTATCTATGTTCAAGTAGCTTCTGTCAAGATATATTTTCCGAGAGGCAACGATCAGCTGGAGCTACCAGCTATAGCACCATCTCTTTGTGAACGGAGACAAAATCCTGTTGTGAGAACTCTGCTATATTTCCCGTAGACTTTGAGAGATCTCTTGACCAAGCAAAGAAAGTCAGAAAGAATTGCGCGTTCCTGGTGTAGTTATGAAAAAGCAAGGGCTCTATTTCAAGATCTCCCAAGTCTCCAGAATCCTAGGTGTGAGCCCTTCCTCTCTTCGAGCGTGGGAGCAGGTTGGACTCCTCAGGCCGGCCCGGAGTCAAGGAAAATATCGTCTCTACACCTCGGATGATCTGGATGCCGCAAAGCGCATCCTTTATCTACGCAAAAACAAAGGATTAAACCTCGCCGGCGTTGCTCACTTGCTTTCGACGAAAGAACCCTCGATGGGAAAGCGATCGCGTTTGAGATCAAATTCGAAAGGAGTAAGCGCACACCTCTTTGAATTACGGCGGAGACAAAGTTACACACTGGCCCAGGTAGCGCGCCAAGCCGGAGTCTCGATCAGCTTTCTCAGTGCTATCGAGAGAGGGCGCGCGAAACCTTCAATCGCCACGCTGCAGCGGCTGGCAGTAATCTATAAAACAAACGTGCTGTCGATGTTCGGCGCGGAAGACGAAAACAAGGCTCGTCGCCTCGTGCGGCCCTCGGACAGAAAAGTGCTTAGGCCCGAGCCTGGGGTGCAGATGGAGCTCTTGGTCCTTGGCAAATCCCAACTGGAGCCCCACATTTTTCGCATCGCACCGGGCGTATCCAGTGGGGGCTCGTACCACCACGAGGGCGAGGAATTCATCCACGTTTTGAAAGGTTCGCTAGAGGTTTGGCTGGATGAAGTAGAGCGGTATGTGTTGGTTTCCGGCGATACCTTGCATTTTGAAAGCACTCATGCTCACAGGTGGAAGAGTCTGAGCAACGAAGAAACGATATTGCTTTGGGTCAATACGCCCCCGACGTTTTGATTCCTTGATCGAGGGAAAGAACAAATGGGCAGGAACTTCCTAAGTATCCCCTCCAATTGCGCTGCCCTGCTGGTGTGGTTAGCGCTCCTTGGATGGCTGTCGCCGGCCGCTCGGCCGCAGAATTCCTCCTTCCCCGGCAATGCACTTTCAGGCGGTGGCAACGTGAACCGGATTTCGCTCACTCGCAGTGAGTTGTTTGGTACGGCTGTTCCAGCAGCGCCTATCAATGACACTGCGGGTTTTGCAGTTCCATCGAACGCAGCTGAACCTACAGAACTTTTCCAGGGAACTCTGACTCTGGATGATTCGACAAGCAGCGGCAGCTTCCTCCGGTTGTCCGACGTTTTCGGTATCGTTCCGGAAGGAGACTCGCCCTGGAAGCATCTTCCTCGATTCAATTATCAATTTGTACAAAGCGGTAGCTATTTGATTCCGGCTCAACAAGGATTGACCATTACCGGGAGCCTCTCCTGGAATTACATCGTCGGTCCAGGCCGAGTGTGGCGAGAGACGAGCGATGACGGATACATGCGTGCCTCTTTGCCCTTTGCCCTCGTGCAACGCAATCAGAATTGCGTCCACAACGGCGAGATGACCTTCCTTTTCAGCAACACTAAATCCCCAAGAATGTCGAAGGTCTACTTTCAGATCACACAAGAAACTTGCTATCCGATGAAGTTCAACATGTGGGGTATGGTTTCCGCCAGCTACGTTCCCGGCCCTGTACCCGACAATACGGCCCTACAGGAAGATCAAGCGCGTGAATTCTCGCGACGCATGCGGACAAAGCCTTTCGCTGCTTTGGCTGCGGACTTTCCCAACGCTGCCATCGATCTGTCGGCCTTTCCCGATGCTTATAAGCATCCTGAAGACATCACGACCTACGGCGTGGTCATCAACGGAATCAATTACACGTCGGGATGCCCGACGCGCTCTGGCGAATATGCACATTGCAGTGAAATGCGATTGCCTTCTTACTCGATCGCTAAGTCCGTGTTCGCAGGCGTGGCGGTCATGCGGCTGGGTCAGCTCTATGGAAGTGGTGTATACAACGAATTGGTCAAGAATTACATTCCAGAGCGTTTTGTCCACGGCCATTGGGATGCCACCACGTTCAACAACGTGTCGGATATGGCCACTGGCAATTACAACCTCGCGGACTACGAAGCAGATGAGGACAGCCCGGTGATGGATGCGTTTTTGGTCGATGAGTCTTACGAATTGAAGTTGCGCGACGCGTTCGCATTTAAACAGAACTATGCTCCTCCGGGAACCAAGTGGATCTACCAGAGTTCCGCCACCTTTATTCTGACCCAAGCGATGAATGCCTACCTTCACCAGCACAGGGGTAACGGTGCAGATATATTCGATTTGGTACGCGATGACGTCTATAAGCGTTTACAGGTCAGCATGGGCGGACTGACAACGATCCGAACCGATGACAGCTCCACGGGAGCACCTAGCGGATACTACGGACTGTTTTTCAACCAAGATGACATCGCCAAGATCGGCAATTTTCTGAACAACAGCGGCGGAATAATTGATGGCACTCAGGTTTTGGAACCTACTCGTCTGAAAGAAGCATTGTTCCGCGCGCCAAATGCTTCTATCGTGGGAGTCCCTGTCTTGGGCACGAGCTCAGCGTCTGCCCTGGGGCAACAGGGCTCGGGCCGCGACAAGTCCGCTGCACTAAATAGCCGCCGTTATGCGCACGGATTTTGGGGCAAATACATGACCACCACTGAATTCCCCGAATATCACTGCAGTTTCTGGGTAGCCTTGCTGGCGGGTTACGGAGGCAATATCGTAGCGTTGCTGCCCAACGGCGCAACTTTTTATATTTTCAGCGATGGCAGGGAATTTCCCTGGGTGGATGCCGTCCGTGAGTGCACCAAGCTAGCACCAGTGTGTCATTAGCTGGCTGTGTTCTCGGCGCTGCGGCAAAGTTGTGTTGGGGACTGAAATCCGGGTTCAAATATTTTGGCCGGGCGCAAAGCTATTAACCTCGGATTCGCCTTCCGAAGGAGCTGCTATGCAACGCTTGCGTGTTCTCATGAACAGGATTTTGGGATCTCTGGCTGCGCTACTGCTTCCGGCAGTTGCGGTCGCTGGTCCTTGCCAGGATGCGGACCTAATAATACGCCATGCTCACGTCGTCACGATGAATCCAACGCAACCCTCGGCCGATGCGATGGCCGTCCGCGACGGACGAATTCTGACGGTGGGTGGGGAACAAGTAGTCTCTGACTGCGCAAGCCAACGAACCAGCGTTGTCGATTTGCAAGGTAAGACTGTCTTGCCGGGTCTCATTGATGTTCACACTCATGCAATGGAATGGGCGAAGGGCATCCTGCGAAAACAATTGGACGTAACTTACCCAAAGGTTCTTTCGATTGCGGATATCGTGGCCATGGTGAAAGAGCGCGTTTCCCAAGAACACAAGGGGCAGTGGATTACGGGGGCTGGTTGGGATGATGCAAAGCTTAGTGAACACCGCTACATCACTCGGAGTGACCTTGATGCCGTGTCGCCTAATAGCGCTGTTTATCTTATTCACGTCAGCGGGCATCTTGCGGCTTCCAACAGCGCGGCGCTGGCTCTGGCCGGGATTACGCGTAACACGCCCGATCCTG
>Ga0187770_10002237_pt1 | contig 10757 bp, 7 predicted proteins | sample 0116_SJ02_MP02_2_FD_133154 | JGI IMG/M metagenome (GOLD analysis project Ga0187770, IMG submission 133154) | Tropical peat soil microbial communities from peatlands in Department of Meta, Colombia - 0116_SJ02_MP02_20_MG | ecosystem: Environmental > Terrestrial > Soil > Wetlands > Peat | place...
CGAGTACTTCCTGCGGCACCTGCTGGGGACGACCGAAAGCGCCGTCCGCGCCGAGGAGTCGCCGGCGCAGCTGCGCCCGCGCGACGTCGCCTGGCCAGAGCGGGCGCCCGAGGGCAAGCTCGACCTGCTGACGACGATCGACTTCCGGATGACCAGCAACGCGCTGTTCTCAGACGTCGTGCTGCCCGCGGCCACCTGGTATGAGAAGTACGACCTTTCGAGCACCGACATGCACCCGTTCGTGCACGCGTTCAGCGCCGCGATCGCCCCGCCGTGGGAGACCCGCTCGGACTACGACGCGTTCACCGCACTGGCCAAGGTGTTCAGCTCGCTGGCCGCCCGGCATCTGGGGGTGCGGCACGACCTGGTGGCGGTGCCGCTGCTGCATGACACGCCGGGGGAGACGGCGCAGCCCGGGGGCCGGGTGCTCGACTGGGCCGCGGGCGAGTGCGACCCGGTTCCTGGCGTGACGATGCCGGGTTTCGCGCTGGTCGAGCGGGATTACGGGGCGGTCGGCGAGATGATGACCGCGCTCGGGCCGAACGTGGAGAAGCTCGGCACGAGCGTCAAGGGCGTCACGCTGAAACCGGCGGCGGAGGTCGAGCGGCTCAGGCAGGTCAACGGCGTGGTCCGCGGTGGTATCGCGGACGGGCGGCCGAGCCTGGCCCGTGCCGAGCAGGCGTGCGAGGCGATCCTGGCCCTGTCCGGCACGACCAATGGCCGCATCGCCACCGCCGGGTTCGCCGAGCTGGAACGGCGGACCGGCCGGCCGCTGGCGGATCTGGCCAGTGACCACGAGGGCCGCCGGATCTCCTTCGCCGATGCCCAGTCCCGGCCTCAGCCGGTCATCACCTCACCGGAGTGGTCCGGCAGCGAGCACGGCGGACGCCGGTACGCGCCGTTCACGATCAACACCGAACGGCTCAAGCCATGGCACACGCTGACCGGCCGCCAGCACTTCTTCCTCGACCACGACTGGATGGCCGAACTGGGTGAGCAGCTTCCCGCCTACCGGCCGCCGCTGGACATCAAGGCCCTGTTCGGCGACCCGAGACTCGGCGAGGACGGCCGCCTGGAGGTGACCGTGCGCTACCTCACCCCGCACTCGAAGTGGTCGATCCATTCGGAGTACCAGGACAACCTGTTCATGCTCAGCCTGTCCCGCGGCGGGCCCGACCTGTGGATGAGCGTCCAGGACGCGCAGCGGATCGGGGTCCGCGACAACGACTGGATCGAGTGCTACAACCGCAACGGCGTGGTCGTCGCCCGGGCCATCGTCAGCCACCGGATGCCCGAGGGCACGGTGTACATGTACCACGCCAAGGACCGGACCATCGACGTGCCCAGGTCGGAGGTCTCCGGACGGCGGGGCGGCATCCACAACAGCCTCACCCGCCTGCTGATCAAGCCGTCGCACCTGATCGGCGGGTACGGCCAGCTGTCGTACGGGTTCAACTACTACGGCCCGACGGGGAACCAGCGGGACGAGATCACCGTGATCCGGCGGCGCAGCCAGGAGGTGGCGTACTGATGCGCGTCATGGCCCAGCTGGGCATGGTGATGAACCTGGACAAGTGTGTCGGCTGCCACACCTGCTCGGTCACCTGCAAGCAGGCCTGGACCAACCGGGCCGGGGTGGAGTACGTGTGGTTCAACAACGTCGAGACCCGCCCCGGGCTCGGCTACCCCCGGACGTATGAGGATCAGGACCGGTGGCAGGGCGGCTGGGTGCGCACCCGCCGCGGCCGGCTCCGGCTGCGGGCCGGCGGGCGGGCCAGCCGCCTGCTGCGGATCTTCGCCAACCCGAAGCTCCCGTCGCTGGGGGAGTACTACGAGCCGTGGACGTATGACTATGACACGCTGATCAGCGCGCCCGCCCAGCAGCACACGCCGGTCGCCCGGCCCATCTCCCTCATCGACGGCCGGCCGATGAAGATCGAGTGGTCGGCGAACTGGGACGACGACCTGGGCGGCGGGCCGGAGCACGCGCCGGGCGACCCGCTGCTGGCCAGGATCTCGCGCCAGATCAAGCTGGACTATGCCAGCGCGTTCATGTTCCACCTGCCCCGGATCTGCGAGCACTGCCTGAACCCGTCGTGCGTCGCCTCCTGCCCGTCCGGGGCGATGTACAAGCGGGCCGAGGACGGGATCGTGCTGGTGGACCAGGACCGCTGCCGCGGCTGGCGGATGTGCGTGTCCGGCTGCCCGTACAAGAAGGTGTACTTCAACCACCGCACCGGCAAGGCCGAAAAGTGCACCTTCTGCTACCCCAGGGTCGAGGTCGGCCAGCCGACGGTCTGCGCCGAGACCTGCGTCGGCAGGCTGCGCTATATCGGCCTGTTCTTGTACGACGCCGACGCCGTGCTCGCCGCCGCGTCCGTCGAGGACCCCGCTGACCTGCTGGAAGCGCAGCGTTCGGTGCTGCTGGACCCGGCCGACCCGGACGTGGCCGCCGCCGCCCGCGCGGGCGGCATCGCCGAGGACTGGCTGGACGCGGCCCGGCGCTCCCCGGTGTACGAGCTGGCCTGCCGATACCGGGTCGCCCTGCCGCTGCACCCGGAGTACCGCACCATGCCGATGGTCTGGTACATCCCGCCGCTGTCGCCGGTGGTCGACGCGCTGCGCGGCACCGGCCACGACGGCGAGGACCACGGCAACCTGTTCGCGGCGATCGAGGCGCTGCGGATCCCGGTGGAGTACCTCGCCGAGCTGTTCACCGCGGGTGACCCCCGGCCGGTCACCGGGGTGCTGCGGACGCTGGCCGCGATGCGCTCGCACATGCGGGCCATCAATCTCGGCGAGCGGCCCGACCCGTCCATCGCCGCGGCGGTCGGCCTGACCCCCGATGAGATCGAGGCCCTGTACCGGCTGCTGGCGATCGCCCGGTACGAGGACCGGTACGTCATCCCCGCGGCGCACGTCGAACTCGCCGGGGAACTCGACGAACTGCCCGGCTGCAGCGTGGACTTCACGGCCCCGCGGCAGAGCGTGTTCATCGGCGTCGGCGAGGTCACCGCCCGCCCGGCCGCCGCGGAGACATTCGACATCGCCCGGCGGCGCGCCGAGGCCGACCGGCACTCCGACCTGGGCCCGGGCGGCACCGAGGGCGGCGCGCGATGAGCCGCCGCAGCATGCCCGCGGCACCCGGCGCCCGGCGGCGCGCGCGGCACGGGCGGGTCGCCTACGCGGCGATCTCGGCCCTGCTGCGGTACCCCGACGAGCAGCTCGCCCGCGACCTGCCGCTGCTTGCCGCCGCGGCGGGAACGCTGCCGGCGGCGGCAGGCGGGCCGCTGCTCCGGCTGATCTCCCACCTGGCCGGCGAGCCGCTGCTCAGCCTGCAGGCTGATTATGTCGCGACGTTCGACCGGCAGCGGCGCTGCTGCCTGTACCTCAGCTACTACCGCAACGGCGACACCCGCCGGCGCGGCGCGGCGCTGTGGCGTTTCCGCGATGCCTATCACCAGGCCGGTTTCCGGCTGGTCGGCTCCGAGCTACCCGACTACCTGCCGATGCTGCTCGAACTGGCGGCCAGCGGCGGCGACGGCGAGGTCACGGCCGCCGGGCTCATGAACGAGCACCGCGAGGGCATCCGGATGCTGCTGTCGGCGCTGGACGCGCGTCACTCACCGTACGCCGGCGCGGTGCAGGCGCTGGAGGCCGTACTCCCGCCGGTCGGCCCGCACGTGATCGCCGAGGCGGCCCGGCTCGCCCGCGAGGGTCCGCCCGCGGAACTCGTCGGACTGGAGTTCCCAGGCTCGCTCGAGCCCTACCCGCTGCCCGCGGCCCAGGCAGGAGGCCGCGTGCCGTGAAGACGTTCCTGTGGATCGTGTTCCCCTACATCTGCCTGACCTCGTTCGTGCTCGGCCACATCTGGCGGTACCGGTATGACAAGTTCGGCTGGACCAGCCGGTCCTCCGAGCTGTACGAGAAGCGGATCCTGGCCTGGGCCTCGCCGCTGTTCCACTTCGGCATCCTCGGGGTGCTCGCGGGCCACCTGGTCGGGCTGCTCGTGCCCGAGTCATGGACCAGCGCCATCGGCATCTCCGAGCACGCCTACCACATCGCCGCGGTCAGCCTGGGCACGCTGGCGGGCCTGGCCGCCATCACCGGCCTTGCCCTGCTCATCTACCGCAGGCGCACGACACCGTCGGTGCTGCGCGTCACCTCGGTCGTGGACAAAGCCATGTACCCGCTGCTCGGCGCGGTGATCGTGCTCGGGCTGGTGAACACCATCGGAGTCGGGCTGCTCGGCCTCGGCGGGCACCCAGGCGGCTACAACTACCGCACCACGGTCGCGGTCTGGTTCCGTGACGTGCTGACCTTCCACCCCAGCACCGCCCAGATGTCCGGCGCGCCGTGGAGCTTCCAGCTGCACGCCCTGCTGGCCCTCGGCCTCCTTGCCGTCTGGCCGTTCACCCGGCTCGTGCACGTCCTCACCGCGCCGGTCGGCTACATCTTCCGGCCCTACATCATCTACCGCACCCGCCCGCGGCAAGGCGCCGCCCGCGCCCCTCGCCGCGGCTGGGAACGCGCCGGCCAGCAAGCCGCGACACCGGCCCGCACGCGGCGCTAGCCGCGGCGGCGGCCCTACTTCTTCTTGTCGCGGCGCTTGGCGCCCCCGCCGCGGAACGCGGCGGGGACGTTGCCCTGCGACGGAGGCGGGAAGTTCAGCCCTGCGGGCAGGTTGGCCAGCTGATCGGCGAAGCCCTCCGGCAGGCCGCCCAGGCCGTCCAGGCCGCCCGGAAGCCCGCTGGTTCCGCCGAGGCCGGCCGGGGCGCTCGGGGCGGCACCGCCCTGACGGCCCGGCTCCTGAGTCCCGGAGCCCTGGGCGATCTCCGCCGCACGCCGCGGATCGCCGCTGCGGGCGGGCTTCTTCTTGCCCTTCTTGCGGGCGGATTTGGCGGCGGCGCGCCGGGCCGCGCCCAGGCCCGGCATCGGCGGCATGCCCGGGATCCCGCCGCTGAACATCGCCTTCATCTGCTTCTGGCCCTCGAAGAAGTTGGTGACCAGCTGGGAGACCTCGCCGACGGCCACGCCGGAGCCCTTGGCGATGCGGGCCCGCCGGGAGCCGTTGATGATCTTCGGGTTGCGCCGTTCCTCCGGTGTCATGGAACGGACGATCGCCTCGGCCCGGTCCAGGTCCTTGTCGTTGACCTGGGCGAGCAGTTCCCGGTTCTTCGCGGCCCCGGGCAGCATGCCGAGCAGGTTCCCGATCGGGCCGAGCTTGCGCACCATGGACAGCTGCTCGACGAAGTCCTCGAGCGTGAAGCCCTCGCCGGAGACCAGCCGGCCCGCCAGGGTGGCGGTCTGCTCGGCGTCGAACGCCTTCTCGGCCTGCTCGATGAGGGTCAGGATGTCGCCCAGGTCGAGGATGCGCGACGCCATCCGGTCCGGGTGGAACAGGTCGAAGTCCTCGAGCTTCTCGCCCGCGGACGCGAACATGATGGGCCGTCCGGTCAGCTGCACGATGGACAGCGCGGCGCCGCCTCGCGCGTCGCCGTCGAGCTTGGTCAGCACCACGGCGTCGTAACCGACCCCGTCCAGGAAGGCCTGCGCGGTCGCCACGGCGTCCTGGCCGATCATCGCGTCGACCACGAACAGGACCTCGTCCGGCTCGGTGGCGTCCCTGATCGCGCGGGCCTGCGCCATCATCTCCTCGTCGACGCCCAGCCGGCCCGCCGTGTCGATGACGACCATGTTGTGCTGGCGCCGCCTGGCCTCGTCCAGCGACTGCCGGGCCACGGCCACCGGGTCGCCGACGCCGTTGCCGGGCTCCGGGGCGAACACCGGGACTCCGGCCCGCTCGCCGAGTACCTGGAGTTGCTGCACCGCGTTGGGCCGCTGCAGGTCGGCGGCGACCAGCAGCGGCGTGTTGCCCTGCCCCTTCAGCCACAGCGCGAGCTTGGCCGCCAGCGTGGTCTTACCGGAACCCTGCAGGCCGGCCAGCATGATCACGGTCGGCGGCACCTTCGCGAACCGCAGCCGCCTGGCCTCGCCGCCGAGGATGCCCACCAGCTCCTCGTGCACGATCTTGATGACCTGCTGGGCCGGGTTCAGCGCGGCGGACACTTCCTCGCCGCTGGCCCGCTCCTTGACCCGGGCGGTGAACTGCCTGACGACCGGGAGCGCGACGTCCGCCTCGAGCAGGGCGATGCGGATCTCCCGGGTGGTCGCGTCGATGTCGGCAGCGGACAGCCGTCCCCGGCCGCGCAGAGCCGAAAATACCTGCGTCAGCCGGTCAGATAGGGTCTCAAACACGAAACCAGGCTACCGAACGTCCGTGGTAGGTGGGTCCGGTCAGCCGAGCGCCGCGAGGACGGCGTGCACGGTCGCCCGGCGTAGGCCCGCCTCGGCCAGCGGCTCACCGCCGGAGTCGGTCACGTAGAACACGTCCACGACCTCCGCCCCGAGCGTCTCCACCCGGGCCGCACGGACATCCAGGCCGCATTCGCCCAGTGCCCGGCCGACCCGCCACAAGAGCCCGGGTGCGTCATGCGCCCGCACCTCCACCACCGTCGCGGTCTCGGAGGCGTCGTCGACCAGCGTGACCTTGGGCGCGGGGACCGCCGCGCCGCGCAGCGCGGCGGCGCGCCCCCGGCGTTCGAGCCGGCCGGTGATATCCAGCCGCCCCTGAAGCATCCGGCGCAAGTCTGCGGCCACCAGCGTCGCGTCCGGCGGCTCGCCGAACTCGGGCTCGACGTCGAACACGGTGACCGCCGTGTCCCCAACCGAGGTCGCGTTGGCGCTGCGGACCGCCAGCCGGTGCGAGGCCAGTACCCCGGCCGCGCGCCACAGCAGGCCGGGCCGGTCGGGAGCGACCACGGTCACTTCCGATCCGCGCACCGTCGCCGCCGGGCCGCCGTCGGCGGCCAGGGCCAGCTGATCGTCGCGCAGCGGGGCCGGACCGGGCATCTGCTCGCCGGCCAGCACCGCCGTGACCCGCCGGACCAGATCGCCGACCAGCGTGGCCTTCCAGTCGTTCCACGCGGCCGGCCCGGTGGCCAGCCCGTCCGCGATGGCCAGGGCGTGCAGCAACTCGAGCAGGGCCCGGCTGGGTACGGCGGCCGCCACCTGCTTGACCGTCACCGGGTCGTCCAGGTCGCGGCGCGTCGCCACCACGGGCAGCAGCAGGTGGTGCCGGACCGCCATGGCGACCAGGTCGGTATCCGGCTCGGGCAGGCCCATCCGGCGGCCGACGTCCCGGGCCACGACCTCACCGGTGATGCTGTGGTCGCCGGGCCAGCCCTTGCCGATGTCATGCAGCAGGGCCGCGAGCAGCAGCAGGTCGGGCCGGGAGACCTCGCGCGTCAGCGCGGCCGCGTGAGCGGCGGTCTCGGCCAGGTGGCGGTCCACCGTGTACCTGTGCAGCGGGTTGCGCTGCGGCCGGTTCCGCACCCGCTCCCAGTCCGGGATCAGCGAGGTGATCAGGCCCTCGGTATCGAGGGCCTCCCAGACACTCACCGCGGGCTCACCGGCCCCGAGCAGGGCGAGCAGCGCGTCACGGGCGGAGCCGGGCCAGGGGATGGGCAGCGGCGGGCATTCGGTCAGCCGGGTCAGCGTCCGCGGAGCCAGCGGCAGCCCGGCCTGCGCGGCGGCGGCCGCGGCCCGCAGGACCAGCGCCGGGTCGCTGGCCGGGTCGGCCGCCCGGGCCAGCACCACCTCGCCGTCCTGCTCCACCACCCCGTCGGCCAGCGGGCGCCGCTCGACCGGGCGCCGGCCCAGCCGCCGGCCGCCCAGTCGGCCGCCCAGTCGGCCGCCCAGCCGGTCCGCCTGGCGGAAGGCATGATCGACCGCGTAGGCGACGGTCCGCGCGGCCCCGGCCAGCATCCGCAGCAGCACGTCCCCGTCGAGCAGGCCCAGCGCGCGGGCCACCTCATCCTGCTCCTCAAGCACGAGCCGGTCCAGATGGCGCCCGGTGACCTCGTGCAGCGCGTGCCGGGCGTCGAGGATCTGCTCGTACGCCGTACGCACCCTGGGCCCCGGCGCGGGCGCCACCCACGCGGCCGCCACCGCCTGGATCGCGTGCACGTCCCGCAGCCCGCCCCGGGCCTCCTTCAGGTCCGGCTCGAGCAGGAAGGCCAGTTCGCCGAAGGTCCTGGCGCGCTCGTCGTGAGCGGCACGCAGCTCGGCCAGCCGGGCCGGTGCGGCCGAGCGCCAGTCCTCCAGCGCGCCCGCCCGCAGCCGCCCGGTCAGGTCCGGGTCACCGGCCACGTGCCGGGCGGACAGCAGCCCGAGCGCGACCTTCAGGTCGGTCCGCGCCATTCTCCGGGCCTGCGGCACGGTCCGGACCGCGTGGTCGAGTTCGGCGCCGGAATCCCACACCGGATACCAGATCCGGTCCGCGACGCCCGCGATGTCGTCGCGGCCGCCGTGCAGCAGCACGACGTCCAGGTCGCTACGGGGAAGCAGTTCCCTGCGGCCGTACCCGCCCACCGCCACCAGGGCCACGCCGGGCTCGGCGCCCAGGAGGTCGGCCAGCCAGCGGTCGACCTGAGCCGTCCGGCGAGCCCGGTCCCCGGCAAACGAGATCATGACGTGGCCGCATCCCCCGGACCGTTCAGATCGCGTCCGACCCGCGTTCGCCGGTGCGGACCCGGACCACCGACTCCACCGGGACGGACCATACTTTCCCGTCACCGATCCGGCCGGTCTGCGCCGCCTTGACGATCACGCCGATCAGGTCCTCGGTGTCCTCGTCTTCACACAGGACCTCGACGCGGACCTTCGGCACCAGATCGACCTGGTACTCGGCGCCGCGGTACACCTCCGTGTGCCCTCGCTGCCGGCCGTAGCCGCTCGCTTCGGTGATGGTCAGGCCGTGGACGCCGAACGCCTGCAACGCGGCCTTGACGTCGTCCAGCTTGAACGGCTTGATGACAGCGGTGATGAGCTTCATCGTGCGGGTGTCCCTTCGCCAGTCCTGTACCGACCCTCCGCCGCCGAGGTTTCACCCGACCTGTCGGCGTGTGTCGGCGACGTGAAACACCTCAGGCCCGTGTTACATCCATGTTTCGACGGCTGGACTCAGCCTAGGATGGCGTCGACGAACGCGTCCGGGTCGAAGGGCGCACGGCTGGACTCAGCCTAGGATGGCGTCGACGAACGCGTCCGGGTCGAAGGGCGCCAGGTCATCGGGCCCCTCGCCGAGGCCGACGAGCTTGACAGGAACACCCAGCTCACGCTGCACCGCGATGACGATCCCGCCCTTGGCCGTCCCGTCGAGCTTGGTCAGCACGATGCCGGTGATGTTGACCACCTCGGCGAACACCCGCGCCTGCCGCAGCCCGTTCTGCCCGGTGGTGGCGTCGAGCACCAGCAGCACCTCATCGACCGTGGCCTTCTTCTCCACCACGCGCTTGACCTTGCCGAGCTCGTCCATCAGCCCGACCTTGGTGTGCAGCCGCCCCGCGGTGTCCACGATCACCACGTCGACCCCGGTCTCGATACCCTCGCTGACCGCCTCGAACGCCACGCTGCCCGGGTCGGCGCCGTCCCGGTCGGCCCGGACCGTCTTGGCCCCCACCCGCTCGCCCCACGTCTGGAGCTGGTCGGCCGCGGCCGCCCGGAAGGTGTCGGCCGCCCCGAGCAGCACGGTGTACCCGTCCCCGATCAGCGCCCGCGCGAGCTTGCCGCAGGTCGTCGTCTTGCCGGTGCCGTTCACGCCCACCATGAGCACCACCGCGGGCGTGCCGTCGTGCGGCGAGATGCGCAGCGACCGGTCCTCGTCGCCCAACTGCCCGAGCAGTTCGGCCCGGAGCAGCTCGCGCACCTCGGCCGGGCCGCGCACCCCGAGCACCTTGACCTTGGTCCGCAGGTCGTCCACCATCAGCCGGGCGGGCGCCACGCCCACGTCCGCGGTGATGAGCACCTCCTCCGTCTCGTCCCAGGTCTCGTCGTCCAGCCGGTCCCGGGACAGCAGGTTCAGCAGCGCCGACCCCACCGAGGACTGCGACCGCGCCAGCCGGGCCCGCAGCCGGACCATCCGCCCGGCCGAGGGCGGCGGCCGCTCGACCTCGAGTACGCCGGGAGCGGCGGCGGCCTCCGCGGTCTCGGCCCCCGCTGCCCCGTCGCCGCCAGGCGAGGGCGCGGTCGCGGGCGCGGCCGGGGACGGGCCGGGAGGCGACGGGACGCGCCCCCGGCGTGGCCGCACGAACAGCAGCCAGCCGCCGGCCAGCACGGCCAGCACGGCGATGACGACGATCAGGATCACGTATTCCATACCGCTCACAGTCTCGCAGACCCGGGGGGTGCCGTGGCCCGCGGGGGGCCCGCCGCCCGACGGTGTGCGGGCGCCAGGCACTGGCACGGCGTCCCTCAGGCCGGGTCAGGATCGTTCCGGCCAGGCGCCGGTCAGGCGGGCTGGCGGGAGGCGATCTGCTGGCTGATCACGGCGGAGACGCCGTCGCCGCGCATGGTGATGCCGTACAGGGCGTCGGCGGCCTCCATGGTCCGCCGCTGGTGGGTGACCACGATGAGCTGAGAGCTTTCCCGCAGCTCATCGAAGACGCCGAGCAGCCGCTGCATGTTGACGTCGTCCAGGGCCGCCTCCACCTCGTCCAGCACGTAGAACGGCGACGGCCGGGCCTTGAAGATCGCGAACAAGTACGCGATGGCGGTCAGCGATCGCTCCCCGCCCGACAGCAGCGACAGCCGCTTGACCTTCTTGCCCGGCGGCCTGGCCTCGATCTCGATGCCGGTGGCCAGTATGTCGTCCGGCTCGGTGAGCACCAGGTTGCCCTGGCCGCCGGGGAACAGCC
>Ga0187770_10002239_pt1 | contig 10752 bp, 10 predicted proteins | sample 0116_SJ02_MP02_2_FD_133154 | JGI IMG/M metagenome (GOLD analysis project Ga0187770, IMG submission 133154) | Tropical peat soil microbial communities from peatlands in Department of Meta, Colombia - 0116_SJ02_MP02_20_MG | ecosystem: Environmental > Terrestrial > Soil > Wetlands > Peat | place...
ACGGGAAACCTCGATGGTCGAACACGATCCTTGTTGTGGCACCTTCTTCTATGAGAGTGAACCTCGCGATGGAATACTCGCCCGGGCTCCAGCTTTGTGTGCGCCAGGCCTGCACGATTCGCTCACAAGGTACTAGGTCGAGCTGGCGTCCGACGATATAACCGCCAAAAAGTGTAAACGGACCGCCGATTTCAGAGCTTATTTCCGCCAGTTTGTTCTGGATCGCGCCAGAGCGCATAGCAGCGCTCAGACGCACGATCTCATCAAACTGTTTCGAATCAGTCAATACTTCATATATGCGTTTCCGGTTGGCCTGAAATACCGGCTCTTGGTGAATACTTTCCGAAGAGCGAGAGATCCCATCGTCGACAGCCGCCGCCCAGCTATTCGCAGTTCGGGGCGTCAAACAACCCATGGCAGCAACAGCGCCACCTAGTACTATTTGTCGGCGAGTTGTGGAGTGTGCAAGAGCTGAGAACAAGTTTAGATCCTTCATTGTCTCTCCAAGAATTTCACGTGCACCCGCATATCGTCTCGAAGGCAAATTGACACAAGAAAAGAACTCACTCATAACCGAGGAATGGCAGGAATATGTCATGGAAATGTAAAAAAAGCGGGCGGGTGCGGTCGCAGGATTCCGTACTAGGCTCGGTCCATTCAAGCCACAAGCGATGGGTCAGAATCGCCAACCCGCGGGCCCCTGCCGATGCGGGCGCGCTCGCGGTTGCGCGAAATGGCAAGCCCCTGCCGCCGCTCGGTGTCGAAAATCAGCAGGCCAGCGTTACCTTCACTCCCGACGGCGTAAGGCGATAAATAACCCTACATGCTGGGGGGGGGGCTCCATGCGAGTCTCGAAACTCGCCGCAAAGCAAACACCTCAGAGCCCGAAACATGTGGAACCCGGCGTATCTCCGTGTGTCGGCAAACCGGAAGTTACCCCCCGGCCAGCCGTCGGCACTCGTTGGAAGGGTTTTGTTACAGGTTCTAAAGAATATCGGCTGGACCAAAGGGAGGGAGTGGTAGCCGCGTCATCTCAGTGTCGCTATTGGCCCTAAGCGAGTTCCACTTTCCATTTCTCGTACACCCGCGTCTCTAAGAACAGCTCAAACAGCGAAGGATCGAGTTCTCCGTCTTGGACGGAATGTGACAAAATCTCGAGCGCCCGTTCCGTGCTGACACATTTCTTATAGGGCCGGTCCGCAGCCGCCAACGCATCGAAAATGTCTGCGATGGTCATCATCCGCGTCTGCAAGGGGATTTCCGGCGCGGTCAAGCCGCTAGGATAGCCGCTCCCGTTCAGCTTCTCGTGGTGCCCTCGCGCGATTTCCGGGATGTTGCGGATCTCCTTGGTCCACGGAATTTGTTTCAGAAAATTGAAGCTGTGCACCACGTGAGCTTCGATTTGTCGTCGTTCGACATCATCGAGCGATCCCTTTCGGATGGAAAGAACCTTCACCTCTTCCTGGGTCAGGAGGTTCCGATTCTGCCCATCGAAATCGCTGAATTGGCAGGCCGCGATCTTGAGCAAATGCTCAAACTGACCTTCTTCCACCACCGTGGGCTCATTCGAATCCAATACGATCCGGAAATAATCATCCAATTCCTCAATTCGCCTTTCGAACTCTCGGTTTAATCTCGGCAGTCTTTTCAGGTATTCCTCACGACCGCGTTCTAGTAAACACTCTAGCTGTGCCCGCATCATCGCTGCTTCCAGGCTCTGTTTTACAAAATGGAATCGTTCGCGGATCAAGTCTAACTGCGCCGGGTACAGTTTTTTTGCCTTTACCAATACCTTTTCGCGCACCCCAAGCTTGCCGAAATCGTGCAGGAGCGAAGCGTAGCGAATCTCTTTCATGGCGTCGCGGCTGAAGTGTACGTCCGCGTACGGTCCGCGGTTGCAGCGATCCACCGTTTCTGCCAGTGCCACGGTCATATTGGCGACGCGGAAGGAGTCGCCGGATGTGGTGGGATCGCGTTGTTCAATCGCACTGACGGAAGCCCGGACAAAGCCCTCAAACAGTCGTTCGATGGCCTGGTACAGATCGCTGTTCTCGAGCGCAACCGCGGCCTGGCTTGCCAGCGAGGCCATCAGCGCCTGCTGGTGTTCGGTGAACGGCACCACCTGGGCAAGAACGGCAGGCAGTGAATCTAGCCTTGCGTTGGCGTTCCGCTTAGCGTTGATCAATTGCAACACCCCTACGATCTCGCCGTGCGGATTTTGCATAGGCACGGTCAACACAGACTTGGTTCGATATCCGTACTCCACATCGAAACTGTGGTTGATCTTGTAGGGCGCGTCCTCTCCCAGGTCGTCAGCGTCTTCAATGTTAACGATCTCGCCTGTCAGCGCCACGTAACCAGCAATGGAGTGCTTATCAATGTTCAACGTGACATCGCGGAAGGGTATCTGCACGCTGTCGTTCTGTGCCAGCTCAAACTGCAGCATTGTCTGCGGATGACCGTTGGTCGGCGTTACCCTTTCCGCCTGCCTTACCAGATAAATGGAACCTGCATCCGCGGAAGTGAGTTGCCGTGACTTGCTTAGAATCATTTCCAGCAGTTTATTGCTGTCATGCTCAGCTGAAAGAGCCACTCCAATCTCGTTCAGTTCGTGAATCTCGTGCGTGGCTGCCGCCAACCGTACATTTGCCTCGCGCCGGGTGGCCAGCAGATAAATGTGATCAAGCGCATTGTCCACCATGCGCTCCAGCAGCGCCGAAGGTGTCTTCACCGGAAGGTAGGCGTAAACCGCGCAGTCCAGACGCTCGTCTTTGAATCGGGAATTCGTGAGCGCCAAAACGCGCACGTTAGGCGCGCACAGTACCTCGAAGTGTTCCAACATCAGCCGTTCCGACGAGGTGAGCAAAATGCATCCCGTCTCCGGCAACACGGCGCCCAGGCTTTCAAACGATACACTTGGGAAGCACTGCCCCGCCTCGCACGCGGTCACGTCCCGCCGGAAATGCACTACTAGTGGCAAGGAACGCACTGCAGTCGTCGAGCCTGCGTCCTTGGGACAGCTTCTTGCGTGGTCTGGCCGAGGCATGGTCCGGGCGCAGCGGACTTGATCTGACCCACCGCACAGTACTAAACAAGCGCAATATAACATCGTATTTAACAGACACGGATGCCTCGGCCGGTCATGTACTTGTGTATGTGGACTCACGAGCGGGCGGTTTCTCCATCAGCAACGAGTCGAGGAGAAAAGCCTACTACCTGATGTCCATACACGAACACCTGCCGCCACAAGTGTTTATGAGCCTCGTTCATCGTTGTCCCTGACTGGATCTGACTGCACTGCGAACGACGAAGGCCGCGGCCTGTGATGTCTGTGCCTTTCCCGGAGAAACCCTGCTGCCGCACAGGCTGGCAAAGCGCCGGCCGGGCAGACGCTGACCGCGACGTCATTGTCGGCCGCCAGCGAAGCGCTTCTCAACGGCTCGGCATCATGGGAGCAGGTTCTCGGCCTTGTAAACGACGCCCATTCCGCCGCCGCCGAGTTTTTCGACGATGCGGTAGTGCGAGGTGGTCTGGCCGATCATCAGTGCAGTGGAGACAACTAAAGGGCTTATGGTAGGGCGACGGCTCGATCTAAGGGAGTGAGAAGCAATGGGGGAATCGGGGCAACAAGAGGATGGACGCTCATTCTTACTTTAGCCGCTCCCAAACAACCTCAAAAGTTTGGAGCGCACCGCCTCTTGGCAGCGGAGGCGATTTCAATACAAGCCGATCTGCCTGCAAATTGACAAAGCGCACCTGATCGTTGCCCACCCAATTTTGGATAGACGAAACTTCGACGTGGTGGATCACCTTGTCACCCGCAACGGTATACTCTCAAGCCCCACACTTCGCTTCTGGGATTGGGCCACAAGCTAACACGTAAGGAGACCCGCGTGCCGTACATCGCCCATCGCCCAGTCACCTGATAACATAGGCAAGTGGCGTGGCGGAGGGTTCGTTTGGAACGTATTTTGAGATTCTTGCCTCGGTGGGGCCTGCTGGCCTGTTTTGTGTACTTCGGTTCTCTTAGTTGTCTGGGCTCAGCAATGGTTGCCGATACAGGGTCTTCATCTAAAGTTCCTTACCGGCTCCACTTCTTCCATACTCACACTGGGGAACGGTTGGACATCGTTTATCGTCAAGGAAACATCTACAATTTCGATGCCCTGACTCGAATCAGCCGCTACTTGCGGGATCATCGGACAGGCGATGTTCGCGAGTATGACCCCCGTGTTTTCGACCTGTTGCACGATCTGACCATAGCTCTGGGACGTCCCGAGGCTGAGATTGACGTAATTTGCGGTTACCGGACACCGTCGAGCAACGAGTATCTCCGGACCCATGGGCACGGTGTGGCCCAGCACAGCCTGCACATGCACGCGATGGCCATCGACATACGCATCCCGGGCGTACCAACGGCGGATGTTCGCGATGTCGCCTTAGCCCTGCATCGCGGTGGCGTGGGATATTACGCGGCCTCCGATTTTGTCCACGTGGACGTGGGACGCGTGCGGCACTGGTAGACTTCAGTTTTGTTCACGGATACGGATAGCCCTTAGCCAGGGCCTGGGCGAGCTTAGCGTCGTGTCCGTAAATGTCTTCGTAGAAGTGGACCTCGTTGTTCTCATACGCGATGGCAGTTCCGTAGACGATAAAGACCGGCACGCGTTTGGCGAGGCTGACGGTGACATTGTCGTTGCCGCTCTCCATGCCCTGCCGCACACGCTCAATAGTCCATCCGGGATTGTCGCGCAGCACCCACGTCGTGAGCTCGGCCGGCTTTTCGACGCGGATGCAGCCGGCGCTAAAATCGCGCCGGCTGCGCGAGAAGAGCTCCGTGGCGGGCGTGCTGTGCAGATAAACGTGGTATTCGTTAGGAAACATCAGTTTGACAAGGCCCAGCGCATTGTTGGGACCGGGTTTTTGTCGCACGGCGAGCTTACCCGCCTGAAGCTGTGCCAGCACGTCGTCGGAAACGGTTGCCGCGGTGACGACTTTGCCGTCGCGAGTTGTGATCTCGAAGTTCTTGCTGGCAACGTAGTTGCGATCCCGTTTTATTGCAGGAAGGACATCCCTGCCGAAGATCCCGGGAGGAACATTCCAGTAAGGGCGCAGAACCACATACGTCATATCCCGCGAGAAAACCGGTGTCTGATTGCGCATGGCCTTGCCGACGACGACTCGCATTTCGAGAGCAACCTTGTTGTTGTCGTCAAGGGCCCGTAGGCGGAAGTCTGGGATGTTGACAATGATCGGTGGTCCCGAAAATTCCACCGGCAGCCAGCGCCAGCGTTCCAGCGTCAACTGCAACTGGCGGACGCGGTCCGATAAAGGGACATTGAGTTGCTTCAGTGTCTCCGGCCCGAGACGGCCGTCGTCAGCGAGGCCATGACGCCGCTGAAATCGTTTGACTCCTTCGGCCAGCGCAGCGTCATAGGTTTGAGAATCAACCGGGTGAACATCGTCTGCGAGATCGCCGACCAAGTGCAGCAGGCTCGCCAGACGGGGCACACCCGGGTAGGTCTGCCCGGGTGCAACTGGCTTGGCCGGGAGCGGTAGCTTTGCGCCGTTGTCAGCGCGGGCTAGTTCCACGTATCGCACCAGCGCCTGCTCGGTGTGTCGGTATCCGAGAAAGGGAGGTTCGATGCTTTCTATCAAGGAGGACAGATCAGGAGCCGGGAACAACCGGTCCCTCAGAAACTGCGGCAGGTCGTATTTCTTCTGTTCAACGCTCAAGCCAAACTGGAAATGCCGGGGATTGATGCGCCCTATGCGGAGATCGGAGACATAGCGCATGGTGCAAACGGTGAGGGCGACGTCGAAAGCGGCAGGGTCGCCAGCGGCACCCTGCAGCGCCTGCAAACGGCGCTGCCAGCGGGAAGCGTCGTAGTCTTCAGGCTCCAGTCCCTTTCGCCAAGCGTCTCGAAAAAGGTTGATCATGGAAAAGGCTTGCGAAGACGGTGAGTTTCCGCTGATCCAGGCCGGCGCATAGTTGGCTGGCTCGTAGAACTTCTTTAGCCAGGGCTGGTAGTCGCGGAAATCTGGCCAACGCATGCCGTCAAGATTTCCAGTGGCAACAAGGCTCTTAATTCGCGCCGACGGGTCCGCAACCGCAACACAGGTCAGCGCGATGACCAGAAGAGTTTGGCGCCAGATAGGACACAATCTGTGGGCACAATCGTGTAAAGGCACAACTAGCCTCCCCGAGCAGCAGTCTTCATCGCACGACGAACTGCAACCGTGAGCATAAGGCGCGTCATACCGGTCATGATCATGTTGATGCCAACCAGTGCACCCACTACCCATAAGGAGCCGCTTGGCCAGTGGCGCCAGATCATGAGGCCGAGGATGAGACTGATGATCCCATCGAAGAGCAGCCAGCTGGAAACGCCGCTATTGCGTGTGCGCAGGTAGACGAAGATGTCGATGAATCCTTGAACCACGAAGAAAGCGATCAATGTCAAAGTCAGCGCAGCAATGCCTAGCCCGAGGTTGAGCCGGAGGTACAGCCCGGTAACAAAATAGGCCACGGCAACAACGATCTTCCAGAGCGTTGGTCCGACTCCGGTGGAGCGGAACGCGTGGACGAATTGGACCACCCCGCTGATCATCAGCAGCCATGCAATCACAATCACAACCCCGAATGACATCTCAATCGGCAACAGAATCGCGAAGAACCCGCAAACGATCAGCAGGACGGAGAGAAGAATCGAAAAGCCAGACCCGCGCTTTGACAGTTTTTCCAAAGCCGAAGTAGAACTGCTGGGCACTGCCGAGGGTGAGGTCATTAGTAACTCCTTTCGACGCATCAGCCAAGGGCGACACGCGCCGGCGAATCGTCATGCTCTGCTCATTTAGTGGCGGGCACCCACACGTTATCCGGAGCCAGGAGCTCAGAATTCGAAAGTTCGGTCTGGAAATTTACGCGTTGGAATCCGGCCTTTTTTCTAGGTATGGCCTGAAACACGACGTAGTACTGATTCGAAAGCATCTTCTGCAAGCGTTCCAAGTAAGGCTGAAAGCTAACCAGCTGGGACGTACCGAGTGAAAAGCACTCTCCGCCGGTTTCATCCGCGATCTTGGAGAGTCCACCCAGGCCAACTTGCAGATCCCACGAACTCCTGCCGGCCCGGCCGACACCCGGTGCATATATGGAATGAACGATCACGTTGTAGCGCTGGCTCATTTCGCTGGCCGAGGTCGCATCGGTGCTGATTGTGGGCATGCTGTGATAGACAGATCCGTAGTTCGGGCCCAGACGAGAAGGCTGAGGCTTCTCGCCGCGAAGGCGGTCGATTCCGTCTGTCACCATGAGCACTTCGCGCCGCACATTCTGCTGCGGCCAGCCTTTCACCAGGCTGATCAGCGACAGGTACGGGCTGTCCATGGCCGACAAGGAGCCGCGCGGTAGACGGATTGCTTTAACGGCGAGATCGTGATCTGCAGTGAAATTCTGAACGATGTTGATGCCAGCATTGGACATGTAACCCACGCCGATAACGGTCGATGATGGCTGAGCGATGATGAAATTCCTGATTTCATTGAGATTGTTCCCGACGGACGCGTTGAGCGTGTCATCGATCAGAATCATCAACTGGAGCGCCGAGTTGTCGCCCTGAGCGGGAATCAGTTGCCTGACATTGAGAAAGTTCCTGCCTTGTTTGACCTTCACGTCTTCGCGTTGCAGTGGCGGAAGCTCACTGTCCTGCCGGAGTGCGGCGTCAGTTATGACCAGGTGCACCTGGACAGTGTTGGAGGCAGATTGCTGCTGTGTGTGCGCGGTTGGGCCGCTCACCGTCAACAAACAAAAGAGCACAAAGAACGCCAACAACGTTTTATAGCTTTCCATGGCAGTCCTCTCCACGATTCGCAAGCCTGCTCGGATCGTCATCGTCGCTCCAGCCTGAACCAGTGGCAAAGAGGGTGGAGCCGCTTGGGCAACTGTTCCCGCAATCCAGATTCAAACAGGGTCAAAATATTCCAGCCCCTGGTAACCCTTGTCACCTGTCAATCCTCTCAGGCGGTTGCAAGGAAAGCTAAAAGGAGAGCTTTGGACCATGCGTCAGCGAGTCTCAGGACTGCCCACTTCCCCCACTGATGCCCTCTCCGAACTTTACCTCCTCTCGGGAACGCCGAACGTGCCCCGCGCCAGCGCGAAGGGCTGGAAGACTGCTTTACCATCAACCGTCTGGAGCTCCCGCCCACACTGCATCGTTGTTTGCCGCCATGAATGTGATCGAGAGCTCACAGGCGGGTGAACTGCTGGCATTCGGAACTCGTCGGTGCTTCACGGGAGACAGCAACGTGCGGATCGATCGTGGCCAGCCGCGGCGGATGACGTGAATAAAAGTGACAATCAATGTAGCGTCGGGGATGCTGCCGTCGCGAGAGGAATATCGGATATCTGACCACGGTCCTGGCAGTATTGCCAGTCAACAATCCTCTCCACGCTTTCAATAATGAAGCGAGAAATTGGCCACCCCAGGTAGGGCGAGAAAGGGCTTCTAAAGATGGCATACGGTATTTGCAAAAACGCAGGTTGCAGTCGTTCTTATCTGAACCCAGTGTTGGAAACCCTCCGTCGCAGGGTGGTTGCGGCACAATTGATAGCGCAGAGCGCAGGCAACTTCACCCCTGGAATGGGTGACCGGGAGTACTTTGAAGAATTCTTTCAAAGAGGGTCGGTCTGTACAGCATGCGGAGAGGCGCTATATAAAATAGCTCAACCGACTGTGGGTGTTGATGGTAAAGAGAACCAAGATAGGGTAAAGCTAAACGAGCTTCTGGACGTAGCCCAGCAACTTCAGACTTGGGGCGTCCTGCCGCAGTTGTGATTGAATAGATGGTTGGGCCGAGATGCCCGCACCGTTTGACCCGATCTGGGCGACCCCCGCCGTCGGTGGCACCGAGGCGGGTCTGTCCATTCAAGACTGAGCAGCACCATGCGTCCTCTTGCCTTCGGGCTGCGGAGCAACAATAAACCTCTCCAGCGCAGCCAGACGTTCCCGCAACTCGCCTAGTTCCGCTTCTCATCGCACGGCGAGTGGCTTTTTTGGAAGCCAGGGCACATCGCAACGTAGTGATCGTGGCGGTGGCCCACAAGCTGGCGCGGGTCACCTGGGCGGTGTTGTCGAGCGGCGAGCACTATCGCCCTGCCTCAGTGGCAGCGTAAGCACCGCAGGAAAGAGCTTTCCCCCGAAGTCTGCAAAGGAGAAACGACGGACGAAAGAACAGTCAAGCGGCGTCGCTGAAAACCTGGGGCGATAAATGTGCCTATAAAGGCCGCCCGATTAAACACGCCTTGCGAAACTTACGCCTCGCGACGGGCATCACAGACGACTAGCCGCAAGACGGCTGACTCGGCCATCACAGACATCGCCTTAGTCAGAGGCTTATAATTTGGTCGTCATCAGGGCAGGGGACAAGGATCTCACCTTGCCGCATTCCGTGCTGCTGGCATTAGTAGGGCCGCTGTGGGCGTCGCCACTGCGTTCAAGGAAGCCCAGCCTTGTTCATCATGCGCATCCACCCGCCAGATGGAATTTCTCGGAGAGATTTGCCTGCACTTTGAGGGCGGCCTGAAAAGTCTCCGCAAGCCTCTTGTTTGGGCATATCCGAAGGTCGTCGTGTGCCTCGATTGCGGCTCGGCTCGATTCACTCTCCCGGATACCGAATTGGGGGTTATCCAACAGAATCTTTAAACGGTCAGTTGGAATCCATTCCACGTCGGACAACACTGCTGCTGACAAACTGCTTGCCCTGAAGAACTGCTTCGACAGCAGGCCAGAGTTCGCTTGCCGCATCAATCTTCAGAACGTATCCATTTGCTCCGTCGCTCAAGGCTGCCTGTGCCACGTCAGGATCGTCGTTCAGAGTTAAGAAAAGAATTTTCGCACCGGGGATGACTTGGCGTATCTGCTTTGCAGCTTCGATTCCGTTCAGTTTGGGAAGGCCGATGTCCAGCAAGATCAAGTCCGGCTTCAGTTGCGTCACTAGCCGAACCGCTTCAAGGCCATCGCTGGCTTCGCCGATTACCTGAAAGCTTCCTCTGTTGTCAAAAACCCCTCGAACAAAACTCCTGAAGGGAGGAGAGTCATCCACAAGGAGAATGCGTACTACCTTCAACGAATCGAGGTCCTCCGCCTGCGAGCAAACTTCAGAATCAGCCTCTGGGTTGGCACGCGTCGAACTAACCAATCCCAAAGCATCACATGGGAGAGCGGAAGCCGTCGTTGCGCTAGGGCAATGTTCCACAATCACAGCTCTTATATCCAAGGCGGGACTACACCTGATACTGTCAAAGTCGCTATGCCAAGCCTAGCAGTTTTCGCGTACCTGTTGGGGTCTCACCCGATTTGATCAATTGTCGATAACAGGGCTATCCCTAACAGGGAATTGCACTGTTCCCGATGCGAGTGACTCCGGGCTCATGGAAGGATTTCACACCACCTACGCATTTGCACCGGATGTGGTGCGACTCCGTAACTTGCGATATGCTGATTTAACGCTCTTCATCCGGCGATGGGTCCGCCAAGCGACGACGTGCAGGCGTATAATTCTGCACGGCGCCTCCCCCCTTTCTGCCAAATACCAGTCTGAGTAGCGAAACACTCAAGAGGTACTTCCCGTGGACGCCTCGATCCGCTCCGTGTTGCTATTCGCGATCGCCCTGCTGCTCCTGCCGTTGACATCTGGATGCGGCACTACGAAGGTAGCGGGCTCGTTTCTAATGACGCCGTCGGGCACGACACA
>Ga0187770_10002240_pt1 | contig 10750 bp, 14 predicted proteins | sample 0116_SJ02_MP02_2_FD_133154 | JGI IMG/M metagenome (GOLD analysis project Ga0187770, IMG submission 133154) | Tropical peat soil microbial communities from peatlands in Department of Meta, Colombia - 0116_SJ02_MP02_20_MG | ecosystem: Environmental > Terrestrial > Soil > Wetlands > Peat | place...
AAATTACAAACCGGTTTGGAAAAGGCCCAGAAGGCAAATAGAAGCTTACGCGAGGAGGTAGCCGGTCTGAAGGAGACGATCGACAGGCTAAAAAGCCTTGACCGTCAGATGGAGGAGAAAAGGAGGCTCACCAAATAAATGCCAAAAAAGAGACGACTCCTGCCGGCCTTAAAATTTCTATCCATTGAAATGATTAAGAGGAGGAGACCTCTTATCGATTGCCGATTGGAAGTCTTTAGTTGTCAGCTGAATCTACCTACTGTTGGTGATAGGAAACCCCGAAGGGTAAAGTAATTGGTTAAGGAAATTTGAATAATCCAAAAATGACATCTTATCTCTTCCATCACTTGGATGCCGCAAATTCAGATAATCGTCGATCACTCAAGTAATCAGTGGGTAGGCGGTTTAAATCCGTTCATGGGCGAGAGAGGAAAAGGAGAGGCAATCTCCGCAAATTGCGCTTGTTAAGCTGGACCCCGGTGTTCACTGTGTTTCCATCAATGATTATTGACTGAATCAGGCTTCTTCCTCTTATATGATTCAATTATCTTTAGCAATTCTTCGATGCCCACATTTCCACATTTAGCGCAGAGATAGAAGAGATGGAATGTTTTTCTCCCAATCGTGAGAGCAACACCCCGCAATCCTTCCTGCCTTTTGCACTTTAAACAACACTCCTCATCTTCTATCATATTAGTTTAAAATAGAAATCCCTTGTCCTCCTCCCCTTTATTAAATATAAGAACTCCTCTTCCCTGCCGAGAAACGGGATCCCAAGTGCATCTTCCGACCGGTAGCTCAACCTCGCAAATAGTGCCAGGATACCGCCTCCCTTACCTTACAGTTTTGTTATGAATCCAGCCCTCTCGGCCATTCTCCAACCGGACATTAAGCCATTCTTCATATTGTCCGATGATAGTTAACCTGTCTCCTCACTTCACGGTAGTCATGAGAGAATAATCATCCCCCGCACCTGAGCGAATGTCGGCAAAGGTCGATGGGCCGTAACAACACTGGCGCTTGAAGGGAGCGCAACTCCCACGGATGTCGTTGGTTTCTCAGGTGCAACGAATTGCTATTTGGCGGTTGGCGGCGCGGGTGAAAAGGTCTTTCCTCCTTTAATACGTTTCGCCAACTCAAAATCCTCATGAAAAGCGGCCTCCGTGAGCTCGACCAATACATCTGTCGGGTTTTTTCTCTTTATCACGACCGTAACCCTTGTACTGTCGTCATTGACCGGCTCGATCCATACCCCCATCACGGCTCCCCATGAACTGGAACTTTCTCCGCTGCTCGTAAGCATATATCCTTCGGAGCGGTGCTCTTCAACAGCGTCTGTTTGTTCCCAACGAAAAACCGTTTTTGCAATTTCCCAAGCTTGGTCAGCATTGACACGATATACCTTACTTGTTCCCTTCCCTTGCTCCTTTGATCGTACGACATCACTCATGGTAGCGCATCCTATGGCGCATACCAATATGAGAAGAAATCCCATTATGTTCATCCCACGTGCATTCATTTCGGCCGACCTCCCTGTAACACCGACTGGTAAGCAGCTTAAAGGCCCTTGAGAACAACTCTCGGTGAATATGAGTTTAATGGTTTTATAGTGCCAGGTCAACAACAATTTATGAGTTTAGGAATTGAACGGTGATGGCCTCTAAATTTCAAACCGCCTCTAATCCATATCGTCCAAAGAATTCAGACCAGACGCACTCGCGACAGCAAAGCTCAAAAATTAATAAAAATTAATTTTGACCTAATCCTTCTCTAATATTGGTCTGCTATTACCTGATGCCACGATGCTAAAATGCATTTCTCAATCCGCTATAGAACAGAACCATCAAGAGGACCAAGCATTTTCTACTGTCCATAAGCGCCTCCCTTAATATTCTCTTTCCACTTTTTCGATTTGACCATTCGAATCTCAACTAAAACCTGCCCATGAGCCAACTCTTTCTTTTCCTCTGGGTCCTTAATAAGTCATTTTCCAATTGTTTATCAATAAAAAAGGGACCAGTCAGAGGGGGGGCCAATGACTGATCCCTGCCAGTCCATCAAATAAGTGGAAAAGAAGAACCTTTTGATGTCCTGGATTTCCAATTTTTATTTTATCACAAAAATGATCTTATTATCACGAATATCACAAAAAAATTAGAAGAAGGTTAGAATTGAATTAAGATTTTTTAAGACTCCGATTGGCTCATCATCTAATCTTGACCTAATATTCCGAGACTTCGTTATCGTCCTGGCTGGACGTGTTGCTCCTTTTGGGCAACTAATTGAAAAAATTTGCCGATCCCGTGAAAAATCTATTCTTTGATGAAAGATACTTCTCGTATTCCCGTCGGCCCATTGGGTTGAAGGCTATCGGCGGAAGACCTCGGTTTGGATAAGACCTTATTCAAGATATTCAAGAAGGAGAACAAAATTAGTGTCCAACCCAATGGGACAATTCTCTTACGATTAACGGAAGTAACTCAGGATTTTTGTGAAAATCCATTCCACTTCAGCTTTCGTTAACGATGATCGAAATGGTAAGAAATTTCATTTGAATTGTCATGAATGATCACGGGTTTGCAACAATTGATGTGATGGAAGGGTTTCAGGCGATTTGGTATAAGTCTTGCCTCTTAAAAAGGGAGGCATTATTTATCGCGCAGGACCAGGCATAGAACGAAGGTGTGGAATGGATATTTAATGCTCAACGGAGACGCGAATGAGAAGCCTTCTGATTAACAAAAACATATCCCTCTATTACTGGCTCAGAAAGAGAATTGGGAAGACAATCGCCTTGGAGGTGGCAAATGTGATCGAAAGGATTATTCTCATTTTTGGAAGGGAACGGATTCCCTACCGAACAGTTAGGATGCGCAATAAAATCAAGCAATTAGAGCTAATATACAGTATCAAGAAGAATATTCTGATCTGGAAGGTTATGAATTACACCCATTTTATAAAGTAAGAATTAATAATGAGGATCATCTGAAATAAAAACCGCCCCTCTCCAGACGATCTGACTTGGAAAAAGCTTGGTTCCTGAATTAATCATAGCGGAGTCTCTCTTTGAGAGAATTGGATAGACGAATTCTTGAAGATCGGCGCAAACAACCCACCCCTGCTCTAAGCAGGTTTGCCGTAGGGGGTCGAAGAAGCGGCTTCCGAAGAAAGGAAGAACAGAAGAGGGGTGGGTATATAGACCGTTACGGTTCGGGATTACTTTTTCTAATCGTTTTAATTGTGGGATTCAATGTTATGGATGCATGGTTGACAATGATCATTTTGGAGAACGGCGGATGGGAGACAAACCCTGTTGTCTCCTCTGTCATCCAACTCTATGGGGATAGATTTTGGATTTGGAAATTTGCCATGGTCTCTGTCCCCTTAATCCTATTATGCCTTCACAGTAAATTCAGGTTGGCCGTACCTGCTATTTGGGCGATAAGTGTTTTCTATATGGTCGCTATCTCATTGCAGATCATACTGATTGTTCGTTGAGGACCGAGAAATCCTTTGGGGTCCGTCGTTTAGGCTCAAGGTTGTTGCTGACCTTTAAAGGATATCCAAAGAATTGAATGGAGGGTTAGACCGTGGTAGCTTATGAATTCTACTGGCTTGACTCAACAGGAGAGTACCAGGTGATCGGAGTTCTGCCCGAAAGGAGAAAGGATCCTGAGAGAGCAACACAGGAGTCCATTATGAACTGGGGAATTAATTTCTTTGCTAAGGATTTAATAATCAAAGATATTTTTTTCATTCAGGTAACAATAGACGACCACACGGGTCGAATTTCTCGGCCGATTCCGTTCTCTGTAATCCGGAAGGAGGTTCCAAAGTAACTCTCTATTTGATGAGAGGAGGGCAAAGGAAGGGTCCTAGGGGCTCTGCCTTTTTCTGCTGACAATCTCAACGTCGAGAAGTGAAAGATATCATCCGGGAAAATCGGTTCCCTTCAACAAATATCCAAAAGAGCCTTCACTCGACTGATTTTTCCTTCGATGTCTCCTTGACGGCCGATCATGATGCGTTGGGCCATAGGGGAACCAGCGCCATGGACAGACTCAATCAGATAGGCGACCGCCCCGGCACCGGCGACGATATTCTCGATCAGACGCAAGACCTTCATTCGATCCACCACATCGATCCCTTTGACTGCAGCTAAGTACTTTTTGATATAGGGCCCGGCTACAGGGTCATCCATGTCTTGGGCTGATGGCATTGTTCCGAGCAGCCCTCCTGCGATATCTGTGGCCAAACGGGCCAACTCAAACGGAAAACGGGTCACGTTAAGCTTGCAGACATTAGCCAAAAGCATATCCACCTCGTAGTTTCCTGCCTTCGTCTGATGTCCCATCGACGAGCAGGCGATTCCGCAAGCAAACATCGTCTCATTGAGGTGAATCATCTCGATAATCTTGTCCCGAATGTGGGAAGCGCTCTCTACTCCGTTCATGCGAGCGATCAGGGCCGTCGCCCCGATGAGAACGTCGCCAACTCCAACCTTGCATCCTCCGTAACTCTGGCGATGATAAGCTGCAAAACGCTCCACCAGTCTCCCGGACAGGCCAATTTCACCGTTCAGAAATATGCGCTCGTTAGGAACAAGCACGTCATCAAAAACCGTCATCACCTCCTGACCGCCGAAGGCAGGATTACCGACATCCAGCCGACTTGTTCCCTCCAGCTTTCGTGTGTCACTGGCCTGTCGGCCGTAAATGTACTTGATCCCTTTGGTGTTGGTGGGAATGGCAAAACAGATGGCCCAGTCCTCCTCCCCCCGGACCAGGTTTGTCGTGGGCATGACGATAATTTCATGGGAGTTTACCATGCCCGTCTGATGTAGCTTGGCACCGCGCACAATCACTCCATCGCGTTTTCGTTCCACCACGCGCAAGAAGACATCTGGCTCTGATTGATCCTTGGGGCGTTTCCCACGGTCACCCTTAGGGTCAGTCATGGCCCCATCGACCACCAGATCCTCGAGTTGAATTCTGGTCCAATACTCCCGAAAACGTTGATGATAATTCGTGCCATGCTCTTGATCACATTCGTAAGTAACGCTAAAGACTGCATTGGCCGCATCCATGCCAACACATCGTTGGAAACAACAGGCTGTGACGTTTCCACAGTGTCTCTGCATCATCACCTTTTTCATTAGGTCTTCCGGGCTTTGGTGAAGATGAGCGAAACGATTAATCTCTTCCCCTGACAAGGAGGACTTTACCCGAAAAAGGCCTCCTGTCTCATCATTATAGGCACAGTCGAAAGTAGATGCCACAGCACGAACCGAGGGGGTAATCAATGGATGGTCGGGCAAGTCTTGGGTTTTCTTGCCCATAACATTAGCCTCCAGTCCAAGAGACTTGAGCGAGGCGATATATTCGCTTCCTTTTTTAAGCGCCATCTCTATCTCCTTTCCGTTCTCTATCTAATAACAAGGTCGATGAGGGGGTCGTATCTTGACCTGTCACCACTGCTAAGGCCGCAAGAATACACGAGTCTCGGGGAACGGCCATTCAGCAATTTGCATTTAATTGAATTTTAACCTTTTGCAGAAGAGATTTCCACTGGCCCATGGAATTTCCGACATTTTCGAACAGACACTATCGAGAGGCTGTTTGCGCTCGCTCTATCAAGGATTGACAAGCGCCTTCTAAATTGGGAACGGACGGACGATGGGAATTGGCAGGAGCGCTTCTTTCAACGGGCGGTCCTTTCACCTATCTTTTAGGCTTGAATTTTTAGGTTTAGTTATTAATTTTATGTTAGGTAGGAGGCGTATAAAATGAAAAGAATAGACAAAAAAACAAATTCGAAAGAAGCAAAAACCACTGCTCCTGCCTTGTACGATTGTTGTTGGTATGAACCTTCTGGCAATGACCTTTGCTGTGGTGGGATTTGCTGCTGCTGATGGGCTGTGAGAATCCGCCTTGCCAAGGGATGATTTGCTTTGATCACGCGGGCCGAGATGAATTTGAAGGGCAGCACATCACTCATCTATCTTGGCGCGAGGTTTTGGACCGCAATCCTGCATGCCTCTTTTACCCCTTCCGCTCCCGAGTAATTTATCTCCACCATCGAACGCCCCATGACTTCCCCGGTTTCAACATCGATAATTTCAACTTGCAACAGCCAGCGAAGGATACTTGGATAGTAGACATTCCCCACGATGACGGCTTGGACGCCGAAGGCCTTACCGATCTCTCTTCTGGTGGCTTCGCTTAACTGCTCGGCATATAGGCTTTGCTCTTCAAAATTCCCAAGACCTGTTTTCGCTCAACCAATGTTATTGCTTGAAATTTTTTATGGAAGACCTGAGCGAAAGTATCAGAGGCCTCACCTTTTGTGTCACCCTTAAAGGGCAGGATAGCAATTTTTTGGTATTCTAACAATTCCTTTCTGATAAAACCGCTTCCGCTCGACGGGGGCAACCCGCCCGTGAAAGAACAACCTGTGGCAAAAATGGAGGAACAAGACAGACTTAGAGTGACAAGACTAAAAGCCAGAAATCGTCCAAAGTCCATAACTAACTCCTTTTCCAAAATTAATCATTTCGTGGAAATAAATCAATTTACTAATCCGGAAATGTGAAGACCTTGAAAATGCGGTAGGCCCCCAGCAAAGGAAGTCAGCGAAGGGTGAAATGGGAAAGACGATAGTAATAAAAAAGGGGGCATTTCTGCCCCCTGCAGCCCAGACTTTCTTATTGACTGACTACTTGCCCTTGAACTTGACAATATATTTAGCTAAGGCCTCCCCATTTCTATCCATGGCGTATTCTACCGTATCATTGGCACCCGTAGAGGATGTCCTCAGATCGGTCTCATAGATGACGTTGCCGCTTTCCTTGTCGATGAACTTGTAGTGGGCGGCGAAGTAAGCCGTACCGGTATGTTCTCCAAAGGGGACAAAGGACCGTCCTATACGCCTCCCCACAGTAGGAGGGTTATACTCTTTGACCTCTCCCTTTATAATGAGCACTTTTCCCCCAGGCGGGGCCGCTTTACCCGCCTTCCCCCCTTCTTTAACGATTGTGTCAAAGAGGCTATATTTTTCATTATACCTCTTGATCTGGAAAACCGCCTTCTCAGCCATAAGCATACCTGTTGATTCAGGTGCTGGCGAACCGGAAGGAACCTCAAGCTCCTTAACGATCACTGCATTATAATCTTTGAGAATAGCCTCTGCTGCCACCGTCGGGCTACTGGCTCCTAAAACCACCCCCAGCAACAAGAAGATCGCGAATAAATTTCTCATCTTCATAAATCTTCCTCCTTTGAATGGATTGCCCTTATTTTAATCTATACTTTTCCCTCCCGTCAATAGAATTCATAATTTTATTCCATGATCACTGATGTTCATCCCACTTCCTCTCAAAGAACCACCGACCCGGACACCACATTGTCCATCCAGCCGCTACCTTGGTCGGTCCGACAACAATTGAACATTCACAAGACGAATTTCACCTTTGTGCGAGACGGGTGATCTCCGTGGAGGGGGGGGTCGAATCCTCAGGCCCCTTTTACCAACCCATTTTTCAATTGCAATCAACCATGAGTTCTTCTCCACCCCAATGTCTCTCGATGTCGATCTTACCTTTGAGATAAAAGTTTCCAGTTCCATCCTTAACGATTTTAAATGCATCACTTGGGTAGTAAGAAGAAACTGACACAACTCTTTTTCGTCCGTTGAATTTAGAATATTTCTAAAATGAAGCGAACACAGTCCATCCGTACCTTCATATTCTTTTTGGAAGGACCTTTCCTTGAGAAGGGCTTTAAACTCTTCCAGATAGAAATCTTCTCTTTTTTCTGTATGCCTGCAGACCGGACAGTCGATTCTCAAAGTTGGCCCAAATGAATCCCTTTCAAATTCTTTGATCTCCGCATCGATCAAGTCCTTTGTCAATACCGCATTTCCCACCGGGCTCGCCAACCGGGCCATCTGGTGAAAGTGAAAATTACAGTAACCATTTGATGAGACTACGTCCTGACGCACCTTTTCTTTCTTAATTGTTTGGTACTGCAATTGAGCCATGAAATCGTATTCGTCCTTATCCAACATATGGCAGATCAGACAACCGCGATATTCCGTTGCAACTCGCAAAGAACTTTCCATCAAGGCTCTCAACAGACTTCTATCAAATAGAGTCAAACCGGCGCAAACCGTATCGGATCAATTCCCCAAAGCCTGCAACTATCCCTACTATCGTTCCACTTGCTCCAAGAAGTGCCAGGAATGGGCCCGTAATACTTCGAGCCCCTTCATAAGTCATATCCGCAAAGAGGCTCACAACCCCAAGTAAGATAACAAACTTGAAGGCGGTTCCTTTCGAAATGCTTCTATTTCCATTTCGCTCAAGTTGAGTCACATTTCCCCCCCTACCATTTTTTCCAACAGGAGCAACCCCAGCACCGCGTGGAAAGTACTTTCAATAAATGGAAAACTGGCAGGGGCTCTTCCAAACCCACCTTTATTGGTCTGGCAGCTAAGAATATATTTCCGACAGAGTTCGATCTGCATAGGCGAAGAACCGACCTTCGACAGAATCTCAAGAGCACAATAAGTGTTTTCCATATAGGAAGTGGTCTCAGGATAGAATCCAAATCCTCCATCTCCATTTTGACTTGATTGAACCCATCGAACAATTTGTTGTTGGCTATCAAAGTTAATGTCTCGGTCCAATAAAATTGAGACCTTTTTTCTGAGGGTTTGCAAGCTTTCATTCGTTTGAAACTGGAAAGAAGACGAGGAATGTAATGGTTTCAAGGACCGGCCGAGAAGCTTCCCTATCTCATCCGAAAAATACTGAATGTCAAGCATTGCGAACCCAGACCAATCCTTGCTGGATAGATCGATTAGTTGGCGAGGTAACTCTATATCCAGTAATAGATGGATATAGAGAAGCATATAAACGGCCCTTAGGAAACCAACTTCCTTCCAATTGATGCTTTTCAAATAGTTCGCCGTCTTATCTCGATCAATGTCAACCTTCAATAATTGCAAGGTTCTCACGGCATAATAAGTATCTTCGACGTCGGGATAAAGCTCAGGGGCGAAACTAAACCCACCTGTCTCCTTCTCCCTGTCCTTCAAGTACTGAACGACCTTTGACAGTTCAAGCAAATGGCTCAATTTTCCAATTTCTTTTTTCAATACATGAGAACCCTTGTTCATTCTCCTGCGATCCATCTCCGAATAATTATGATTCCAAAAAAAAACTTCTACCGGATAACCAGTAGAAGTTATCAATCCCCTTCACGGGGACGTTTAAGGCGAACTTCATCGCCAGACTCTAGAACTATTTTATTTTAGACATGAGCCATTGTCAAGATTTATCACGGCCAAAGCACGAGGTCCACCATCGCTTCCACCAGACTCTTGCGCGTTCAGGTTCGGGTGGAAAAAATCCAGTCCTGGGTTTGGCTTCCAAAAACATTTTTAAAAACTTCTCGCACTTTGGATCGAACAACCTCGGTTTATTCTTCGGCCTTTGAAACCAAAAGAGGCAGCTCCCTTCGCACTGAGATTCCCTTCTTTTGTGGGCTCCTTTCGGATCGAAAGAAAAGAACCACTGGCAGGCATAGTGACTTTAAGCTTCATTTCCATTGAATACACGGAAAGGAATGAGATGAAGGCATGGAGAGGTCCCTTTTGACATGGAAGTTGGAATATCGCAGGATTGGCAAATCTTTATGATTTTTTCAGTATCTTCACCCACTGTGCCGAGAGAAAAATTCCCACCTGCATGGCAAAGAATATGGTTTCCAATCCGACACTCACCTCTATCCTCTGGCTTGCTTGGGTCATCTGTGATCCGAAATTCGCAATATTTTAAAGTTTGATTTTCGATTGACTCTTCTCCAAAAAGGATCCAGGTGACCGCTTTTCCATCAGTTTTGAACTGAGTACTAAATGGAGACAAGTTTATTTCAACTCCACCACACTCGAAATGACCAAATGCTTTCTTTTCCCTAAAAAAACCCCAGGGTTGATTTCTATCGACCATTTCAAAGCAAATAGTACAAACCCCGCCGTTTAATCGCCAATTTCTTAAGCAATTCTCACAAATTGAAATATTATTCTTGACCGAAAAGATCATCTCCTTTCTTGGAAAGGTCTTCTCGCAAACTTCGCAAGCCAATTCACTTCCCTGAAAAACCATCTTTGCCTCAAAAATAAAAAAACTTCTACCAGTGACCCAGTAGAAGTTATCAATCCTGTCTCAATAATGAGGACGGTTACAGGCGAACTTCATCGCCTCATCTGACTACTTATTTAAAAAACAGCGTGACCGTGTCTGTGTCGCGTGTCCGTAATGAAAAATTGCTTAATAATAAGCTATTATGCCTCTTATGATCTTTCTTCTTCAACCTCCCCGGTTTCAAATAAACGTTCGTCACGCTCGTAATCATCCATTTGTGCCGCCTTGATTGATTCCCATCCTTGGCGAAGATCGGGTGGCGAGACTTCGGCAATCTTCTGAGAAAGTTCTTCCCCGATGATTGCTTTGGTCAACGAGATCACGGCTCGGGCTGCGTCATCAGCTTGTTTTAAATCCTTCAGGTCTGCCATCTTCATTACGGCTTCGAGAAATTCTTTCCTTGTCTCCATAACATCACCTCCTTTCTTCATCCCAAAATAAAAAAACTTCTACCGGGTAACCCGTAGAAGTCATCAGTCCCCGATAAGAGGGGGAACGTTTAATGGCGAACTTCATCGCCAACGCTCTTGATTCAAGAATATTATT
>Ga0187770_10002242_pt1 | contig 10749 bp, 12 predicted proteins | sample 0116_SJ02_MP02_2_FD_133154 | JGI IMG/M metagenome (GOLD analysis project Ga0187770, IMG submission 133154) | Tropical peat soil microbial communities from peatlands in Department of Meta, Colombia - 0116_SJ02_MP02_20_MG | ecosystem: Environmental > Terrestrial > Soil > Wetlands > Peat | place...
GAGTACATCATGATGCTGGACTCGCAGCATGTGTCGTTGTACGACTACTACTTCAGCAGGAGGGCTTCCGATAGTTATTACCGTGAAATGCTGGACGGAAACGAAGAGCACTACCCTCCGCCCTAGAACGAACCAATTCTCGAGTCCACGGCACTCCATTCTGTTTATAGCCCGAACCCGACGGGCCCGGGCAGTCATGTACACCAGCACCGTGGTCGACGACGAATCTCATGCCATGGAGATTATGAAAGGAATGGAGGATGCCTTCCAACGCAGGGACGAATCCTACTTTGTCAAAGTTCTCCAGAGCGAGCCCAGCCTTGTCCTTCGGGTCCACGCCGTCTGCATACTCGCCGAAGTGGGAGGTGACAAGTCGGTGCCGGTCCTTTCGGACGTGCTCCTACACGACCCAGACCCGCTCGTCAGGCACGAGGCTGCTTTCTCTCTCGGCCAGATTGGACGCGTCGAAGGGAACATCGCTCTCGCCGAGGCAGTCATCAACGACAGGGACCCCATAGTAAGGCACGAGTCGGCGGCCGCCCTCGGATCAGTTGGCAGCGCACAATCAGAGGAGGTCCTGACCAAGGTCCTTGCAGACGAGGACGAGATGGTAAGGAACTCAGCGAAGGCGTCCCTATTCAACATCAGATTCTTGAAGCAGTTCTCCGCCGGGTCCACAGCAAAAGAAAGAGCCCCCCGACCTTAGTTCGAACCCTTAAGACGAGGATTGGGCGCGGCTGCCCCATTTGAGGCTGGAGGGCAAAAGAGCGCTCGTCACAGGTTCGTCCCAGGGCATAGGGGCAGAGATTGCAAAGCTCTTCGCCAGGGAGGGGGCGGCCGTGGTCGTCAGCCACAGGGCCGGCGCGAAGCACTCCGAGCACGTCCTTCACTCCATCAGGCATTTCGGAGGTAAGGCAATTGCAGTTCACGCCGATGTGTCCGACCCCGCCAGCGTAACAGAGATGTACCGAGAAATCAAAGCGAGGCTCGGAGGGCTCGACGTACTTGTCAACACTGCAGGCCTTTCCGACAGCGCCATCTGGAACCCGACGTTGGGCAAGGTCACCCTTGAAATGTGGAAGCGGGTATTCGCCGTGGACACCTACGGCACTTTCCTCTGCAGCCAGGGAGCGGTCAGGCTCATGAGATCCGGTTCGTCGATTGTGAACGTGGCTTCGACTCCAGCGCTCGTCGGCGATACTGAAGGACTCGTCTACGCGTCTGCGAAGGGCGCGGTCGTATCCATGACTCGAATGCTGGCCAAGATGCTGGCCCCAAAGACCCGGGTCAACTGCATGGCTTTCGGCTCCTTCGAGACGAACTGGGTAGACTGGCTCAGCAAGGAACAGAAGAACTCGTACAAGAAAGCCATCCCCATGGGGCGCTTCGGAAGGCCTCGAGAGGCGGCCGAACTCGCGCTCTTCCTGGCGAGCGACGCTGCGAGCTTCATCACTGGCCAGGTAGTCGTCGTCGATGGCGGCGAAGCTCTCCGCTAGTTCGTGCCGCTTGTTTCGCCAGCGGCGGCGTACAGCCCCCCCTCATTCTCTATTTTTGCCAGCGCTGCGTCGACTCCATCGGCCTCCTCCACCACGCCGCGCTCTATCGCCTTCTCCCAGAGGTTGATGTATATCTCGAGTCCTTCCTTCACCTGCTCAGGCCTGTCTTCTTTTGTCCTCTGCAATTCATCGATATAGGTCCGGACGTCCTTCATCTTGACGGTCAAAGAATCCTTGCCTCTCCCCCAACTGAAGAAAGGTACGCCCTGTACCCCAACTTCGCCATGGCCCTCTGCACAGCGTTCTCATCCTTCTCTGAAGTGTTGATGAACACAGACGGCCCAGTCTGCATGGAGTAGTACGCCTTGATGCCCTCCTCCCGCAGCTCCTTCACCTCTCGGATTATCCTGAGAGAGTCCTCTGTCATTATTATGAGCCCGCTGTCTCCAGTCATGGTGAGGCTGTGCAGTTCGAGGGTATCTTTTTCCGCGAGCCTTCCAACGGCATCTAGGTCGCCGGCAAGAATCGCCCTCTCCATCTCGTCGCACCTCTTCTGGGCTGTCTCAACCCTGGTCGTAAAGAAGGGCGAACTGAGCACCTCCTTGTGGGCATCCTCTGTCCTGACGGGGGAGGGCAGAGGGACAATCACCATCCGAAGGTCGAAGTCTCTCGCATCAGCGAACCTCTTCGAGTAGGTGCTTTCGTCATCCTTCCCCGCGTACAATCTGGAAAAACCTCCCACGATGGACCTCGACGCCGAGGCAGCGAAGAGACGTGCGGTCCTCGACAGCCTCCCGAGGTCAGGCTCCCCGCCAACAAGGAGCCTGTGGCAGAGAAGGGTGAGCGCGGCGCCGGCAGACGATGAGTACCCTATCCCTTTCGCCTTCGACTGGGGGAGGTTGTGACTGTCGATTCTGAAATCGGTCACCTCCGCTGACGGGTTGAACCTCGACACAATGGCCCGGAGCCTTTCATTGGCCGACTCGTTTGGCTCTCCCTCTGTGAAGACGCCTCCCTTCTTGCCGTCCGTGATCGTCGCTTCTGTCTTCATGGAGGTGGTGTTCACCGAAATGCTATCGTGGTAGGGGAGCCTGAGCTTCCAGTCCTTTAGCCCGTGATACTTGACCAGCGCCTGCATGGTAAATGCGACCGCTCCGTACTCCTTCGTCCTATTCCACCTCTATCTCCAGCCTACCTACGGTACCAGGGTCCCTGAGTCCCCGGACCATCTCTCTGGGAATGTCCCTCGCCGCCGCATTCGCGTGCACTGCGAGGGTCCTGTCACTGGCGTAATCGCTCTTCCTGACCACGATGTCGTAGGGATGAGAAAGCTCCAGCCTCGGATCCCCCTCTGCCTTAACCTCGAAGGCGTACGGGCCGACTAGCATTCGGATCGTCACCCTGGCCCCCTTCCTCCTAAGCCCTTCCTTGAGCTGCGAGTCCAACTGGGCGCACCCCACGGATGCGCATACGCCTACTATGCAGTCTCCTCTGGGGGTGAGGTAATTTTCGGTTGTCACTTCTATGGTAGTGGGATGGGTGGACCTCACCATGGGATGTCCCCGGAAAGTGACGACCCCCTTTGCCTTTCCCGACAGGACGACCCCTTCAATCTCCGAGGGCCGCTACACCTCTCTCTGAAGACCGTTGCAGTGCGGGCACCTTTCGACGCCGATTTGCACCGGGGTCGCACAAAATGGGCAGAATCTGTGTCCCTCGGGGGGCAGCACCGGCCCTTGGCTCTCCGGGACGAAGAAACCAACTATCACCATGATGACGCCTGCGATGCCGAAGGGAATGCTCCAGAAATAGACGAATGGGAGCTCCAGAAAGTAGAACCCTGCTCCCAGGGCTGCCACCAATAGGCCACCGAACAGGAGTTGAGGGCGCATGCCCCCCGCTTCCAGGTAAGGCCTTTATAGTTTCGAAAGGCTGAGCCGCAATTCTCAATGACGACCGAGTACGAGCAGCTCCTTTCAAAGATGGTCAGTGACAGGAAGGCGAAGCTGGCAGAAGTCACAGGCAAGAAGGGGAAGGAAAAGGAGACAGCGGCTCTCGTGTCCGACATACGGTTCCTTGAGGTAGAGCTCCAGCGCTATCAGCAGGGCATGGCCCTCTTCAGGAGCAAGAACCTCCCTAAGGTAGGCCGCTGGGGCAAAGCCGAGACTGAAGAGAAGAAGGAAGAAGCATAGGCCCCTTGACGCTAGTTCTCTCGGAAAGAGACATCGAGGGCCTCATCGACATGGGGGCGGTCGTCTCATCCGTGGAGGAGGCCTTCCGACGCCAGGGGTTGGGTGAGGCTTCCAACTTCATGCGTACGAGGTCGCGGGGGGAGGCCTCTGTGCTAAACGTAATGCACGCCAACCTTCGCTATCTCGGCAGAGGGGGGCTGAAGGCTTACATGTCTTCCAGGGCAGGGACAGGGTTCGCGCTCCTCCTCTTCGACACGAATGACTCGAGACTCCTGGCAGTAATGGGAGCAGACATCCTCGGAAGGTTCCGGACCGGCGCGGCCTCGGGCGTCGCCACCAAGTACCTGTACAGGAAGCGCGCTGGGACCCTCGCCTTGTTCGGCTCTGGCAAACAGGCGTTTACCCAGGTTCTTGCTATGAAGGAGGTCATGTCTTTGGAAGAGGTACGTGTGTGGAGCCCCACACGCGAGCACAGAATAGCCTTCGCCCGGAATCTGAGGAAATACGGGTTCAATTCCGACGCCTTCGATTCCCCTGCCAATGCCCTCAGAGGTGCGGAGGTGGCAAACGCCATCACCTCTTCGGGGCAACCATTCCTTACCAGCGAGATGCAGGAGAATATCATGCACCTCAACATAGCAGGAGGGAATGTCTCTGACCACGCAGAGATCGACGCACCGGGGATAGGCGCCTTCAGCACCGTAGTCGTCGATGACATCGCACAGGCTAAGATTGAGTATGGCGACCTGATTCAGGCCGCCAAGGACGGGGACTTCTCATGGGAGACTGCCATCGAGCTAGGAGCCGTAGTTGCCGGCAAGAGGAAGCCCGAAGGCAGAACCCTGTTCAAGTCGGGGGGTGCGGCCCTCGAGGACGTGGCGGTCGCCAGCATGATCTACGATAGGGCGACGAAGTCGTCCAGGTCTTTCCCCGTCGTCAAATTGGACTGAGTCGCTACATCGGCGGCATGCCGCCCATTCCGCCCATCCCTCCGCCTCCTCCCGGCGGCATGGGCGGGGCTTTCATCTTGCTGGCGGCAATGACGTCGTCGATCCTCAGGATCATAGACGCCGCTTCGGTGGCTGCGCGGAGTATCTGCAGCTTGACGGCGAGCGGCTCCCAGACAGACTTTACGTACATATCGGCCACTTTGCCGTTCAATGCGTCGACTCCAAACCACTTCCCCTCCTTGCCGTGCTTCGCCCGCAGGTCTACCTGGGTGTCGATGGGGTCCATCCCTGCGTTCTCAGCCAACGTAAGTGGGATGCTCTCCATGGCGTCGGCGAACTTCAGGGCGGCTAGTTGTTCCCTCCCGGATAGCTTCTGGGCCCAGTTCCTGAGCTGGAACGAGACCTCCTCCTCGGGAGCACCTCCTCCCGCGACTACTGCCGGTAGTTCGACCACGTCCTTGGTCACCATCAGGGCGTCGTGCAGTGCCCTTTCAGCCTCGTCGACTATCCTCTGGGTCCCTCCCCTGACGAGGATTGTCACGGCCTTCGGGTTCTTGCACCCTTCTACGAACACCCACTTGTCCTCCTCGAGCTTTCTTTCTTCCACGAGCTTGGCGTAGCCCAGGTCCTTGCTGGTGAGGTCGTCTAGGTTGGTCACTATGCGTGCTCCCGTTGCCTTACCAAGCTTCGTCAAGTCGCTCTCCTTGACCCTCCTAACGCCCAGGATCCCGGCCTTTGCGAGGAAGTGCTGGGCGAGGTCGTCAATGCCCTTCTGGCAGATAAGGACGTTTGCTCCCGCTGCCTGGACCTTCTCCACCATCCCCTTCAGGATGCTGGTCTCTTCGTCCATGAATTTCTGCATCTGGTCTGGGTCGTTGATGCGTATCTCTGCCGAGAACTCCGTCTTTTCTATCTCAAGCGCCGAATTCACGAGGGCTATCTTCGCCTCGTCGATTTTCTTGGGCATCCCTGAGTGGACCACTTCCTTGTCGAGCACGATACCCTGGACCAGTTTCGTGTCGGTAAGGGCCCCTCCAGCCTTCTTCTCAACCTTCACGTTGTCTATGTCGACCTTGTGGCCGGCTTCACGCTTCTCCGCGACCTCCAAGATAGCGTCCACAACTATCCCTGCGAGATGGGGCGAGTCCTCGTTGACGAGCTTCGTCAGCATGCTCGTGTTGGCGACCTTCAGTATCTCCGCCCTGTTCTCCGGGTCGATTTTCTCCGCAATCTCTTCGAGTATCTTCTGGGCCTTCTCCGCGGCTCTCGAGTAACCGTCTACGACAACAACAGGGTGGACATCTTTGTTTATCAGGTCTTCAGCCTTATCGAGGAGCGCACCTGCGACCACGACAGCCGAAGTGGTGCCGTCCCCCACCTCATTGTCGGTGGCCTTGCTGATTTCTACCATCATCTTGGCCGCCGGGTGCTGCACGTCTAGCTCCTTCAGCATGGTGGCACCGTCGTTTGTGATTGTGACGTCCCCCATGGAGTCGACGAGCATCTTGTCCATCCCGCGCGGGCCGAGCGAAGTCCTTACGACCTCAGCGATGAGCTTCGCAGCGGAAATGTTGTTCCTTTGAGCCTCTCTGCCTCTGGACTCGCCGGAACCCTCCTTCAGAATTATTACGGGTTGTCCTGCTGCTGACATTCGAATCTGGACGGTATACAACCGATGGGGGTATATATGAATTCCCCGTCCCGAGCCTTCGCTTCACGCGCCGGAGATTCCTAGGAGGGCAAAAGGAGAATGGGCGTAGCGTCAGTTGTATTCCGCACTGCTTCATCCAAGAGTCTCAGTGGCGTTGCCGCAGCCCTCGCGTATTGTTCCTTCGTCGGGAGCTCCGGGAGTGAGGGACGCGGAGATAAATAACTCTAGTCGAGGGCAGGACGCGCCTTTGAGAGCATCTGGGAATCGGCTTACAAGGGAGCAGGCGAGGGAGCTGCTGGCCAGGCTTGACTCGGCAATCGCCGGGTTTAGAGGCAGGGCCTGCAGGGAGGCGATGGTGAAGTTCCTGAACTCAATGGTCCCTAGCTACTCCTGGGTCGGGATTTACGCCGTCGAAGGCAAGGACCTAGTCCTTGACGCCTGGGCGGGGCCGGCCGCGACTGAGCACACGCGGATACCCATAGGCAAGGGGGTCTGTGGTTTTGCGGCCAAAGCGGGGAGAACCGAAATCGTGTCCGATGTGAGCAAGGACCCCAGGTATCTGCAGTGCTTCCTTTCTACAAAGTCTGAGATTGTTGTCCCAATCACGGACCAGGGTGTCGTCGTCGGTGAAATAGACATCGATGGCGACCAGCTGGACGCCTTTTCGTCGCTCGACAGGGAATTCCTTGAGGCGGTCGCGAAGAAAGCAAGCAACGTCTGGACCTGAGCTGTCTCAATAACATATGTTATAATACTTAAAAAGCACTAGAATTTTGCTCCATCTCAACTAATGAAGCTCGAGATAAATGACCTTCACGCCTCAGTTGAAGGGAAGGAGATTCTGAAGGGGGTAAACCTCACCGTGGGACAGGGCGAAACCCACGCCCTCATGGGCCCCAACGGGTCGGGCAAGAGTACCCTCGCTTATACACTGATGGGCCATCCGAAGTACCAGGTCACATCAGGCCAGGTAACCATAGACGGAGAAAGCATACTCGGTCTCACTCCAGACAAGAGGGTGAAGAAAGGCCTCTTCCTAGCGTTCCAGTACCCGGTCAGTGTCCAAGGCGTGAGCATGTTCTCTTTCCTGCGCGCTGCCTACAACAACTCTAGGCCTGCAGGCTCTGAATCCCCCACCATATTCGAGTTCAAGGAGACGGTAGCGGAGAAACTGAAGATGCTCAGCATGGACGAGTCTTTCCTGAACCGCTACCTGAATGAGGGATTTTCTGGCGGCGAGAAGAAGAGGGCGGAAATCCTCCAGATGGCACTTATGCAGCCGAAGTTCGCAATCCTCGACGAGACCGACTCCGGACTCGACATTGACGCCCTCAGAATCGTGGCCGAAGGGATCAACAAGGTGTCAGGTCCCCAGACAGGGTCCCTGCTCATCACACACTACCAGAGGATTCTGAAGTATGTGAAACCCCAGTTCGTGCACGTGATGTACCAGGGACGCATAATCGAATCTGGTGGAGAGGAGCTTTCGAGGCTGCTCGAAGAGAAGGGCTATACCTGGATCAAAGACTACAAGGAAGAAGAGCAGGTGGCCGCTTCGGCCCCATAACCCTTTTATCAAGGAAAATAACCTATGTTATATTCAGGTGTGAGGCACAAATGAGCTCAAAGACTGACATCATAACCGAAGACTACAAGGAGAAGTACGGCTTTAGCGACCCTGTCGAATCCTACGCCATCCAGGGAATCAAGGGCCTCAGCGAGCGCGTGGTTCAGGAGATTGTGCGTCTCCACGACGAGCCGGCATGGATGGAGCAGATCCGGATGAAGGCCCTGAAGCACTTCCTCAATCTGAAGCCTCCTGCCTGGGCCCCTGACCTGGCAGACATCGACTTCCAGAGCTTCTACTACTACGCACGCCCCACGGCAAAGGCTGCCGAATCTTGGGACCAGCTCCCGGAATACATCAAACGTACCTACGACAAGCTCGGCATCACAGAAGCCGAAAAGAAGTTCCTGGCTGGCGTTGGCGCGGTATACGAGTCGGAGGCAGTGTACCACAGCATACAGGGAGAACTCCAGAAGCAGGGGGTGGTCTTCACCGACACGGTCACCGCTCTGAAGGAGTACCCCGATATCATGAAGAGGTATTTCGGCACGGTCGTCCCCTATCAGGACAACTACATCGCAGCGCTTCAGACCGCCGTCTGGAGTGCAGGCTCCTTCGTCTACGTCCCTGAAGGGGTGAAGGTGCCGATGATTCTGCAGGCGTACTTTAGAATAAACGAGCGAAAAATGGGACAATTCGAAAGGACTCTCATAATTGCGGAGCCATATAGCGAAGTTTCATATAACGAAGGCTGTAGCGCTCCGGTTTATTCCGCGCAGTCTCTCCACTCGGCGATAGTAGAGATAATCGCCAGGAAGGGGTCTCTGGTCAAATACACAACCCTGCAGAACTGGTCTAGGGACGTGCTCAACCTGGTAACGAAGAGGGCACACGCCTACGAGGATGCAACTGTGTCGTGGGTCGACTTTAACGGAGGGTCAAGGTTGACAAGAAAGTACCCGTCGGTCTACCTTCTTGGCCCGCGATCGAAGGCGGATATAATTTCGGTGGCCTACGCAGGGCCCGGCCAGGTGCAAGACACAGGCGCCAAGGCAATCCACCTCGCTAAGGATACGACTTCGAAGATAATCTCCCGTTCAGTCTCGAAGGGGGGAGGGCACACGGCCTACCGTGGGCTCCTCCACATAGCCAAAGGTGCTAAGAACGTGAAGTCCACAGTCCGCTGCGATGCCCTGCTTGTGGATCCGATCAGCACCACAGCGACTTACCCATACATGGAGATTCAGGAGGACGACGCCACTGTGACCCATGAGGCCAGTGTTGGGAAGGTCGGGGAGGAGCAACTCTTCTACTTAATGTCGAGGGGGATTTCGGAAGGGGATGCTCTAAGCATGGTGGTCAACGGTTTCATGGAGCCTTTCGCGAAGGAACTCCCGATGACATACGCAGTGGAGTTCAACCGCTTGATGTCCCTCGAAATGACTAACGCTGTCGGCTAGAGGCCAACGACAGAGGACTCGATCAGTTTGTCCCAGACGGCGGTTTCATCATTCGACGAGGACTTGGTCAGGGCGATTTCCGCGTCCCTGAATGAGCCATCGTGGCTCACCAAGTCGAGGCTTGAGGCATTCAGGCAATTCACTTCTCTCCCTCCTGAGAAGAACCCGTTGTACACGAAGTACGTCAGCACATTTCGGTTCCCTCTGGAGCGCTTCTCGATTGTCCCCGGGCGGACAGCCATAGACTTCAGGAGCTTCTTCGGGGAGTACCTGACGGGGAAGGAGACGGACATACTCCTCCAGGGCAACGAGACTCAAGTTCACGCAGAAGTCAGCAGCGACACCTCTTCTAAGGGGGTCAACTTCACGTCCTTCCACGAGGCGCTGGCAGCAGACGAGGGGAAGGTCAGGGCCCTCGTCGAAGGGAGGCTGGTCAAGTCAGAAAGTGACAAGTTCGCGGCCTTCGTCAACGCGTTCTTCAACGGCGGAACATTCGTCAGGGTTCCGGAAGGGATCGCTCTGGACAGGCCCCTCCGAAGGATGTTGCTGCTCGATTCCCCCAGGACTTCCATCGTGGAACAGAACTTTTTAGTCGCCGAGCGGGAGGCGAAGCTGGTCTTCCTCGAAGAGCTCTATTCTAAGGGGCCCTCCGTCCCCGCATTTGTGGCGTCCACGACGGAGATCCTAGCCAGGCCCAACTCTCACATAGACTTCTCTTCGATTCAGCTCCTCGACGAGGAAACGACCCACGTCTCCAACAGAACGGTCGAGGTGACGGGCGACTCTCGGGCCACCATGAGCGCCCTTTCCTTGGGGGCCTCTGTATCCCGTTCCAGGTCTAACTTCCTTCTCAACGGAAGGGGTTCCTTCGCAGAGGGATTCGAGATATTCTTCACCGACGCCAAGCAGAGGTACGACTACGAGACCAATTTGATCCACAACTCTCCGGACTCGACGGGCTCGGCTCAGGCGAGGGGGGTCCTCAAGGGAGAGTCCCAGTCCATCTTCAAGGGGATGATTAAAATCGTCAACGCAGCGAAGAACTCGAAGTCATACCTGGCCCACCACGCTATGATCCTGGAAAGAACCGCCAAGTCCGACGGCGTGCCGAGCCTAGAGATCGACAACAACGAAGTTAGGGCGACCCATTCCGCGTCCGTCGCCCAGATAGACGAGGAGCAGCTATTCTATCTGATGGCAAGGGGGCTTTCCTACGATGAAGCCAGAAAGATGGTCGTCCTTGGATTCTTCGAGCCTGTCCTGTCGAGGGTGCCGATTGAACAGACCAGGGAAGGGGCAAGGTTCATGATAGAGGGCAAGTGGCAGGGGGAGAAGCGCAGACTCATAGACAGGGAGGCCCTTCTTGCAGCCACGGGTGAACTCACTCCTGAGGTCAAGGAATCCGAGGACATCTTCGAGCGCCACTACAAATA
>Ga0187770_10002243_pt1 | contig 10747 bp, 9 predicted proteins | sample 0116_SJ02_MP02_2_FD_133154 | JGI IMG/M metagenome (GOLD analysis project Ga0187770, IMG submission 133154) | Tropical peat soil microbial communities from peatlands in Department of Meta, Colombia - 0116_SJ02_MP02_20_MG | ecosystem: Environmental > Terrestrial > Soil > Wetlands > Peat | place...
CGACTTCGGGGGTGAGGCCCTCCCTTGCCCCGCAGTCCTTGGGCTCCACGCCGACCACGACAACGCCGGTCCCGAGGATCTCAGGGGCCGCCAGGTCTACGGCGCTCCCCAGGTCCAGGCCGTGCAAGCCTGCAAGCTTGGGAGTGGTCCGGTCTCCCCCCAGGAGGAGATGCCTGGTGACGGTGCCGGGCCGGTCGCCCGACGTCACCGCGTCGACGACGAGCAGCCTGCGCGCGGCCCTGAACTCCCAGAGCGTCGCCAGGTCGACGGACACCGACTCGCGCACCAGGACGCCCGGGCCCAGGTCCATGCCTCTCAGCCTGCCCGCGACCTCTCGGCCCACCCCGTCGTCCCCCATGTACCTGTTGCCGATGCAAAGGACCACAGTCATCCCGTCGTAGGTCTCCCCCCCGTCTACTTCGTCCCTGCCCTTCGCCAACGCCGTCCACCCGACGCATCGCGGAGCCGTGGGGAGGGGATTTCTCCCTTTCGCAGCGGCGGCCGCCGAGCGAGCTTCAAGGTTCAAATACGAAACGCCTCCCGCGCGAGAGGTGCACGAACTAGGAATCGCCCAGAGCATCGTCGACTTCGCTGTCTCCGAGGCGAGGGCCAGGAACTCTTCCAGGGTAGCCGAAGTCCAAGTCGAAGTCGGGGAGCTGGCGATGATCGACAGAGGCATCCTCTCAAACGCCCTCCGCACGCTCCGTTCCGGCCCCATGCTGGCGAGCTGCAGGTTCCGAGTGAGGACGAGGAAGGTCTCCTTCAAGTGCAGGAAGTGCTCGGCGACCTGGCCCATGGCGGAGGCGATGAAACAGCTCGAAAACGTCGCCCCGGAGCTGCTGGTGAGGGAGCCCGACAGCAGTGAGTTGCCACTGCACTTCCTGCCGTCACTTTACCCCGCGTTCGTCCGCTGCCCGAAGTGCGGCAGCGCCGACCTCGACGTGAGCGCCGGGGAAGATGTCAAGATAATGCGGGTGGTGTTCGAGTGACGGGGGACAAGGGGGGAGGCCTGGCAAGGCTCGGCGCCCAGAAGAAGCTCGCCAAGATCGGAAAGGTGATACTCGTAGGCAGCGGGAAGGGCGGCGTAGGCAAGAGCCTGGTGGCGTGCGGCCTCGGGCTGCTGCTGGCGGAGCGAGGCCACAGGACCGGGATCCTGGACGCCGACCTGCACGGGGCGAGCGTCCCAGACTACGTCGGTGCTCGCCCGCCGCTCGCCAGCGGCGCGGGCGGCCTGCTCCCGAAGGAGTCCGGAGGGCTGAAGGTGATGTCGGTATCCCTGCTCACCGGTGACAACCCGGTCCCGGTCAGGGGCGCCAAGAAGGAGGGGATGATAACGGAGCTCTTCGCGCTCACCGACTGGGGAAGCCTCGACTTCCTCGTGGTGGACCTGCCGCCCAGCACCGGGGACGAGCTCCTCACTGCGTTCAGCCTGTTCGCGCGCAAGTCGACTCTCGTGCTCGTCACCACCCCGTCTCCCGGGTCGCTGGCCGTAGTATCCAGGCTGAGGCGCCTCGCCGCCTCCGAGGGGGTTCCGGTCGCGGGAGTTGTCCTGAACATGGCGTTCACCGGCGGAGGGGAGGCAAGGAACTACCCCTTCGGGAGGGCCGGCCGCAAGTGGCTGGAGGAGCGGCTCGACGCCCGACTGCTGGCCGAGGTTCCGCTGGACCCGGCCGTGAGCTCGGCGGGGCTGAAGCGCGCGCTGGAAGCCGGCGGCGAGTTCTCGGACTCTTTCGGCCGGCTCGCCAGCCGTCTCGCGAAGGCCTGAGGGACGCTTCGCAGCCCCTAGGCCGCGACCTTCTCCGCCCTCTTCCCGGTTATCATCGACGTGACCAGCTTGAAGACGAAGCTGGCGTAGATGTGGGCCATGACGAGGGCGATCAGGATGAACGTCATGAGCCTGTGGAAGACGAGCATGAAGGCCAGACCGTCGACCCCGGTGAGCAGCCTCCCCACCGGGTTCATGACGGCGTAGAGGAAGCCCGTCTGAGCAGGGTATGCGAGGGCCAGCCCGCTCAAGCCCAGCGCGGCGCCAAGGAACAGGAAGGCCCAGAACACGATTATCACGCTGGGGACGAGCTTCTCAACGTAGGTCCCGTGGTCTCCCTCGACTGCGACTGGATTGCTGACCTTGGGCCCCAGCGAGAACCACGCCAACGTCTCGGCGAAGATGTACTTCAGGGAGTAAGGGATCCTGCGGAGCCCCACCCACCGGTAGTCCCCCGCCTGCGCCATCCCGAACACGAAGAGCAGGGCGGTGACGCAGTAGAGGAGGCCGACGACGACGTGCACCTCGAAGTTCACCCCCGGGAGCACCACCAGCCCCAGAATCCCTCCCAGCTGGAACCCGGTCACGGCGAGGAGCGCCCCCTCGGCGAATATCACCCAGTGCAGAACCCTGAACGCCCCGCCGTGCCTGACCACCTCGAGCCTCTTCGGTTCCGCCAAGCTCATCCGACCCTCACGAGCCTGCGGTTCCCCCTCGCATCGATCACGTGCACGGTGCATGCGCCGCACATGTCGAACGACCTGATCACGTAGGCCGCCTGCCTCAGGTCTTCGCTGGTGCCGGTCTGCCCCACGGGCGTCCCCGCCAGCGACGTCTCAAGGGGGCCGTTGTGGGCGACGTTCCAGGTCGTCGGAGCCACAACCTGGTACGCGCTGATCTTCGACGAGGCCAACTTCATCCAGTGTAAGAGCGAGCCCCTGGGGGCCTCCCACAGCCCGACCCCCTCTCCGTTCCCCGGGTTCCTATAGGAGGGGGTGTACGACGGCCCGCCTACGTCGAGCCCGTCGAGCCAGTGCTCCATGAGCCCCGAAGGCGGGAGGCCGAGGTCCTCGAGCACGTCGGTGAGCGAAAGCCCCAGGTCCGTGCCGAGCGCCTGGAGGTTCTCGGTGGTGCTGTCGGTCCCCACGAGGGCCACCAGCTCCAGTGCCCTGGCGAGCATCCTGTCGAAGACCGAGCCCCTCGGGTTGAGGGGGAGGCCGGGGATCTCGCTGACGATGCCGTGGATCACGCCTCCCAGCCGCGGGATAAGCCCTGAAACATACTCCCTCGCGAGGGGGCCGCATTCGCAGGCCGTCCCGCCGTAGGCTGGCGACTTGCCCCAGCTGTAGGCGCCTGCCTTTGACATGTCCGGGACGGGGAGCTGCTCCCCCACCACCGGGGAGCTCGAAGCCTGGTCGTACCACGCGTGGTCGACGTCTTCCGTTATCAACCCGGGGTCGAAGGACCCGGGCGTCGAGGAGCCACTCGGGATCACCCCCCGCGGGATGAGAAGGGGCATCTGGTCGGTCCCCCCGGACGCCGTAGGGTCCGGGAACCCTCCCATGGAGATGAAGCTGCCGGTCCCCGCGCCGAGGGCCTGGAGCGAGGAAGCGTTGGCTGTGAGGTAGTTCCAGATCACGGGGGCTACGAGGTCGACGGTGGTTCTCAGGGCCCTGACCTTGGCCCGCGTGTTGGCAATCACGTCGGCGGTCGGCTTGACCGGATTCCCGCCCGGCACCGAACCCCTCTGGTGGGGGGCCTTCCCTCCCCAGAGCGTTATCGTCTGGTGCATGTAGGCCTGGGCAGGCAGGACGACCAGCCGGAGGAGGTCCGCGTAGTTGGAGACCCCGGCCGGGGTGGCCGGTCCGTTCAGGAGGCCGTACAGGCGGTAGTCGGGCCCAGCCAGGGCCAGCAGGTGAAGGGCGTGAGAGTACGCCCAGTCCGCGCCCCCCACTATATTCCGGGAGAGGACGGCGTTCATGGGCAGGGATGTCCCTTCGTTGGCGTACCCGTTGGGGTAGTCGAGCATCCCGGCGGCGTTCTCGAGGGCCCTGACGGACGCTATGTGATGGTCGCTGTGGCAGACCCCGCAGATGGCGGAGAGTATGGGGGCGGCGTCCCTTGGGTCGCGGTTGGCCACGATGTTCTCGAAGCCCCTGTACATGTCTCCGCTCACCGTGGCGGAGGCGACCGAGGCGCCCAAGGAGTCCAGCTCGAGCTCGACCCTGAGGTGCCCCTCGACTCTGGTGACCGGGTCGATCACTACCTTCGTCATTCCCCGGCCCCCTCCTTCGGCCTCTCAGGCTGCCGCCCTGCCTCGTCCTCCTTCTTCCCGGTCAGGGCCCTCCTGGCGCCGTGCACCGCGAGGACGGCGGCCACGCCGCCCACCACCGCCTCCCCCACGTTGTCCGCGGTGAGGCCGAGCAGCTTCGGGGTCTGCTCCACGGGTGAGAAGAAGGAGCTCGTGGGCGTCTCCGGGAAGCTCGGGTGCATGCACCCCCAGCACATCGGCCCGGCCTGGGTGCAGAAGCCGGTGCCGCTGTTCCACTTCGTCCTGGCGCAGGCCGACTGGGTTATGGGCCCCTTGCACCCCAGCTTCCAGTAGCAGCCGACCGGGTCGTCGAATGTGGCCGCATACTCCCCCCTGTCGTAGGCGGGGCGCCTCGGGCAACCGTCGTGTATGTACTCCGTGAAGAAGGCGCTGGGCCGACCAAGGTCGTCGAGGTCGGCGCTGTACCCCTGGAGCAAGGTCGCGAGGGTCATGAGGACCCAGTCGGGCTGGGCGGGGCATCCGGGGATGTTTATGACGGGACTCTTCGTCTGCACTCCGGCCTGGCGCAGCGCCGCAGTGACAGGGAGTGCGCCGGTCCCGCTCCCGACTCCGGCCGGCACCCCGCCGAAGGCCGAGCAGGAGCCCACGGCGACGACCGTGGACGCCTTTGCCGCGAGCTTCTGGAGAAGCTCGAAGCCGCTGACCGGGCTCCCGTTGTACTCACCAATCGTGCAGAAGGCCCCCGCCAGGCCCCCCGGAGGCGTTCCGGTGAGAGGGGTCCCCTCGACCACCAGGAGGTCGACGGGCGAATCGCCGAAAGCAGCGTTCATCAGCGGGACCTGAGAGCTGTCCTCGGTGGTGTAGCCCGCCGAGACCCACCCGAGGTCGTAGTCCGGGGTCATCAGAGTCTGCCAGTAGTCGGCGGAGATGCTCAGGGTCTGGACGGCCTCAATCAGGTCGGGGTTGGAAGCCTGGAGCATGGATATCGTGCACCCGGTGTCGCCCCCCACCTCGAGCCAGACCAGGTGGATCTTGCCGCCGTTCTGCTCAGCCGCCTCTGAGAAAACGCGCTTGATGTCGAAGGAGTAGAGCGCCGCGACAGTCCCTGCCCCCAGCACCGCACACAGCTTGAGGAAGTCGCGACGGTTCAAGTGGTCTGGGGCCTTCGTTACACGGCCTTGGCTCCGAGAGGAAGGAATTTAGCCGTTACACCTAATCTGTCAGGCTGAAGCTTCCCCTAACGAGTTCGGGCTGGATTCGGCCGCTTCTTCGACCTCGAGCTCCGTCCTGGCTGCCAAGGGCGCAAAGAGCCCCGGGCTAGAAGCGGTGTAGACGAACTCCCCGTCTTCGGCCTTGAACCTCCTCAGCCTCCCCGCCTTGGCCAGGCGGAGGAGCGCCACGGCCACAGACTGCTTAGGGTAGTTCATTCCGTAGGACTGGAGGGCCTCCCTGACGTCCGAGAGCTTCCTCCTTTCCCTCCCCCAGGGGTCGGCGAAGAACTTGCCAATCACGTCCGCCAGCGAGTCGGACTTCTCGAGGGCGACGGTCGGAAGCTGGGCGAGGGAGGCGCGCGCCGGCCCGTCCGCCTCCTTGACATCCTGCCGGGGGGACTGAGGGGAAACTCGCTGGGCGCTCGACTCCGGGAGCTTGGCCGCCAGCAATGGGACCAGCTCTATGGTCTCCTTCAGGTGCTCGGGGTCGGCCTCCACCTCGGCCTCCGCGGCGCCCAGCTTCACCCTGATCTTCGCCACTGCAGCTCTGAGTCGCGCGGGGCACCGTCGCGGATTTAAGCCTACGTCGGGGCTGTCGGCAAGCGCATCGGGGGGGAGGCGAAACTGATCTAGGGGTTGGACCTTCCCGAGGAAAAACTCGGGCACGAAAAATAGACGCAAATGCGCAAGAATCCCGAACAGGCTTATATCGTCTCCGAGGGATGGGGCGATAGTTGGCCTACAAGATAGTCCGAGGAGGCAAGTTCGCCAAACTCACATTCACACCGACCGAGGTCATGGAGATGATAGCGAGGAACAAGGTGAAGTTCATCGACCTGCAGTTCACGGACGTGCCCGGCAGGCTCAGGCACGTGACCATACCCTCGGAGATGATGGCAGAGGAGATTTTCAGGGAAGGGGTGGCCAAGCTTGACGGGTCCTCAGTGAAGGGGTTCGTGGAGATTCAGGAATCCGACATGATGCTCACGCCGGACTCGAACACGTTCGGGGTCATCCCGTGGATGGACGACAGCGTGAAGACGGCGCGCCTGATCTGCGACGTGAATTCAGGGTTCGGCCGGGGGCGCTTCAGCAGGGACCCGAGGGGGGTGGCGCAGATGGCCGAGGAGGTCATCAAGCTGGCAGGCTTCACGGGGTCGCTCTGGGGGCCGGAGGTGGAGTTCTTCGTCTTCGAGGGGGCGACCTGGCAGGCGAACGACCCGTTCAGCTCGGGGTTCAAGATAACCTCGAAGGAGTCGGCCAACGAGGCACGGGGGACCAACTTCCCGATCCGGTTCAAGGACGGCTACTACCCTGCGCCGCCGGTGGACACGCTCACCGAGTTCAGGGGGACCTGCGTGAACTATCTGAGGGACGGGTTCGGGGTCCTGAGCAACGCCCACCACCACGAGGTCGCGACGGCGGGCCAGTGCGAGATCGACGTTTACAGGGACGGGCTCGCCACGAGCGCCGACGGCGTGATGACCTACAAGTTCGTCACCAAGAACGTGGCGAGCAGGATGGGGCTCATCGCCACCACCATGCCGAAGCCGATCTTCGGCGACAACGCCGTGGGGATGCACATTCATTCCAGCCTCTGGAGGGGGCTCAAGAACACCTTCTACGACCCGCTCGACACCTACGCCGAGATCAGCCAGACGGCGAGGTACTACGTCGGCGGGATCATGGCCCACAGCAGGGCGCTGTGCGCCATCGTGGCGCCGACCACGAACTCGTACCACAGGCTGGTGCCGGGGTTCGAGGCGCCGGTCTACATCGCCTGGAGCAAGTCGAACCGCTCTGCGAACGTTCGGATCCCGGTCTACGAGAAGGGCTCGGAGGGGAGCAAGAGGGTCGAGTTCAGGACCCCGGACCCGTCGTGCAATCCGTACCTAGCGTTCGCGGCCATAACCGCGGCCGGCCTGGACGGGATAAAGTCCAAGATCGAGCCCGGGAACCCCGTGGACGAGGACATCTACAAGCTGACCCCGGAGAAGAGGCACGAGCTGGGCATAGGGGAGCTCCCCGGGAGCCTGAAGGAGGCAGTGGAGTGCCTCAAGAGCGACTCGACGTTCCTGGAGGGGGTCTTCCCGAAGGACCTCGTCGAGGTCATGATGGAGCTGGAGATGCAGGCCTACAGGGAGGTGGCCGCGAGGCCCCATCCCTACGAGTTCTACCTGTACTTCGACCTTTAGTCAGATGTCCCTGGATTGGTAGAACTCACTCCGTGGGTATCAAGCCCTAGAGTAGCGTACTGGCTGAGGGTTCGAATCTCGTCCAGCCCACAGACGCTCCAAGTGAATTCTGTCTAGCCAGCGACCTGATAGGCTCCTTTGTTTTTACACTCTTTCGCTAGCTGAACTCGCGTGAGTCCAGTGACTTCACATTTCAACCCAGAAGCAGTCACAAAATTCCAATCTATGCCGCGGGGACAGCAAACTGGGCCGATGTCGAGGCACTCCTTTGCCTAAATAGGGATGGAGAGGGTTTGGTTGACCAGTGAATCGCCTAGGCCCCGAAGACTACCAAAGCAACAGGTACATACGCAAGATTCTTCGACTGGCAGAGGCATCCAGAAGAGACGTGTTTTACGACCTTGGATGCGGCCGAGGCCAACTCTGCATAGTCGCAGTCAAAGAGTTCGGGGTAAAACGGGCGGTTGGAATAGAAATGCATCAGGGAAGGGCAACGAAGGCAAGACGAACCGTGGAGACACAAGGGCTCTCTAGCAGGATTGAGATTCGTAATGAAGACTTCATGGGTTCGGACCTGCATGATGCAACAATCGTCTTCTGTGGACTCAACGAGGAGGAAGAGGACGTAGAGCACTTTCGGAACGTTCTCCAGCCAGGCACAAGGTTCGTTACACTTTTCCTCCCTTTCGTAGGAGTACTCCCGAACGCAGCGGACTACCCATTTTATCGGATGGACCTCCCATTCAGGGTGACCAGCGATGCCTCTTCGTGGGCCTCTAGCGTTCTATTCAAGAAGGGGAGTGTTAACGAGCTCTGTCAGGAGTTGAACACGGACAGGGAGTACCGTTACGACAAAAGGGCTTTCATGAAAATGATGAAGAAGAGGCTGCCGACTTGATATTGCGAATGTGAACCCCCAATCGAGAATTTCGACCGAATTGCGCGCCGAATTGCGAGATGTCTTCATACTTGTGACAATACCACTGGCATACTAACTTTGACCTGTAGCAATACCGACCTAGACTGGGAACACTCTGAGAGCGGAGGCAGGCAGTACTAGGCGGGTACGCGAAAGGTCACCTTGCGAATGCAAACGTTATCCCTCGGTAGATCGCGGGATAACCTACGGAAATGTGGGTCTCGTCTTCGAACACGTGGCTCTCCCAATCGAGACCCGTGTATGCCCTCTCCCTGAGCACAGCGACGAGTTCCTTCAGATTTGTTACCATCCCATCTTCCAACGATCCCACAGACAGGAACAGTCTAGCTTTTAGGCCCGTGTGCCGACTGGCGTATTCGCGCTCGTATTGGAACGTCACCTTCTTGTCCCACCACAACGAAGGGCTTGAGACAACGTAACGTCTGAACGTCTTGGGTTCATGGAAAAGAGCGTACAGAGCGAATAGCCCACCACCAGAGTGGCCTACAATTGTTGAGTCCTCGGGGACCGTTCGGTAGTTCGCTTTGATGTATGGCATCAACTCGCTTCGCATGAATCTGAGAAACTTCTTCGCGTTTCCACCGGAGGTTCCTTCCAGTCCCAACGCACGCGCGTCGTCGAGGTTTGGGGTCGGGGTCTGATCCCGGGTCCTTAAACTCCACCAGAGTCTTGGCTGGTCGTACCAACCAACTGGGTAGCCAATACTCACCACGATGAGACGAGGCACATTCGCAACAAAAGGATCTGAGCCCAAGAGACCAATGGAACGAAGCGATGCGGCAGCTCGGACGAGATCGGTTGTGTACGCGAACAAGTAGTCGGCGTCTAACACGTAAAGTACTGGATACCTGTCCTGGCTTTCAGTGTAGTTCATGGGCAAGGCTATGGGAATCCTGTATTCCTGATCGACCGACTTCGAGTGGAGGGTCAGGACCTCCGAATTGGGAATACAGGCCGGAGAAGACCGTTCGACCACATCAGCTCAGCCGCGACACCGAATGAGGTCGGCATAAGCATTGTGCGCTTGTTCCACTGAACATCGATCTGGACTCCTTCCGGCGCGTTGAATCCCTCATGTTCGGACCCGGTCTTCGACAGAATCGCTCGCCGGGTTCTTGGAGGTCAGACTCCATCCGTCAAAGTCTCCCGAGTCCGCGTGATTTCCGAAGGCCTGCTGTTCGATTGGAACAGGATGCCTCGTCTTACAATCTCCGAAGGTAGGCGGCGAAGAGTGGGTGGAACAGCGAGTACTTCCCTCTGTCCCGCTTTACCAGCAATTCCTTTTCCTGCAAGCGCGAAAGGAGTGTGTTTGCTCCCTTGATCCTGAGCTCGCTCGCGGACACGACGTCCGCGCCTGAATTGGCAATCGAAATCATCAGTTGCCGTTCTGCTTGAGTCGCGGAGTTGTATTTTTCAGAGAAGACCGCATCACCAAGCGCAGATTCAATTGTCGGCCAGATACCTTCGAACTGGGCTTCGGTGACTCTAGCCACGCTTCCTAACCCCGTTAGCATTTCGAACATCGAGAACATGAACAGGTAGGGGTGGCCCTCAGTCCTCTTCACGATTTGCTCGATGACGTCATCATCTATGCTCGTTTTGCGTCCAATGGCCTTCAGGCGCTTCTCCGTTGCTTCTCTTGCTTCACCTAAGGTGAACGCAGAAAGTGTGAACCTCTTGAAGAACCGGGTCAAGGGTTCCGCCAGATCTGCAATCTCGTTGAACAAAGCCGCGTCAGCTGTGACCACTAATGAATAATTGCACTTCCGGTTCACAAGTTCTTGGAATGTTGTCCTCAGGTTGAGGTACGACGATTCCTTCTTCGTTGTTCTGAAGTAGTGCAAATCATCCAGTAGGATGAAAGCGATTTCCACTCCACTGGGAGCCAGAACCTTGTTCCACAAATCCTGTAGAGATTGTAGGATTTCCGCGGGCGATTCCTCGGTCCTGCTGGTCCTTTGAATGTTCATGGGGCCAATCCCCAAGCTGACGCTCCAGTTCCTCATTTCTTTGGCAAATCTTGAACTGATTGTCTGCGTGACGATTACATCTGACCTAGCGCTCTGCAGGAGGCCAGCGCAGAACGAATTCCAGTCCTTGCAGAAATCCGGTGATAGCGAAAAGTAGACACTGGCGCACTTGGCATGCCTCTGGAGTTCCCTTAGGGCAATCTGTCTGAATTCGTACAAGAGCGATGTCTTGCCCATCCCCCAGGAACCAAGTATCGCGTAGTTGATAGGAGATGGGGGCCTAAGCTTCGCAGAGTTGATAGCCGTGTTTGTGAAGTATTCTATTTCGGCCTTCCTGCCAGCGAAGTATTCAGGTGGGGCGGGATTTTGAGGCGAGAATGGATTGAGCCTGTTA
>Ga0187770_10002245_pt1 | contig 10744 bp, 6 predicted proteins | sample 0116_SJ02_MP02_2_FD_133154 | JGI IMG/M metagenome (GOLD analysis project Ga0187770, IMG submission 133154) | Tropical peat soil microbial communities from peatlands in Department of Meta, Colombia - 0116_SJ02_MP02_20_MG | ecosystem: Environmental > Terrestrial > Soil > Wetlands > Peat | place...
CCGGCGCGAGCCTGTGCCTGCGGGCCGAGTATGCGTGGACTCGGGTTCGCTCGAAGAGATCGAGGAAGTGGTGATTCGCGATCGCCGGCACCTGGCCGAAGATGGCGTCGTGGTGCCTATCATTGCCATCGATAAACACACAGGACGCATGGAAACGTCGCCGGAGATTGTTACCAGGGGCTTTTTGCCGAGCGACGACGGACAGGAGATTCTCGGACAGGCCCGCGAAGTGGTGTTGCGTACCGTGGAGCAATCCAGCGCCGAAGAAAAAACTGACTGGAGCGTGATCAAGGAAAAGATCCGCATCGACTTGAAGCGCTTTCTCAACAAGCAGACTTCGAAGCGCCCGCTGATTCTACCCGTCATCCTTGAGGTATAGTGCTGACAATGTATAATGAGCGCCCACGGACAGAAAATGCCTTCAGAGCAAGCCTCGCTCCGGCCGTATACACCTGAGGATTTCGAGACGCTCTACGAAATCGACCAGTTGTGTTTCGCGCCGGGAATTGCATACACGCGAGAAGACCTCCGATACTATCTCCGGTTCCCAGGCGCGGATTGCGTCGTTGCGGAAGCCGATGGGAGAATCGTTGGCTTCTACATCAGTTCGCACAAGGACGGGAAAGGCTACATTATTACGATCGACGTTCTCGTGGAATACCGGCGCAGGGGAATTGGAAGATTGCTTCTGGCAGAACTGGAGCGAAGGCTCGTGGCTCAGGGCGTTCGCACAGTTGGATTGGACACGGCTACAGACAACGAAACCGCGATTGCTTTTTGGCTTAAGCATGGATATCGTAAGCGCGGTTTGAAAAAGGGATACTACCCTGGCGGGCGCGACGCTTTCATGATGCAAAAAACTCTGGTCACGCCGAGCAAGAAAAACAAGAGGAGACACTAGCTTATGCACCTGTGGCAAGTGATCGTGATGGCTGTCATTCAAGGACTGACGGAATTCCTGCCGATCAGCAGCACGGCGCACCTCATCCTCTTTCCGTGGCTCTTCGGGAAGCCCGACGGCGGCCTGGCGTTTGATGTTGCGCTGCACATTGGGACGCTTGCCGCTGTACTGATGTACTTCATGCACGAATGGATCCGTCTGGTGTTGTGCGGCCTCGGCTTTCGTTACCCCAAGCGCGGCCCAGAGTACGAGATTGTCTATCATCAGCGAATGTTCTGGTATCTGATGGCGGGGACAATTCCTGCAGCCGTGGTCGGCTATTTCTTCGAGCATGTGATCGAAGATACGCTGCGCAAGCCGATTCCAATTGCTTGCGCGCTGATTGTCGTCGGCCTGTTGATGTGGTACGCGGAATCCACGGGGCGCCTTGAACGCCATATCGAGCGGACCTCGTTGGGCGATTCTCTCTTAATCGGCACGGCTCAAGCCCTGGCTCTCTTTCCGGGGGTGTCGAGATCGGGCATCACAATCACGACAGGACTTTTTAGGGGCATGACGCGCGAAGCGGCGGCACGCTTTTCGTTCCTGCTGTCAACGCCGATCATCGCCGGGGCCGCAGTAAAGGAACTCCCGAAGCTATACAAGATGCACAAGGCAGGAACCCTGGGCATGCCGTTGTCCCACGTGAGCCTCGGAATCGTGGTTTCGGCCATTACGGGCTTCCTGGTGATAGCCTTGTTCTTGCAGTATCTGCAAAGACGCACATTGAAGATCTTTGTTTACTACCGCATCCTCTTTGGTATAGTGATTTTGCTACTCGCCCTCCGGTTGGGCACCGCGCGCTAGCGCCCGCGCGACCCAAGCTTGCGACCAGTGTAGCAGCGTACCGATTCGTCCGGGCGCGGACACTGTCTCACATGCGAATTCGGATTCCGTTGCGAGGGCCTTCCCCTAATCCAGCTCAGGCCACGGCTTTGGAGTTTTCGCTGGTTTGCGCTTGGACGAACACAACGAATCCCGCGTCATGGGATTCTAAGTGCAAAGGAGAAGCTTGTGCGCATCCTAACGCCAACCGAAAATAAGCGCATCAATGAGCTTGTCGGATTCGTGGGCCTGAGCCTCGCTGTTCTGCTCGCGCTCAGCCTGCTTTCTTACTCGCCGCAGGACCCGTCGTTCAATACCTCGTCGCCTCCGGCGGGTGGCCCGGTGCGTAACTGGATAGGCCCCGTTGGCGCGCACACCTCCGATCTTTTCTTCCAGGCATTCGGCTGGCCGGCGTTTCTATTCCCTGTTGGAATGTTCCTGGTGGCGATGCGGTGGTTCCGCAGCAATCCGAGCGAAGGGCCAGTGGCAAAGCTGATTGGCTCCGTCATGTTGCTAGCTTCGGCTTCGGCGGAGATGACACTCTTGGGCGTGTGGGAGATCCGGGGCGTGCTGGCGCCCGGCGGTTTGCTTGGAGCGACTCTCGCCCAGGGGTTGCGAGCCGCGTTCAATCCTATCGGCGCCAATCTCGTATCGATTGCCACTCTGCTCACCGCACTGTTCCTCTCGACGAGTTTTTCATTTCGCGCAACGTTGGAGTGGATGAAACGGCCGATGGCGGATGACGGCCTGCTTGGAAGACTGGCCGCGCGGGTGAAGAACTGGCACGAGTTGCGCGAAGCAACCAAGCTCCGAAAACGAGTCGAGGAGATCAAGATCGCCGGAAGGCCGCCGGTTGCACAGCAGCGTGTTTCCACGAAAGAGCTAGAAGAGGACGAGGAACTCGAAGGCGAAGAAACGGGACCTGAAGATCAACGGCGCGAGCCGACCGTAATCAAGTTCCACGAGACGGACTCGCAGCTCCCACCCAAGAAAGGCTCGCTCGAGCCCAAGATCGCCCACAGCAAAACGAACTTCAAGCTACCATCCACGTCGCTCCTCCGCGCTGCGGAATATGGCGAGAAGATGGGCGAAGGCGAATTGAAGGAATATGCGCGAGCGATAGAACTAAAGTGCGCGGAATTCGACGTCGCAGGCCACATCACGCAGATCAATCCGGGGCCCGTGGTTACGACATTCGAATTCAAGCCCGAGGCTGGAATCAAGTACAGCCGCATCACCGGGTTGGGTGACGACCTCTGCCTTGCCTTGCGCGCGGAATCGATTTTGATCGAACGCATTCCCGGAAAATCCACCGTCGGCATCGAAGTGCCGAATCCACACCGCGAGACAATCGCGCTTCGTGATGTCATCGAGTCGCCTGAATTCAGTCATTCAGCGTCGAAGCTGACCCTGCCTCTCGGCAAGGACTTGATTGGCCGCATTCGAGCAGCCGACTTGACGCAGATGCCTCACCTGTTGATTGCCGGCTCGACGGGGACCGGTAAGAGCGTATTCATCAATTCCCTGCTGATGGGCATGCTCTACAAGGCGACTCCGGACGAGTTGAAACTTGTGCTTGTGGATCCGAAACGGCTGGAGCTGGGCCTGTACTCGGACATCCCGCATCTGTACACGCCCGTGGTGACCGATCCGAAGGTCGCGGCCAACGTTCTGCGCAACGCGACGCGGGAGATGGAAAAGCGGCTGAAGCTGCTCGCTCAGCGCGGCGTTCGCAACATCGAGCAATACAACCGTACGTTCGAGAAGGGGCAGTCGCTTTCGCTGTTCGAAAACGCCGATGACGAAGAGCACCGTCCGCTTCCCTACCTCGTGATCGCCATCGACGAGCTGGCCGACCTGATGATGGTGGATACGAACGGCGTCGAGGAATCAATCACACGGCTGGCGCAAATGGCTCGCGCCGTCGGCATTCATCTGATTTTAGCCACGCAGCGTCCATCCGTGGATGTCATCACAGGACTGATCAAAGCGAATTTCCCGGCGCGCATATCGTTCCGCGTGGCGAGCAAGGTTGATTCGCGAACCATTCTCGATGCGAATGGCGCGGAATCCCTGCTCGGCAGGGGCGACATGCTGTATCTGCCGGCGGGATCTTCGCGTTTGCACCGCATTCACGGACCGCTCGTCACGGAGGCGGAAATCACTGGCGCATGTGACTTTTGGCGAGAGCAAGCCAAAGCAATTTACAACGAGGAGTTGCTGAAGCCTCCCAAGGATGAGAATGCCGAGAATGGCGTTACTTCAATCGACGGCGGCGAAGATGTGGACGACGAGCTCTACCAGGATGCGGTGCGCGTGGTTTGCGAGATGGGGCGCGCTTCCACATCGACCCTGCAGCGGCGTCTTCGCGTCGGGTATGGACGCGCAGCCCGCTTGATCGACCTCATGGAGAAGGATGGAATCGTGGGGCCGCCCGATGGCGCGAAGCCGCGCGAGGTGCTCAAAAAGAAAGATTGGATGCGGGAATTCGACGATTCCTTGAAATAGGACTCCCCGCGGCGCCCGTTTTCCTCTTTTCAGTGCGCCAAGTTTTCCGTAGAATCTTTGGTTGTGCCGGTGCCGAGGTAGCTCACCGGTAGAGCGCGGCCCTGAAAAGGCCGGCGTAGGCAGTTCAACTCTGCCCCTCGGCACATTCCCAACGTCCCACGCCAGGCAGGCTGTAATTCCCTGTGGCCATATAGTGCGGACAGTGAGGCGCGCATCTCAGTGATTCACCTTTGGCGGTCCTTAAATCGTCAATGGGGGCATGAAATTCAACACAACCGACACTGTTTTGCACTCACTCTTGCCCGGAGCGTGGTTGAGCTTAAGTGGATCTTGTGACATGGATGGAAGTCAATCCTTGCCTCCCGCCCCGCGTTGGTCCAATAAGTTAAATACCGCAAAAGGAAAGGCTTGTATACTCTCGGGGTTGTTGCTGTGACCTGCGCATTCCCTCTTTTCACGAAGGCATTGGAATTGCGCTGAATTGTGGGGCGCTGGTGACGCTGGCTCCGTGGTCGAAGAAGGGGAGCTAATGGCTAATCGCTGGTGGGTGTATCAACGAGAGAGATTCCCGATATTGGGGCACGGCCTTCTGATCGTTGCATTCAGCACCTCGGCGATCAGCTACTCGTCACTTTTGCGCGGGCCGGCCGAGCTTCCCAGCGTTGCTGCCGCCACAGTGGCATTTCTGAGTGCCTTCCTCTCATTTTTTCAATTGCGCCTGGCGGACGAATTCAAAGATTTCGACGAGGACTCGCGCTACCGCCCGTACCGTCCCGTCCCGCGCGGTCTAATCAAGCTTCGCGAGCTTGGATGGGTGTGGGCGGGCAGCGCGTTCCTTCAACTGTTGCTCGCGCTGCTCTTGAAGCCACAACTGGCGGCTTTGCTTTTGGTCGTGTGGGTCTATCTGTCGCTGATGAGCAAGGAGTTCTTCGTCAGAAATTGGCTGAAGGCTCATCCGTTCACGTACATGTGGACGCACATGTTTATCATGCCTATCGTCGATTTCTACACGACGGCTTGCGACTGGCTGGTGAAGGTGGGACGTCCCCCTAGCGGGCTTATGTGGTTCCTTTTGGTGAGTTTCTTCAATGGCATGGTCATCGAGATTGGGCGAAAGATTCGGTCGCCCCACGATGAGGAGGCCGGCGTGGAGACGTACAGCTTTCTTTGGGGGCGCGCAGGAGCTGTTTCCGTTTGGCTGGCAGCCATGGTAGCAACCGCTGTGTGTGCGTGGCTGGCAGCCGGACGCATCGGTTTTGGCCGCCCGGTCCATTGGCTGCTTGGCCTGTTATTGATCACTGCTGCGACCGTGGGCCTCCTATTCCTCCGCAATCCGAAAGCGGGCCGTGGGAAGTGGTTTGAGGCAATGTCCGGAGTCTGGAGCTTATTGATGTATTTCAGCTTGGGAGCGATTCCCCTCGTGCTGCGGCACTTCGGAGCGCGCATTTGAGCTGCATAGTGCATTCGCGCGGCGAGCACGATGGTGCCCGACTGGGAGGAAAAGCAAGCGCCCTAGCAAACCTCGAGGGGCTCGGCTTGCCCATTCCCTGTTGGTTTGCGATTACGCCCGAGGCGTTTTATGAATCTCTCGGCAAGCGGCGGCGCAAGGAACTCGAGCGTGCCACCGGGCACGAGCAGATTGCGCGCCTCGTTTCTGATATCGCGCCGAGCCAAGCGATTCGCCTGGAGATTGCCAAGGCTGTCACTGAATTGTGTCCCGCGGGTGAACGCGTGGCAATCAGGTCTTCCGCGGATGAAGAAGATAGTCCTCAGCATTCCTTTGCGGGACAGCTTGACAGCTTCTTGTTTGTAGCGCCCGCGGACGTCCCTGAGAAGGTAGCGGCAGTATGGCGTTCGGCCTTCAGTGAGAGGATCGCTGCATACCGGCGCGAGCATAGCTTGAGCGTTGCCCCTCGCCCTCCGGCCGTGCTTGTGCAACGCATGGTGGATTCCGATGTCTCGGGGGTGGCGTTTGGCGCCGATCCCGTCACAGGCAGGCGAAGCGTTGTTGTGATTTCCGCCTTGTATGGTTTGGGCACGGCATTGGTCTCCGGCGAGTGCGACGCCGATACTTGCGAGGTTGACCGCGAGAACCGCATCCTCAGGTATCAGATTGCGGAGAAGCAAATCGCGCACCGCTTTGACCCCGCGAGCCATGAGGGTGTGGCCGCGTGCAAGGTCTCCATCGAAGATGCGGGCAAGAGGGCGCTCACAGACGCACAAGTCGCAGAAATAGCTGCGCTGGTGCGGCGCCTGGGAAAACATTTCGGCGTGCCACAAGACATCGAATGGGCGTACGAAGACGGTCATATGTATCTGCTTCAATCGCGCCCCATCACTTCGATCAATGCCCTCCCCGACCCTGATGGAGCGCTGAATATCTGGGACAACAGCAACATCGCCGAAAGCTATAGTGGCGTCACGACCCCCCTCACCTTTTCCTTCGCGCGCGGGATCTACGAAGGCGTCTACCGCCAGTTCTGCCGCATCATGCGCGTGCCGGAACCAATTATTGCCGCGAACGACGACATATTCGGGCGCATGCTCGGACTGATTCGCGGCCGCGTTTATTACAATCTGCTGAACTGGTACCGGCTGATCGCCATGCTGCCCGGCTACAGATTCAACCGGCGCTTCATGGAGCAGATGATGGGAGTCCGCGAGGCTCTACCGGATGAGATCTCCGCTCAGGCAGCCAGCAGCACTCTGGGCGATCGTGCCCGCGATCTTGCCCGGTTGTCGCGCACCATGGGAGGCTTGGTTGCGAGCTATTTCACACTCGAGAAGCGAATTACGGAGTTCTACGAGAGACTGAATCGCGCTCTTTCACCTCCACACCCCGCGCTCGAGGACATGCGTCTGGATGAATTGGCGGCGCATTATCTCGACCTGAAGCGCCAGCTTCTGACGCGCTGGGATGCCCCTCTTGTGAACGACTTCTTTGCCATGATCTTTCATGGCTTGCTTCGCTCACTGGCGGACCGATGGTGCGGCAGCAAAGACGGCGCATTGGCCAGCGATCTGGTGCGGGGTCAAGCGGCCATGATCAGCGCCGAGCCCGCACAGCGCGTCCAAAAGATGGCCGCGCTCGCGGCGAGCGATGCCGAACTTTCAGCGATTCTGCGAGAAGGAGACGTGCCGGAAATTCTCCGCGTCATGCGGAACCACGCCGAATTCCGCGCGCAATATGAAAGTTACCTCGACAAATTCGGTGACCGCTGTCTGGAGGAACTCAAGCTCGAAAGCCCGACACTGCACGATGATCCGCTGCTCCTTTTGCGCAGTATCGGCCAATTGGGGCGCGGCGTAGCCGGCAGCACTCAACAAAAGTCACGGACTGCCATGAATGCTGCAGGCCCCAGTACCGACGAAGTCGTTCGCAGAGCGCTCGGCTGGCATTTGGGCCGGCGCACTGTATTTCATTGGGTGCTTCGAAATGCGCGTGCGCGAATCCTGCAGCGTGAAAACTTGCGCTTCGAAAGAACTCGTCTCTTCGGGAGAGTGCGTCGCATTTTCGTGGAAACCGGACGCCGCTTGCACGCCCTCAACTTGCTGGAGGATCCGCGCGATGTCTTCTACCTGCAGGTGGAAGAAATCCTTGGTTATATTCAGGGCGCCGCGGCCACTACAAATTTGAAATCTGTCGTCTCGCAGCGTAAATCCGAGTTCGAGGAGTATCGCAAAGGCGAGCCACCTGCCGATCGCTTTGAGACCCGAGGCGCGGTATATCAGGGAACCTCCTTCCGCGGCGTGCGCGCACAAGAGTCGTCCGAAGGCGACGAACGCCGGGGCATCGGGTGTTGCTCGGGAGTCGTCCGGGGACCTGTACGCGTTATTCACGACCCTCGGAATGCTGAACTTAAGCGCGGAAGCATTCTCGTCGCCGAACGCACCGATCCCGGCTGGGTTCTGCTCTTCCCGTCCGCGACGGGTCTGCTCGTGGAGAGGGGAAGCCTGCTGTCGCATTCAGCAATCGTGGCGCGAGAATTGGGAATTCCCGCAATCGTGTCCATTTTCGGAGTAACGCGCTGGCTAAAAGACGGCGATTGGGTGGAACTCGACGGCGGAACGGGCGTCGTACGACGAATCCCCCGGGACTCGGTTTCTCCCAATGCGTGACGAAACATCAGCCAATGCGGACTACTCGAAGCTGCGCTACGCGCAATGCTGGGAAGACGCAGACGTCTTGCTCGACGCATTGAACATCCAACCTGGACAGACCTGCCTCTCAATAGCCTCCGCAGGTGATAACACGCTCGCGATGCTCAGCAAAGGGCCGGCGCGTGTGATCGCAGTAGATGTGAATCCGGCACAGCTTGCCGCCCTTGAATTACGTGTGGCTGCTTATCGCGAACTCAGCCACGCCGAACTCCTCATGCTAATCGGATCGCGGCCGAGTGATGAACGGGCATCCTTGTACGCTCGTTGTAGAAACCACCTCTCGGATTTTGCGCGGGAGTTTTGGGACGCGCACAGAGTGGACATCAGGCGAGGAATCGGCGGCGCCGGAAAGTTTGAGCGATATTTCCGGCTGTTTCGGACACGCGTGTTGCCTCTCGTTCATTCTCGCGTGTGTGTCGAACGGTTGCTTGAAGGCCACACGCGTGAGAAAAGAATCGCCTTCTACGACGAGGAATGGGACACATGGCGATGGAGACTCCTCTTCCAGATCTTCTTTTCGCGTTTTGTGATGGGGCGGCTAGGCCGGGCACCGAGTTGCTTCAAGTACGTCAAGGGCAGCGTCGCGGACCGGATCCTGGATCGCACGAGGTATGCCCTCACGGAGCTGAACCCTGCAGAGAATCCCTATATCCAATGGATTTTGAAGGAGAGCCATACGACTGCCTTGCCATACTCGCTCCGGCCGGAGAATTTCCAGTCGGTACGGAACCATTTGGATCGTCTCGAGTGGCGCTGCGAGCCGTTGGAAACCGCTCTGGAGGCCGAGACGAACGCGTCCATCGACTGTTTCAATTTGAGCGACGTTTTCGAATATATGCCGCAGGATCAATACGAACAGATTCTCAAGTCTGTCGTCCGCGCGGGAAAACATGGCGCCCGCATTGTGTATTGGAATATGCTCGCGGAGCGTCACCGCCCGGATTCAATGCGTGATTTGCTGAAGCCATTGACGGAAGTTGCGCGCAGTTTACACGCCCGTGACAGGGCTTTTTTCTATTCCGCGCTGGTTGTGGAGGAAGTCGTTTGATGGGAAGCCTCTGGATTCGAATGCTCCTGGTTATCGGTCTGATCGGCGGATGGATGGTCATTCTCCGTATGTTGCAACGGAGGTATTCGCCACACCCGGAGCTGGTGCGCAAGCTGGCTCATGTGGGCACGGGACTTGTCACGCTTTCGCTGCCGTTCCTATTCCACAGAATCTGGCCTGTGTTGGTGCTGTCCGCGCTGTTTATCGCAGGGATGCTTGCGATTCGGCTGGTCGGTCCGCTGAAGCTGAAACTCGGCGCGGTCCTCCATGGCGTCGCGCGATCATCCAAGGGTGAAATCTACTTCCCCCTCTCGGTGGGGATTTTGTTTGTTCTTGCCAAAAATACGCCCCTGCTATTCATCATCCCGATGCTAATCCTGACGTTCGCGGATGCCGTGGCAGCGCTGACGGGAGGCCGATATGGCCTGACGCACTATTCCGGAACGGGCAGCGAAAAAACGGCTGAAGGATCGGTTGCTTTTTTTCTTGTGGCGTTTCTAAGCACCCATATTCCACTCCTGCTTCACACGGATACGGGCCGGGCGAAGACTTTACTGATTGGATTGACCATTGGCTTCGTCGCGATGCTGCTGGAAGCCGTCGCCGGAAGAGGGTTGGACAATCTGTTCATTCCCCTAGGCGGGTATATCCTGTTGCAGAATTATCTGAAGCTCAATGAATTTGCCTTGATCACCCAGTTCTGCGTGGTACTACTGCTCTTCGTCCTGCTGCAGGTTTTCCGGCGGCACGGAACAGTCGACACCACGGGACTTTTCGGCGCAGCGCTCGTCTGCTATGTCTGGTGGGCGCTCGAGGGATGGAAGTGGCTTGTGCCGCCGTTCCTCTTCTTCGTTATCTATCCCCTGCTCGTCCGGCGGACACAACGGAATATGCAGCGCATCCACAACATATACGCGGTGCTGAGCGTGGCCTCGTCCGGACTCCTCTGGGTGTATCTGAGCAGGGTGCTCGACGTAAGCTCTTTCTATTTTCCCTTCACGCTTGGATTTGCCGCTCACTTGGCGATCATTGGAACCACTCGAAGGCGGCGCGAGCATCCCGAGCGTCTCGGCCAGCTCGTTCTCGCAAAATCTGTCCTTCTCGCATGGCTGGTTTTGTTTTTACCATATTATCTGGTCCTGGGACTCACTCGCATTGCGGCCATGCAAACGGCGGCGGGGCTGGCCGTCGTGGCCATTGCCGCGACCGCGTTCAGTCTGACTCAGCCGCACATGGAGGATTGCGCAATCGATGGACCGCGA
>Ga0187770_10002247_pt1 | contig 10744 bp, 10 predicted proteins | sample 0116_SJ02_MP02_2_FD_133154 | JGI IMG/M metagenome (GOLD analysis project Ga0187770, IMG submission 133154) | Tropical peat soil microbial communities from peatlands in Department of Meta, Colombia - 0116_SJ02_MP02_20_MG | ecosystem: Environmental > Terrestrial > Soil > Wetlands > Peat | place...
AATGTCAGGGTGGAAGAGGGCCAGATTTTGGTTCAACTAGATCCCTGCGTGGTTTTTGGCACAGGTTATCATCCAACCACTCGAACCTGTCTTCAAGCAACTTGGGAGATTTATCAAAAGGAGAAGCCGAAGAAGGTTCTGGACCTTGGAACAGGTTCTGGGATCCTTGCCCTGGCCGCCGCAAAATGGGGAGCTGAGAAGGTGCTTGCCATCGACTGTAACGAACTGGCTGTAGAGACGGCGTCGCGAAATGTGTTGTCCAACGGCGAATCTGAACGGATCGAAGTGAAGAGGGGAAAGGCGGAGGATTTTATCAAAGAGAAAGCGGACTTCGTTTGCGCCAATATCCATCTTCAAATCATCGAGTCCCTGTTAAAGAAAAAGACTTTTTTCAGGAAAAGATGGCTCGTCCTGTCAGGGATCTTTGAAAAAGATGCGCACGAGATTGAGAGGAGATTGAAGCAAGAGTCTGTTGCAATCGTTCGGAGATTACAAGAGAGGAACTGGTCGACCTTGGTCGGCTTGAATGAGGATTGTAAAGGGGACTGAACGGAGTGATGTTGACTTCGATTATTCCTTGTGTTAAGGAATCACATTCTGCCCGCATTCAAAATCCAAAAAATTTGAATCTCCTTTAGGTTTTGGAGAAGTAAATCCCCTCTATTTTGGGAGGGCGAGCGATTTTTTAAATTTTGGAAGCATTATGAAACCGAAGTTTATTAAGACGGTTCTCTTTTTTATCGTCCTCTCTTTCTCGCTCTTTTCGGCTTTGGGAAGGTCGTGGGGGGCGACATCAGGTTCTGAAAACAAGGGTGGGAAGCTGCCCGTGCTGACCAAACCTTCTGAGCCTGCGAAAAAGGGAGAGAAATTTGTCGTCAAGGGTCGAGAATACTGTTTTGAATGTATTGATAACTCTGCATGTTTGGGTTGTCACAAAAAAATAAGCGAGAGGAAGTTCGCCCAGTCTGTTCATGGTGCCAATTCTTGCAACAGTTGTCACTATGATATCACAGATATCAACGTCCACGCCGAAGGAAGAAGGGCAAGAATCCATGCTGCGCCAGTCACATGCCATCGGTGTCATAAAAAGGAAGCGGCGGAACATTATGCAAGCGCCCATTTCCTTAATGACATTCAATGCAAAGACTGCCATCAGAAGATTCACGAGTTGACCCCGTGGAAAGGGGATAAAGTCCGGGTGATCAAGACCTGTACGATATGTCATTCCGATGACGGTTACGCCGAGAGCGTCCACGGCAAAGCCGTCCTCGAGGGAAATCCGGATTCAGCCACCTGCAGCGATTGCCATGGCCTCCATCAAATTCCGTTACTGAAAGGGGACGAACCCAAGACCGTGGAATTCCGAAAGCAGTTCCATACGGAAGTCTGCCAGAAATGTCATGCAGACAAGGAGATGATGGAGAGAAACAGGGTTTTTCTCATCGCCACTCAAACCTATTACGAAAGTTATCATGGAAAGGTGGAGCATCTTGGCTATCCAAAATTGGTTGCAGGTTGTGCGGACTGCCACGGGTTTCACAACATTCTGCCCCCGGATAATCCAAAGTCTCTCATCTCCGAGGGGCGTTTGGTAGAAACCTGCGGCAAGTGTCACAGACACGCCAATGCCAATTTCGTGCAATGGATTCCGCATGCAACGCACAATGACCCGGAAAAAGAACCCGTGCTCTACGGAACCTTCGTCCTCATGACCGGTCTTCTCGTTTCCGTCTTCGGAGTATTTTGGCTCCACACGTTCCTTTGGTGGCGAAAGGATTTTTGGGAAAAAAGGGAGTTGAGGGCCAAGGGGATTTTCTTCCCTCAGCATGTAAGGCCGGATGAAGCCGGCCATATTTATCGACGGTTTAGCCTTTTTGACATCGTGCTCCATTTTACGATGATGGTGAGCTTTATCGGTCTCGTCCTGACCGGGCTCCCATTAAAATTTTCCCATGCCCCTTGGGCCATTGGTCTGATGCACTTTTTAGGAGGGGCCAGGATGGCCGGTTTGATTCATCGCATTTGCGCCGCCGTCACCTTCGCGTATTTCGGGACAACCATGGCGTACATCGCCTATTTCCTCTTCTTCAAGAAGATCCAGGGGAATCCCAATCTCTTCCAAAGACTTTTCGGCCCGGATTCGCTCTGCCCTCGTTGGAAAGACATTCAGGACATCATCGGGATGATTCGCTGGTTTCTTAACAAAGGGCCGAAACCCAGGTTCGACCGATGGACCTATTGGGAAAAGTTCGATTTTCTGGCTGTCTTCTGGGGAATGTTCGCTATCGGGTTTTCAGGATTGATGCTCTGGTTTCCAGGATTCTTCACCTTCTTTTTACCAGGTTGGATTCTTAACATTGCCACGATCGTTCATTCGGATGAAGCGCTTTTGGCTTCCGGCTTTATCTTCACGGTCCATTTCTTCAATACCCATTTTCGACCTTCAAAGTTCCCCATCGACACAGTGATTTTCACAGGAAGATTTCCGAAATACGAATTGGTGGAGGAAAGGCAGGAACAATATCACCGTCTGCTGGCTGAGAAGAGATTGGAGACTTATCGGGATAAATACCCAAGCGTGGGTACGGACCTCTTCTCAACCGTCATTGGATTTGCCATGCTGGCAATCGGCCTTCTCTGCGTCTTCCTGATCGCGTGGGAGTTCCTGATTTAAAAAAAAGGATTCAAGGATTCGAGGGGCCACGGGCTCCAGAATTTCTTAAAGAACTACCCGACGTAACGATGTAAAGCACTTGAACCCTTGAATCCTGGACCCCTTGAACCCTGCGTCTTTGAATCCTTTCTTTTTCAAATAAGCTACATAATTGAAGGCAGGACCTCGATCCTTGGTATCGCAATTTTGACGGATACCATAGGTCAATTGCCTTGATACCTTTCCCTAACGATATCAAATTTTCCCATGAGACCCACTTTGCAGACAAATACTTAAATGACACTCGATGCGACTTTCTTGATCGCATCGAAGGTTACCTCTTTTTTGTCAGTACACTCTGCGGCAATCAACGCATTCCACCACATCCAGCTTATTGCTCGGCTTCTCCGTGGCGCCGATGCCTACCGAAAAGATTGATCGGATTGATCGTCGGCGAGGCTACACATTCATCTATTGAAAGCTGTACGGAAAAGCTGAGAGCTACAATTTGCCAATTGCAGACCGGACGAGGTACTCGAAGCCAAGAGAAGACAAAAGATCGCAGAAGGAAAGATTTGAGGTCAAAAACATGAGTATAAAGATGAGCGGAAAACGATCATCAAGATATACTTGACAAAAAGATGAGAATCTAATATTTTCTTGCTAAAATTTGTGAAAGGGGTCACAAAATTGAAATACAAGAAAATTCCAGAGGCGACCATTAGGAGATTGTCAAGGTATTCCCGGTGCTTAGAGGAGATGGAGGAAAAAGGAGAAAAGGTGGTTTCCTCTGCCCTCTTAGCCAAGAAATGCGTTGTGAATGCCGCTCAGGTGCGAAAAGACTTAGCCTACTTCGGTGAGTTTGGGATTCGAGGCGTGGGTTATTATGTGCAAGATTTGCTCAACAATATCAAGAAGATATTGGGATCGAATAAGGAGTGGAGGATGGCAGTAATCGGCGTTGGGAATCTGGGGTCTGCCCTGCTGTCTTATAAGGATTTTCTAAAGCAGAATTATAAGATTGTAGCCGCATTCGATATTGACCCTGCGAGGGTAATTGGAAGGCTCTCGGAAAAGCTGGGCAAGCCAGCGGAGGTCCTTCATATCAACCGTGTTAAAGAGGTAGCTAAAGAAAGAAACATTGATATAGGGCTCATCGCAACCCCTCCTTCAGAAGCTCAGGGTGTAGCCAATCTGCTGGTGGAGGCGGGGATAAAGGGAATTCTTAACTTTGCACCAGTGCAGATTACCGTCCCCGTGGGTTTTGTCGTGAAAGATGTCTTTTTCAGCACGATCTTAGACAATCTGGCCTACCTTCTCTCAACACAGACAGGATATTCCGTAGATAGAAAGTAGGATTTTCTGTTTCCCGACCCTCCTGTTAATTCTCTCGTTCCAGGTATCCATGCCTGAGACAGGTATGTGGACACACGTCTTCACTCGGGCAGAAGAGGACAATTTTTTGGGTTCTTACTCAGAGAATATTCCATCCACTACTTTCTCTCCCGGAGGGAGAGGGCCGAGTTCCAAAAAAGACGAAAGAGACGGCCGGGCGAAAAAGCTTGGGATCTGCTTGGACGAAGCCCTCCCCCGCAGGACGAAAGGCAGGGCGGCAACTTTTGCCATGTGAGATTCAGACGCTCCGTGCCCTTGAAAAGACCAATCTCCGGCAAACACCAATTAGCCATTCCTAAAGGTCCGTATTCTAAGACGTTGGAGCCCGACTGTCTCTTCCATCAAAGCCCCGATTATGACACGGCCTCGAAAGGGGAAGGGTATAGGGCCTGATTTTCGTTATTCGAGGAAAACGTGGCCGTGTTGAAACATTTCATTGACTCATCAGTAAAAACTTTCTACTATTAAAATAGATCTTTTTCTACCCATGCTTTAAGAAGATTTAAGGAAAAAAGATGGCAAAAAAGGAATTCTTGTCTCCTTCTATTATTACCAGACCTCCTGGGCCTGAGGCCAAGAAGATCCTCAGGAAGGATCGAAAATTCGTATCTCAATCTTATACGCGCGCCTATCCCTTCGTAGTCAAGAAAGCGCGAGGAGCTTGGGTGGAGGATGCCGACGGAAATCGATTCCTCGATTTTACCTCAGGGATCGCAGTTTGTAATACCGGCCATTGTCATCCGGGAGTGGTGAAGGCGATCTCTCGTCAAGCAGGACAACTGATCCATATGTCCGGCAGTGATTTCTACTATAGTCTCCAATCGAGCCTTGCCGCAAAGCTCTCCGAGATCACCCCTGGGCCAAGTGAAAAGAGGGTCTTTTTCGGCAATTCAGGCGCTGAAGCCATTGAGGCAGCTCTCAAACTTTCACACTATCATACCAAACGGCCCCGAATTCTGGCTTTCCTTGGCGCTTTTCACGGAAGGACTATGGGCGCCCTCTCTCTGACGGCCAGCAAAGTGGTTCACGAAAGGGGATTTTATCCGCTCGTCCCTGGAATCACTCACGTTCCTTACGCTTATTGCTATAGGTGCCCTTATCATCATCGGCAATACCCCGGTTGCAGCACTGCCTGTGTCGATTGGATTCGAGAAGATCTCTTCAAGCGAAGTATCCCACCAGAGGAAGTGGCAGCCATTTTTGTCGAACCCATTCAAGGAGAAGGCGGCTATATCGTCCCTCCTCCGGAATTTCATCAAAAGCTTTACGAGCTGGCAAAGGAATTCGGGATCCTTTTTGTAGATGATGAGGTTCAGAGCGGAATGGGAAGGACCGGAAAGATGATGGCGATTGAGCACTGGGGAGTCGTCCCTGATATTGTCGCCTTAGCAAAGGGAATTGCTTCAGGCATGCCTTTGGGAGCGACGGTCTCACAGAGCGAGGTGATGGATTGGGTTCCTGGTTCTCATGCCAGCACTTTTGGCGGAAATCCTATCAGTTGCCGGGCGGCCCTGACCACCATCGAGCTCCTCGAGGAGGGACTCATTGAAAATGCGGCACGTGTGGGAGCCTACCTCCTCGAAAAATTGAGAGATCTCCAGAAGCGATTCGATCTGATGGGCGACGTGAGGGGAAAGGGGTTGATGATCGGGATAGAGTTGGTCAAAGACCGGAAGACGAAGGAGAAGGCAATCGAAGAAAGAAGCAAAATTATTCTAGGTTGTTTTGAAAAGGGGCTGCTCATATTGGGAGCCGGAGAGAATGTCATCCGGTTCAGCCCTCCGCTCATCATCACCCGGAAACAGGCTGACACTGCCCTCGCTATCTTCGAGGAAGTTTTGAAGAAAATTGAGGAGACATTGAAAAATCGGGTCACTCTCTCAAAGAGAAAGTAATGAAGGTTATTCCCTTAAACTTTCATTTTGATTCCAAATTTTGGATCAATTCATCACAGGTCATCAGGTAGGCGAAGCCGAATCCTAAATTCTTCAGCGTCGCCAGGTGATGGTAATCCCTGCCGGTGGCTGTCCCATCGATCAGGAAGAAAACCCTGTAATCCCTCATAAAGGCATCCCGCGCCGTAGTCTCGCAGCAGGTTAGATTTTTTCAAGATCGAGTTTCATTCGATCTTAATAAATAGTTGATGATAATCAATCCATAAATGTGGGCAGCATGGACCAGCGCTTCCACCTCCACGGATTCATTTGTCGTGTGGGATTGGTCCACCCCTCCGGGCCCGAGGATAAGGGTGGGAATGTGATACTGATTGACGTAGAAACGCGAGTCCGTGAAGCCGGAGAATGCCCTCAACATTGGCTTCCTTCCGGTTACCTCTTGGATGGCCCGCGCGCCGATTCTGACAATCCCCTCTTCAGGATCAACTTCAGAGGGCTCTGCGAAATCGATCTCTTCGATTCGATATTGAAAAAGGGGATCCTGTGACCGGAGCGAATCTAAGATTGCTTTCATCTCTCCTAAGACCGCCTCCTTCTTTTCACCGGGCAACATTCGACGGTCCACCTCAATCTCACATCGATCCGGGACGATATTGATCTTCGTCCCGCCTTGAATGGTCCCGACATTGAGCGTTGGTTTTCCAAGGAAAGGATGGTCTTTTTGCAGAGGATAAGAATTTAATCGTTCCATCAGCTCGGTCATCTTCTCAATCGCATTTACACCCAGATGGGGTCTTGAACCGTGGGCCGATTTTCCAAGGGTTGAGATCCTGAGCCAGAGGGCACCCTTCTGGGCGATCACAGGCTGGAGGTCCGTCGGCTCTCCGACAAGAGCGGCATTTCCTTGGATCCCTACCTTTTGAGTTAGAAATGCCGTACCCTGGTGGCCATGGGACTCTTCGTCAGAGACTAGATGGAGAACGACAGCGCCTTGGAGGAGAGGAATTTTCGAACGCTCAATCGTGGAGAGGGCATGGATGAAAGAGACAATCCCGCTCTTCATATCGGAAGCTCCCCGGCCGTAAATCCTTCCTTTGGAGAGTTTTCCTTCAAAAGGAGGATATTTCCATCGAGAGGGATCTCCGGCGGGGACAACGTCAAGATGGCCGTTGAAGATGAGTATTTTCCCGCCCTTCCCCCATCTTTTCTCGGCAACAATGTTCCATCTTCCTTTCGGGGAGACAACGGTTTTGATTTTGAAACCCATTCTTGAGAGGAGAGGTCTCAGAAATGGAACGGCTATTTTTTCATTTCCGGGCGGGTTTTCCGTGGCAGCCTGAACGAACCGGATGGTCAAGTCGACCAGTTCTTTCTTTCTGATGAACCGAGATAAGTTTTTCATTGCCTCCTTTGGCACCACCTAATCTTAAAGAGAAATGAAAATAAAGGCAACTCCAAAACGAATTATTGACTGCCGTGCGCGAATGGGTGGAGCGACGGCCTAAGCTTCTCACGCTTTATGAACCTTCCTTAAATCTGATGCCGAAACTGATGGTTGGAATATTGGAAACCGTGGCCAAGCTAAAACAGTCGGGGATAACAATCTTCCTTGTTGAGCAAAATGTCAGGAAATCCGTCGAATTGTACGACCGCGCCGAAACCAGTGGATTCCCCTGTGTCAAGCCCGGGGCAGGTTTATCAAGTTCGGAGATGACAAAATACGAAAGCCTTTTCTGAGGCACGACACCTGGGTGTCAGCCGCAAAGACCTAATTAAATTAATTTTTAATAGGTGAAGACAACCTTCGAGGAAACAGAGGCCAATTCCGTTAAATGACCAAAAATGCAGCTTCCAGCCTCATCTTTGATCGGAAGATGAACTGGGAGTTAATGATTATCAATGGCTAAACAAAAAAGCCAGAACCATCTCCGAGTCTGCTCCCTTAGCTCTACCAGACTGATTAGACAAGATCGCGAGGAAAATAGTTGCCCACTATACGGAAGGCCATTTTCCTATGGACAACACTACGTAGCCGGCTTTTTCCAAATCTTTTACAATAGGCTCGTATTTTTCTGTTCTAATCCGGATGGCAGCAACCCTTTTCCCCTCCACCATAAAAGAGGGGGATACCAAACTGGTAACATTCACATTGTGCTTTTTGAAAACTTCAAACACCCCGAGCATCGTACCGGGTTTATCTTCAAGGGCTACGGTTAATCGGGTGCCTTTCTGCTTTAAACCAAAAACATCCGCAAGTTGATCTAAAGCATCCGTTTCTGTAAAGATCCCATATAATTTGCCTCCTTCTAAAACGGGGAGACACCCGATCTTATGGTCATGCATCAGTTGGACCGCTTCTTCAATAAGGGTGTCAGGAGTGATCGTGATCAATTTTTCCTTTGGCGTCATAAAGCTCGAAACTTTAACTTTTCCTAATAGGTAGTTAAGTTCTTGGATGCTGAGCATCGTAGCATCGGAAGGGGCGGTCTTCCGAATATCGCGGTCCGTCACAATTCCGACCAGTCTGTTATTCTTATCCACCACAGGTAAATGCCGCACACCCTTCTCGTGAATCATGTTTCGTGCTTCAAAAAAAGACGCATCGGGACTGATAGTGACCGGATTCCTTTTTATCTTTTCCCTTATAAATCCCTTATATTGAATTTTCATAATTTTCTCCTCCTTTTCTTATGTCACTTTATCAAAATAATCGGGACCGATCAAGAAAAGTCTTTGGAAGCCCACAGGATGATTTCGAGGGGAGAGGATAGTTGACGACTCGCGGCGATTACCCATTACGTCCGTTAATTGGGGTAATGCGTTCTTTTATAGGGAGACCCGTTTTCTTGATCCGGCCGAAAAGGTCAACATAAACGACCATGGGAAGTCCAGCTCTTGTCTCTTCCGATTTTATGTAAATTCTTTGGAGGATACACTCTCTGCCATTCACGGAGATCACTGCCCTAAAAGAATCGTTGATTCTTTCGACGATGATCTCCAAACTTTTAAAAGCGGCCAAAATGACCTTGAGCTTGTCCTTGGCAAGTTTCTCTTGACGAACGATTCCATAAGCATATTCCCGCTCAATTGAATTGAGTTCCTCACGCTGGCCATTTTCCAAGATCCAGTAGGCAATCACGGGCTTTGCATCAGGAAAATCCCTATTCTCCGTGAGGCGGATGTCATACTGAACAAGGCTCTTGTTCTTACTACGTTCGATAAAGAAAAGATGCCCCGTCTTGTCAGGAGAAACAGCAAAGGCCGACCATGAAGCCAAACCAGAGATGATTGACAATAGCGAAATGGCGATTAACCTCATGACCCCCGCCTTTCTTATTACAAAAAATGTAACACCTTTGGATTGAAATTTCATTATAGAATAAATCAGGCTGGAACAAATAGGCTTATCTTGGGGCACCTTGCTCCCATAATGTCTTAGTGCTATAAGAGTTTTATTAGACTAAAAGCAGAAATACATAAACACGGAAAAAGAAGGGGAGGTTCGGGTTAGGGCTTGCAGAAAGATCTCTCATGATTGATATAAAACTGTCCGGTTATATCCCTGGTGCCATCGGTCGAATTGCCGAACTTCATGGCAGGTATTATCACGAGCACTGGGGCTTCGACCTTTTCTTTGAGTCGAAAGTGGCCATAGAGCTTTCGGAGTTTCTGCGGCGTTTTAATGAAGGGCACGATGGGTTTTGGGTAGCAAGCGTTGAAGAAAAAATTGTTGGCTCCATTGCCATCGATGGAGTCCATCGTGATAGCAAAGGCGCCCACTTGAGATGGTTCATCGTGGCAACGGAGAGTCAGGGTTATGGAATCGGAAAGAGGATGCTTGATGAGGCCGTCGAATTTTGCCGAAAGACGAAGTTCAGTAAAGTATATCTCTGGACTTTTTCGGGCCTTGATCCGGCACGTCATCTCTATGAGAAATCTGGATTCAGACTGTGCGAGGAACATGAAGGCAACCAGTGGGGCAGGAAGGTGGTGGAGCAAAGGTTAGAGCTTATCTTATGACCAGCCGGCGGCATCTTGGACACCGCAGCGCTTGAATACAGAGATCCAGCAATGGTCAAGAGTTAGTTATCTTCCGATTCATTCATTGGTTTCGAAGCCGTCTCTTCCTCCATCGCCTCATCCACCATCTGATCGACATCTTCCCCCATGTCTTCTCCCATCTCCTTGCCCATCCGTTTCATCCATCTCGCCATGCTCTTCGGATCCTTCTCGTCAAGGCCGCCCCATTTCGATGGGTCCGCCAGGTTCTCCATTCTGCTCTCTTCCGAACGGATTACCCGCACTCTGGAGAGGACCCGGGACATCTTTCTGCTCTTGCATCGCTTGCATCGAGGGATAAAAGTCTCATCGGTCTGGATCACAAGAAACTCAGAGATCCTTCCACAATGGTCACAACGGTACTCGTAGATTGGCATATTACTCCTTTCCCATAATCGCCGCCTCCGGCGGGCAGGCCCTTTCCCTCACGGGGGCTGGGGTTTCTTCAGGTCTTTTCCTGACCGCAAAATAGAAATAGAAGAAATTGATGACACCCGTGAGAGCCAAGCACAAAAACATGATAGGATAGTTCGTTAACTGAAGGATAATGCCCATCATCACTGCTCCCATGCCCGCCCCTAAGTCCGTAAGCGCTGTAAAGGTACCCATCGCCGGTCCTCGAGCGGAACCCGCACGGTCAATGGCATAAGCCACCAAGGAAGGATAAAGAAAGGCACTCCCGACCCCCCATATGATGGCAACAAGAACAAACATCGGTGGGGTGCTGGAGAGGGCGAGGATG
>Ga0187770_10002248_pt1 | contig 10743 bp, 6 predicted proteins | sample 0116_SJ02_MP02_2_FD_133154 | JGI IMG/M metagenome (GOLD analysis project Ga0187770, IMG submission 133154) | Tropical peat soil microbial communities from peatlands in Department of Meta, Colombia - 0116_SJ02_MP02_20_MG | ecosystem: Environmental > Terrestrial > Soil > Wetlands > Peat | place...
GACGCCGGGGGACCGGCCGAGCATCGTGAACTCGAGCGAGTACCAGACCGCGACCCATACGCCCCCGGGCTCCTCGAACGCCTCGCCGAAGTGGTAGGTCGACTGCAGGACCCGGCTCGCGCGGCGGGCGAGCGGGTACGACCACTCGAGCGCCTGGGCCGCGGAGGCGGGGCGCCCCGCGTACGGCGTCGGTTCGACCGGTCCCTCGACGCTCAGCGGACCTTCGGTGACCCCACGGCCGAGGCGGTAGCGGGCCCACGTCGTGCGGAGCCGTCCGTTCTCGAGCTTCTCGGAAAGGAGCATCCACGAGAACGGGTTCCCGGTCGGGACCGTCTCGGCGTGGACCCCGAGCACGTCCCGGTGCCGCTGGATCGCGGCTCGTCCCGCGAGACGGATGGCGAAGTAGGCGACGAAGAACGCCACGAGCACCCAGAGGGTGCCGAGGTAGACGCTGTAGGCGACGTGGTTGCGCTCCACGCCGAGGAGGACGTAGAAGCCGACCACGGAGACGACGAGCGTGACGAGGCTGATCGCCCGGTCCGCGTCGAGGTGGAGCCGCTTGTCCGAGAACGGGGCGAGCGGCGGCACGGAGAACTGCGTGAAGGCGTCCTGGAGGATGTGGGCGATGCCCCCGAGCTCCATCACGGCGAAGTAGACGAGCGCGGAACCGGGAAGGATCATCGGCGCGAGGAGGGCGCCCGCGACCGCCACCACCGTCACGCCGCTCAGCGAATGGGTGATCCCATGGTGGCCGAAGATCGGCCAGCGGCGAGCGAGGGGGAACAGCAGGATGTCGCCGTCGGGAAGCCCCCCCGCGAGCGCCCCCGCCGCGAGGTACTGCGGCTGCGAGCCGAACAGCCCGAAGGTGACGAGGTAGGCGACCAGTACATGCGAGAAGAGGTCCACGGCCGCCTCCCGGGGTTCCCGGGGCTTAGAGGAGCCCCTGCTCCATCACTTCGACGGATTCGACGTGCGGGACCTTCGCGATCGACCGCTCCGCCATCTCGAGGAGGCCCCCCGCGTCGTTCATCACGACGGCCACGAGGAGCGACTTCAGACCGAAGGCGATGTCCTTTACCTGCATCCCGCGGATCGTGACCCCGGTCGGCAGGGCGTCGTGGACCCCCTTCGCGAGGGCGTTCATGTCGGTCTCGACGCCTTGGGGCATCACCCGGAGCAACACCGCGACCTGACCCATCGAGATCTCCGCCCCCGTCGACCTCTACGGCCCTTCGAAGCCGCACTTCGGGCAGTGAAAGAGGACGCTCTGGTCGCGGCAGCGGGCGCACCGACCGATCGTCGCCTCGCCGCAGTTCGGGCAGAGGAACTGGGTCGCTCCCTTCGCGGGGACCGTGCGTCCGCACGAGGAGCAGTGCAGTTCGATCCGTGCCGCCATCCTACCGAACCTGCCGGGGCGTTCCGCCGTTCAACGGCGAATCGCACCCCGCCGGCGCGCGGCCACCCGGGATACGAATATAAAGACAGCCCCGAAGAAAGCCACGATTCCGACGACGTACCAGAGCGTGTAGTCCGGAGCGGGTCCGGTGACGTAGACGGTCAGCGAGTAGACGCTCTGGCCGTTCGCGAACGTCACGAGGCCGTGCGACTGGACCAGCGACAGCGTGAACGTGTGCGACCCCGTGGAGAGTCCGAGGGTCGGGTACCGGTACTCGATCCGGGTCGATCCCTCCGCGGCGAGGCCGGAGACGTTGACCTGGCCGACGGCCGTGCCGTCGAGCGTGACGTACACCGCGAACGCGCTCACCGTGACGTTCGTGGGGTTGACGATCGTCGCCGTGATCACGTACGGCTGCACGATCGAAACGGAGTAAGAGATGTTGATCGACTCGTTCTGCCCGTGGTACGTCGAGGAGATCATGATGTCGATCGAGATCGTTTCCGTGGCGTTCCCCGGCACCAGGTTCGCCGCAATCGACTGGTTGCCCGAGAACTTCTCGGAACCGGGGGTGAATCGCACCTCGGTGAGGTTCGGGCCGACCGGCGTCGCGTAGTACGTGAGGTTCCCGACCAGCGAGCCGCTCTCCGAGACGGCCGGCCCACCGTAGCCCGAGACGTGGAAGACGTCGGTCGAGTTCGTCGAGACCACCGAGGGGCCCGTGATCGATCCGGTCACGGGCAACGTTGCGGCCGCGCGGACGGGGGCCGCGAGCACCGAAAGGCCCACGACGAACGTCGGCCCCACCAGCAGCAGCACGAGAAGGAAGGACACCCATCGACGGCTCATCGGCGGGTCCACCTCCGGGTGCGCCACCAGCGGTACGTCAGAACCCCGACCACGAGGGCGATCGTGGGAACGAACGTGAGCAACGGCACGAGCCAGACCGGCGGGAGGTTCGGGGCCGAGCCGATCGCGGGTCCGCTCACCGAGAACGGGGAGGGGGTCGTGGTGGAGTGGACCGCCACGACGGGCACGTTGAGGGTGACCGTGCGGGAAAGGCTACCCGAGGCGTTCAGGACGGAGACGGTGACCGTCACGGTGCCGGGGTAGACGAAGATCGACGACGTCGCGGTGAGGTTCACGTACAGCGTGAGATTCGCGCCCTGGGCGAGGGGCTGCGCGAGCGGGGACGCCTGCATCGGGGCGGTCGTCGTCGTGCTGAGACCGCTCGACCAGCCAAGTCCCGAGAGCCGAACCGAGTCGGCGATCGAGACGACCACGGTCTCGTCCTGGTTCCCGGTGTTCGCGAGGTAGAACGGGATCGCTGCGCTCGACGCGGTCACCGAGGGGAGGCTCGTCGTCGGAATCCCCACCGCGACGCCGTAGTACCCCACGACCGTGACCGTCGGACCCGGCGTGACCCGCCCGAGGATCGTTCCGTTCGCCGAGGCGAACTCGATCGTGAGTCCCGGATGCGCGACCGGGGTCCCCGCCGGCACGACCACCCGCACCTCCCCGGAGTAGACGGCGGCGTCGGGGCCCGGCTGCAAGGTCACGTTCGGGAAGCTGAACGAGAAATTCCAGTACGACGGTGTTCCAATGGGGTGGACCGTCACCGGCACGTTCCCGGTGTTGCGCACGGTGAACGAGAACGCCACGCTCCCGCCGGCGAGCACGGTGGCGGAGGACGGGCCAACGAGCGTCCCGGCCACGGTGGCGCTCGGGGTGAAGGCGAGCGCGAGGACCGTGCCCTGGTTACCCCCGACGATCGACACCGCGGAAACGGCCGTGGCGTTCGCGGGAACGCCCCCGAAGGAGCCCGCCGCCACGGCGCGGAGAGTGTACGTCCCGAGCGGGAGCGCAAGGGCGAGCGGGGAGTTGACCGGCTGGTTCGTGTACACGGCCTGCTCGCCGAGCGGGTTCGTGACCGTGAGGGTCACCGAGCCCACGCTACCGAGGGTGGGGGGAGTGACGGTGACCGTGTCGGTCCAGGTCGGAACGAGGCTCACCGAGACGGGGCTTAAGCCGGTCGACGGGAGCACGAGGACGCTCGTCATCGCGCCGAGCGTCTGGGCGGTCCCAGACCCGACCGCGTACAGGGAGTACGCTCCCGGCAGAACCGGGACCGAGAACGTCCCGGTCGGGACCGAGAGGACGGTAGAGTTCGTGGACGGGTACGGGCCAACCAAGCGCACGGTCCCCGGCGCCGGCCCGGTGACACCGGAAGCGACCAGCGTCCCGTTCAGCCAGACCGACTGGACGAGCCCCGTCATCGCCACGCGACAGTTCGAGCTGAGGGCACCGGTCGTGCAGCTGGCTCCGGCCACGCTGCTCCACTCCTTGTAGTAACTGCCGTTCGGCCCGCTCGTGACCGCGGTACCGTTCGCGAACATCGCGTAGGTGGTGCTCGAATCGAGCGCGAGAGAGAATGTGCCGTTCGTCGCGCTCGTCACTACGGTGGCGCCGCCGGGTCCGACCAGCGTGACCGAAGTGTTGAGCGGCACCGCGACACCGAGGGAGTTCACGAGCGTCCCGGAGAGCGTCGGTCCGGAGGCGGTGAGGACGATGCTCGGCGTGATCTTGCCGTCCGTGGCGATGGTGACGGTCTGAAGCGTCGCGAACGTGGTCGTCCGCAGCTTCGTAGAGACGTACGCGGAGTACGTCCCGGGCGCCGCCCAGAACCCGCTCTCATAGGCGCTCCCGTTGACGTTGACGGTGAGGGAGGGGGAGGTAAGCGAGACCGAGGCCGACGCGGCGGAGACACCTGTCGGTAGCGACAACGCGCCGGAGGCGTTCACCTGGGGGATCATGACGATCGTGATCTGGGAACCGGTGCCCCCGATCGGGAGCCTCGTGGAGAAGGCGCCGTTCGGCAGGTAGACGACCGAACCGCCGTCAATCACGGCGCGTGCGGTGATTCCGTAGAGCCCGGGCGGCAGGGAGAGGGCGAACGAGGGGCCGCCCGAGACCGATCGATTCACGGCCGAGCGGCTCTCGGAGGTGAAGTTCAGGACGACCGTTGTACCCGAGGGCAGGCCCTGTACGGTGACCGTCACCGGCACGGAGTTGAGCGAGGTGGTGACCCGGGTGAGCGCCGCGAGTCCCGAGGGAGAGAGGCTACACTGGCTCGTGGAAGCAAAGCCGAAGGCCGAGGTCGTGAGGCAGTACGACCCGGCCGACAGGGGAAGGGTCCCGGGGACGTACAGGGCGACGGCCCCGGTCGCGTTCGACACCGTGGAGACCGTCGGCCCCTTCGGACCCGCACTCACGGACACGGCCGCGCCGCTCGCCGGGAAGAGCCGCCCGCCTGCGACCGGAGCGCCGACCGTGAACGCCACGCGCTCCGCGAGCACCGGCGCGAACGAGAGCGACGTCGGAGCGGTGAGAGTGACGCCCTCGAGATCCGCCCAGGCGTCGGAGCCATGCACGGCCGAGCCCTCGAGGGCGAGGAGGGCGTACGTACCGGTAGGGAGGGCGAGCGAGTACGCTCCCCCGGTCGCCCAGGTCACCACTTGGCCGCCCGAGGCATAGGCGACCACGGCGGTCCGGCTCGACGAGCCTCCTGCTCCCGCCGTCGCCACGCTTCCCGAAAGCCGGAGGGCCGGCGCGAGGGAGAGTGCGACGGGCGACGCGCTGACGCCGGCAGTGATGTTCATCGAGCCGACTCCCGCGTACGTCTGGCCGTCGATCGTCCCGTAGGCGTAGACGGAGTACATGCCCGCCGGGAGGGTCGCCGTCACAAAGCCGGAGCCCGAGCTCACGACCACGGTCGAGTTCCTCGAGGTGTTTTCGAGGATTCCGAGCGGAGAGGCCGAGGCGTTCGTGAACGTCGCGGTCGGCGTGAACCGGACCGGGATCCCGGCCGCGGGTGCCCCGTTCACGGTGAGCGAGAAGCTCGCCTGGCCGGACGGAAGGACGGTGAGGTTCACGCTGAGGTTCGTCAGGCTCGAGAGCACCTGCACCGGCACGCCGGCGGAGCGGAGGTCGCGCCCGGGAAGGGTCGCGGTCACCGTGTAGTTGCCCGGGCCGACACTTCCCAGCCGGAATGTTCCCGTCGGGTTCGTCGTGTACGAGGAGATCGTGCCGTTCGGGCCGGCGAGGGTGACGACGACGCCGTTCGCGATCGCCCCGTCGCCGTACTTCACCTGGCCGGTCACGATCCCCGACCGGAGGCCCTCGGTGGCGTTCGCGATGCCGCCTGGGGTCACGGTGACGGGCGTCTGCGTGTAGTTCCGCCCGCTGAGGAGAACGGCGTACTGGTACTCCCCGGGCGCGACGTTCCCAATCTGGAACGACCCGCTCGCGTCCGTGATCACGCTGTACCGCGTGAGGTTCGTGCCCCAGAAGACGACCTGGGCGCCGGGAATGAGCGTATCGGTGGAGGGATTGTAGCTGGTCGAGTTGACGTTATGCCAGTAAAGGAACCCGTCGAGCGCACCGGATCCGACGACGAACGACTGGACCTGGCTCGGCGCGTCGAGGCTGAGGCCGATCGCGTTCGGGACGAAGATCTTCACGGACTTGAGAAGGGTGCTGCCCTGCTGGGAGAGCCCCTGGAGCGTTCCGGTAGTGAGGTTGAGGGTGTCATTGCCCGGCGGGAGCACGATCGAGAACGAGCCGTCCTGCGCCGTAAAGACGGTCATGTGCGGGATCCCCCACTGGTCGGAGACGGTCACGCGGGCTCCTCCAACCGGGGCGCCGCTCGCGAGCTCGACGGTACCATAGAGAGTCTGGCCGGGATAGTACTCGAGCATGGACTCGCCGCCGCCGAAGTAGCTGTACGCCCGCGTATCCGCCGAGCCGTTTTCGCGCGCGGCCTGGGCGATCGCGACCGGTTCGTTCGTGGCGACGCAGTCGCCGCCGAAGCCGGGCTTCGAGCAGAGGTAGGCGGTCTTGTAGACCAACTCAAAGTGCTGCAGCATCCAGCCGGGCTCGAGGGTCGAGTTCATTGAGAGGCCCGGGATCCCCGCGGCCTGCCCGATGTCCGTCCCGTTGTAGCCGACGTAGGTGCGGTAGATCATCGAATTGTAGAACGGTGCGTAGTAGTTGATCACCGGCTGGCCGACCTGGGTGACCCCCGGCGGGAGCTTCCCGTAGGGGTAGTAGTTGCCGTCCGAACCGAGAACGCTCAGGTTGAAGAAGGTGGACGGCTGGCCGGTCTGGTCGATGATGCGGCCCGTGAGGTCCGCCGGCGCGTAGAAGATCCCTGTGTCCGTGCCGGCGAACGGGAACAGCCGCGAGTCGGCCATCGCGTAGCGGATCGACCAACCGGTGTACGACTGGACGTCGTCGTACACCTTGGCGACGCCGCTCAGCGGCAGGGAGGTGGCCAGGAAATACTCCATCGCAAGGTACATCGCGTTGTCGTCGGTGAGAGTGTGCGAGTCCACCGGGAGGTACCGCTCCGGGTGCGCGACCACGAGCGTGTAGTCGGCGCTCGTGTTCACAAGCAGAGTGTGGAGCTCGTTGAGGTTGAGGCCGTCGGAGGCGAGGATCTGGTTGAGCGCAACCGGGAGGTACGGAAGCTTCGTGGATTTCTGCTCCGTTTGGAGGAGGGTGGTGATCAGCACCCCGATCGCTTGCGACTCGTTCTGGGAGAGGAGGAACTGCCCGGCCGGGTCGATGCCGTGTTGGAAGTTGTCCGCGACGCTCGGATGGCCGCCCTGGTCGATCGCCTGGAATCCGTAGTCCCACCAGCTCACGAACGCGGGCCGATCCTGCGGCGGGACGTTCGTATCCTGCTGGGCGAGCCAATTGTACCCCGCGCTGTCGTACTGGTTCGGCGTGTCGAGCGCGCCGCCCACCGCGCCGAAATAGTAGGAGCTCGGGTTCGAGGTGTTGAGCTGGAGCCAGCTCGGCAGCGTCGAGGCGACTTGGCTGGAGTACTCGCCCTTCGAGTTGCCCGGGATTCCCGCGTCGATGGCGACCCAGACGTTCGGGAGCACGACCCCGAGGACGAGCGCCATCACGAGCACGTGGCGGGGCTTGAACGCCTTACGGAACGCCGAGAACTGGCTCCGACGGTCCGAGAGGGCGGCGGTGGTGCGCCGGAGCTGGCCGTAGCCGGCAATGTCGAGCAGACGACGGAACACCTCGGCCGGTAAGAGGGCGAAGATCGGCGACGCCACGAGGAAGAACTTCGCGGCGGAGACGGGGAGGTAGAGGGAGAGGAGCGCGAAGACGAGGAAGACGATGTGGTGCCGCTTGAACCGGCCGTGGACCATCACCCAGACGAAGACGGCGAGGCCGACGAACGCGAGGAAGAACGTGATGACCCCGAAGGCGAGCACCAGCTGGTCGATCGTCGGCGCCTGCGCCTCGGCGACGGTCGAGTAGATGAGGTTCTTGACGAAGTAGCCCTGGCCGGTGGCGAGCGTCGAGTAGGCGGTCGGGTTCACGAGATAGAGGAGCCCAACGCCGCCCGCGACGAGCACGACGAGGAACGGGACGGAGAAGACCCACGGGACGTCCCGCATCACGAGGAACGGAAGGAGCAGGGCAAGGACGCCGAAGAAGAGAAGCAGCGGCAGGTCGAACCAAGTGGTGAACTGGCGCTGCGCGATGTAGTACGGCATCGCCATCGGGAACCCGACGAGGCCTACGATCGCCGTGGCGACGTAGAGGCCGAACGAGTCGACGCGTCGGACCCGCTCGATCACCATCGCGGCGACCAGCGAGATCGCGATGACGACCACCGCGTAGGTGTACCCTTGCCACGCGAGCGCGAGCGCGCCGAGGGAGACGCCCGTGAAGACGGCCCACTTCACGGCCGAGAGCTCGGTTCTAAGGAACGCCCGCAGCGCCGGGAGATACTGGCTCGGATGACGGTAGTCCTCGACCCAGCGGCGGCTCCCGACCGCCTTGACCGTCCGGATGTACGAGTAAACGACGACGAGAATGATGAACGTGTAGAACGAGAGGTAGTTCGCGTAGCCGAAGATCGAAGAGTCGATGTTCCCGCTCAGGAACGGAAAGATCATCGCGGCGACGAGGCCCGTCCGGCGGTCGGCGACCTCACGTCCGATGAGGTAGACGGGGAAGACCCCGAGCGCGGACCAGAGGGGCGCCTGGAGGTCGAGGAACCACGCTCCCGCGGTGACCGCGTTCCCGCCGAAGAACGGGGCGAACACGATCCCGAGGATGGCGTTCATCCAGTCGAAGAGCGGTTCCCGCGGGTTGATCGCCCCGACCGGGAAGTTCAGCATCGGGTCGAAGATCAGATTGTGTCGATTCGCGATGATGTACTCCATCACGCGCGAGTGGTAGTACGAGTCCGACCCACCGCCGTACGTGTAGAGGGGACCCCACTGGGCGATGATGGGATACGCCCAGATCGAGCGGATCGCGAACGAGATTCCGAACGCGGAGAGGAGGATCGCGACGGTCCACCCGTGGCGACGCCACCACCCGAAACCGGTCGATTCCATGCAGCGCCGGCGCCCCGAGCCGGCGGCGCGCGAGACCTAGGGGGTGTATAAATAGCCTACTCTCGGAGAATCGTCAGTGACGTCCCGCCGACCGACCGGAGCACGCCCGGCCCCGTTCCGACACCTACGGGCCGCTTCCGTGCGGCCCGTGTGCCGAGGTCGAGCCTTCGACCGTGCGGAACCGATAGAACATCCGGCCGTCACCGATATCGTACGTCTCGAAGCGGACCGGCTCCCCGATCCGCAGCTCGGTCCAGGGGCGGCCCTCGATCCGTCCGAACAGCCGCAGCGGGACACCGTCCAGATCGACCAGGCCGACTGCGAAGGGGACCTCGGACTCCATCCCGAGCGGTGCTCCCGCAAGGACGGCGCTGAAGGCGTAGACGTGACCGTGCTCGGGGAGGTCGACCCAGTCGAGCTCTTCGGAGCGGCAGGTCGGACACGCCGTGCGCGGAGGCCAGTGCAGGCTCCCGTCCCGGCGACAGCGGGTGGTCGCAACGCGGCCCTCGCGGAGGCGCTCGTAGAACCGGTGAAGACGGGTCTGGTCGGCGGTTTCGAGAGGGAAGAAATCCAGGAGGAACGGACGCTTTTCAATCGACTTCCGCGAGGCCGCCGGGGATTGTCCCTCCGCCGGTCGAGTCTCGTTGACCGGCTCGGGCGCCGGGACTTCCAGGGCAGGGGAGGGCGTCGGTCGGCGTCGGGGACGTTCGGGACTCATGCCGCGCCTCCCCGTTCGTAGACCATCACCGAATGGACGTTCGCGCTACCCGAGAGGTTGTGGACAAGAGCCCATTTCGGGTCCGGCACCTGCCGCGCCGCGGGGACGGTGGAAGAGAACTGCTGGTACACCTCGACGGCCTGTGCGACGCCGGTGGCCCCGAGCGGGTGGCCGCAGCCGAGCAGCCCGCCCCGTGGGTTGATCACGATGTCGCCGCCCAGATCGCCCCGACCATCCGCGGCGAACCGGCCCCCTTCCCCTCGGGGGCAGAGGCCGAGGGCTTCATACTCGACAATCTCGGAGATCGTGAAGCAGTCATGCAGTTCGGCAAAATCGAGGTCGCCGACCCCGATGCCGGCGCGGCCGAGCGCCTCCCGGGCCGCCCGGGTGAGCCCGGTCCATTCGGTGAGGGAGCCGGCGTTCGCGAGGTTATGGAAGTCAGAGTACTGGCCGCTCCCGCGGACCCAGGCCAGCGTGTCCGAGTACGTCCGCACCCGGTCCTCCGCGGCGAGGACCACGGCGGCGGCGCCGTCCGTCATCGACGAGCAATCGCCGAGGCGGAGCGGCGGGGCGATCAACGGAAGCCGGAGGAGCTTATCCCGGGAGAAGGTCTTCTCGTGGAACTGCGCGTTGGGGTTCGTGTTTGCGAACCGGTGGTTCTTCTCGGAGATGATGGCGAGCTGCTCGGGGGTCGTGCCGAATTCGAGCATGTGCCGTTGAGCGACCATCGCAAAGAACGGCGGGGCGGTCGCTCCGGCGGGACCGTCCCACGGGCGGTCCATCACGCATCCCATCGCGGAGTTCGCCTCCGCCATCGAGGGGAGATTCATCTTCTCGACACCGACGACGACCGCGACATCGGAGAGCCCGCTCGCGATCGCGGCGTACGCGGAGCGGATCGCCGACTGGCCGGAGGCGCAGGCGAGTTCGTTGCGCTGGAGGATCCGGTGGGGTTTCAGCCCCAGCTGCTCGGCCGCGAGCGGCGCGACGTGCGACTGGAATGCGAATCGCTCCGGCTCCGCCGCCCCGACGAACAGGGAGTCTACGTCCTCGCTTCGGAGACTGGGGACGGCCCGGGAAAGCGCGACGCCGACCTCCTGGACCAGCTCGGCCCAGGTCGCCGGCCGAACGCCGAACTTCGTCGTGACGCCGCCCACGATCGCCACCGTACGTCCGCTCATCGGACCTCGCTCCGGACC
>Ga0187770_10002249_pt1 | contig 10743 bp, 11 predicted proteins | sample 0116_SJ02_MP02_2_FD_133154 | JGI IMG/M metagenome (GOLD analysis project Ga0187770, IMG submission 133154) | Tropical peat soil microbial communities from peatlands in Department of Meta, Colombia - 0116_SJ02_MP02_20_MG | ecosystem: Environmental > Terrestrial > Soil > Wetlands > Peat | place...
CAGGGGGTCGTTTGGCCTGAACCAGACACAGGACAGGCAGTTCTCAGACTGCCAGGTTGTTCTCTTCAGGTCATCCTGGGGCTGCTCTGCCATGGGCGTGGACTTGAGGGTATTACAATTAAGGATGACTAGGCTGAACGAGTTGGCGGCCTTTCCTAGGATTCAGGTTATGACCACCTTTAGGCCGGCGTTGATGTGATTGACGCAAGACAGCATTCGGCAAGCGGGGTCCCTGCTTGATACGACAGTATCATCGAGGTACCTTGGAGGGGAAAGGGGGGTCCACGTCTACGTTCCGGCTTCATACCGAGCAGACACTCTCCGCCATTATCCTGTGTTGTACCTTCATGACGGGCAGAACTTGTTCAGTTCCAGAACTACCGACACCACCTTCGGTTGGCGAAGTTGGGAGTTGGATCTGACTGTGGATGAGCTTTGCCGTCAGAAGAAGATGCAGGAGATCATGATGGTTGGCGTTGAAAGCAGTCCTGGCCGCCTCGAAGAATACAGCGGCCAGCGGCGCCTTCAGCGAGGGTCCTCAACGCAAACGGCCTTCGAGAAATATGAGGGGTTTCTGGTGCAAGAGTTGAAACCGCGAATTGACCGTGACTACCGCACGATGCCGGACGCGGCACACACTGGGGTAATGGGATCCTCGCTGGGAGGCCTTTGCAGCCTGGTTCTGGCCTGGGATAACCCTCAGATTTTTGGTGCTGCGGCAAGTCTCTCCGGCGCGTTCACGTACTTCCCACCGAATTTCGTGGATGATGTGCTCAAAGCATACCGAGGTCCACCTAAACCGTTTCGAGCCTATCTCGATTCAGGCGTCACGAACTCATCTGGCGGCGATGATGGTCGCTCTCGGAGCGAGCAGGTTGCTGCCGAACTTCGGCGGATCGGATGGGCGCCTGGTGAGCTCCAATTGTTCGTCGATGAAAGACCACTGACACGAATGGAGTTGGAGAAGTCAAGTCTTCCACACGGGAAGTGGAATGAGGCGATGACGAGCCAACACAACGAGTTTTATTGGGGACGACGGGCTTGGCGGGCGCTGACCTTCCTGTTCCCGGCTTAGCGCGTGACGACTTCCGTTTAAGGGAGGGCTGCTGGTGGTTGGGCGACCAAGTCGAGGACGTCGAGAAAAGCCTAACACTTTCACACTACTCCCCTTCTAAGATACCGTTTTCGCCCGTTCTGAATAATAGCAGGGAGTCACCGAGCTGAACCTTATCCGAGAGCGGTATGATCAGGACACGTTCTCTGCCTCACGATCAAGCAGAGACACTGATGCCACTCTTGAAGTGCTACAGGGACGTGCTAAACGGGATGCTGTCTGACATCTGGGGGACAATCAAGTGGAAGAAGGTCCCAGCGAGGAAAAGCTGGAGGAACGCCCGCTCCTCCGTCCCCCTGAATCAGTTCAGGCTTTTCCCTCACTATAAGAAGGACAGAGAGTTCAGGAACGAGGTGAGAGACAGGCACCTCGAAGGTTGGGAGTATGCGGCCCACTGGGTGGACTCGGCAGAGAAGAACGCCTTTGCCATCATGAAGTCCTGGAAGAAGAACTACGACAGAGGGGAGAGGAGGAGAACTCGTCCGAGGGTGAAGCGGCTTTTCGCAAGGGTCAAGCAGACACTGTCGAAGCTGGAAGGGGACAGGCTTAGGATAACGGTCAGACCCAACGAATACGTCTGGGTAGATCTCTCGAAGAGGTACTTCAAGCTCCCGGAGGCGATGTCCCCATTTGGTCTCGGGGAGCCTACCATCACCCCTGACACGATTCACCTCCCAATCTACTCACCTGATGAGGGTCCGCCAGGAGGAGTGCCCGAAATGTTGGCCTGGGACTCGAACTTCGACTCCCTCGACGGCTTCTCCCCTAGGACAGGGTGGGTGAAGATCGACACGCGCCCGCTCTTCTTCGTACACGACAACACATCGACGAAGCTGGGTTCGATCAAGAGGCGATTCGGCAGGTCAATCAAGGGCAGGAGGCTACTTAGGAAGTACAGGCATCGGGAGGTGAACAGGGCGAAGAAGCACCAGATCGAGATAGCGAGGGTGTTGCGAACTTCTTCGGAGAGGATAGTGGTGGAGGCGTTGAAGAAGAGGAAGATGCTCCGAGGGAGGTCATTCAACTATCGTCTTGCTTACACTGACTGGCGAGGAATTGCCACCCTCGCTGGCGAGAGGGTGGAGGAAATACCCCCTCAGTGGACGTCGAAGACCTGCTCCAGGTGTGGGTGGGGGAACAGAGACCTGAATGGAGCCAGCGTCTTCGAGTGCATGCGCTGCGGCCTGCACATCGACAGGCAGCTCAACGCCTGCATCGGCATATACGAACGAACGGAGGGAGTTCCCCACGAAAAGGAGTGGTGGGACAGCAATGTCATGCCGTCCCTTGGGGTGGGCGGGTACTTCCAGTCGGGGGCGGAGTCGAAAGCGGCCGATGAACTCGTGAGGTCGCTGTATGAGACACTGAAGCCCCAGGTCAGGTACGGCTACGACAAACAAGCTGATGCGTATCTACGTATGTCTACCTAGACTGAAACCCTACCAGTACTACATGCTGGCGCGGTATCCTACAATCAACTCGGATGGGAAGAAGGCGGCCTATAGAAAGTCCCAAGAAATGCTGCTTGACGCTTCGCGCTACTTCGATGTGCCGATAACAAAGGTGGAAATTCCATTCAACGGAAGAGAAGGGGAAGGCAGATCGATTCCCGCCTACTTGCGCGAGCCGAAGACCGGCGAAGGTCCTTTTCGACTTCTTGTGACCTGGGGAGGCATCGACGGATACAAGGAAGAGCAGCTAAACGACGTTGCGATAGCGATGGGGATGGCGCACCTCGCGATTGACGGCCCCGGCGTCGGGGACTCCCCTGTCAAAGGCTCAGAAGATGCCGAGCGGTTGTTCGGGGCGGTTTTCGATTGGGACGACCCGGAGGGAGCTGGATAGTCGCAGAGTCGGGGTCTGGGGGTACAGCACAGGCGGTTACTGGGCGGTCAAGGTTGCGCACGTCTACAAGGACCGGATTGCGTGTGCGGTGAGCCAGGGCGGACCAGTCCATTATGCGTTCCAGCCTGAGTGGATTCGGGAGGTGGAGAAGGGCGAGTACCCCTTCGAATTCTTTGAAACAATCGCGTATGCATTCGGCCTGTCGACCTACAAAGAATGGGTTGCGTACGCGCCCAGGCTCTCACTCCTCGCTCAGGGCATCTTGGACGGGCCGTGCGCACCCCTGCTGCTGGTGAATGGAATTCACGATTCCGTCTTCCCAATCAAAGACTACTATCTGCTTCTCGAGCATGGCAGTCCAAAGTGCGCGAGATTCTACGACGCCGGACACATGGGGTTCACAAGGAATACTTTCGAAACAATCATGACCTGGATTGACAACAATCTGAAGTGAGCCGCGTCATTCGGGCTCGCGTTTCGCAGTCCCTGTGAGAGTGCCTGACATCTTGGAATCGCCCTCCGTCTGACTCGGCTCGCGGCGAGGATAAATAGGGGGCTTCGAAAAAAATGCGGGCTTCGGAAAGTGGAAGTGAGCAGGGAGGTTTGAAGGGAGACAAAGAAGCGAGGGCTGCCGCTCGTAAGGCCTTCAAGGAAGCAAAACAAGCCGCACGGAAGAAGTATGAGGAGGCCGCTGATCTAGCGTGGAAGGCGTACAAGGACGAAGTGGCCGCAGCGCGGAAGGTGCGAAAGGGGGCCATTGCTGCGGCAAAGGCCGCAAAGGCGAAGCTGGAATAGCAAGGAACAGCTCGCCTCGTCTAGAATAACTGATGGGCCTGCCCTAACTTTACGAGGCGTAGAGCACCTAGGGAAGGGACTTCCTCAGGTGTGCTCGGCTGCCTTAGTCTCGATGTGTGATGGGCTGGACCCCGTCTACTCTAGCATGACGCGGAAGGAAAGAGCGCCAGTGGCGCCATGGGTTTTTTGAGAAGAGAAGATTCTAGCCCTTCTCAGCCGCCCTTGTCGGATGGACCGTCTTTCTGCAACTCACTTGTCTAGTAGTTCTGTTGACAGTGCCATGAGCTCACCGCATGCGGGACACTTCTTCGTCAGTGTGGTAGAGTATACAACGCCGCAAACAGTGCACACCCTCAGCGATTTCCTGCTCACAGCCATCTTGCTCATTGACATTGGGCACAAAACCCCTACTGGGGATTAAAGAGGCGATACACAATACTTCAGATATCCACAATATTCCCAATAGTGGCGTCTAACTCGCGCTCGGCGCCCTCAGGAACCCGGATGCTATGTTCAGTCGCCGCATAAGGGACCTCTTCTTCCCCTGGTGGGCCTGCATGCGTCTCAGGATGCTGTTCAGAGCCAGCAGCGCCTCCACGAGGTGCGGACCCTTGTTCAACATCACGCACTCTGACCTCTCTCCCGCCGCGGCGTCTGTAACCTCCGCCCTGGACGGCATGCCGCTCTTCGTCAGTCCTTCGAGGACCTGCGTCGCCCAGATGGTTGGCATGTGAGCGGCCTCTGACATCCACAGGATCTCCTCTTGCACCTCGGCCAACCTTTCGTACCCGCACTCCACCGCGAGGTCCCCCCTCGCAATCATCACTCCCGAGGTCCGGCTCCGCATGGCCTCCAGGAGGAGGGTAGGGAGGTGCTCGAACGCTCTTGCCGTCTCCACCTTGATGATTATCGGCATGTCAGGCTCTCCCAGTTTTTCGAGCTCGGCCCGTAGCGCCCTCAGGTCCTCCGAGGTTCGGACGAAAGAGTATCCGACCATGTCAGCGTGCTTCGTGATGATGTGCAGGTCCTGTATGTCCTTCGGAGTGAGGGGCGGGAGCCTGAGGTTCGTGTCAGGCAGGTTGATCCCTTTGTCCTCTCTTAGTTTGGTGCCTCCTGCGGCCGCCGAAGTCACTTCGATCCTGAGCTCCTCGGCCGAAGCGGCCTTCACTGATCCACCAATTTTCCCATCGTCGAACCAGATCCTCTCCCCCGGCTTTACGAATTGGAGCGCCTCGGGCAGTGTGCATGGTATCTGGCTCGGTTCTCCTCGGTATGCGGGACCACCCGGGGTTTGCAACGCGGTGAGAACAAGCGTGTCCCCCTTTCTGAGGATGACCGAATTCTCCAGATGCGGAACGTTCGACACCAGAGTGGAGTACTCTCTTCCTCTCCTTGTAAGGACCAGCCTGGTGGTCGTGTCGAGGTAGATGGTCTTGCGCGAAGTCGCCTTCACTACCCTTCCTCTGCCAATGGTTATGCTCAATGACCGGGCAGACCCGCGGGAGTCCTCTAGAGTCACGACGTCCCCGCTCTGGAGCATACCCAACCACGGCTTCTCGACCCGAAGCACTGGTGCATCGTCCGAGAGAGCTCCGGTGTCACCCTCGGCTGAGAGGATTATGGTGGCCGGCCTTGTGACCCGACCATAGGCATCCCTTTCGGGCTTGATACGCAGCACCTGAGGGCCGGGTTCCAGCTTCCCCGTCCTCATTTTCGGCCCTGCGATGTCCATCATGACCCTGCACTTCCGTCCGACCTCCCTCTCGGCCCTTCGAAGGTTCTCGATCATCGCGAGCCAAGCCAGCTCTGAGTCATGGGCGCAGTTGATTCGCATGCAGTCCATGCCGGCTGCCACCATGTCTCTGACCAGTTTGTAATCGGTGGCGGCCTCGCTCGGCATCGTCGCCATCATCCTCACCTCCCTGCCAGGCTCGCTCGGGCCGAACAGGGCCTCGGCATTTGACAGCAGAATCTTCCTCCCCTCGAGCGGAGAGACTCCCTCCACGGCCGGTTCAATCACGACGGGCTCATGGGCGAGCCTCTGGAGAATCCTGATGACAGCATCGATGTTGTAGAGCACGTGGCCCTCGGAGCGACCAAGTGAAGAGATGCCCATTAGTTCGAGCTTCTCCTGAAGGCTTCTGATGTCCTGGCGGCGAAGCGCTACGTAGTGGAGCAGGTTGGCCGCGCTCGCCCTTCTGGACCCGAACTGGTTCAGGTCGACGCTTGATTCGAGCTCCAGCATTGTTCCGCGGATACCTTTCAGCTGTTGGATTAGCAGTAGGAACTCGGCTCGGCTTGGGAAACCGTTGGACTTCCGAACAGGACTATGAACACCCATTGCTGACAGCCTAGGGCACTTCCGAGGATGCGTCCGAAGCCAGGTCCTAGTTCAATGTTAGCAACATAGAATATTGTGCTGAAGTGACGTGGGACCTCCTTTTCGGTTGCCACCGGTCCCTCCTTGTGAGAAGCACGCTACTCTTCTTCGCTGACACCTTTACCGACCACGTGAAGCTCAACGTTGTACTTCTTCACGCGTTCCTTGCCCTTCTGTATCAAGGCTAGCTGTTCTCCGTACTTTTTGTTCCTCGGGCTCTTCGCGTAGGTCCTGGCAGATTCCTCGTCGTCCCAGAGGGAGATGACGGTGAATTTGTCCTTCTTCCCCGCAGGACGGAGTAGGTAGAGCCGCCTCATGCCCTCGATCTCGCCTGCCGTTGCCGCTACAACATCCCTGAACCTTTTGACGAACTCGTTTCCCGTTCCTGCCTTCGCCTTCATCGTGATTACCCGAACGAACCTTGTATTGGCCATGGAGAGTGCACTACTCATCGCCAAGATAAGCCTAACGAGGGTCGTCTCAGCCGAGAGTCGGCTCGACAAGGTGCCGGAAAAATCGAGATTGTTTTTCTGAGCATTTCGGGACGATTCTTATTAATGCCACAGGTGTCGCGAACGCGTTTGTAGTTTGTCAGTCAGGGTAGCCATTGATGTCGGTGGCACCTTCACCGACCTATGCGGCCTCAATGAAGCAACTGGCGAGTACACGTTTGTGAAGGATTCCACCACACCTGAAAACTACGCCGCCGGAGTAATCAACGTCGTCGTCAAGAGTGGGATAAAGGGGGAGGCAATGAACAGGTTCATCGGGACGGGCTCTACCATGGTAATCAACGCCCTGACCGAGAAGAAGGGTGCCAAGACCATCCTCGTCACAACAAAGGGGTTCCGGGACGTCTTGGAGCTGCAGAGGTCCAATAGGACAGATATCTACAACCTGCTGTACCAGAAACCGATACCTTTCGTGCCTAGGCGCTTCAGATACGAGGTGGACGAACGGACCAGCTACGACGGGAAAGAGTTGCGTCCCCTCAACAAGGACGAAGTGATGAAGGTTGCCGACACCTGCAACGAGAACGGCGCAGAAGCCATAGCGATCGCGTTCTACAACGCCTACGCCAATCCCAGGCACGAGATAGAGTGTTACGAGATCCTCAGAAGCAGGGTGAAGACGCCATACATTTCGATGTCCCACGACCTATCGAGGGAATGGCGAGAGTACGAGCGGATGAACACGGCGGTCATGAATGCGTTCGTACAGCCGAAGGTCTACCAGTATCTCACGACCCTGGACAAGGAGCTCAAGAGGCTCGGCACCAAGGTGAGGGCCCACGTGATGCAGAGCAACGGAGGCGTCTCCACGTTCGAGCAGGGAAGAAATACACCAATCTACCAGGTGGAATCCGGACCCATAGGCGGGGTCATAGGCGCGCAGGCGATCGGAAAGGCAATCGGGGTGGCAAACATGATCACCTTCGACGTTGGTGGGACGACCGCGAAGACGTCCCTGATCGACTCAGGGAAGATGAAGATAAACACGGAGTATCACATCGGCAGGAACCAGTTCTTCTCCGGCTACCCGGTCAAGGTACCTGTGGTAGACATCGTCGAAATAGGAGCAGGAGGAGGAAGTATCGCCTGGGTTGACGAGCTTGGGTCGCTCAAGGTGGGACCACAGAGCGCGGGGGCGGATCCGGGCCCAGCGTGCCAGGACAAAGGGGGAACTGAGCCCACGCTCACGGACGCTTTCGTCCTCACCGGCGTCATCGATCCCAATTACTTCCTGGGAGGGGAAATCAAGCTAAAGCCGGAACTCTCGGAGAAGGCATACGCGAAAGTCGGAACAAAGCTGCACATGAAACAGATAGACGCAGCGATAGGCTCCATCGAGATAGCGACCGCGAACATGGTGAACGCAATCAAGCTTGTGTCAGTGCGTCGGGGGTACGATCCGAGGGACTTCGCGATGGTAGCCTTCGGAGGAGGCGGGCCAATGTTCGCTGTCTCCCTCGCAGAGGAGCTCGGGATCAGGAAGGTCATAGTGCCCCGTGTCCCAGGGGTCTTCTCAGCCTGGGGAATGCTGATGACAGACCTGAGACACGATTTCATCCGCACGAAGGTCATCGGCTTGGAGAAGGGGAACCTGAAGGAGCTACAGAACATACTGAACGAGATGAGGGACGAGGCCGCAAAACAGCTGGAGACCGAGGGGATCGAGAAGAAGGACATGAAGTTCGAGGCTCTCTTCGACATCCGCTACAGGGGTCAGGAGCACACGATCTCTACCCCCGTCCCAATCGAAGTCACGGCTGAGGGTACGCTCCCTCTGATCCACAAGCGGTTCCAGGAGCTGCACTACAAGGCCTACACGTTCAACCTGAAGGACCCGACGGAGGTGGTGAGCACACGAATCGTGGCCTTGGGCAAGGTCAAGAAGCACCCACCGAAGACGATGAAGGCTACAAGGAACAAGAGGGCGAAACCGACGAAGACAAGGTCGGTGTATCTAGACGAGTCAGGGTTCAAGCGCCTCCCAGTCTATCGCAGGGATTCTATCCCTATTGGGGGGAAGATACGCGGGCCCGCCATCATAGAAGAGCCAACGGCGACGACGATCATAAGAAAGGGGAATGTCATGACCAATGACAAGTACGGGAATCTGGTGGTGGAGGTCTAGAGACTTGCCAAAGATATCCGACTTCACGCTCGACATAATCGAAAGCAACCTAATCGCGTCCGCAGAGGAGACTTTCTCAGCCTTTGGAAGGGCGAGCAAGAGCCCGGTCATCTATGAGGTCCTCGATTACGCCGCAGGGCTCACAGACGCCGACGGACTCCTCGTCGCCCAGGCGAACGGGGTCCCGGGTTTCCTCGGAACGCTCGACCTGGCGGTGCAGGACTGCATCAAGAAATTCGGGAAAGACGGATTCTCCCCCGGGGATGTTTGCATAGTCAACATCCCCTATAGCAGCGGGACCCATCTAAACGACGTCAACCTGATCATGCCCGTCTTCGTCCAGGGGCGGATAGTCGCGTTCTCGGCCATCAAAGGGCACTGGAGCGAGGTCGGGGGGATGCACTTCGGGAGCTGGACTTCGGACTCCACTGAAATCTACCAGGAGGGGCTAATCTTTCCGCCGATCAAGCTGTTTGAGAAGGGGAAGGTCGTCCAGGCGATGGTCGACATGATCAGAGCCAACGTCCGGACGCCCGAAATGACCCTCGGAGACATGGAGGCACACGCGGCGTCGCTGAGGGTGGGGGCGAAGAGGATCGAAGACATCTGCAGGAAGTACGGCGTTGAAACTGTCCTGAATGCGATGGAGAGAATCCAAGACAAGGGGGAGAAGCTAACCAGGCTCAGGCTGAAGGAACTCCCTCACGGCACCTTCGAGGTCGCGGACACGGTCGACGACGACGGCATTACAAACACCCCGATACCCGTGAAGGCGAAGGTCACCATATCCGACGACGAGTTCGTCATCGACCTCAGAGGGTCAGGGAAGGAGGCGAAGGGTTCCATCAACTGTCCGTGGTGCGCGACGGTCTCGGCGGGGAGGGCGATATTCAAGTCGGTCACAGACATTCACAGCCCGGTAAGTGATGGCTGTTTCAGGGCGCTCAAGATACTTGCCGACCCCGGGACACTCTTCAATCCTCTCCCTCCAGCTCCGACTTCGACGTACTGGGAGTCGATGGCGTTCATCACCGACCTTGTGTGGCACGCCCTAGCCCCCCTAATCCCCGACAAACTTCCCGCGGGCCACTTCCTCAGCGTCTGCGGTACGATCGTCGGAGGGATAGACGACAGGACGAATCAGCCCTTCGCAATAGTCGAACCCCAGCCTGGAGGGTGGGGAGGAGGGCGCGGTAAGGACGGGGAAAGCGGACTGGTCTGTTCAGGGGATGGCGAGACCTACATCATGTCGAATGAAGTGATGGAGGTGAGGTATCCTATCGTGGTCGAACAGTACGCACTGAACGTGGGGGACGGTTCAGGGAAGGGGAAACACAGGGGTGGATTCGGAGTCGTGAAGGACTACAGAATAAACAACAGCAATGCGAGCTTCACTTCGTCCATGGGGCGCTCGCTCTATCCCTGCTGGGGAATCAACGGGGGCGGGAAGGGGACCCCGAACTACTTCGTAATTGAGAAGGGGAGCCAGAGCCCACGCAGGCTGCGCAAGGTGGCCGCCGAGGCGATGCAGAAGAACGATTTGGTCAGTCTCAGGACCGGAGGAGGGGGCGGATTTGGGAACCCGATTGAGAGAGAGCCCCGGAGGGTACTCAATGATGTGATCGACGGCTACATTACAATTGAACAAGCGAAGGATGACTACGGCGTTATTGTAGACGCCAGGGCAATGGAAGTCGACGAGCAGGAGACCGCCAACCTCAGACAGGCTGCTGCTAGAGGCTGACTGGTCTCAAGCAGACAATCGGGCGGCCTCGATTCAGTCCATACTTGGCAGGGCGAGGGAGGCTTGGCAGGCTCCTTGCCGATCCCTGACCGCCAACTTTCACCTTTACCGACTTCCCCCAATCTCTCCTTGATGTGGTTCAGCTTCTCCGCTGAAGGTGCGGCACGCGCTTCCATCCTGTAGCTCAACCCGAGTCTCGTGTACTTCTCGGAACGAAGAGATGTCGAG
>Ga0187770_10002250_pt1 | contig 10742 bp, 10 predicted proteins | sample 0116_SJ02_MP02_2_FD_133154 | JGI IMG/M metagenome (GOLD analysis project Ga0187770, IMG submission 133154) | Tropical peat soil microbial communities from peatlands in Department of Meta, Colombia - 0116_SJ02_MP02_20_MG | ecosystem: Environmental > Terrestrial > Soil > Wetlands > Peat | place...
CAACGCGAATTGGCTTATGAAATCCGCGGCAAATTGCTTTTCCATGTCTAACTCGGCGCGGACGGCGTCGCGGGCGGCGGCGTGGGCCTCGCGCAGCTCGATCTGCGTGGTGGTGCGGTAGGCGGCGCCGGCGCGGCCTGCGAGCAGGCGGGCTGGGGTACGCGCCCGGATTCTGCGCACGAGTTCGGGCCAGTCTTTTTCAGGACAACCGCTTTCAGGCCGGATACTGGCAACAATCGAGTCGGCCCGTCGATTGTTGTCTGCGTTGATGGTCATTTCAGGCTCTCAAGAGACGATTCGAGTCCGCGCATGAGCTTTTGTTTGGCGGGCACATCGAGCAGCGCGGGTTCTTCGTCGCGGAAGATTCCCATGGACTGCAGCCAGGCGAGAAATTCGGGTGCTGGGCGGAGCTTGAAGATTCTGCGGGCGGCCAAAGCGTCGTGATAACTGGTGGACTGATAGTTGAGCATCACGTCATCGGAGCAGGGCACGCCCATGAAGTAGTTGCAGCCCGCGGCGGCGAGCAAGAACAGAAGATTGTCGGCGGAGTTCTGGTCGGCAGCGGCGTGGTTGGTATAGCAGACATCGCAACCCATGGGCAAGCCCAGGAGCTTACCCATGAAGTGATCCTCCAGGCCGGCGCGGACGATTTGCCGCTCGTCGTAAAGATACTCCGGACCGATGAAGCCCACGACACTGTTGACCAGGAAAGGATCGAAGGCGCGCGCGACGCCGTAGGCGCGGGCTTCCAGAGTGAGTTGGTCCACACCGTGATGAGCCTCGGCCGAAAGGGCGCTTCCCTGGCCGGTTTCAAAGTACATCACGTTTTGGCCTTTCCACGGAACGTCGCGCTGGCGGTGATGCTCGAGAACCTTCGCTTGGCCCTCGCGCAGCATGCCAAGCGTGATGCCGAAGCTGCGGTTTGCCGCCTCGGTGCCGGCGATGGACTGAAACAGCAGGTCAACGGGTGCTCCCCGGTCGAGCGCGGCCAGCTGCGTGGTGATATGCGCGAGGCAGCAGCTTTGGGTGGGCACGTTGTAGGTTTCGGTGAGACGCGTAAGCGCGCCGAGAATGGCGGTGACGTTGCCAACAGAATCTGTGACCGGATTCACGCCAATGACGGCGTCACCGCATCCGTAAAGCAGGCCCTCAAAGGCCGAAAGCAGAATTCCGCCCACGTCGTCGGCAGGATGGTTGGGCTGGGTGCGGATGCCGAGCACACCGGGCTCGCCCATGGTGTTGCGGCAGCGCGTGACATTGCGGATTTTCGCCGCGGCCAGAATCAGATCTTTGTTGCTCATGATCTTGGCCGCGGCGGCGGCAATTTCGGGCGTGATCGCCCGCTGGAGACGCTTCAGGTCCGCTCCGGTGGTGGCATCGTCGAGGAGAAGTTCGCGGAACTCGCCAACGGTCAGGCTTTGGATGGACTGGAACGATTCCGCATCGAGCGAGTCGGCGATAAGACGGCTGACGTCGTCTTCATCAGGATCAATGAGCGGCTGCTGGACGATTTGCGCCAGCGGCAGGTCAGCGAGCCGGCGCTTGGCCGCCACGCGTTCTCGTTCCGAACGCGCGGCGAGACCCGCAAGCTGGTCGCCGGATTTTTCCTCGTTCGCCTTGGCGAATAGCTCGCGCAGGTCGCGAAAGGAAAACGCTTCGGACATAGCTAAGGGTAGCAAGAAAGAGGGAGCCGAGCGGCTCCCTCTTTAATAATGCATTCGTAACGTGCGCCAAGGTTTCGCCTCCCCTCAGGGAAGGCTGGAAGAATCGGCCGTGTGGCAGGCACTACGCGCTCGCATCCTTCGGCGTTGCCGTCGGGCCGAAGTGGCCGCAGCGGCCCTCCATGCCCTTGCGAAAGGCTTCGCGCTCTTCGGGCGTCATTTGCTCCCAGCGGTCCATCATACGGCGGCGCCAGTGCATGTGGCCGCCGCGGCCGCCGCGGAATCCTCCGAAAAGGATCTTGCACAGGACCACCAACCCCAGCGCCTGCCAAAAGGTGATCACCTTCCATCCAAACAGTGCGGGAGTCAGCCAGTTCCAAAGGCTCATCACCACGTAGCCGAATAATGCAAAGGCCAGCACGAACAATGGCAAGGCGATAAAGGCTATTTTCGCGATCCGCTTTCCTCTCATAGTCTTTCTCCTCATGCTTTCGTAAATTCGTCGTAGATGGCATGCAAACGCCGCCGCAGGTGCAGCACGGCGTAATGCTTGCGCGAGAGCAACGTGTTCACGCTCACGCCGGTTTCGGCGGACAGCTCCTTGAAGCTGCGGCCCTCGAGTTCGTGGGCGACGAACACCTCGCGCTGCTCCTCGCTAAGTTCGTCGAGCGCGGCGTCGAGCTCCTCGATGAGCAGGTTGCGGGCGTAGGCGGCGTCGGGCCCCGCGTCATTCGACGGGAGCACATCTTCCAGGCGCAGCTGCTCGCCATCCTTACTGAGCATAGAGTCGGGCAAAGGCTCCGCCTTTTTCTTGCGGAAAAGGTCGGTGATCCGATTGCGGGCGACCCGAAACAGCCAGGCGCCGGCCTGCTCGATGGGCTGCATCATGCGGTAGGCCCCGATGAACTCGTAGAAGACCTCCTGAAGAATGTCCTCGGCGTCGCCCTCATCGGCAATGCGCCGGCGAATGAAGTTCCAGAGCCGACCGCGCTCGCGCGCGATGGTTTCGGAGATCCGTCGATCCTGCTCAGCGGTCATGCCTTCGGCGGGCATCCTCTCTAAGGTTACCCAGTCGGCGCCCAACGCTTGTTTCATCTACTCCTGAAGACGGATGAGCAGTGGAAATATTGTATGGAGACTGGGGAAAGCTAATTCGATGTTGTAAATGGCTGAATCGAATCTGCTTTGGTGATTGGTGATTGCTCGGTGTTCCCCGATCAGTGCGGAGGCGACTGGCGGGAATCCGCCAGAGCCAGTAGTTGTGCCATGAAATGCACCAGGCGCGCTTTGTCAGCCAGTGAAGGCTCACGTTGCATGGAAGCGTGACTGATAGCCGGGCTGAGGAGCGCACCTTGCAGGCATGGTTTCGGGATCTCTTGTTGCAGCCAGAGCAGCTCGGAGGGCGGGATGACGTTGTCCCCAGACCCGTGGAGGAGCAGAACCGGAACGCACAGCGAGGCGAGCTGCCCGTGCGGAGACGCGGGCGCCGTCTCGGCCCGATGGCGGGCGACGGACTGTTTCATCTCGGCGGCCAGTGCGTCGACATTATGGTTGTAGAGCAAATCCATTTTCTGACGTGAAGCTGGGCTCAGCAGCTCGGCGGTTTTCTTTGACTCCCCGACCTTTTCCCAAAGCAGAAGCCGCAGCGCCTCGTGCGCGGTCGCGAGGTCGGCAGGAGGGAAAAAGTCCTCCAGGTGCGAATAGATCAAAATCAGTGGACCGTACTCGTGCGCCTGCATGTGAACCGTGGTGCCATCCGGTCGGAGGGTCGTGTTCGCGATGAGAAACTGGCAGACGCGTTCAAGATCATCGTGCCCGCCCACGGAAACCACGAAGCTGATATAGGGCGCGTATTGGGGGCGCGCGGCTGCGATGAGGGACAGACCTCCGCTGAAGCTGATGCCGAGCAGGCCGACCTTTTGGCCGACGGACTCCGAGAGGCTGCGGGCCGACTCTCCGATGAGGTCGATGGAAGGGCTGTCGATTTTGTAGTCGGCGAGTGCGGCCAGTTCTGGCGTGAGCACGCGAATGCCGCTGGCCGCCATGGCGCGCGCCAGCGCGACCAGCCGCGGTTCTTCAATGCCCAGGTGGTGCACGCCATGCGCGATCACCATCGCCGGCGGGTTGGCGATGCCTTGCGGAATGTAAAGGCGCGCACGGATCGGGCCAGAGGGCGCAGGGACTTCGGTCAGCTTTTCTTTAAGCGGATAGGCGTCGATGCGGGCGAGAGTCCCCCAGTGCTGCGAATCCTGAAGGCGCAGCAAGAGACCAACGGCGCGGAGGTAGGTGCTGACAGGGCCAGCCAGTAACAGAAGAACAACGGCGGCAGTGATAACAACAAGAGCTGCCCTCGGCAACTGGCGAAGCCGGCGCTCGGCAGGCGGCGCGGATGGCGATTTGCTGAGAGGTGAGTTCAAGTGATGAACTTCAAGTCCGGCTCAAGTATGCCGGTTCTCGGGGAGTTGGGCTAGAAGTAATGCTGGAGAGGAACCTTCCACTCGCTTCTGCGTGTAAACGCCTGTGGGTGTTAAACCAGTCGGCCACTGGAATGGCTTATTGGTTGTGTCTGAGGCCAGGGGCGTCAGGGGGCAAGAACTCTCCGAGATGGCCCTGCAGATGCGGCCTATTTGGACGTCCAATGTCCTAACGCTGTCGCGGAGGTGATTCTGTTACTTGCAGCCACTCGGCGGGTATTGCTCCCGCAAGTAGTAGAGCAGCCCCGGCCAGTGCGAAATGAATTGCCAGATAGTTCAGGCCACTGGCTACGTCGGACGCCTTTGCGATTGTGAGAGGAATGTAAGCAACCAATACCAACGCCAAAACGGTTATCCCGAGCGTCTTTGCGGCGGGCCGAGCATACCGTCTGGTCGTCATGCCAACCGCGCAACATACGAATATTGCGCCGGTTGCATAGGCCCATACCGTGTGGGCAGGCATCCAGGCGGGCAAGGTTATGAATACCGAAGGATCATCTTGTGGGATTCCCGGAGCAAATGCAGGGTTTCGAAATTGCTCAATGCCGAAAATGGCGACCGGGAAGGCGACAAGAAAGCGTGTAACCGCAATCACCCGCGAAGCCGGCACATCGAATCCCGAAAACATGCCGCGTTGTGTCATCGCCGGTGTCTTTCGCGAAAAAGCAAAGGATAGTATGCCGAAGCTAAGTGCCATATCCCTTAGAACAAAGGTGAGCCGAGTATGGTCGTGCGGGGCATGAAGCCAGTTGGGGATGTGCATCAACAGAACGAAGAGAAAGAGCATAATGCCAAGCATGGCTGCGGCGAACCGCCAACAAACCGTGGTTGCCAGACTCAAAGCGGCCGCAAGGAGTGCAAACCCAACGAAATACGCCCAAAACAGCCGCCACGGCATCCATGCTGGCACGATCGTGGCCACGAACTTCGCGAATATGAGGTGGTCCGCGCCGAAAATCGCCATTGCGATCGCAACCAGTAAGGGACCAAACGAAATAAGCTTGTCAAGGCCATGGGCGCGGTGAATCTCTTGTTTGGGCAAGAACAGCAGTGCAATGGCCAGCGCAGCCCCTCCTGCGAAGTAGGGCCAGAAAACTTCACCGGGAATTTTGAATGCCAGGAGCGACAATTCCCACCGACAGAAAAGTGCCGGAATCATCATGACGCACCAAGAGAACTCACCGCATAATGTGCACTGCAGATCCCCACACTGTGGCACGCTTGGAGAAGAGACTAACCTGCGGGTGGCATTCACGGCAATAGCCGCTACAGTGGACAGGGGGAAAATCCGCAAGGTCACGCTCGCAGTCGCCTGCCTCGCTATTTCCTAAATCATTATCCGGACTGTGCTGAGGTGAAAGCCAATCTTGAGCACCCTTGGCGTGAGGTAATAGCAGCGCGTCTCTCCGTTTACTGGAGAGAGAGTGCTAGTCCTGCGACTCTCTCTCCGACCAACCGAGGTCTGCTAAAGTGAGACAACAGGTGTTCTGAAAAGACGATGCCCGCACGGCTGATCGAGAGTCTGTCCACAACCGAACCGCTGGCTGAAGTGTTTTCCGATGACTCTGTCCTGCGCGCGATGCTCGACTTCGAAGTCGCACTGGCGCGGGCTGAAGCCAATCTCAAGATTATTCCTGCGTCCGCGTCGCAGGCGATTGCAAGAGCCGCCGATTCCGCGGCTTTCGACATTGCAGCGATCGCCCGAGAGACGCTGCGCGCCGGGACCCCCGGCATTCCGCTGATAAAGGCGTTGCGCAATCGAGTGGCGCAGGAAGATTCCGGAGCGGCCGATTTTGTTCATTGGGGAGCTACCAGTCAGGACATCGCCGATACCGCACTCGTATTGCTTCTGAAAAAAGCCGCACCGATCCTAGACGCCGACCTTGCGCAACTGCAAAATGGCTTGCAGGCTCTGGTTGCGAAACACAAAGACACAGTGATGCTGGGACGGACGCTGCTGCAACCGGCGACGCCAGTAACGCTGGGCTTGAAGGCCGCGGGCTGGCTTGGCGCGGTTGGACGGGGACGTGCACGGCTCAATCACGCCTTTTCAGAAGCACTGGTATTACAGCTCGGTGGCGCGTCGGGAACTCTGGCAGCGTTGGGAAAGCATGGTATTAAAGTTGGAGAAACCGTCGCTAGGCAGCTGAGTCTCAGCTACCCTGAGGCGCCGTGGCACACGCATCGCGATCGCCTGGCGAATGTGGTCTGCGCGTGCGGGATTCTGACTGGAAGCCTAGGGAAAATGGCACGCGACATCAGTTTACTGATGCAGGCCGAAGTGGGCGAAGTGGCCGAGCCGGGCGGTTCCGGTCGTGGCGGCTCGTCAACCATGCCACAGAAGCGCAACCCAATCGGGTCCACCATCGCTCTGGCCGCCGCAAATCGCGTTCCCGCACTGACGGCAGCCTACCTTGCGCAAATGATCCAGGAACACGAGCGCGCGGTGGGAGGATGGCAGGCGGAGTGGACAACGATTTCAGAAGTAATTCAATCGACGGGAGTGGCGATCGCGTCTATGGCCGAGGCGGCAGAAGGCCTTACGGTCAACGAGAAGCGAATGAGGGCAAATCTCAAATCTACGCGAGGAACGATTTTTGCCGAGAAGGCGGCGCTGTTGCTTAGCCAAAAACTAGGCCGAGAGCGCGCTCATCAGTTGCTTGAACAGACTACCGACCCCGAGCGACTGCGCGATCGAACGCTTTCGGAAGTACTTTCACAGATGCCCGAAGTCCGGGATTGCGTTAGCAAAGAAGCGCTCAGGAAATTGGAAGACGCTGGGGACTATGTGGGAATGGCGCGCCAGTTTGCCGATCGTCTTGTTCGCTCGTCGCCAAACCAGCCGCCTCGCAGGAAATGAAATGCCATCTGCTAGTTTGATCGGAATTCGACATTACTACCGCCTGGAGGGAGTTGCCGGGCGCCCAGCTCTCATTCTCTCGCACTCCATTGGCTGCGACCATGGCATGTGGCAGCCGCAAATGGCGGACTTGCTTCGCCACTTCCAGGTTCTGAGGTACGACGTTCGCGGACACGGCGCATCCGAGGCGCCCTCGGGAGAATATTCCCTTGAGCAGCTGGGCCGTGATGCCCTCGCGCTTGCCGATCACCTCGAGATTTCGAAGTTTGCGTGGTGCGGTCTTTCTATGGGGGGAGCCATCGGACAATGGCTCGCGCTTCACGCCCCGGGCCGGCTTACGCACCTTGTGCTGGCCAACACGAGCGCTCGTTTCGGTGAACCGGGAATGTGGGAGAGCCGGATCAAGGCCGTGCGGGACGGCGGGATGGCCGCGATCATTGATCTCGCGCTCAAGCGCTTCTTTTCGGAAGAGACCCTCAACGTTGCCGATGCAAACGTGTCATCAATTCGTTCCGTGTTGCTTGGTACGGATCCAGCTGGTTATCTGGGCTGCTGTGCGGCGCTCCGCGACTTCGACAACACGAAGGAACTCCACAAAATCACAATCCCTACTTTGGTGATTGTCGGTGACCGCGACGTCTCGACGCCTTGGGCAGGAAACGGTGAGGTCTTAGCTCGCGAGATCCCCGATGCGAAATCGGTTCGCTTGCCCGCGGCGCACCTGTCGAACCTGGAACAGCCGCGTTCGTTCACGGCGGCTCTGCTGGGATTCCTCCTGTGCGACCACCGCAGCTCAACAGAGCGGGGCTTCGAAGTTCGCCGTAGGGTGTTGGGTGACGCTCACGTCGACAAATCCATCGCAGCCACCACAGATTTCACGCGTGATTTTCAGGACTTAATTACGCGTTACGCTTGGGGTGAAGTTTGGAGCCGTCCGTTGCTGGACGATCGCACCCGCCGCCTGTCGGTCCTTGCGCTGATGGCGGCGCTGGGCCGCTGGGAGGAGTTCCGCATGCACCTCAGCGCAGGACTCAGCCACGAACTCGAAAGTTGCGATCTGAAAGAAGTGCTGTTGCTCGTGGCGCTGTACGCGGGCTTGCCGGCTGCCAACACTGCATTTCATTTAGCTCAGGAAGAACTGGAAACACCTCGATGATTGTTAAACGGGTGACAAGAGAAATATCTAAGCCAACAGCAAAAGCGGCAGCCGCTCAACCCGTCGAATCGTATTGTTTAGCCGCAGCACCGCGGGGCCGTTGGAAGAAATCGTAGCGACGCGCTCGACGCGCTTTGAAAAAAGACCTTCAGTCTCCACTTCCGCCAGCGACTCTCCGACGCAGCGATGGCGGCGGTGCGATCCGCTTCGGCCTGAAACTAGCGAGAGTTTGCCATTGAACCCATTCCTCTCAGTCGAGCGGCAGCCCCACATAGTTTTCGGCAAGCGTCCTCGCAGCCGCTTGAGAACTGGTCACGTAGTCCAGTTCGGCCAACTGGCGCCGCCGGTCAAAGGGATTCTCGTCGGGAAAGCGGTGAAGCATCGAGGTCATCCACCAGGAGAACCGCTGCACTTTCCACACACGGCGCAGGCAAATTTCCGAGTAGTGGTCAAGCATTTGGCGATTTCCTCTCGAGTAGTATTCCTCCAATCCGCGAGCCAGAATCTGGCCGTCCGCGACTGCGAGGTTTAATCCTTTAGCGCCAGTGGGCGGCACGATGTGCGCAGAATCGCCAGCCAGGTAGAGCCGGCCGTATTGCATGGGCTCGACGACAAAGCTCCGCATCCCAGTAACACCTTTCTGCAGGACCAGGCCTTCGGTAAGCGTCCAGCCGCTGCTTGCAGCCAGGCGAGTATGGAGTTCATGCCAGATCTTGTCGTCGCTCCAGCCGGAGATGTCTTCATCCGGCTGACATTGAAGGTAGAGCCGGCTGATTTCAGGAGTGCGCATGCTCAACAAGGCGAAGCCATGGTCGTGATAGGCGTATATCAACTCATCACACGAGGGAGGCACCTGTGCCAGAATGCCCAGCCAGCCGAAAGGATAGACACGCTCATATTCCGTGAGCATGCCCGAAGGAATGCTGGGCCGGCAGATACCATGAAAACCATCGCATCCGGCGATGAAGTCGCAGTGAACCTCACAATCGGCGTCGTCCTTGCGATAGCGGATTTGTGGCTTGGCAGTGTCAATCGCGCGAATGCTGACGTTGTCCACTTCGAACAGTAGCTGACCACCGGCTGCAAGGCGGGCATTGTTCAGGTCCTTTACGACTTCCGCCTGCGCATAGATGGTGATTCCTTTGCCCCCGGTGAGTTCATGGAAATCTATTCGATGGCCTTGGCCTTTGAAGCGGAGGTCGATTCCGAAATGCACTAATCCTTCGCGCTTCATGCGCTCGCCAACCCCCATGTCGGTAAGCAAGTCGACCGTACCCTGTTCTAACACCCCGGCACGCACCCGCTCTTCCACATAGTGGCGACTTCGGTTTTCCAAAACGATGGATTCAATACCCTGAAGATACAAAAGCTGGGAAAGGACCAACCCCGCCGGGCCCGCTCCTATGATTCCAACCTGCGTGCGCTGTATCTTCGCCATGGGAGGGACACTTTAGAGGTGCTTTAGCGCGGTTGGGCTTGTAACTCCTCGCCCTCAGAATCTGGCCCAGTCACCACTGGATCTCTTCCCATGCGACTTATTTCGCTTGCTGAGATTCGATATACCGGCTCAAGTTTGTAATTCTCTGCTGCACTTCGGTTTCATGCCCCTCGCTCATATGCCAGAACACGGGTCCCCAGACCGGCATCTCGCGGCTGCCGTGCGCACTTACGGTCGCCTGCCCACGCAGGATGCTGAGAAGACGATCTGCCGGGAACTTGCCGCCATTGTTCCTACTTAATGCAGTGAGGTCCGTGGGTTGGCTTTTGAGCGCCGGAGCGGCAGGCCCATCGCCCTTCCCGCCCGCGCCGTGGCAGGATGCACAGTACGCATGGAACATCTGCTTGCCGGACTGTGCTGAGGTAACGGGTGGGGGAGCTTGTTTGACTTCGGGTTTCTGGTCCTGGGCGTAGCTGAAAACGGCAACGATGTAGAAGAAAAGACCACCGATCCGATAGGACATAGACGCCTTCCTTTTAGCTCGTCAAATCTCGAATCCCGTGAAACGTCCAACCGATTCGACAGCGCAGACGCGCCGACTGTGCAACCTCTTCCAAGAATTCAGGATGAGGAAGTCTCCCGCCGAAGGTTTCAGAACCGCAGTTTGAATCCGTACTGAAACTGAAATGGATTCAGCGTTTGCCGCGGTTGGTCGAACCCAAACAAAGGATTGAGAGAGGAGATCGTGCCTGAGAGCCCCGCGGGGCTGAAGCTCGCCGCCGGCAGATCGCATTCGCAAACCGTATTCAGATCCGACACATTTACGCGGTTGGTGACATTGAAAAGATCAAACGTAAATTCGCCGGTAAGACGTTCCCCGAGATGGACGTCGCGCCCCACGCGAATATCCCAGCTAAAAATGGTTGGCCCTTTCAGGCTGTCGCGGCCGAGGGTCCCCGGCCGCTGATCGAGCGTGTTCGTGGATCCATTGGCGTCGATCCCCGCGAAAATGTTGTAGAACTGCCCGCTTTGCGCGCTGAATAGTGTGCTGAACTTGAAGTCATGGAACCACTGAACGCCACTTGGCACAGCGCTCACAAAATCGAAAGTGAAGCGTTGAGGCACCGTTTGACGGGAAACGGCTCGCTCTAAC
>Ga0187770_10002251_pt1 | contig 10739 bp, 8 predicted proteins | sample 0116_SJ02_MP02_2_FD_133154 | JGI IMG/M metagenome (GOLD analysis project Ga0187770, IMG submission 133154) | Tropical peat soil microbial communities from peatlands in Department of Meta, Colombia - 0116_SJ02_MP02_20_MG | ecosystem: Environmental > Terrestrial > Soil > Wetlands > Peat | place...
TCTTGCCCTTGCGCAAACGCGAAGGTCTCACATTGAACTGGATGGTTTTAGGTTCGACCTTTCAACGCGAGACCTGAAGGCAAGAGCTTCTGCGGCTATTCAATACAGTTTGAAGAAACTACCGCACCCGCAGCTCATGGCAACCATCCGTGATATTATTTTGGACTTGGATGGCGATCCGGATTGCACCATCGAGCCTGGTTCTCCTTTCCGCATGCTTGACAAAAGCGCGATTGCAAGAATGGTTGCCTCCGGGTTGATAGAGTTCGGTGCTCACACCCATCGTCATGCTATTTTGAGTCAACTCTCTGGAGAGGAGCGCCGCGATGAAATTGAGGAATCAGTTACGGCAGTTTCAAAACTCACCGGAAGCCCATGCCGATATTTTGCTTATCCGAATGGGCGAGCGGAAGATTATAACATCGAGACGATTAGAGATCTTGAGACTTGCGGGATTCAGATTGGCGTGACAACTATTTCAGGTCCAAATAATAGGATGACACCCTCAATGGAATTGAGGCGCTACGGAGTGGGCGCCGATTTGCCAATGGCAGAATTTCAGGTGATGGTTCACCATTTTATTTCAAAACTTTCCGGGGCAGTGGCCTATACGGGGGCGTCACTTTAGAGCAGAATGATTAGAATATCAATTTACTGTCCTTTACAATTTCTTAACTTAAGGACGGTTTAAGAAAGTATTGAATGCTGAGGTAAACGATGAAGAATAAAGTGGCAATTATATTTGACGATTCAATCCATGAGAACGATATTCTTCATAGGATCCAAAAGGCTGTGATAAGGATACAAGTGAAACGTATTTTGAGAGAACAAAATGGGAACAGTATCATATGTGTAAATACCCCGGTAGAAATTAGAGAACAATTGAAAAATTGCAATATAATATTTAAGGAATACGGAAATTACGACCAGAAAGACATTTTTAATGACCAATCATCAGCAATGTCTCAAGCGACATTCTTCTCGCAAAACTGGTACAAGATAAGGGGAAAGGATGTAACCCTGATAGAGTTAACACCAGATATAAAGATCTCGATAGGAAGGGTATTAGAATTTTACTTAGCTAAAGATATATACCCTTGGTTGTTACTTTATGAGATGCTTAAAGCATTCATTGAGGTCGAACGACCATCAAAAATATTTGTAATGCATAACTATTCTCTTTTTGGGGTTTTATTATCCTTTGTACAAGAAAAAGGGGTAGAAGTTGTGATTATTGCCCCCTATTTCTGGAGAAAGATTGAGAGATTATTTAGATTACTTGCCTTAATTCCCCAAAATGTGAGGAGAATAAGCGATGCACTAGCGAATGTATTCAAATGGAAGGGGAGGTATAGATTGGGAAGGAGTCATGGTAAAAACGGCGTAATAGTTTTTGTAAGTACCCCTAATCCCACAAAAATGCTAATACCAATATTCAAAAAGCTTCATGATATAGGAATTGATTTTGTGACGTTCAGTTTTGATTTGGATCTGATAACGAATGCTAAAGAAATACTCAAGAGGGAAAACTTAGAATTTGTAAGAATAGAAAGCTACGGGACTTTAAAAGATATTTATGAAAACATCAAATACATGATGAATATTGGGACAATATTACATGACATTCATAAAAATGAATCCATGTTATATAAAAATCTTGATTTGCGAGATATATTGTTGAATCTGGTGAGTTATCACTTTTATAGTAAACCACTTATAGCGGGTTTTGCGAGGATGTCTTCACGGGTTATACAGATGGAACACCCTAAGTTAATAATTTCGGCTAATACAAAGAACTGGGATGGAAGGTTATTTACTGAAATAGGAAATAGCTGTGGCATCAATACGTTAACTATTCAGGAAGGATTGTATGAAATCCCTTCATTCCATCACATGTTTAATAGTAAAAGAATTGCATTGCAGGGCGAGGAAGTAAAAAACGATTTTCTGAAAAGTGGTGTTGAAGAGGGAAGATTAGTTGTTACTGGTGCTCCTGTATATGATTTTATAAAGGATAATGTAACGATTAGGAAGGAAGCAAATAATTTTCAATATTTGGACAAATATGGAATAGATTTGAGAAAGAGCTTAATAGTTTTTGCGTCTCAACCTTGCGATAAGAAGCTGTATAAAATTGAGGAAAAAAGAAGAATCCTTGTGGGCCTTAGAATGGCAATGGCGAATTTTCCAGATAAGACGCTCGTTGTTAAGTTACATCCGTATGAAAGTTACGAGGAATTGCCTGATAGCATATTAGAAAAAGATTGCGATAAAAATATAGTTGTAATGAAGGATATTAATATCTTTGATTTAATATATATATGTGATTTATTAATTACAAAATGGTCAACTTGTGCACTTGAAGCGATATTATTGGATAAGCATGTGATGACGATAAATTTGGGTCTTGCACCAGACCCGTTCCCATACGCGGATAATAATGTGGCATTGGGCGTATATAAGGAGGAGGATATAATGCCTTCGCTAAGGAGAATATTGTATGACAGAAATACGAAAGAGAAGCTAAGGGAGAACCGTTCCAAATTTATTGAAAAATTTGCTTACAGATTAGATGGAAATGCAACAGATCGAATTCTATCTTTAGTGCAAGAAATGATAACAAACTGAACAATCATATGGAACGTCAAAAAATCAGCTGTCTACTCACAATCGTTATGTATCATTATGTTCGAAGTTTAGAGCACTCTCGGTTTCCTGAAATAAAGGGATTAACGACAGAACAGTTCAAAGAGCAAATTGCTTACATAAAGAAATATTACAATGTCATCGGCGGTAATGATCTTTTGGGCGCGATTAGTTCGGAGACCGAAATTCCGCCTAAGGCGCTATTGCTTACCTTCGACGACGGTTATAGCGATCATTTCGCGCAGGTATTTCCAATTCTCGATGAGAAAGGAATCACCGCCTGTTTTTTTCCTCCGGCCAAATGCATTCTTGAGAAAAAGGTACTTGACGTAAATAAGATACATTTCATCTTAGCCTCCGTTTCTAATAAAACGGAGTTGGTTGATAGCATTTTCAACATGGTTACTGAGTCCCGTGGAGAGATTCAGCTCTTAAATAAAGATGACTACTGGAATAAGTTGGCTGTTGCAAACCGCTTTGATTCAAAGGAAGTGGTCTTCATAAAGCGTATGCTACAGCGGGAGTTGCCAGAAAAGTTGCGGAAGATCATTATAGATAATCTGTTCAAGGAATACGTGAGTTCTGATGAAGAAGGATTCTCTCAGGAACTTTACATGAGTCTCGATCAGCTCCGGTGTTTATATAGGCACAGTATGTACATCGGCAGCCACGGATATGATCACTACTGGTTAGATCATTTGGAAAGTGGAGAACAAGAAACAGAGATTAACCGGTCAGTAGAATTCCTGAAGAGCATCACTGGGATGGAGGTGGAAGGGTGGATAATGTCCTATCCATACGGTGCTCACAATGATTCCCTATTAGCAATTCTTGCTAACCATGGCTGCAAATTAGGCTTAACGACCGAAATTGGTCTAGCCGATTTCAATCGGCACAACCCGTTAACTCTGCCACGCTTAGATACGAATGACCTGCCAACAGATGCTCAGGCTAAGCCAAATGGATGGACTACAAAGGCCATAGGATGATATGAGATTTTGTAATTAGGAAAAATAAAAATGATTATTGCACTTATTCCGGCGCGGGGCGGTTCGAAAAGGCTCCCGAGGAAAAACATTCGAGCGTTTGATGGGCGTCCTTTGATTTATTATAGCATTGCGATTGCAAAAGCCAATAAGGAAATAGGTCGGTGTATTGTTTCAACGGAAGATCATGAGATTGCGCAGGTTGCAACTGAATGTGGTGCGGAAGTTATTCAACGGCCGTTAGAACTTGCGGATGATTTAACCCCCACTGTGAGTGTAGCAAAACATGTCCTGTTGGAATTAGCCAAAGAGGGAAATAGACCCGATGCTGTCGTTACCCTTCAACCTAACTGTCCACTAAGACCGGTATATCTTCTAAACAAGGCCATTGCGCTATTTGTGACAAATGATGTTGATTCGGTAGTCTCGGTCACTGTGAGCCATCAAAAGTTAGGAGAAATCAAGGACGACTATTTTATACCTAGTTATCCTGTTGGGGTTCGGGCTCAAGATTTGAAACCATTATTTTTTGAAAACGGACTCATTTATGTATCTCGAACGAGTGTCATTTTTGAAAAAGGTAATCTTTTTGGAAGCCGTGTACTTCCATTATTAACAGATCCTCTTTATGCATACGGAGATATAGATACTGAGTTAGATTTTCAGCTATCCGAGTTTATTTTTAAGAAATTCAGAGATCGTTTTGCATTTTAAAATCAATTACAAAATCAGTGGGAAAGCTTATAAATAGAGTGGAAAATATGTTGTGGAGTGCTAGGGTTTTTGTAACAGTTTGTTAACGGAAATTTGTTAAGTAATTTTTGGGCATTTCCCGAACGCACGTAAATATTTGTATCGTAATTTCAGATAGTTTCAGCATTTATTGGGTTACCTATCAGGTTTGCACTTCTTCTGAATCAGACCGTGTAATCTCCCTAATAACTTAATTGAAGAATACGTAGCGAAAAGAGGCTCAGAGATGATCCCTGAAATACGATTAGGACATCGTGCGGTAGGCCAAGACCATCCACCCTTAGTGATTGCCGAGATAGGGATCAACCATGAAGGTAATTTTGATAAGGCCATCCGCATGGTAGACGATGCACACTCTGTGGGGTGTGAGTGTGTAAAATTCCAGTCCCACGTGATCGAGGATGAAATGATCCACAACGATGTTGTTCCGGGTAATGCAAATGAGAGCATATGGGATATTATGTCGCGCTGTGCCTTATCTGAGGAGGAAGAGAGGCGACTGAAGGCATACACTGAAGCCAAAGGCATGATCTATCTTTGCACCCCTTTTTCACGCGCTGCAGCCGATCGTTTAGAAAAGATGAATGTCTGTGCATATAAAATTGGATCTGGCGAATGCAACAATTATCCACTCGTGCGCCATATTGCTTCATACGGAAAGCCAGTGATTTTGAGCACAGGGATGAACGATCTCTCATCGATCACAACAGCGGTTGAGATCCTGCGACAGGAGGAGATTCTCTTTGCACTTCTTCATTGTACTTCGATGTATCCGACTCCCTATGAGAAAGTGCGATTAGGGGCTTTGTCGGAGTTGGCCACACATTTCCCGGATGCCGTAATAGGCCTAAGCGACCATTCATTAGGTAACTACACGTGTTTCGCTGCCGTGGCCTTGGGAGCAAGCATTTTAGAGAAACACTTTACCTCTGATAAGAATTGGCAAGGACCTGACATCCCAATTTCCATAAATCCCCGTGAACTGAGAGATCTTATCGAAGGAACAAAGGCGATAAAGATGGCGGTAGGTGGAACGAAAGATATTCTCCCCGAAGAACAACCGACCATTAACTTTGCCTACGCTTGCGTGGTTGCGATTCGTGATATCAAAGCCGGAGAAAGTCTTACCGAAGAAAATATCTGGGTCAAACGGCCGGGAAGTGGGGAGATAAAGGCGGTTCATTTCGAAAGTATTCTGAAGAAGAAAACACGAAAAGAAATTAAAAAGGATTCTCAATTAAAGTGGTCAGATCTGTGGTAGGTACATATACATTAATGAAGAAAAGCATGGCGCTTGGAGGCTGAAGTGAAGAAAATCCTTTTTATTACAGGAACGCGTGCAGATTTTGGGAAGCTCAAGGCTTTAATCCAAGAAGTCAGCAACTCAAAAGAATTCGAACCACATATATTCTGTACTGGCATGCATATGCTTGCACGGTACGGTTCTACTGTTAATGAAATTAGAAAGAGTGGCTTCAAAAACATCTATACTTATATCAATCAAGATGGATCCAATAACTTTGGAATGGATGTATTGCTTGCGAATACCATTCTCGGACTTACCTACTACACGCGTGAAGTTCCCCCCGATTTGATAGTGGTGCATGGTGACCGTATCGAGGCACTTGCTGGTGTCATTGTTGGAGCTCTAAATAATACCCTTGTCGCGCATATTGAGGGCGGCGAGGTTTCAGGGACAATCGATGGACTGATACGCCATGCCATCACGAAACTGGCGCATATCCATTTCGTTTCGAATGAAGAGGCGCGCAGGCGCCTTATTCAAATGGGCGAAATACCGGAGACAATATTTGTGATTGGTTCACCAGATATTGACATCATGCTCTCAGATAACCTGCCAAGCTTGTCGAAAGTAAAGAATAGGTATGGAATTAAGTTTTCAGAATATGCGATTTTCATCTACCATCCCGTAACGACCGAGATCCATCTCATGAAAAGAAATATCGGAATTATCAGGGAAGCCCTGGAAGCTTCTAATTTAAATTTTGTGGTTATTTATCCAAATAATGATAATGGATCACATATTATAATGGAAGCTTATGAGCACTTGGCCGAGAACGAGCATTTCCGATTTATTCCCTCGATGCGGTTTGAATACTTTCTTTCTCTTTTGAAAAATACCATGGCCGTTGTTGGAAATTCGAGTGCGGGTATACGGGAAGCCCCGGTGTTTGGAGTGCCAACCTTGAATATAGGATCGAGACAAAAGAATCGTTTCAATCATACTTCCATCATCAATTTAAGCGAAAATAAAGAAGAAATTATACGGGCTTTGAAAAACATCCAGCGGAATGAGCTACCATCAATGCACTTTGGAAATGGAAAGAGTGCGGGAATGTTTATAAAAGAGTTAAGAAACCCTCAGTTATGGAGCACGCCCTGCCAAAAACAATTTCAGGACCTTGACTTAATCCTGCCGGTTCAATCAATTTAAAGGTGGGTATTGAATCTTCGAAGGGGCATAGGGTGTAATGTAAAAGTGAGATGATAATGACGCGAAGAGTAAACGCGCGAGGTGATTTAAAGATAAGTGTTAGAACGAATTAAATTGTATCTAGGAGAATGTGAACTTGGAAACCAATGAGCGTGGTCAGCTTCAGTTTCAGCCTTCGGAAGTTATGCCAGGCATAAGAAACATCATCAGACAAGGTTCTATTTACTCAATAACGAAAGTGGTGTTATTGATGTTTAGTATCGTTACATTTCCTATATTTACGCGAGTACTTTCTAAAGAAGAGTATGGTTTGATGCATCTAATAACAATTGTGCTGATGATGGCGGGTCTCATTTGCTCCGGGGATTTGAAGGATGCGATATTAAGATTTTATGGGGAGTGTGAGCGAAAGAATGAATTAAAATTACTCATCTCCAATACATTTACAGGGTCTCTATTGATTGCGATCGTTGGATATTTGCTAACGGTTCTGGTGGCTTTTGTAATGTTTGAATTTGGCATAATATCCGACGATGTATTTAAAATCATTCTCATTTCCTTTTTAGCAATAATAGCAGGAAATATTATCACTCCGATACAAACCATTTATAGAGTTAGGGAAGAGGCTCTGAAATATAACGCGGTGTCACTCATAAGCAAACTCATGACAACTGGTTTATGTATCACCTTCGTCGTTTATCTATCAAAAGGTCTATACGGTCTGTTCGTGGGCCAAATAATAGGCGAGGGGCTTATTGCGACCACTCTATTCATTATATTCATGAAACAATATGGGTTCGGAATGCTGAGTATTTCTCTTCATCACCTGAAAATATTCCTGAAATATAGTTCCCCGTTGATTGTAAATGGGATATTTTCTTATCTAACAAATTTTGGGGATCGGTTTCTGCTTGCCATGTATTTGGGTCAATCGAGCGTTGCTACATACGCGGTTGCTTATGCCTTGCCCGATTATATACAAACGGCTGTTATCTTATCTCTGAATATGGTCTTATATCCCGTTATCATGAACCTGTGGGGAAAGGGTAAGGCTAAAGAAGCCGAGGGGATGTTAAGTAATTTCCTGATCATATATGTTGTTATCGCAATTCCTATGGTATTCGGTCTTATTTCTCTTCGATATGAGATTATTGAAGTCTTGGCATCAGAAAAGTATGTTCAAGCTGCAGAATTGATAACGCTGTTAACACTGGGGATAATGATCAGGGGATTGGAGTTTCCTTTAGCTGCAGGGTTGTACAAAGTGAAAAGGACTGATTTGATTGCGTTGGTGAATATAGGCGGACTTATTGTCAACGTCGTATTGAATGTTATTCTCATTCCAATCTACGGTTTGCAAGGAGCAGCGTTTGCCACATTCGGGAGTTATGTTGCAGTCTTATTCGTCACTTATGGATTATCGAGGAAATATGAAAAAATCACCATCAATCTTAGGGAAGTTATGAAGTTTACAGCGATTTCAATATCAGTTTCGGCTGTCATGTTGGTTGCGTTGAATTTTATTAATATGAAACCATTGGGTCTGGTTTACGACCTTAGCTGCAAAATTGTTGTGGGGATCTTCATTTACTGTTGTGGCGTATTTATTTTTGTTAAAAAAATTGAGAGGGTTGATAAAAAAGTTGGACTATAAACAAAAGGCGCGGAAAAATTAAGGGGGGGGCGTATCCTTTCATTGGAAAAAGAAACAAAAAGGAGACGCCACTATGGAAAAGAGTAGGATTCCGGATGGGTTGAGGTCAAGCAAAACGTATGAGATGTTGGAGGCCGCCGGTTCGACAGAGGGGTCCTGGAAATTGAAGAGGTTGATCCAAGACATCTACGAGAAGGGATAGAGTATGCTTACCTTTATTCTATCTGTTCTTAAAGAGATACTTCTACCGATTATTTACGGTGGAGGAATCGTTGTAATGATAATTAGTATTTTCTGGCGACCTGAGTGGGGGCTATTCTTGATAGTTGCTCTGAGGCCTCAACCGAATATCTATTATAAATTCTATAGCTTCCCCATGGGTCAACATTTCTTAGATTTGGCATTTTTAGCAGTTCTTGTTGGAATGGTGGTAAACAAAAGAGGGCTTGTAAAAAATGTAAACTCAATAGTAATTACTATTTTTATCGTAATTAGTTATCTTGCACTTGTGAATTGTTCTATGAGGTTTAATCTTCCTTTCCCCGTGACCATAGAGAATCCGTTGCTTGCGGACTGGAAGAACTATGCCGAGATGATTGCTATGTATTTCCTCGCGTTAAATGCAATAGAGAGTGAACGCGATCAGAAATCGGTGGTAATTATAATGTGTTTAGCCGTTTTATTTATTTCAATAAGAACTTACCGGGATTATACAGCCGGAGGAGCGTTTTCGGAAGACAGCCGGTATGGAGGTCCTTTCGAAACTGTACATCTGAACCCCAATCACTTTGCTGCTTTTATTGCGGAGTATTCTTCAGTTTTCCTTGGTCTTTTTCTGTTGGATAAAAATAGGGGGCGGAAATGGCTATATTTGGCGACTGTTCTATTTAGTCTGCATCCGCTTTTCTTTTCGTATTCAAGGGGGGCTTACATAGCGGCTTTTGGTGTTTTGGTTTTTTTTGGCCTTATAAGAAAAAGAAGTTTGCTTATTTTGGTTTTTTGCCTTTATTTAGGGTGGCAGGCCATATTGCCTGCATCAGTTGTTGATCGAATCAGTATGACAGCAAGCCAGAACGGAGAGCTTGAAAATTCCGCTGCGATGAGGCTGGAAATATGGAATTACGCGATAGATCTATACAAACAGAATCGAATTTTTGGGGTAGGTTTTGGAGGTTATGCATTATCAGTACTTGAGAAAACAGGCCATCCCAGGGATTCGCACAATATTTATCTGAAGACGTTGAGTGAACAGGGAATCGTTGGGTTAGTTTTATTATTGTTGGTTTTTTGTATGGCTTTTTATAGTGGCTGGAAACTGTTCAAAATGGGAAAAACGCCATTTCAGCAAGGACTGGGGTTAGGGTTTTTGGGTTGTATAGTGGCATTGATGATTACAAATATGTTTGGAGACCGTTGGTCTTATGACGTTTTGGGGACTTATTTTTGGGTTTTCTGGGCAATGGTGGATAGAGGTATTTTAATTACTGAAACGGCCAAACAGAATGCCGGGCTGATTGAAAATACAGTTCCTGCTGAAGGGAGTGTATATCAAGTGGCAGAAGGAGGAAGAAATGCATAAATTGATGTCGTTTGGTACCTTCATAATCTTATTGCTGATAGCTTTCGGTTCTATTGCTTCAAGCAGCGCAGGAGAAATTTATTATGTCTCCCCAACTGGATCTGACGGGAATAGCGGATCTCAAAATAGCCCCTGGGCTACTGTCCAGTATGCTGGAGAAAAAGCAAAGCCCGGTGATACCATTCTTGTACGTGGCGGTACATATCAAGAGGGCGAAGTTTGGCTCAGAGCCAAATTTGGACATTGTGGGGCTCCAGGGAAAATGCTGACCATTAAGGCATATCCCAAAGAGGTTCCCGTCTTCGTCAATAGTAGAAGACCGTTTATCATCGCTTGTAATTATATTCGCGTTGAAGGATTGCATTTTAAGAACGGAAAATCCATCGGCGCTGGGGGTAATACCGTGCAAATTGTTAATAATACCTTTACCGGCTCAGGATATGGGTGGGCTCCAGTCGAGGTTGGTGGTACTAATATTCTGGTGGAAGGAAATACGTGCGATATCGAAGGTAATACCGTGGGGACTCAAGGCCACTGTTACTATGTTCACCACGGCTCCAATATTGTCGTCAGGAATAACATGGCAAAAGGTATGACCGGCTATGGCATTCATGTTTTTGATCAACGGCGGAGTGAAGACCCTCCGGGATTCGAACGGCTTATAAA
>Ga0187770_10002252_pt1 | contig 10737 bp, 7 predicted proteins | sample 0116_SJ02_MP02_2_FD_133154 | JGI IMG/M metagenome (GOLD analysis project Ga0187770, IMG submission 133154) | Tropical peat soil microbial communities from peatlands in Department of Meta, Colombia - 0116_SJ02_MP02_20_MG | ecosystem: Environmental > Terrestrial > Soil > Wetlands > Peat | place...
CCGTCAAGGACAGCGGCGCTGCGACCGTGCACGCGCTGGGCGAGGACGTGACCTGGAGGTTCGAGGCGATCGCGGACCGGCCGCCGACCATCGCGCTCGCCAAGGATCCGGAAGCCCAGGCGCGGGGATCGCTGCTGCTCGTCTACAAGCTCGAGGACGATTATGGGGTGGTCGGCGCCCGTGCCGGCTTTGCCCGCAAGGCGGCGGACGACAAGGAGACGCACCCGCTCTACGGACCGCCGGATTTCGCCCTGCTGCTGCCGCAGGCGCGGACCCGCAACGGCGTCGGCCAGACCACCAAGGATCTGACCGATCATCCGTGGGCCGGCGCCGACGTGGTCATGACTCTGACGGCGCGCGACGAAGCCGGCAACGAGGGCACCAGCGCCCCGTTCGAGTTCAGGTTGCCGGAGCGGACCTTCGTCAAGCCGCTGGCGCGCGCGCTGATCGAGCAGCGGCGCAATCTCGCGCTCGACACCGGGGCGCGCGCCAAGGTCGAGGCCGCGCTCGATGCCCTGTCGATCGCGCCGGAGCGGTTCGTTCCGGAAGCCGGCATCTATCTCGGCCTGCGGGCGATCCGTTGGCAGCTCGACCAGGCGCGGACCGACGACGACCTGCGTGACGTGGTGGCCCGGCTGTGGGCGATGGCGGTCGGCATCGAGGACGGCAACGTCTCCGAGAGCGAGCAGGCGCTGCGCGCCGCGCAGGACGCGCTGCGGCAGGCGCTCGAGAAGGGGGCCAACGACGAGGAGATCAAGCGGCTGACCGAGGAGCTGCGGGCGGCGCTCGACAAGTTCCTGCAGGCGCTGGCCGAGCAGCAGCGCAACAACCCGCAGCAGCTGGCGCGACCGCTCGATCCCAACGCCCGCGTGCTGCGGCCTCAGGACCTCAAGAACCTGCTGGACCGGATCGAGAATCTCGCTCGCTCCGGGGCCAAGGACGCGGCGCGCCAACTGCTCCAGGAACTGCAGTCGATGCTCGAGAACCTGCAGACGGCGCAGCCCGGGGCCCCGCCCGGCGACGACGACATGATGTCGGCGCTCGACGATCTCGGCGACATGATCCGCAAGCAGCAGCAGTTGCGCGATCGCACCTATCGCCAGGGCCAGGACTCGCATCCGGGTGATCGCCAGCAGGGCAAGCCGGGAAGCCCCGACGCGCGCAACGCCGACGGCTTCGACGATCTCAAGCAGAACCAGGAGGACCTGCGCGCGCAGCTCAAGAAGCTTCTGGAGGATTTGCGGCGGCGCGGCGAGCTTGGCCAGCAGGGTCAGGAGGGCCAGCAGGGTCAACAAGGTCAGCAGGGCCAGCAGGGCGGCGCCGGCAGCGACGACCTCGGCCGCGCCGAGCAGGCGATGCGCGACGCCGGAGAGGCGCTCGGCAACGGCAATGCCGATGCCGCCGTCGACGCGCAGGGGCGGGCCCTCGATGCGTTGCGCAAGGGCGCGCAGAGCTTTGCGCAGCAGATGCAGCGCGAGCCGGGCCAGGGCACCGGCCGGGTCGGCCGGACCGGGCCGCCGCGCGCGCAGCAGGACACCGACCCGCTCGGGCGGCCGTTGCGCGGCCACGACTACGGCGATGACGTCACCGTGAAGGTTCCGGGCGAGATCGATGTGCAGCGGGCGCGCCGCATTCTCGAGGAATTGCGGCGACGCTTCGCCGATCCGGTTCGTCCGCAGCTCGAGCTCGACTACATCGACCGGCTGCTGAAGGAGTTTCAGTGACCGGCCGGATAGGGCGCATTCAGCAAAAGTGGACACCGGTTTTGCGTCCGAATGCGCCCTCAATCTGAGATCTGGCGCGCTTGCCGGGCGGCCGACCGGTCTCCACTCGGCCTGAAAGCGCGCTGCCGCATGTCCCGGCGAAGTGGGTCCGGTTCGCCGATCAAGGACATGCGCCAACCGTGCGCCAACAAGGAATCTACAGCGCTCCCGTGCTTCGGCGGATCACGAAGCGATCCATTTCGGGTGGGAAGCGCTGTAGCGCTCAGGCATTGACCCGCGGGCCGGCTGCGAGCGCGCCCGCCACCGCCTGGCGGATCTCTGCGAGCGTGAACGGCTTGGTGATGACGTCGTGGATCAGCGCATCGAGCCCGAATGCCCGCTCGCGCTGGTCCGCATAGCCGGTCATCAGCATCACGACGAGGTGGGGATGATCGCGGGCGGCGGCGAGCGCCAGCGCGATGCCATCCATGACCGGCATCTTGATGTCGGCGAGCAACAGATCGAACCGGCCCTGCTCGCGGGTGAGGATGTCCAAGGCCTCGGCGCCGTCGGGTGCCACCGCGACGTCATGCCCGGCGGCCGTCAGTGCGCGCTTCACCAGGCCGCGCAGCCCTTCTTCGTCTTCGGCGATCAGGATGCGGGCCATCGACCAGCCTTCGTGGGATGCGGGGCCGGCCCGGCCCGCCGCTTGCGGCGCCGACCCGCGGGCGCACCGCGGCGGCGACCGGAGGCAGCCCCTTGGTGGTGTTCTCGTCGCCGATTTCGTCGTCGCCGATCCCGCCGTTGCGGCGAACCGCCGCACGGTTCCGGCGAATCAGCGGCGAGGAGACTACTCGGCATTTCTTTACGAATTGGAAACGCTGCGGCGCCCCGCCGGGAAGACGCTTGTGCTAGCGGAATTCGGCGACCACGTCCCGCTTGTTGAAGAACCGCACCATCACGGCCTTGCCGTCGGTCGGCGGCGATGCGAGCCGGGTCCGGAACGGCAGCGAATCGCCGGGCCCCAGGACTGAACTGGTCGGCAGTGCCGTCCACGCATAGACCTCGCGTCCGGCGGCATTGTGCAGAGCCAACCTCAGGCGAGGCACCTCGAGGACCTGGTTCGTGACGTTGACGATCTTGCCGTCGACCACCAGCACGGGCACGCCTTGGTCGGTCTCCTCGGAGGACTTCACGTCCGCGAAATCGAGCCCGCGCAGATTGACGGGCAGATGGATGGCCGCGAACAACGAGGCGGCCTGTGGAAAGCTGCGCACCACCGCTACCCGCCAGTTGATCAGGGCGACGAGCACGGCCGCCATCACGATGATCGCGGTGCGCAGGCTCGGCGGTCGCCATGAGCGGGCGAGGCGCTTGCGCCTGGCGGTGCGGCGGGCGCGCCGCGCGGCGATGCTCTCGATGTCCCCCGCAGCCGGAGCGGGCGTGTGGTTTTCGTCGGGAAGACTGGTGGGATCCTGCCCCATCTCGGGAACGAGCGAGGGAGCGTCGGTCATCTCGACCGGCTCGGCGACCGCCTGGCTCGACTGAGGCGCTTCGTTCCAGGCTTCCGCCGACCAGTCCGCGGTCTCCTCCGGGGCGGGGTCCAGCATCGCGGCGGGCTCGCGCGGGGGCGGTGCTGCTTCGCTCCGGTCGGCCTGGGCCAGCGCCGCCTCGACCGGGATCGGCTGGGCGTCCTCCGGAGACGCATGCCACACCGTCTTGCAGCGAACGCAGCGCACCGAACGGCCGTCGATGCCCAGCGTCGCCAGGTCGAGCTGGTAAGCGGTCTCGCAGGTCGGGCAAACAATCAGCATCGGTCGGCTCGAGATCGATGGAGTCCACCAGAACCTAGCAGGCGTCCGTTAACGGATCGGAAACCATGACGACGACCCGCGCCGTCCATTCGCCCCGCTCATGCGACGGTGCCGCGCGGGGTGCCGCGCGCGACGGGCCGTCGCGGCGGCCGTCCCGAGCCGACCACCGGTTGCCGTTTTTGTGCTATAAAGCTTGATAGAACATTGAAATTCCAAATCGAGCTTCCATGTCTGCGGGAGGGAACAGGACATGCCGGTGACGCACGAGCCGTGGCTCGTCGCGCTTTCGCTTTTCGTGGCGATTCAGGGAGCCTATGTGGGCCTGAGCCTGGCCGTGCAGCTTGGCGCCGCATTCGGTGTGCGGCGGCGGCTGCTGCTGGCGGGCGCAGCCATTTCGCTCGCGGTTGCGATCTGGGCGATGCACTTCGTCGGCATGCTGGCGGCGCAGCTGCCGACCCCCGTGGACTACCTGGTGTTCCCGACGCTGCTGTCGTTCCTGGTTTGCGTGCTCGTCGTCGGCGCGGCGGTGTTCGCCGCCACCGCCGGTCCTCTCACCCCGGTCCGCCTCGTGGCGTCGGCCGTGTTCATGGGCGGCGGCATCGTCTCCATGCACTACATCGGCATGTCGGCTCTGCATGCGAGCGCACATCTGATGCACGCGCCGGCCTATGTGGCGATGAGCGTCGTGGTGGCGATCGCGGCGTCAGGACTCGCGCTGTGGCTCGCCGCGGGACGCGGATTTCGCCCGCCGCTGCTGCTCTCGGCCACCGCATTGGGCATCGCCATTGCGGGAATGCACTACACCGCCATGGCCGGACTGATGCTGGCGCCGCATCCCGGTGCCGATCCGGGTGCGCCGGCCTTGTCGTCCGATCTGCTGGCGATCGTGGTGGCGATCGTCGCATTCCTGGTATCGGGCATCTTTCTGCTGATTCTGGTGCCCGAGCGTTCCGGAGCCCTCAAGCCCGCAAAGGCGCCTGCGGCCGGACCTGGTCTCTTCGCGGCGAAGCCGGTGCCAGCCGGGCCGATGCCGACCGGTCCGGCGCCGACCGATCCGGCTGCGGCCGTGCCGGCTTCGCCGGAGCCGGCTGAGGCCGGGGTGGAGATCGCTGCGAATTTCGACGCCCGGTCCGCCGAGCGGACGGATGTTACCTCCCCGCCGCCGGAAGGTGCCGGCGGACCATCGCGGCGGCCGGCGCGCCGGCTTCCGGTCGAACGCGACGGTTCGACGCACTACGTCCCGGTCGACGAGATCGTGGCCGTGCATGCCAACGCCCACTACGCATACATCTTCGACGGCAGCTCGAAGCTGTTCTGTCCGCTGGCGATCGGCCAGATCGAGGCGCGCCTCGACGGCGATCGCTTCGTGCGCGTTCACCGCAGCCATATCGTCAACATCGAGCGGGTCGCGGGGCTCAGGCGTGCCGGCGACAACGGCGTCATCGAGCTGGCGGCCTCCGAACGCTACACGGTCCCGGTGAGCCGCAGCCGCCTGCGCCGGCTCAAGACCAGGCTCGGGCAGCGAATGGGCGAAGCCGCGTTCTAGACGTCCCGATTTCCATGACGCGGTGCTCGGAACGCAGCCCGTTTGCGGCAGCATTGCTGACGCAGTTCGTGCAGCGGCGCGCGGCTGTTCGTGCAGGGCAGGCTCGGCTCGTGCAGCAGGCGTTGAACGGACGGGGGAAACCCCGGCACATTCTCATCCACGCGACGAAAACCCGGGTCGCGACCGTCCGCACGGTCCATCAGCCTGCGGACGACCCGCCAGCGGGCGACCAGCCCGAGAGCGGGGCGAAAAATTGTCTGCCGGATCATTGAGCCCGACGACGCCATTCGAGGATACCGTCGAGGGAGGGAGGAACGCCGTGATTCCCGGATCTTTTGCCTATCACCGCCCGAAATCCGTCTCCGAGGCGGTGGCTCTGCTCGCCGACCTGGGCGAGGACGCGCGGCCGCTCGCCGGCGGCCACAGCCTGATTCCGATGATGAAGCTGCGGCTGGCCGCGCCGGAGCACCTGATCGACCTCGCCGACATCTCCGATCTCAAAGGTGTGCGCAGCGACGGGGCGGACATCGTCATCGGCGCCATGACCACGCAGCACGACCTCATCGCCTCCGAAATCGCGACCGCCAAACTGCCGATCCTTCGCGAAACCTCGCTGCTGATCGCCGATCCGCAGGTGCGCTATGTGGGCACCATCGGCGGCAACGTGGCCAACGGCGATCCCGGCAATGACATGCCGGCGGTGATGATGTGCCTCGGCGCGACCTATCAGGTCGCAGGCCGTGGCGGCGACCGCCGGATCCCGGCCCGTGAATTCTATCAGGGAGCGTATGCGACCAGTCTGCAGCCCGGCGAGATCGTGACCGCCGTGCGCGTCCCGGTGCCGCCGGACGGTCACGGCTACGCCTACGAGAAGCTCAAGCGCAAGGTCGGCGACTATGCGACCGCCGCCGCCGCGGTGATCCTGGTCATGGCGGAAGGGCGGGTCGCCTCCTGCTCGATCGGTCTCACCAACGTGGCCGACACGCCGCTCTTTGCGGAGCAGGCGGCACGCATCCTGATCGGCTCGGCGCTCGAGGCCGACACCGTGAAACGGGCGGTCGCTGCCGCCGAAGCGGTCACGTCGCCGGCGTCGGACAATCGCGGGCCGGCGCATTACCGCACCAAGATGGCCGGGGTGATGCTGAGCCGGGCGCTCAAGCGCGCCAACGAGCGCGCATCCTCGTCCGCGGCGTGACGCTCGAAGGAGGTTGTTCGATGTCCAAGGTCCAGGTCCCTTCCAAAAGCCAGGTCCCTTCCAAAATCCAGGTCCCTTCTAAAATCCAGGTGTCGATGCAGATCAACGGCAGGGCGGTCGACGCGCTGGTCGAGCCGCGGCTGCTGCTCATTCATTTTCTGCGCGAACAGCAGAATCTCACCGGCCCGCATATCGGCTGCGACACCAGCCATTGCGGCGCCTGCACGGTCGATTTCAACGGCAAATCGGTGAAATCCTGCACCCTGTTCGCCGTGCAGGCGAACGGCGCCGACATCCTCACCATTGAGGGCATGGCCGCGGCCGACGGCACGCTCCACGCGCTGCAGGAAGCATTCCGGGAAATGCACGGTCTGCAGTGCGGCTTCTGTACCCCGGGGATGATCACCCGCGCCTACCGGCTGCTCAAGGAGAACCCCGACCCGACCGAGGAGGAGATCCGGTTCGGCATTTCCGGAAACCTGTGCCGCTGCACCGGCTACCAGAACATCATCAAGGCCATTCGCTACGCCGCCGCGACGCTCGCCGGCAAAACCTATCAGGAGGCCGCGGAATGAACGAGATCACGCCGACCGCCGTTGAGCGCGCGGAGCGCCTGCAAGGCATGGGCTGCAAGCGCAAGCGGGTCGAGGATGTGCGCTTCGTCCAGGGCAAGGGCAACTATGTCGACGATCTCAAGCTGTCCGGCATGCTCTACGGCGACTTCGTCCGCTCCCCCCATGCCCACGCCCGCATCAGGAACATCGACGCCAGCAAGGCCAAGGCGCTGCCGGGCGTGATCGCGGTGCTGACCGCCGCCGACCTCAAGCCGCTGGGCCTGCACTACATGCCGACGCTCGCGGGCGACGTTCAGGCCGTGCTGGCCGAGGAGAAGGTGCTGTTCCAGAATCAGGAAGTCGCCTTCGTGATCGCCGACGACCGCTATGTCGCGGCGGATGCCGCCGAGCTCGTCGAGGTCGAATACGAGGATCTCCCGGTCCTGGTCGATCCGCTCAAGGCCATGGCGCCCGATGCGCCGCTGCTGCGCGAGGACATCAAGGACAAGACCGAGGGCGCGCACGGCAAGCGCAAGCATCACAACCACATCTTCACATGGGAGATCGGCGACAAGGAAGCCACCGATGCGGCGGTCGCCAAGGGCGAGGTGACGATCAAGGAGCTGATCTCCTACCAGCGCGTGCACCCCTGTCCGCTGGAGACCTGCCAGTGCGTCGCCTCGTTCGACAAGATCAGGGGCGAGCTCACCGTGTGGGGCACCTTCCAGGCTCCCCACGTCATCCGCACCGTGGCTTCCCTGATCTCGAAAATCCCCGAGCACAAGATCCATGTGATCTCGCCGGACATCGGCGGCGGCTTCGGCAACAAGGTCGGTGCCTATCCGGGCTACATCTGCGCGGTGGTGGCCTCGATCGTGACCGGACGTCCGGTGAAATGGGTCGAGGACCGGATCGAGAACCTGTCAGCGACCGCGTTCGCGCGCGACTACCACATGACGACCGAGATCGCCGCGACCCGGGATGGCCGGGTCACCGGACTGCGGGTCCATGTCGTCGCCGATCATGGCGCGTTCGATGCCTGCGCCGATCCGACCAAATGGCCGGCCGGCTTCTTCAACATCGTCACCGGCTCCTACGATTTCCCGGTCGCGCACGTGTCGGTCGACGGCGTCTATTCCAACAAGGCGCCGGGCGGGGTGGCCTACCGCTGCTCGTTCCGCGTCACCGAAGCGGCCTATTGCATCGAACGCGCCATGGACATTCTGGCGCAGAAGCTCGGCATCGACCCGGCCGAGCTGCGGATGAAGAACCTGATCCGGCGCGAGCAGTTCCCGTACACGTCGGCACTCGGATGGGAATACGATTCCGGCGACTATCATCTCGCGCTCAGGAAAGCGATGGACAGCGTCGGCTATGACGAGCTGCGCGCCGAGCAGCTCGAGCGCCAGGAAGCGTTCCGGCGCGGCGAGACCCGGGAGCTGATGGGCATCGGCGTGGCGTTCTTCACCGAGATCGTCGGCGCCGGCCCGTCGCGCAACTGCGACATCCTCGGCATCGCGATGTTCGATTCCGCGGAGATCCGCATCCACCCGACCGGCACGGTGATCGCCCGGCTCGGCACCAAGTCGCAGGGCCAGGGGCACGAGACCACCTACGCGCAGATCCTTGCGACCGAGCTCGGGCTCCCGGCCGACGACATCACGGTCGAGGAGGGCAACACCGACACCGCGCCCTATGGGCTCGGCACCTACGGTTCGCGCTCCACGCCGGTCTCGGGCGCGGCCACCGCCATGGCGGCGCGGAAGATCAAGGCCAAGGCGCAGATGATCGCCGCGCACCTGCTCGAGGTGCATGACGACGACCTCGAATGGGACATCGACCGGTTCCGCGTCAAGGGCAACCCGGAACGGTTCAAGACCATGAAGGAGCTCGCCTGGGCGGCCTACAACCGGGTCCCGCCCGGCATGGAGCCGGGGCTTGAGGCGGTGAACTATTACGACCCGCCCAACATGACCTACCCGTTCGGAGCCTACATCTGCGTCGTCGACGTCGACGTCGATACCGGCGTCGTCAAGGTCCGCCGCTTCTACGCGCTCGACGATTGCGGCACCCGGATCAACCCGATGATCATCGAGGGCCAGATCCACGGCGGGCTGACCGAGGCGTTCGGCATCGCCATGGGTCAGGAGATCCGTTACGACGAGACCGGAAACCTGACCGGGCCATCGTTCATGGACTATTTCGTGCCGACCGCGGTCGAAACGCCGAAATGGGAGACGGACTGGACCACCACGCCATCGCCGCATCATCCGATCGGCGCCAAGGGGGTCGGTGAAAGTCCGAACGTGGGTGGCGTGCCGTGCTTCGCCAACGCGGTCAATGACGCCTTCAAGTTCCTCGGCTCGACACATATCTCCATGCCACACGACAATTGGCGGACCTGGATGGCCGCCGACAAGCTCGGTCTGCATGGCTGATGCGGGCCCCGGACGGGGCAGATCGCGCGCGGGCCGCGGCCGGAAGGATTGACCGGGCATCATGTCCCTGAGCCGCGACGAGATCTCCGACCGCCTTGCGGCCGTCGGCTACGTGGCCGATCGCGAGCTCGCGACCGCGCTCTGGCTGATGGATTTTCTCAAGCGGCCGCTGCTGCTCGAGGGCGAGGCGGGCGTCGGCAAGACGGAGGTCGCCAAGGCGCTTGCCGCCGTGCACGGCGCCGAGCTGATCCGGCTGCAATGCTACGAGGGGCTGGATCAGAACGCCGCCCTCTACGAATGGAACTACCAGCGCCAGCTGCTGGCCATCAAGGCTCGCGAGGGAGCGGGCGAGGCCGCCGATTCGATCGAGGAGCACATTTTTTCGGAAAAATACCTGCTGGAACGGCCGCTGCTCGCCGCGATCCGGCGCGAGCGGCCGCCGGTGCTGCTGGTCGACGAGGTCGATCGGTCCGACGAGGAATTCGAAGCGTTTCTCCTGGAGCTGCTCTCGGATTTCCAGGTCAGCATCCCGGAGCTGGGCACCATCACGGCCCGTTCCATTCCACGGGTGGTGCTTACCTCGAACGCGACCCGCGAGCTGTCCGACGCGCTGCGCCGCCGCTGCCTCTATCACTATGTCGACTTTCCGGACGTCGACCGCGAGGCGCGGATCATCCTGGCCCATCTCCCCGGCGTCGACGCTGCGCTGGCGCTGCAGATCGCCCGGATGGTGTCCGCCATCCGCAAGGAGGACCTGCGCAAGGTGCCGGGAATTGCCGAGACCCTCGATTGGGCGGCGACGCTCTCCGGCCTCGAGGTCCACGATCTGCGCCAGCAGCCCGAAGCCGTGCATGAGACGCTGCTGTGCCTGCTCAAGACCCACGAGGACCGGGCGCGCGTCACCCGGGAGGTGACCGACCGGCTGCTCGGCAAGGTCGCCTGAACGGATGGCCCCGATGCTGGACGCGGCGATCATGGATGTGCAGGCGGCGGTTGGCGGCGCCATGCGGACCCGGCTCGCCGGCTTCGTGCGAACGCTGCGCCACAACGGCTTTCGCGTGGGGCTTGCCGAGACGCGCGACGCGCTCGCGATCATGGGCTCGCCGCTGGCGGCCCGGCCGTCGTCGCTCAAGACGGCATGGCGGTCGCTGTTCTGCGCCACGCACTCCGACTGGGAACGCTTTGACGCGATCTTCGAGGCTTTCTGGCTCGGCCGCTTCGTGCGCCGCGCGCAGCGCCTGAGCACGCAGGCGAGCAGCAGGGCGGCATCGCTGCAGCGGATGTTCGAAGCCGGCGGGGCGCCGCAGTGGGGGCCTTCGGGACTTCCCGACCATGTCGAGCGCCGCGACAGCCCCGAGACCGCCGACGGTCGTGGCCGCCGCGAGGGCGCCTCGCGCGCCGAAGCGCTCGCGCCGGTCGATCTGCGGCGCATCGTCGATCCGGAAGAAGTCGCGGCCGCGCACGCGCTCGCCGCGCGGCTGGCGCAG
>Ga0187770_10002253_pt1 | contig 10734 bp, 11 predicted proteins | sample 0116_SJ02_MP02_2_FD_133154 | JGI IMG/M metagenome (GOLD analysis project Ga0187770, IMG submission 133154) | Tropical peat soil microbial communities from peatlands in Department of Meta, Colombia - 0116_SJ02_MP02_20_MG | ecosystem: Environmental > Terrestrial > Soil > Wetlands > Peat | place...
CCGCGAGGCACTGGCGCGCGAGACCTTTGAGGAGGCGGGCCTGCTCCTCGAGGACCTGCCGCTACAAGAAGGCGCTCGCATCCCGGTGCGCCGGCCGATCCGCGAAGGAACCCTGTCTGAACTCGTGCACGTGTTCGACGTCGATTTGCCGGCGGGCACGCAGCCAGTGAACCAAGACGGTGAGGTGGAGCGCTTTGAAGTCCGTTCTGTGGGCGAGGTGCTCGCGGGCATCGAGCGCGGCGAGTTTACGGTAGAGGCAGCGCTGGCGACCCTCGACTCGCTAGAGCGTCGCGGGCACCACTAGACCCCGCAGCGCGGGCGCACGGCTATATCTCGTCGATCCAGGCCATCTGAATGGCCTCGAGAATTTTCTCGTTGGAGTGGTTTGCGGGATCGGCAAATCCCTCAAGCGCGCAGACCCATCGGTGCAGGTCCGTAAAGCGGATGGTCCGCGGGTCGACGGCCGGGTGCGCCTCGTGCAATGCCTGGGCAATCGCAAGCGAATCGGTCCAATGCAGGGTTGTAGCGCTCATCTTCCCTCCCTTATTTTCCCTCTTTCACCTGATTGATCGAATAGCGCGGAATCTCCACCACCAGATCGGAGTCCGCGACAATCGCCTGGCAGGACAGCCGCGACAAGGGCGTCAATCCCCAGGCCTTGTCCAGCAGATCGTCCTCGTCCTCGTCCGACGGCGCTAGCGACCGAAAGCCTTCGCGGACAATCACGTGACAGGTCGTGCAGGCGCACGACAGCTCACAGGCATGTTCGATGGGGACCCCACCCTCGAGCAAGGCTCGGCAGATGCTCTGCCCGCGCTTGGCGACCACTGTTGCGCCGTTAGGACAGAATTCTTCGTGGGGCAATACGCGAATCGTGGGCATTGCTACACGGAGGGCCGCGACGGCACCGACGCAAGCACCTCATCGACGCGGGCCCCCGAAAGCGCGGTTCGGATAGAACGGTTCATGCGTTGCATCGCGAAGTCCTCCGTAGCGCCAGCCAAAGCCAAATTGGCCGCCACAATCGCATCCGCGGATGCACTGCTCGCGGCGCGTTCGAGCTCCGCAATGGCCTTGTCAATGGCCGCCCTTTGTTCCGTCGAGAGGAGGTCGCCGTCGATGCGCAATGCGGCCCGCGCCGCCTCGAGCATGCGCTGCGCCTCGACTTGCTGCTCCCGCAGCATGCGTGCCGTGCGGTCTTCCGCCGCCGAGTCGATCGAATCGGCAAGCATCCGCGTAATTTCCTCATCGCTCAGACCGTACGACGGTTTGACGATCACCGAAGCCTCAATTCCGCTCGTCAATTCCGTCGCACTGACGGACAGCAGTCCGTCGGCATCCACCTGAAAGCGCACGCGCACGCGCGCCGCGCCTGCCGGCAATGGAGGCAATCCGCGCAGTTCGAAGCGCGCCAGGGATCGGCATCGATCCACGAGTTCGCGTTCCCCCTGAACCACGTGCAACGCAATGGCGCTTTGCGCATCTTTGAACGTTGTGAAATCCTGCGCGCGGGCCGTCGGGATCGTGGAATTGCGCGGAACGATCTTTTCCACGAGCCCACCCATTGTCTCCAGACCAAGAGATAGCGGAATGACATCGAGCAGCAGCCAATCGTCGCCTTCGGGCCGATTGCCTGCCAGGAGATTCGCCTGGATTGCGGCCCCCAAAGCGACGACCTTGTCCGGATCCTGATCAACCAGCGGCGGCTTGCGAAAGAAGTCGGCGACGGCCTGACGCACGTGAGGCATGCGCGTCGCTCCGCCGACGAGTATCACTCCCTGGATGGAGGAAACAGCGCAACCAGCGTCGCGCAACGTGCGACGCGTCGCGTCGATTGTCTTTTGCACCAAGTGCTGGGTCAGTGCCACGAACGTGTCGCGCCCAATATTCAAATTTACCCATTTGCCATCGCTGAGCCGCGCCTGGATCGTGGCCTGCGTCCGAGTCGACAACGCCTCCTTGGCGCCGCGCGCAAGCGCGGTGAGCAACCGGCTGTCCTCCGGCGCAAGCAAGGACAAATTGGCCTGTTCCAGCGCCCAGCAGTACAGACGGTGGTCGAAGTCATCCCCGCCCAGCGCGGTGTCTCCTCCGGTCGCAAGAACTTCAAAGACGCCCTTGCTCAAGCGCAGAATAGAAATGTCAAACGTTCCCCCACCCAAGTCGTAGATCGCGAAGACGCCCTCTGCCCCGCTATCCAGGCCATAGGCCACGGCCGCTGCCGTCGGTTCGTTGAGCAGACGCAAGACGGGTAACCCCGCCAGACGCGCGGCATCGCGCGTGGCCTGACGCTGCGCGTCATCAAAATACGCTGGGACAGTGATCACGGCGCCGGCCAAGGCTCCGCCAAGCGAAGCTTCGGCTCGTTCCCGCAGCACCCGTAAAATCTCCGCGGACACTTCCACCGGGCTCTTGATTCCGGCGGCGGTTCGCAGCTGCACCATTCCCGGGGCGTCGACAAAGTCGTAGGGCAGGTTCTCCGCATGTGCGACGTCGCGCAACCCCCGCCCCATGAGGCGCTTGGCGGACACGACCGTATTGCGCGGGTCGCTGGCCAAGGCCGCCTGCGCCTCGTATCCGACCGCCGGCTCGGCGTCGGCGAAGTAGCGCACAACCGACGGCAGCAAAGCGCGGCCCTGCGCATCGGGCAGCACTACTGCGCTGCCACTGCGCACGGACGCCACTAGCGAGTTGGTCGTCCCCAGGTCGATTCCGACGGCCAGCCGATGTTGGTGCGGAGCGGTCGATTGGCCCGGCTCAGCAATCTGTAAAAGGGCCATAGACTATTTTTGCGCGGCTGCGGTCTCATCGCGATCGGCGAGCGCGCGATCGATTTCGGCGTGTATCTTTTCAAGAAACATAAGCGCGCGGACCGCCTGCGCCGCACCCGTGAAATCGTGGTTCACATCGATGAACTGCGCAATGCGCCCGAGCAAATTGCTGTGCTGTTGCTCGACCTCCTCCGACAGTGCCACGATCGCGTTGGCATCGCCGGCCTTGCGCGCGGTCTCAAGCGCTTCGTGCCACCGCATCTGGCGCTCGAGAAAGGACGCCTCGGGCGGGGCGGCGTTCGGCCCCTCAAGCGGCGCACCATGGCAACGACAAAGGTAGGCAGCCCGAGCGACATCGGACTTGAGAATCCGGTATGCCTCATTCGCGTGGCTGGCCAGCTGCATTGCCGCCCGCCGTTCGCTGGCGCCCGCACCCGCGTGGCGATCAGGGTGAACTCGCGAGAGAACCTCGCGATACGCGTTTGTCAGTCCCGCCGCATCAATGGAAAACCGCGGCTCCAGACCGAACAGGGCGAAGTATTCGGGAATCGACGAAGGCACGTGCGCGACACACTTCAGACCCGAAACGACTCGCCGCAACCACAGCGGTCCTTTTCATTGGGGTTGTTAAATCGGAAACCTTCGTTCAAACCTTCCCGCACGAAGTCAAGTTCGGTGCCGTCGAGATATGAAAGGCTGCGCGGATCGACAAGCACCGTCACGCCATGGCTTTCGAAGCGCGCATCGCTCGGATCGACCGTATCGGCAAACTCCAGCTTGTACGCCATGCCCGAGCATCCGCTCGTCTGCACCGCAAGGCGCAGACCGACACCCTTGCCGCGTTTGCTGAGATAGGCCGCAACATGCCGGGCCGCGCGTTCCGTGACAGTAATGGCCATCGTTCCGGTCCCTCAGGCCGCTGCGCGCGCCGCAGCGTCCGCGGATACCTGCGAGCTTGCAGCCTCCCGCGAGTGTTGCTGATGCTTGTTTCGATAGTCTTCGATCGCGGCCTTGATCGCATCTTCGGCCAGAATCGAACAATGAATCTTCACCGGCGGAAGAGCCAACTCATCGGCGATTTGCGAATTGCGAATCTCTAGTGCCTGATCGAGCGTCTTGCCCTTGACCCATTCCGTAACCAGCGAACTCGACGCGATCGCGGAACCGCAGCCGTAGGTCTTGAAACGGGCATCCTCAATGATTCCTTCCTCGTTGACCCGTATCTGCAACTTCATCACGTCCCCGCACGCCGGTGCACCCACCATACCAGTGCCAACGGCCTCGTCGTCGCGGTCGAACGATCCGACATTACGCGGATTTTCGTAGTGATCGACAACTTTCTGACTGTAAGCCATCTTCTACTCCATCGGTTCAGTGGGCAGCCCACTGCACTGAGTTCAAATCGATGCCATCCATATGCATTTCCCACAAGGGTGACATCGATCGAAGCTTAGCGACCTTCTCGGTCATAAGTTTTACGACGAAATCGATTTCCTCTTCCGTCGTGAAACGTCCAACGGAAAACCGGATCGAGCTGTGCGCCAGCTCGTCGCTGCGTCCCAGAGCGCGCAACACGTACGAGGGTTCCAGGCTCGCGGACGTGCAGGCCGAACCCGAGGATACCGCGATATCTTTGACCGCCATTATCAGCGATTCGCCTTCGACGAAGTTAAAACTGACGTTCAGATTTTGCGCAACGCGCCGCTCCAGGTCACCGTTGAGGTACACCTCTTCCATGCGATGCAGGCCGTTCCAGAGTCGATCGCGCAATTGACGAATGCGTTCGTTTTCCGACGCCATCTCCACCTGGGCGATCTGAAATGCGGCTCCCATACCCACAATCTGGTGCGTCGGCAGCGTTCCCGAACGCAACCCGCGTTCGTGTCCGCCACCGTGCATCTGGGCTTCGAGGCGCACGCGCGGCTTGCGACGCACGTACAGCGCACCGACGCCCTTCGGACCATAGGTCTTATGCGCCGAGAAGGACATCAGGTCGACCTTCAGCGCCCCAAGGTCGATATCGACTTTACCCGTCGCCTGCGCGGAATCCACATGCAGCAAAATTCCGCGATCCCGACAAATCTCGCCTAGGGCAGCGATGTCCTGGATGACGCCGATCTCGTTGTTGACGAACATCACGGACGCGAGCACCGTATCGGGGCGCAAGCTCTCCGTGAAGCGACCGATGTCGAGCAGGCCGTCGGCTGCGACGTCCAAGTAGGTGACCTCGAAGCCTTCTCGTTCCAACTCCCGCATCGTATCGAGGGTCGCCTTGTGTTCAGTCTTGACCGTCACAAGGTGCCGACCCTTCTCGCGGTAAAAGTGAGCCGCACCCTTGATGGCCAGATTGATGGATTCGGTCGCTCCCGACGTCCAGACTATCTCCCGCGGATCGGCGTGTACAAGCGTCGCAACCTCCGAGCGCGCCTGCTCGACAGCCCGTTCGGCCTCCCACCCAAATGCGTGGCTCCGAGATGCCGGATTGCCGAAGCGCTCCCGCAGATACGGAAGCATCCTATCGAGCACGCGCGGATCGATCGGCGTGGTAGCTGCGTAGTCAAGATAAATCGGCAGATGCATGGCGTACCATCACCCCTTAGCCAATGGCGGTACTCTCGTCGATCGTTGTACGCGTTCCCGTACCGCTCCAACGATTGGTCGTCGTCGGGCTCGTCACCGAACGCGCCGCAGTCGATTGTTGGGCCACCAGGCTCGCGAGCGATACGGAATCCAGGAAGTCGACCATATGCCGATTGAGGCTCGTCCACAGGTCATGGGTCATGCAGCGGCGATCGTTATCGCAGTTGGCCTGACCGGCACACTGCGTGGCGTCCAAGGGTTCATCAACGGCAAAGATGATATCGGCAACCGAAATATCGGTGGCGGGTTTCCCTAGCCGGTAGCCGCCGCCCGGGCCGCGCGTGCTTTCCACCAGACCATGACGGCGCAGCTTGGCAAAGAGTTGTTCGAGGTACGAAAGAGAAATCGTTTGCCGCTGACTGATTCCCGCTAGCGTCACCGGCCCTTTGTGCTGCCGCATTCCCAAGTCAATCATCGCCGTAACGGCAAAACGGCCTTTGGTCGTTAATCGCATAGGTATTCCCTTTCGGCTTATGGGCACCACGCGACGCCAAAGAGCAGGCGTGAACGCAGTTAAACCCGACTGTTTGTATACACAATCGTAGTTTAACCTACAAAAATGGTCAACAATTTCGGCTTCGAAAAGGCGGTACGAAACGTACCGCCCTTCCGCTGGCCTCCGGGGTGCGACCCCGGCCGGGCGGTGGCCCGCGCCTAGGCCCTTTACGCTGCGGCGTACATGGTCGCCCGCTTGCGGACGACTTCAATTAGCCCCTGGCACGCATCCTCGACGTAGTCGAGGACGGTATTGAAGCCCTCCGGCCCCCCGTAGTACGGATCCGGGACCGTTGCGGCGTCATGCTCGCCGGCAAAGCGCATGAGCAGATGCAGCTTGTGCTTATGGGCACGTGGGCACTGCTGCTGCAGCAGCGCCAGATTTTCCCAGTCCATGGCCAATATGAGATCAAAATCCCGAAAATCGTCCTGCGTGATCTGGCGCGCCCGCATACCCCCGATTTCCACGCCGCGGCGCTTGGCAGCCTGCACCGCACGAGCGTCTGGCGGCTCGCCCACGTGATAGGCGTGCGTGCCTGCGGACTCCACTTGGACGCTTCCCTCTAGCCCGGCCTCCGACACCATCTTGCGAAAAACGCCCTGGGCCATGGGGGAACGGCAGATGTTGCCCATACAAACAAACAGTACTTTGGTCATATACATCGCGCCTTTCGGGTGCGGTGCCGTGGTCATCAACGGCTGTTCACGAAGGGCGGGTTTCCCGCCGCCGGCCTCTGCTTTTTTAACGGTCTGCATCACTTGTTCCAAGTAAGTCCTCGCCGGAAAGACTCAATTCCCGCCAATAAGTTCAAGTTCTCGTCCGTACGGACGCCCCCGCGACCTGGGCATGGCTGCCCCATCGTCCCGGAGCCCATCAATCCGCCTTCTCAGCCAAGGCCGAGCGTTCTTCCATACCGGAGCCAAAGACGCGCTCGCGAAGCACGGCCAACTGGTCCCGAAACTCGGCCGCCTTCTCGAACTGCAGGTTCTTGGCAAACTCCAACATCTGCTTCTCGAGGCGCTTGATTTCGCGTCCCAGCTGGCGCTCGCTCATGGACGAATAGCTCGGCGTCTCCTCGGACGCTCGCAGAGCCGCCTCCGACTCGACCGCGCTAACGATCCCATCGATGAGTTCGCGCACGTCTTTGCGCACGCCACGGGGGATGATGCCGTTGGCCTCATTAAATGCACTTTGGCGGCTGCGCCTTCGTTCGGTCTCCCCGATTGCCCGGCGCATCGAATCCGTGATCGAGTCCCCGTAGAGGATCGCGGTGCCCTCGAGATTGCGCGCCGCCCGTCCGATCGTCTGGATCAAAGAACGCTCGGAACGCAAAAAACCTTCCTTATCGGCGTCGAGGATCGCCACCAGTCCGACCTCGGGCAAATCCAGCCCCTCGCGCAGCAGGTTGATCCCGACGAGCACATCGAACACGCCGTTACGCAAGTCCCGGATGATTTCCACCCGCTCGACGGTGTCGACGTCGGAGTGAAGGTAGCGCACCTTGACGCCATGGTCAGCGAGAAAGGCCGTCAAGTCTTCCGCCATGCGCTTGGTAAGCGTCGTGATGAGTACCCGCTGGCCACGCCGCACCCGCGCGTTGATCTCGCCCAGGACGTCGTCGACCTGAGTGCGCGCCGCGCGCACTTCCACCCGCGGATCGATCAACCCCGTCGGTCGAACGAGCTGCTCGACGACCTGCGAGGAATGTTCCATCTCGTACCCGCCTGGCGTCGCCGATACGAAAATGCACCGGCGCATCTTGCGTTCGAATTCGTCGAAACGCAGCGGACGGTTATCGAGCGCCGACGGCAGTCGAAATCCGTACTCAACGAGGGTCTCTTTCCGGGACCGGTCCCCCCGGTACATGCCCCCGAGCTGGGGAATTGTCACGTGCGACTCGTCGATGATCATCAACGCGTCGGTCGGCAGATAGTCGATCAGCGTCGGCGGAGGTTCACCGGGCGCGGCTCCGGACAGATGCCGCGTGTAGTTCTCGATTCCCTTGCAAAATCCAACTTCCGAGAGCATTTCTAGGTCAAAGCGCGTGCGCTGCTCCAGACGCTGGGCCTCGACGATCTTGCCCGCCGCATAGAGCTGCGGCGCGCGCTCTTGGAGCTCGTCGCGAATGGTTTCAATGGCCCGCAACACCGTCTGCCGGGGCGTCACGTAGTGCGAGGACGGATAGACCGTAAACCGAGGAACGCGCTGGCGCACCCTGCCCGTCAAGGGGTCAAAAAGCAAAATGCTCTGCACCTCGTCGTCGAGCAGCTCGATGCGCACCGCGACCTCGGCGTGTTCGGCCGGGAACACGTCGATCGTGTCCCCGCGAACGCGGAATTTTCCGCGGACGAACTCGCCCTCGCTGCGCTGGTACTGCATCGAAACGAGCCGCGCGATGATCTCGCGCTGACCGATCCGATCTCTCTGCCGCAACACCAAAATCATGGAGTGGTATTCGTCGGGGTTCCCGATCCCGTAAATGGCCGAGACCGTTCCCACAATGATGGTGTCGCGCCGCTCCAGCAGCGACTTTGTCGCCGACAGTCGCATCTGCTCGATGTGCTCATTAATCGCGCTGTCTTTCTCGATGTAGAGGTCGCGCGCAGGAACGTATGCTTCGGGCTGGTAGTAGTCGTAGTACGACACGAAGTATTCGACCGCGTTGTGCGGGAAAAACTCGCGCATCTCCGAGTACAGTTGCGCCGCCAGCGTCTTGTTGGGAGCCAGGATCAGTGTGGGCACGGCAGCATGCGCAATGACGTTGGCCATGGTAAAAGTCTTGCCTGAACCGGTGACGCCGAGCAGCGTTTGACCGATGAGCCCGTCAACGACACCCTCGGCCAGACGAGCAATCGCGCCCGGCTGGTCTCCAGCAGGTTCATAAGGCCGATGCAACCGAAACGGCGATTCGGTGAGAATGCTTCGCACGGGAATGGGGCGAACCAATGACGCAGTGCAACGCGAAATCTTAGCATCGGACCAAAAAAAATCCTAGTGTCGGAAACATATGCTTACAAGTTGAACCTTTAATATTCAATGACTTATCTCTAATAGTGACCTGAATGGGGGAAGCGAATGTGACGCCCCGAGCCCTCGGAAGCGATGCCCGCGCTCGGGAGAGATTTGGCGCGTTGTGTAAACTGGCGGATCGCGCCCGAATTTGAGCTCGTGGCCGTGCTTGAGCCCGAGACCTGCAATGATCTCTTCGCTTTTTTCCGCCGTCGAGTTGGCGCCTGCAGATCCGATACTCGGACTGAATGAGGCCTTCAACGCTGACCAGCACCCCAACAAAGTCAATCTAGGCGTTGGTGTCTACCTGGGCGAGGACGGCAAGATCCCTTTGCTTGACTCGGTCCGACAGGCCGAGGCCCTGCGCTTGCAAAACCCCTCAGCGCGCGGTTATCTACCCATCGACGGCCTTGCGCTCTATGACACGGCCGTCCAGCGCCTGCTCTTTGGTGAGAATTCCGAACTGATCAAGCAAGGGCGGCTTGTTACGGCACAGGCCTTGGGCGGCACCGGCGCTCTGACAATTGGCGCCGACCTGCTGCGGCGACTGCTGCCGGATGCGCGCGTGCTCATTAGTGATCCGAGTTGGGAGAATCACCGAGCACTCTTCGAGGCGGCGGGTTTTGCCGTTGCCAATTATCCCTACTACGACGCGGCGACACACGGGTTGAATTTCGCCGCGATGCGCGCGTCCCTCCAGGCCGCGGCACCGCGCACCATCGTTGTGCTCCATGCGTGCTGCCACAATCCAACGGGGGTCGATCCGTCGCCTGAACAATGGAAGCAGATCGTGCAGATCGTGCGCGAGCGCAACTTGGTGGCGTTTCTCGACCTCGCCTACCAGGGATTTGCCGAAGGCATAGAGCCCGATGGTGCCGTGGTTCGCGCTTTTGCTGCGAGCGGCGCGCAGTTTTTTGTCGCCAGCTCGTTTTCTAAGTCCTTTTCGCTTTACGGCGAGCGCGTCGGAGCCCTGACGATCGTAACGGCAAACGCTGACGAGTCCAAGCGTGTCTTGAGCCAGCTCAAACGGATCATTCGGACGAATTACTCGAATCCGCCGACGCACGGCGGCGCCCTGGTCGCCGCCATCCTGACAAACCCGGAACTGCGGGCTCGTTGGGAGAGCGAACTCACCGCGATGCGCGAGCGCATCAAAGCGATGCGCGAATCCTTGGTGGATTTGTTGGGCAAACGCATCCCAGAGCGGGATTTTTCGTTCGTGCGCCGTCAGCGTGGCATGTTTTCCTTCTCCGGACTGACGGCGCCACAAGTCGATCGACTGCGCACCGAATATGGCATCTACGCGGTTTCGACGGGACGCATTTGCGTCGCCGCTCTCAATCGCAGGAACGTCGAAACGGTGGCCGACGCAATTGCGACGGTCGTAGGCGGCTAAGAAGAAATTCTTGCAACTATCGCGCCATCGCCGTCGCCGTTACAATTTGAGTCGTGTTCCCCGATAGCTCAGTTGGTAGAGCGTCGGACTGTTAATCCGCAGGTCGCTGGTTCGAGTCCAGCTCGGGGAGCCAAAAAAACAAAAAAATCGAATCCAAAGCCGGCCAACCCCTGGGGGTGATTACCGCCACCGGCGAAGGCTATTCCCTTGCCGCCAGCCGCGAAGGAACCGGACCAGCCTCGGCTTGCCCGTTGTGCGGTCTCGTTAGCGAAACGAATCGGCTCAAAAATCCGGAGACGACAGTTAGCCATCCACCGGCCGACATCGACGGGCTGGGGAAATCGGGACCCCGCTGAAATTCCCGCTCAAGTGTCCGCGCGCTGAATGCTAAACGTCTTCGTACGATCATCGTATGTAAAGATCTC
>Ga0187770_10002254_pt1 | contig 10734 bp, 10 predicted proteins | sample 0116_SJ02_MP02_2_FD_133154 | JGI IMG/M metagenome (GOLD analysis project Ga0187770, IMG submission 133154) | Tropical peat soil microbial communities from peatlands in Department of Meta, Colombia - 0116_SJ02_MP02_20_MG | ecosystem: Environmental > Terrestrial > Soil > Wetlands > Peat | place...
CCGCCACCGGATCGGATCCAATTGATTACTTCCGCTAAGCTCTTGGGAAGGAAATATGATTACGAGCCCGAGCACGCTCAGACCGTTTCTCGGTTCGCGGTTGAGCTGTTTGATGCAACGAAGGGTCTGCACAAATTAGGACCGGATGAACGAGTCTTGCTCGAAGTTGCCGCGCTGCTTCACGACATTGGATATTACGTCGGAACTACGGATCATCATAAGAATACATGGTATTTGATCAATGCGTCCCCGTTAGTGGGAGTAGGCGAAACTGAAAAGGCGGTGATAGCGCTTGTTACGCGTTACCATACACGGGCTCTCCCCAAGCCTAGCCACAAGGAATTCATGGATCTCCCACAGAACCAGCGAAGGACTGTTGTGATGTTAGCCGCGATTTTGCGGCTGGCGGAAGCGCTCGACCGGGAACATGGTAACAAAGTTCAGAGCCTCAAACTTACCGTTCGCAAGAAGAGAGTTCACTTGATGCTTAAAGGTGAAGGAGATTTGTTGCTTGAAAGATGGGCGCTTAACAGCGGGGCCCAGCTGTTCGAGAGGGCTTTCAAGAGGGAACTGGTGGTTCAAGGATGAGCACATCCAGAGGGGAGACCGAAAAACAAGATACAAGCGGGGGAACTTCTACGAAACTGCAAACCGGTAGGCGTCGTACGAGCAACCTGCGGAAAAAACCGATAGCGAAAGGGACGAATGTGCAACCCATGCGTCGTTCGGTCGTTCCGGACGCGTTGAGCTTCGTCGTGCAAGGCCTAGAAAGGTGGTGGAAAGAATACCTGGCTACCCTGGAACGGTTTCAGCGGTCAGCGTCGGGTAAGAATGTGCATGACCTTCGCGTCGCTATGAGGCGACTTAGCACTGTATTCGATGTAATCGACAGGTTCAACCCAGATAACATGATCAGACGCGCGAGGAGTATACTGAAAGAGCAATTGTCGGCGCTCAGCTCTTTACGGGACGCACATGTTGAGATGGTGAGAATGCAAGGATTTCTTAAGGAGTTGCCGGAGATGAAGCCCTTCTACGATGAATTAGTCAAGAAAGAGACTCAACAGCGAAGGACAGCCAAGAAGATTAGATGGAAACTAGATAGGAAATTCATTGAGACATGCTACAACAGAACCATGCTCCGACTTGACGCTCGCCGGGCAACCTTAAGCGGGGAGAGCGCCCGAAGAATAATCGAAGCCTCAATCGACGTCATGTTCGATGATCTGAACAGGAAATTGGGGGAGGTGACGCAGTGGGATTTTGCTTCAATTCACAGGGTCCGCTTGGCCTTTAGGCCGCTGAGGTACATGCTTGAGATGGTTCAACCACTAGTAGGATTGGACCGAAGGCAGCTGGGGTCTGTCGCTCTTCTAGCGCGTTTAATGGGGCGCATTCAGGATCTTGATGTTCTGATGAGAGACCTAGTAGAGTCTAATTGGAGAGGCGAGCGAGGGCTTGCCGCAGTTGTGGAGGTATGGTTAAGCCTTGAGGAGCAGAGGGCCGAAGCGACGCAACGCTTCTTCAGGGTGGTTCCGAAATTCGGAACAATTTGGAAACCGATAATTCACGACCAAACCCAAGTCACGGCTCCACAATCCCAAACCTTGTACGTTCTGAGACATGGGATCGCGGTTAACCGAGGCGATCCTGCTTACCCGCTTGACTCAGACCGGCCGTTGACGGTTAAAGGCTTTAAGAGAATGCGGCGGATCGCTGATGGAATGCGGCGCATGCGAGTTCGATTTGATCTAATTCTTTCAAGCCCGTACCGACGCGCGCTCGAGACCGCGTTCATTGTCGCCCGCGAGTACGAGGCTGGTCAGGATGTGCAGACAATCCAGGCGTTGAAAGCTGAAGTACTGCCTGAAGCAGTTATCAGGACCTTGCTGGAGAAGTTCTCAACGTGCGGAGGATTGATGCTAGTGGGGCATGAGCCTCAACTGAGTGCATTGGTTTCGACGTTGACGTCGGGAAGTGCGGGCGCGAGGCCTCTACTGAAGAAAGGGGGGCTCTGTAAGCTCCAAGTTGATGGGTTGCAGATGGGCAAGTGTGCGACGATGGTATGGCTACTTACTCCGAGGCAACTGATGAGCCTGGCCTGACGCCGAGCTGATTTACGCTAGACGTCTTCGCCGGCTCTCAACCTTAATGTTTTGTACCAATCCGCGAGTTCGTAATCTTCGGCTCTGTAGTCAGGCCTGTACGCTTTTATGTCCAGCACGGGTGTTCCGTCGAAACAGTCTAAACCGCGAACAGTCAACCTCTGCCCATCGATCCTGGCCAGCTTTACGAGGCTGAGGCCGATTGGGTTGGGGCGGGTGGGGGAGTCTATCGCGAAAACGCCTACCAGCGGCAACTCTTCAAGGTTGAACCCTTTCAGGAGCAGCCTTCGTGGCTTAACCCTCAGCGGCCCTATTTGCTCCGGCCTTAACTGGTTGAAGTAACTGAGCACGAATATGTGTGAGAACCCCTCTAGCCCCTCCAAGGCGTCCTGAAATTGGGGGTATATCTCAACTGTAGCCTCAGATTCCTCGCTACTAAGTCTCACATCGTCCTTTGGAGCTGAAGTTCGAACCACTCCGATGGGCTGAAGGACAATACTGCGATTGGACGACATGTCATTTCCCTCCTTGAAGATGGATTTAGCTGTAATCGAGCCGATACGATTCATCATGCGGCATTCCACGCTGAGAAAACGCCAGTCTAATCTCCATTAGCTGGTCGGGTCAAGTTCCATTCGTTGATCAAAGAGTTTGGCGGCTTTCATTCTCTTGTTGAATTTTCCATCTGGAAATTAGCCCGTAAGGGTCGGCGGATATGGCCGAAGCCTGACCGCCGTCGGCTCCAGTCCGCACGTCCTCACTCGTCGAATCGACCGCTCTTCCTGGCCACTTTGGAACAGATAATAATCACCGCCCGGGCCATACCTTCCAAAACCCACCACTATGGCCCTCGCTACTCCCCAAATTCTCGACCAATACCCAGTCACACAAGACGATACTTGTCCTGCAGCTCCGGTGGGGATTGACTCGGGACATGTACTCTGCCGGTCTCGGTTCATCGGTTCGGAAAGCGAAGCGGTCAATCTCGTTTCCTCCTACGCCGGAATCGAACAGAGTTTGACATGGTATGCGTACCCATCACGATTGGTAGCCCAATATCCGCACTTCGCAAACGAACTCCCGATTCGGCTCGTAGGCGAATCATATGACAAACTGAAAGAGTTCCTCCATGAGTGCATCCCAAAGCGAGCGTGCGGTCGAGTTGATGTGCACAGATGCTGTTGTGCTGTATTTCGGTCCGCAAACGAGCAGGCTCTCTTTCTGATCGCATCAGGAAACCGAATGAGATGCAATCAAAAGGAGATTGGGCGGCTCCTAACCGTCATAGCTCTTTGCGGATTTCCATAGGGAAAATCCGATTACTATGAAGGTTATGATGGGTGAGAACCACTGAGGGATATGCATCCCAAAGCTGTTGGCTATCATGATGAGTCCGAGGAACAGCATTGAATACATTGCACCGTTTTTGAGGTATTTGTAATTCTTGACAGTCTCAATGTTGCGAAGCGTGAGTTCACGAACTGCAATCGCGCCGAGGCCGTTGCCGATTATGATGAACGGAACCGAGATCGTGAAGGCGAAAGCTCCCAGCACACCATCGACGGAGAAGGCCGCGTCGATCACCTCGAGATAAACGAGCTTGCTCAAGTCGCTAAGCTCTGTCTTGTTAATGAGTTCTTTTTCACGCGCCTCCGCATTCTGTCTGAAACCATGAACGATGAAATAGGTCGTCGAACCGATTACAGCGCCAAACGCCAGGAGTGAGTTTCTCTGGATGCCAAACCAAGCGAGGACCGCTAAGATGATAGAGACGACGGTGTAGAACCAAAGTCCGTGCCGGTAGATGAATCGCTCCGCCTTCAACCCATAACTCTTCTCTTCCATGAAGAGCCAGTGGAAGAAGAGAAAGATGAGAAAAACTCCGCCTGCAATCAGAAGGATAGGTTGGGACTGTTCGACTGCCTTCAATACGGCGGGATCCTTGCTGAATGATATCGTAAGCGCTCCAACAGGCCCTAGACTTGGATTGGAGGCCCACACAATGAGTAATGGCAGAAGCCCGCGCACTAGGAAAACGGCCGCTACTAAGCCCCAGATCAGAAACCAACGTTTACCGCGGGGTGACATAGTCCTGAGGACGTCGGAGTTGATCACGGCGTTGTCGAGACTAGTGATTATCTCGAAAAGCGTTAGCCCGAGGACAGTTAGAATTGCGGAGAAGACCTCGACCATTGGATTCCACCTAGCCGCTTTGCGCGCCCGCGTATTGGGCCTTCACTCTACTGTTGATAGTCTGGTACTCAACCCACACACCGTTGCCGGCGCTGCTCAGAAACTGGTCGGTACAGAAGAATGTTTATGGTCAATCTTCGGACACTACAATCTAGTTTTGCTCTAAAGACCTCGTTCCTTGGTTTCATTCCCTAAAGCATAGAAAGTTGTGGCGCCGGGAGAGGGATTTGAACCCTCGCGGCCCCAAAGGACCACAGGCTAACGGTTAATTGATTCCAGGCTTGGGCTTCGATGAATCTGCCCCTTACCAGACTAGGGAACCCCGGCTCCTCTAACGCCAGAGGTCCCAGCTAAATTTAAGGCTGTACACGGATGACCGACATAAGACTCTACGTCGTTATCCCTAGCTTCACAGCTCGAACGCGGTTGGGCTAGTGCTTCCACATCGCCGGGTATGTTCCGCGGTCCATGATTACGCGTTGCACCTTCGCCGCGATGCCTCTCTCTTGGTCTAGGATCTCTCTGGACGTGAGGAGCGACCGCCCGAGCGCTACGGCTTCGCCTTTCATCGTGAAGAGGGCGACCAACTTGTTCCTCTCGATTGCCGAGTCTAGTTGAACAACGCCGGGCAACGCCAATTCGGCGCCGTGGCATACCGCGTCAACTGCGGAGTCTCGGATTACAATCTTCGGGAGTTGGGTTATGGCTAGTTCCATGGGTTGGATTATCTTCATCAGGGCGGTGTCGTCGCCCGCTTCGAAGTCGCTCTGTGCTGCGTTGAGTTGGTGCAAATTCACGAGGGTTTCGTCCTCTTTGAATGGGCCTGCCCGTGTCCGTCTGAGTTCTCGCATATGCGCCCCGCAGCCCAACACCTCGCCGATGTCGGAACAGAGTTTACGCATGTAGGTGCCCGCCTGGCAGACGCAGGTGAAGAGCACTTTTCGTCCGTCAATCTCAAGGATGTCTATTTTGTAGATGAATCGCTTTCTTGGTTCTCTTTTGACCGATGCCCGAAGCGGGGGTTTCTGGTAGATTTCCCCGGTGAACTCGTTTAACACACTGCGTAGCGTGTTTTCTGGTATGTCTGCGTGTATCTGCATGAGGCAGACGTATTCTTTGCCCGTGTAAAGGAAACCTTGGACTACTTTCGTAGCTTCCTCTAGGGCTACTGGGAGGATGCCGGTTACTTTGGGATGACCCCGACTAAGGAGCCTCTAGGGTTCCACCGTGACCGGCATGTGATAGTTTCATGATTCGCTTTATCCAAGCGACTACTTCATGGCTTGAGGGTCCCGGTGGTTTGTCGAGATTGATTAGTCCGTACTTGATCCTTAACCGGATGGGCCTATCTTCCGGCCTACAGCCATAACTCGGGTTCGTAGTTTCTGCGACTTTCTCGACCAATTGCCTGTTTTCGATCCACGGCGTGGTAATCTGCAACCAACTCACCTCTTCTCGAAAGTATTCCCTCGCTTCTATTAAGGAAAGTAAGCCTGTGCTTACTGTTGCTAGGAGATCGAGCGGGTAGCGGTTAGTTTCAGCCTACGCTTGGCAGTGGGGCATCATGCGGCGGCGGGTTTGCCTGGAAGGGCTTCTTCTTTCATGAATTTCGTTTTCTTTCCCTTGGTCAACGCCTTCTCCACCTCGTCGTCCGCAGCGCCCTTTTTGAGTTCCACGAGTTCGGCTGTAGGCTCTAGGTGGTCGACGTTTGTTCTCCTTCGTCTGACGCCCGTTACAGACTTCGGTCCGGTGACAAGAACAAAGTTCTTGTCGACGACATCAACGATCACGCATTTTTTGCCTGTTTCGCGGCCTGAGAGTTTAACGCAGACTCTACCTACCTCAAAGCTCGCCATGTTCGCTCACTTGCGTTGATTTGTCGCACTACTCGATGCTGCAATAAATAAGTGTACCCTAGTCTCGCTGATTCGGTTTTGCTTTCCGTGTGAGGAGGTCGCGGACGGAATTGATTATGATCTTTTTTGTGACTTCAATTGGGTGAAGGCTCGTGTCGATTTTTACGTTGTAAATCGACAGATCGTTAACGTCGATTCCGTAGTAGTTCTTGTATCGCTCTTGCTGGATTGATTCGCGGTACTCGGTTTCCCTTCGGGCGTCTTCCACTCCGACGTGGTCCCGTTCAGCGATCCTTCTGAACCTCACCTCGTTCGGTGCCGTCAACAATACCTTAACGTCGGCTAAGCTTCCGGCCATCCAGGCGGCTAACTGGGCGTCGATTACGACGCCCCCCTTCTTAGCCTCGGCCTTTGTTTTCTCGTCCAGCATATGGTCTATGCTGGGGTCCTGAGCCGCCCGAGCGCTCAGCGCTTCCAATGACAGTTTCTGCTGTCTCGCTAAGTCTCTGAACAGTTCCCCTGCTGAAACATACCGTAGGCGTAGGGCTTCAGCCAAGGCTTTGGCGTATGTCGACTTTCCCGTGCCGTGCGGGCCGCTGACCGTAACAACTGAGCCTCCTTTTGCCCTATTTTGCATGAGGCTCACCCATTCTGAGGACCGGCTAGGGAACCTGTATTCCTATCCATAGAAAAGGCTGACTAGAAATCTTTCACTCAGTGAGGTCTTAGCAAATTGCGCGCTGTGTTATCTAGACGAATAGCGATGATTTGCCGCTGGCACCGGCCCTTACGCTTTCAGCTTATGCGCTTGAAATTGAGGGCACCAAATTTCCTTGCACTAAGATGGTAGTGACGAAACGCAAACTATACCGTTGTACTAGGAAAGCTCAACCGTAAGGTGAAAGAGTGAAAAACACGTTAATTGTTACGGGTGTGGCGGTGATTCTGAATACTACTGCAGAGCAGCCATTAGATTGGAAATTGCCGCAATAGCTCTGGCTCTGTGGTGTGTAGCAAAATTGGTAATACGGATTGCAGTCGGGTTGAGAGCTGTACTGGTATGGAACCCACACCTGCTGAGCATTCCCATTACTATCTGGTTCGATGACTTGAATGCCAGAAATGGAGGCTGGCGAGAATCGAAGGATGATGTAAGAGTTGTCTGTTATGCCGCCTATAGTCGGATTAGAACATGGGCCGAAATTACATCCGCCAGAGGCAATACTTGCACCGTTGTATTTTATTTCGAACCGGACGTTCCCCTGCTGGTTTCCGTTAGCGCCGGTGCAGACGTTAATTTGCACGTCTCCAGAATTAGTAGCCTGATTCCAGACACCCTGATTACACAAAAAGAAGCTTTGGTTAACAGTTGTTGAACCGCTAACACTAGCCAAGAGCATTAGCGACAACGCGAAGCCCATCGTTAGGAGTACAAGATGTCTGTTCATCTTCATCTACTGTTAGTGCCTTGGGATTAATGCCTATAGACATTGTCATATCACCCTACAAAATGTCAGCAATTTTCTGTCAGATGCAAACCTGATTTGCCTCAACTTTTTGTCTACGTGTGTGAGTGCAACTGTTGTATTTCCCATTTCTACAACGTGTTAGATAAAGGCGGAAATTCTGAAAGGCGGAAATTAGTTAAAGGAGACGGTGCCGGGACCACTGGCGACGGCGTTGACGCTACTTTCTAGTTTCTTGTCGAACGATTCCACGTAGGCAGGCGTGGCACAGAACGCCGCCGAATGGTCTGGAGGGTCGTTTGGATGACTTCGGAATACTTTTGATGGATCCGGATTCAAGTCCTCGTAGCGGCAGGCCGCAGGAGGCGCAAACGCCGCGTCTGGCTTGCGCCCGATGGTAGTGGGTTGCGATTCTTCCGCCGGGAAGAGCCTTGATCTTGCGCTTTATGTTTCGGTTGCGAAGGTAACGTCTTGGCAATTAGCTTTCACTCATTCCTATTCCAAAGAGTCTCATTAGGGGTAGATTCACAGAGAACGAACACAGTAGGTACCAGTAGAAGAATGTCAATGGTACTCCAAGGGAGGTCATAGTTGACAGGAAGGGAAGTGGGAAAGGAGCATATGCAACTGGATGGGGACCGAGAACGGCGTTTAGAGTGTACCATACGATGAGGAACGGAACAAAAGTGACCGCGGTAACCTTCATCTGCTCCATGCTTGCGCGAGACTGTTGTTTCATCATAGCCTGACTCTTCTTCATCAACTTGGAAACAGTTTGTTCATCCTTCGCTTTCTTGGCGGCATTCAGTTCCTTCTGCCATGCCTGGACTTCCTTCATGGTCGATCGAACCATGTCGTAGTCGACTAGGAGCTTCGCTGCTGCGGATGAAATGATGGCCATAACGGTTGCTACTCCTATCGTGAAGATAGTGGAGGAGGGCATGTGGGGAGGATTGCCTATGTATGGTGTCAGCGCGCCTTTCACCCAAGCCACAACGGGGGTCGTTATGAATCCTAAACCGAAGGGTGCGGTTGCATTCGGGGTAGTCGTCGTAGTGCTCGTCACATTGGCCTGGAGCGCATGCATTGGAGCGCCTGCTTGAGTCGTTGCGGATTGATTTGAGGCTGCTGCGGGGCCGGTGGATAGTAAGATCGTTAAGAAGGTGATGAGAGCAATTCCGATGAAGACAGCTTTTGAGTTGGAATTCATGGTCATGTTCCTACTAGCTTACGTATTACTTCGAATAGCTCTTGGGCTGCTTGCTTCTGTGTACCTGGGTCATTTCTTATAACTTTAACAGGGGCGCCGGTGGCTATTGCTGACGCCGCTGCCGTAGCCCTGGACCATTCCAAGTCGAATCTGATGTCGTTCAATAGGGCTGCTTCCCTCTTCCGGTCTGTGTCGGTGCGACGCCTTCCGGCGATTTGCTCAGGGTCTGCCTCTATGAGTACCAGCAGGCAGGGGTTAAGCTTCTGAAGCACGCTCTGCGGAAGCCCCGCCCACATTCCGACTGCGGTCTTTACGAACATGTGCGTATCAACCACAACCGTTCCTTGGTCGGACCTGTTGGTAATTTCGTTGGCCGCTAGGTCCTGCGCTTTCCTCTGTGTCTCAATATCCTGTTCCCTCATTTCATCTCGATTCATTTGCTTACCGAGCTCGCGAAGGATTTCATTCATGATCGTTCCGAAATTCAAGACGTTTAAGTTAGCACGGTTTTGTTTCGCGAGATCTTGGAGTTCGTTTAGGACCGTGGTCTTCCCCACGCCGGGAATACCGGTCACTACGACCGTTCGCGGCAGCGATTATTCACCTAGAAATCCTCTGGCCGCAGGATAGAGTTCCGTGATCCTTTCCTGGACGAAGATTTGGTAGTATTGCTCTATGATGCCGACTGTGAGCAGTATTCCCGTGCCTGAACCAAATGCGCCTAGGAAGTCCGCGAAGGCTGCGATTGCTCCGATCAATATTGCGCCGATAATTGTGACTGCGGGAATATACCTGTCGAGCATCTGCCTAATCGGAGCTTCAGATCGTCTGAAGCCTTCAATCTGCATTCCGGAATCCAGCAGCTGCCTCGCGACGGTGCGTGAGTCCATTCCGCCGACCTCAACCCATGTTACCGCAAAGAAGACGCAGCCTATGATCAATAGGGCCGCATACACTAACGCCCGGACTGGGTCGGCGAGCGTGAGCGACAGGCTCTGGGGAGGGACGACGTAGTAGACAAGCCCACCTGAGGGTTGGTAATTGTTGCCTTGGATGGTAAACCTGCCAATTAGGTTCAGCCAAAAGTTCGCGTTGAGGTTGTTGTACCGTTGCCAGAGGAGTTGGGAGATAAAGTAAATGTTACCGAAGAGGGCGGCAGCGAAGATGACGGGTATGTTTGAGACGTAGAAGAGTTTCAATGGGAATTTGCCGCGGAAGCCGCGGTACTTGGCGTACGACACAGGAATCTCGACGCGCATACCGTTGAAGTAGATGATGATCCCGAAGACGCCCAACGTAGTGATGAACGCGACCATGTCCGGAAGGCCGCCCGTCCGGGCGAGGATGTTCCTTATGTTTTGGCCGCCTGTGACTCCTTGCACGAATGCGATTAGAGCTCCGAGATACTTGCCATCAGTCATAGGGCCCATTGGTGCAACGGAATCCCACCAAATCGTAGACGCCACTCCTGCCGCAATGAATAGACTGATCCCGCTACCGAGGCCCCACCCTTTCTGCAGAAGCTCATCCAGTAACAGGACGATTAAGCCCGCTCCGACGAGTTGGAGCATTATCACTATCTCAGTTGTTACGGGGATCGACCCATATGTTCCCCCAAGTATGTAGGCTGAGGCTTCAAACACCGTCATTACGACGGACAGTATCTTGCTAGCACTTGTGAATAGTGAGCGGTCCTCAGGGTTGCTCATGTCAATGTTCACCATCTTCGACCCTGCTAAGACTTGGAGGATCAGGCCGGCGGTGACTATGGGGCCGATCCCAAGCTCCATGAGTGTTCCACGGTTTGAGGCAAAGATAACCCTCAGCGAACCCAGCGGTTCGTTGAGACCGGCGTTACCAATCCCGTACAGCGGCGTCTGTGACATGACAAAGTATATTATGAG
>Ga0187770_10002255_pt1 | contig 10733 bp, 9 predicted proteins | sample 0116_SJ02_MP02_2_FD_133154 | JGI IMG/M metagenome (GOLD analysis project Ga0187770, IMG submission 133154) | Tropical peat soil microbial communities from peatlands in Department of Meta, Colombia - 0116_SJ02_MP02_20_MG | ecosystem: Environmental > Terrestrial > Soil > Wetlands > Peat | place...
GCCGGTCGTCCAGAGGCGCGGACGGTCGGCTTCGAGGAACGATCGGTTTCCGGCGAACTCGCGGAACGTCTCGTCCACGAGGACCCAGCGCGCGCCGGACGTCCAATCGAGCACCCGCCCTCGATCCCACAGATCCCCCTCGGGGTTTCTCGGCTGGGAGACAACGGCGAGATCGACCGCGCCCTCCTCCTCCGTCAGGCGGAATCCGGCCTCTCGGGCGGAGTGGAAAAGGGGTGGGTACTCCGGGAAGCAGACCCGGCAGGTTCCGGCGGGCCGGTCCTTCCGCCGGTGGGCGAGGAACAGGACCACGAGGGCGTTTGCCTGGCTGGCTCCCGTGGTGAGGAACAGCCGCCGGGCGTCGACCCGGAGCCCCTCCGCCAGCATTTGCGCCAGCTCGTTCGAATCAGCTTGTCGGAGATCCGCGGCGGTGGGCTTCGGCGACGGGATCGTTCCGATCATCCCGCTGATGGCGAGGTTGTGGCGACAGCCCGCGTGCCCGTCGATCCACTCCGCGAGCGGGAACGTCATGGTGCCGGCGCTTACCCGAGCCGGAATAAACCGTGTGGCGCCGCCCCTTCCCCGGGCGCTCCCCCGTGAATGGCCCTGCTGCTCGTGCGTTTCGCATGGAAGGGAACCCTCTTGAGGCCGGGAGATCGCGGACCATCGTCATGGCCGGACCGAAGGCATCGGAGTCGGTGGTCGTCGGGCCGAACGGGCGGATCGTCTCCCTCTCCGCCGCGTGGTTCTCGGACGGGGTCCGCCGCCGGACCGAAGCGCGGCGGGCCGGCCGATGTGTCGAGTGCGGAAGGACCCTCTCGCACCACCGGAGCCCCTACTGCTCGCGGACCTGCCAGTGGAAGTTCCACGGCCACTACTTCTGGGACTCTGCCCGCTCGTACGTGATGCTCCGGGACCGGTACACCTGCCAGATCTGCCACGGCCGCCGGCGAGCCCGGCAGCTCGACGTGGACCACATCATCGAGATCGCCGCCGGGGGCGCCGCGCTCGAGTACTCCAACCTCCAGACGGTCTGCCGGGACTGCCACCGACTGAAGACGCTCGAGTTCCTCAGGAACCGGCGAACCCTTGATGGGAGTTCCCCCGGGCTCGACCCGAGTCTTCATACCACGTCGTAAGGTGGGGCGCGGGAGGTTCCCGCATGAAGGTCGGCATTCTCGGCAGCGGCGATGTAGCGAAGGCACTCGGTACCGGTTTCGTCACGCTCGGACACGAGGTGATGCTGGGGAGCCGAACGGCAGGGAACGCGAAGGCGAAAGCGTGGGCGAAGGAGACCCACGGGAAAGGCTCGACCGGCACGTTCGCGGAGGCCGCGGCGTTCGGCGAGGTCGTAGTCCTCGCGACCCTAGGGGTCGCCACTCCCGAGGCGATCCGCATGGCGGGTCCCTCGCACTTCGACGGGAAGCTGGTGATCGACGCGACGAACCCGCTCGCCTTCTCGGCGCAGGGGCTCCCGAGCCTCGCGATCGGTCACACGACCTCGGCGGGGGAGGTCCACCAGAAGGAGCTCCCGAACGCCCACGTCGTGAAGGCGTTCAACACCGTCGGGAACGTGCTCTTCTTCCGACCGAGCCTCCCGCAGGGACCGCCGACGATGTTCATCTGCGGGAACGACGCGGCCGCGAAGAAGAAGGTCGAGGGGTTCCTCCGCGACTTCGGCTGGCCGTCCGTGATCGATGTCGGCGGGATCGAGTCGTCGCGCGAGCTCGAGGCGATGTGCATCCTTTGGGTGAAGGCCGCCATCGGCCTCGGCGACTTCAAGATCGCCTTCAAGGTGCTTCGATCGTAAGCGGATCCTCACCCGTCCCGCTGATGAGGACTCACTCGTCGGCGAGCGACCGCTCGAGCTCCCCGACCGAGAACACGAGACCGGTGCCGGTCAGGTAGAGCAGCACCCGTTCCCCGGAGCGGATTCGGCCGTTGCGGAATAGCTGCGGCAAAGCGGCGTACGGCGCGGCGGCCTCCGGAGAGGCGGAGACCCCGTGTCGAACGGCGAGGTCGCGCATCGCCCGGACGATTTCCCGGTCCGAGACCATGACACCGCCACCGCGGCTCTCGCGGACCGCCTCGAGGATCCGTTCGGAGGAGAAGGGCGACGGAACGAGGAGGCCCGGGGCGATCGTGGCGGGGTGGGCCCACGGGGCAACGCTAGGAGAACCCTCCGCGAGGGCTTGGACGACCGGGGCGCACCCGGCTGACTGAACTGCGTACAGCCGAGGGGTCCGCTCGAGCAGGCCGAGGGCGCGCAGCTCACGGAACGCCTTTGCCATCCCCACGAGCCCTGTGCCGCCGCCGGTGGGATAGAGGATGGCGTCGGGCAGCCCCTCCACACCCGACTCCTCGACGATCTCGAATCCCATCGTCTTCTTTCCCTCGACCCGGTACGGTTCGCGGAGGGTCGACATGTCGAACGAGCCGCGGCCTCCTTCTCGCGACCGGGCCGATTCGCCCGCTTCGCGGATCGTCCCGGGGACCTCGACGAGCTCGGCCCCGTAGAGCCGGATCGCCTGTTTGATCGGCGCGGGCGTGCGCTCGGGGACGTAGACCCGGGCCTTCAGCCCGGCGCGGGCGGCGTACGCGGAGAGAGCCGTCCCGGCGTTTCCCGCGCTGGGAACGAACAGCTCGCGAAGGCCAAGTTCCCACGCCCGGGATACCGCGACGGTCATCCCCCGCGCCTTGAACGAGCCGGTCGGCATCGATCCATCATCCTTGGCGACGACCTTGACCCCGGGAGCCCCCTCGACCTCGCCGAGCTCGAGGCACGGAGTGAACCCCTCTCCCAGCGTGGCCACCCGAGCCGACTCCCGGACGGGGAGGAGTTCCCGGTACCGCCAGAGGGTCGCGGGCCGGCTCTGGAGCTCAGCCCACCAGGTTCGGGCATCCCAACCCACCGTATCATAGCCCGCGAAGAGGGTGTGACCGCAGGTGGGGCAGGTCCCGACCGGCCGGTCCGGCTCGAGCTGCGTGCAACAGGCGCGGCACTCGAGGTAGGAAAGCCGCGAGTCGGTTCTCATGTGCGCCCCGGTCGACCGGAAGTCACGGCACATTAAGGCCCGTCGCCGCTGGAACGGACTGCGCCCGGCTGAAGAGACGGCGTGGCGAATCCCCTATCTACCGAACTTCGTCTATGCTGTCCACCCGTCACCCATGGGAACCGCGAACGCGCCCTTCCGCTGGACGGAGTCGGACATCCGCGAGATCGAGGCGAACTACCTCGACGAGCGGTCCAGTCTCTGGATGTACCAAACGCTCGCGGCGCAGGATCACATTCCCGCCCGAGCCACCCTGCTCCGCGAGCTCGCGGCCTTCGAGGAACGCCACGCGGCGCTCTGGGCCGGGCTGCTGAAGAGGCTCGGTCGCTCCCCCCCGAGAGAACACCGGAGCATTGAGCATCGGATCGTGATCGCCATGGCCCGGCTCCTCGGGGTCGGGATGGTCCTCCCCCTCGTCCACCGAGGCGAGGTCGACGGCATCGCCAAGTACCGCGACCAGGCCCGCCGCTGGCAGGACCCAGACGCGGTCGCGGTGTTCAAGCCGCTGCTCCCCGACGAGATCGCGCACGAGATCGAGACCTCGACCGCGGCCCGCGAAGCGGGATCGAAAGCGGGCAGCTCGCTCCGGAGCCTCCTGCTGGGGGCGATCGACGGATTCGCGAGCATCGTGGCGCTCTCGGCCGGCGTCGCGGGCGCGACCGGGGCCAATCATTCCGTTCTCATCGCCGGGGCGGCCTCCGTGGTCGCCGGTGCGCTTTCGATGGCCGCTTCCGAATACGTCTCGGTCAAGGCCGAGCACGACGTGCGGAAGGCGCAGCTCCGGATGGAGAGCGAGGCGGCCTCGGTCGCCCCCGATACGAAGCGCGATCAGCTCGTGCAGGCGTACGAGGCGAAGGGGCTCTCCCCCGAGGAGGCGGGCAAGGTCGTGGGGCGCCTCGAACAGGACCCCGAGCGGTTCCTCTCCACGCTGGTCACGGAGCGGTACGGCTTGGCGGCCGACGAGCACGAGCGTCCCGGACGGCAGGGGTTCCTCACGGGGGTCGCCTTTGCCCTCGCGGGGGCGGTGCCGCTGGTCCCGTATCTGCTCCTCCCGATCCCGACGGCGATCGTCGTCTCCGTGGTGGTGACCGCGCTCGCGCTGTTCCTCGCGGGTCTCTTCCGGGCGCTCTCTTCGCTGCATCCGTTCCTGCGCAGCGGATTCGAGATGCTCGCGATCGGGATGGGCGCGGCCGGCGGTACTTTCCTGATCGGCCTCCTGATCGGCGGGGTCGTCAGCTAGCGCCGCGGAGCCGAATCCGGCCGCGTCGGGAATCGGTCCGCCGCCGGGGTTTCGGCGAAGGCTTGATGCGCTTGTTTTCGCATTCGTGCCCTATGGCTGCGATACCCGAACCCTCTCCCGCGGGCCCGGAGGTTCCGCCGCCGCCCCCTCCTCCTCCCCCTCCGACGCCCCAGCCCTCCTGGCGGTCGACCCCCGTCCTCCTGCTCGTCGTGGTACTGGTGGTTGCCGCGTTGCTGGCCGTGTTCCTTCTGGGGCCATTCGCCGGCAGTTCCTCGAGCAGTTCCAACCCAAATGGGTTCTCTGGCGCGCGGGGCGTGGCCGACCAGTTCGCCTCCTCGTACGGTAGCTGGGACCTCTTCGAGGTGATCGGCAGCGCTCCCTACAATGGCTCAATTCTGCCGTATACCGGCACCTCGCCCCCGAACTGTACACTTTCGGTACTTGTCGGATCGGTTCCGGATAATATCTCAATCCCGCAGTACCGCGGCAACTTGACCGACGGTGTCGCCTCGGCCTGGGTGTTCGGCTACTCCAGCACCACAGGCTCCAGCGACCTCCTCATCGTAGAGGTGGGGGAAACGATCGTGTTTGCCCTCGAGGAATCGGGCAGCTGTATCGGCCAGGGGATCCAATACCACGGCATCCCCAGCTCGGCGATCGACAGCTCGACTGCGGCGACAGCCGCGGCGGCCGCCGGCGGCTACCAGTTCCTTCGAGCCCACCCCACCGGGGTCTCTGTCGAGATGGTGCTCACCGGAGGGCTCAGTTTCCTCAATCAGACGATTCCGATGGAGTGGACGATAGGATGGACCACCTGCGGTGGATTCTTCGGCCAGACGACGGCGCCCGCGAGTGGCTACCAGTTCACGGCGGCAGTGAACGCCACTACTGGCATGGTGCCCCAGGGTGGGACCCAGAACTCCACGTGCGGCATCGGTTCACTCCCTCCGGGGATTGGCGGCGCTCTGACCCCCGGCCCCCCGAGCCTCATTCAGGGGGCGGGAACGGGGGGAACCGTGGCGAGCCAGGGATGCACGAGCGGCGACTACTGCTACTCGGTTCCCATCGAGTCGGCGACGAACCTGACCCCGGCCGACTTCTCGCTCAAGGTGTCGAACCTCTCGAACGCATCGAACCCACCGACGCCCGTCGGGTACGCGATACTGGGGAGTTCCGGCCAGGTGCTCGTCTACTCGTACGGTTCGGCCGAGGTCACCTGGACGGACGGCGTCGGAAGCTCCTCCACCCCGCTCACCGCCGGCATGACGGTCATCGCCGACATGGGTACGCATAACCCGTCCGGCTGGTCCTACTCGTTGGAGTTCACCGGCTTAGGGCCGTACGTGAACAGCGGACTCGGCGTCGGCCTGTAACGCCGGAACCGTAGCTCGTTCCCCGGTTCGCAGGAACTGCCCCGCGCGGCGAGATTCTCGCGCATCGTCACGTTTATCCCGAGAGCCGTGTGCCCGCCGCGCATGGCGCTCTTCGTCGCTGAGCACACCCATCCTGCCGAACGCTGCCCGGCCCGCAATCCGCAGATGGCCGCGGGCCTCCTGGCCCTGATCCAGAACGCTGGAAAAGCGGGGATCAAGATCCACGGGGACGCGGTAACCGACCACCAGCACCACCTCTACGTGATCGCCGATGCGCCGAACGAGGAAACCGTCCGGAACTACTTCGCCCCCTTCGGCCAGATGGGGACTCTGACGGTGAACCCCGCCTCGCACTGCGAGCAGGTGGTCGCCCGCGGGGCCTGCTGAGCGCCTCTTCCGGAACCTAGAGCCGATCGTTCGATCGACCGCCCGGCCATCCCCGAGGGCCGGCCGTCACCGGTTGGGCTACTTGCGGGACTAGGCGGTGTTCGCGGCCCGGGGGATTCTCCCGGCGGCGTGCCGCAACAGCAACACGGCGGGGACAGCGGGCGCGATGAGGATCAGCCAGATCAGGAGCGGGTTCGTCACCAGCGTGAGGACGACGGTGCCCGCGAGAGTGGCGAGGATCGCTCCCACGGTGCCGAACGCGGTGAAGGCGCCGTTGTACGACCCGACCTCCTCCTTCGGAGCCAGGTTGGAGGGTAGGGTCGCCATCGGAATCGCCCCGAGGTTCTCCCCGATGGTCAGCACGACCACGGCCACGAAGAACACGAAGAGCGGGAATGTGCTCCACAACCCCGCCGCGCCGAGCCCCACGAACGCGACGCCGTACAGGGCGAGGCCGAGGATGGCAACCGTCGTGTGGCGCCAGCCGATCACGCGCTCGGTAGTGGGAGACTGCCCGACGACGACCACGATCCCGTTGAGCGAGAGCCCGACGCCCAAGAGGGCGTAGGAGATCCCCAGGACGTTGTGCACGTACAGCGGGAAGATGATCTGCCACTGAGAGGCGACGAAGATCGCGAGCGCAAAGGCGACCGCGACCTCGAGGGCCGTTCGGTCCCGGGCGACCACCCGGAGGCTATCGCCGATGCTCCGTTTCGGCTCGGTGTCCTTCGGCGGGTCGACCACCGTAGCGAGACCGGAGAGGCTGGACGGGTTCGTCGTCCGGCTCCGGTCTCGGGGGGAAGGGTCGAGCGCCAGGTAGAGGACGAGGGCTGCGCCCGCGATCGCCACGGCGGCGACCGCTACCCCGCCCGCAAACCCGATCACCGCGATGAAGAGGCCCCCGAGCGCCACCCCGCCAGCGTACCCGGCGTTGAACCCGATCCGGTAGTACGTGAACCCTCGGGTCCGCTCCGAGCCCTCCGCAAAGTCCGCGATGTACGCCGAGAACGCCGGTCCGCAGAGCGAGCTCACGGACCCTCCGATGAACGCGGCCAGCACGGCGAGCACTAGGGAGTCGATCGAGAACGCATAGGCTAGGAACCCGGTAGCAGCCGCCTCTCCCGCGAGCCCTGCGACCATGAGCCGCTTTCGCGGGATGCGGTCGGCGACGAGACCGCCCGCGAGCGAGAACGGGATCTGGACGCCGCCGACCAGGATGACGATCAGACCGAGCTCCACGTATCCGAGCGCGAGGACGTTGTGCAGGAACAGGGCGATGAACGGCCCATAGAGCGCGTTGCCGAGCATCCGCACGGCGACTCCGATCGCCAAGAGCCGGATGTTCCGGTTCACCGCCGGGGATCTCCGATCGAGCCGACCGGGCCGGAGAGGGAAAAGGGGACCTCACCCGCGGTGAGTCTCGAGCGTTCGCGAGTCTTGTGGGAGTTCAATCCGTTTCAGAGTAACCCGCGTGGCCCTCGCTCGTTTCAGGAATCCGAAGTGGGCTCGGCCGGATTCGAACCGGCGGTCTTCGCTGTGTGAGAGCGACGTCGTAACCGCTGGACCACGAGCCCAACGCCAGAGCCGAAGAGCGGGCCTCCTTAAGGAATTCCATCTAGAGCGGGAACGCCAGCACGAACGGCAGGATGAGGCTCGCCGCCACGGTGAGAATCAACCCGCTCGCTAACGAGAGGCTGCCCGCGCTCCGGTCGCCGTACCGGGTCACGAAGTAGAGCGTCGTGTCCATCGACGTAGCCCCTCCGAGCGCGGCGAGCCCCTCCCCCCGAAGGCGACCGCCCACCACGGGGGAGAGGACCATGGTGAGGTTCTCCCGCAGGAAGTTCGTGAGGAAGGCGAGCAGTCCGAGCAGTGCCCCGGCGCGGGCGAGCACGAGCGGTCCAGCGAGCGTATACCAGCCGAAGGCGAGCGAGGTAGCCATCGCCACGGGGAGGGCCACGCCCGAGACCAACGCGAACAGCGCGCCCGCGACCAACGCCCCCGCGACCGCGGCGGTCAACGGGACCCATACCGAACGAACCCCGGCCCACGAGAGGGGCAGGTCGAAGGCGACGAGGGCCAGGAGGACATAGAGCGCCCACTCGATCGCGCCGGCGGCCGGTAAGGACACGACCCGTCCGATCGCAAAGCCCCCGACCACGGCGGCGACCAGCACGAGGCTCAGGGGGAACCGGTCCTTCGCCGGTTCACTCGAGCCGCTCGGGCCGCGAAGCGGGTGGAATCGGGCGAGGAGGAGGTAGATTCCCGCCGTCGTCCCGAGCACGAGAAGCGCGTAGGCGAGCGCCACCGGGATCGTCACCGCAAGGGCGCCGAGGGCGACGGAGTTCAGGGAGGCGCCGAGGAGTCCCACGAGGACGATGACGGTCAGGACGAGCGCGCGCGGTATCCACCGGCTGCGCCGATGGACGATGCGACCCGCGAGGAACCCAAGCACGAAGGCGACGTACAGGAACGGGTCGAACGCCACGGTCCCGGCCTAGCCGGTCCACGGCGTGAGCGATGCCCGGTGCGGTGGACCGATCGGTGCGCTGAGTGCGACGGTATCGCTCCGGTCCGCACCGTACCCGACGTACTGCACCGGCACCCCCGTCTCTTCCACGATCCGATCGAGGTACCGCCGCAGCGTGGACGGGAGTGCCCTCTCCCCCTCGTCCCGGACCCGGTCCTTCAACCGTTGATGGAACTCGGGCCAGCCCGGGAAACGCTCGTACACGGGCTGGGCCTGCGCGAGGTCATCGGCCTGCGTCGGGAGGACGTCTCGGACCGTGGAACCGTCCGGCATGAGGTACTGAGTGCAGACCGGAACCTCCTCGAGGCCGCCCAGCACATCGACCTTGGTGATCGCAAAGCCCGTGAACCCGTTCAGCCGGGCGGCGTAGCGCAGCATCACGAGATCGAGCCAGCCGCAGCGCCGGGGGCGGCCCGTGGTGGCGCCCCGCTCCCCGCCGACCCGCCGGAGGTATTCCCCCGGTTCGCCGGAATCCTCGGTCGGGAACGGTCCGGCCCCGACGCGCGTGCAGTACGCCTTGGCGATGCCGATCACTTCGTCGACCTCGGTCGGGGGGATACCGCTTCCCACGAGCGCGCCGGCGCTGGTCGGGTGCGAGCTCGTGACGAACGGGTAGGTGCCAAAGTCGACGTCGAGGAGCGCGCTCTGAGCCCCCTCGAGAAGGATCGATTCGTTCTTCGCGATCGCGTCCCACAGCATCGGCTCGGTGGGCCGGATCAACGGAGCGAGTCGACCGCCGACCTCGGTGAGCTCCGCGGTCAGCTGGTCGATGGCAGGAAGGTTTGGGATCTGGGTCTTCGTCGCATAGAGGAGCTCGAGCCGCTCCCGAAGCTGGGCGGGTCGGGCGAGGTCGCCCAGGCGGATCCCCCACCGACCCGAGCGGTCGGCGTACGCCGGGCCGATCCCGCTCTTCGTCGTGCCGAGACCGGCCTTCGGGTTCTTGCTCGCCCGAAGCTCATCCTCCCAGGCGTCCTCGATCTCATGGACCGGCAGCAGGACATGCGCCCGGTCCGAGAGGACCACCTCGCCGCGGAGAAGACCCCGTCGCTCGAGGTCCTGCATCTCCGCTTCAAGCTTCATCGGCTGGAGAACCATGCCGGGCCCGCTCACGCCGGTCACGCCGTGGCGGAGCACGCCACACGCGAGCTGGTGGAGGACGACCGGGCCTTCGGGGAGATGGATCGAGTGGCCGGCGTTCGGCCCTCCCCCGGTGCGGACGACGTACCGTGCTTCCGCCGACAGGAAGTCGCAGATCTTCCCCTTCGCCTCGTCGCCGAACTGCGCCCCGACCACGACGCGGACGGTCGTCTCGCTCGCCTCCGGTTCCGGGGAGGCTTCCGGGTAGAAGGCCCTTGTGCCTTGCGGTCCGAAACCGTGCCGTGCGGCGCGACTCGCCATCGCACGGGACAAGCCTAAAGAACGGGCCGGGCGGTCCACGGCCGGATGGTCGCGCAGCGGACGCACGAGGTCGAGATTTCGGGCATCCGCAAGATGTTCGAGGCGGCCCCGCCGAACTCCATCAACCTCGGCCTCGGGGAGCCCGACTTCGATCCCGCCCCCGAGGTGATCGAGGCGCTCTGCGCCGCGGTCCGGGGCGGCCGGAACCACTACGGACCGTCGGCCGGTATCCCCGAGCTACGGGACAAGATCGCCGAGCGGTACCGGGAACTCGACCCGGGGACTCGGCGGGACAATGTGATCATCACGGCCGGTGGCTCGGAGGGATTGATGGCCGCCGCCCTCTCCTTCTACGATCCCGGAACGGAGGTGCTCGTCCCGAATCCAGGGTTCGTGCTCTACGCCCCGCACGCGCGGCTCGCGGGAGCCGTGCCCGTGTCCTACAGCCTGCGCCCCTCGCACAAGTACCTTCCCGATTTCGACGAGCTCGAGCACCTCGTCAGCGGGCGCACCCGGGCGATCGTCGTTAACAGCCCTTCGAACCCCACCGGGGCGGTCTTTCCCCGGTCGGTCGTCGACCGGATCGTTGCGTTCGCGGACCGGCACAATCTCACGATCATCTCGGACGAGGTGTACGAGGAGATCGTTTACGGCGAACCCGCGACCTCGTTCTGGGGGCGCAGCGACCGGGTCGTGATCGCGAACTCGTTCTCGAAGACGCTCGCGATGACCGGTTGGCGGGCAGGCTTCCTCGTCGC
>Ga0187770_10002256_pt1 | contig 10732 bp, 8 predicted proteins | sample 0116_SJ02_MP02_2_FD_133154 | JGI IMG/M metagenome (GOLD analysis project Ga0187770, IMG submission 133154) | Tropical peat soil microbial communities from peatlands in Department of Meta, Colombia - 0116_SJ02_MP02_20_MG | ecosystem: Environmental > Terrestrial > Soil > Wetlands > Peat | place...
CATTCCGAGTCGCTGTTGTCGATCTCGGCACGCAGCTGCTTGATCCGGTTGGCGACCGCTTCTGCCGAGCCGCCGCCGTCGATGATGATGGTGTCGTCCTTGGTGACCACAACGCGCCGGGCCGAGCCCAGCACCTCTTTGCCCACCTCCCGCAGCAGCAGGCCGGCGTCGGGATTGATCACCTGGCCGCCGGTGACCACCGCCAGATCCTCGAGGAATGCTTTACGCCGGTCGCCGAAGTACGGCGACTTGACCGCGACCGCTTTCAGCGTCTTGCGAATGGAGTTGACGACCAGCGTCGCCAGTGCCTCACCCTCGACGTCCTCGGCGATGATCAGCAGCGGCTTGCCCGATTCGGCGACCTTCTCCAGCATCGGCAGCAGGTCAGGCAGCGAGCTGATCTTCTCTTGGTGCAACAGGATCAGCGGATCCTCGAGCACCGCCTCGAGGGAGTCGAAGTCGGTCACGAAATAGGCCGACAGGAAGCCCTTGTCGAAGCCGACGCCCTCGGTGAACTCCAGCTCGGTGCCCAGCGTCGAGGATTCTTCGACACTGACCACGCCGTCGTGGCCGACCTTACTCATGGCCTCCCCGACCAGCTCACCGATCTGCTCGTCGCGCGACGACACCGTGGCCACCTGTGCAATCGCGTCCTTGCCCGATACCGGGGTGGCCGAGGCAAGCAGCGCCTCGGACACCGCATCGGCCGCCTTGTTGATGCCCGCGCCGAGCTCGATCGGATTGGCACCGGCGGCGACAAGACGCAGGCCACTTTTGACCAGCGCTTGCGCCAGCACGGTCGCCGTCGTCGTGCCGTCGCCTGCGACGTCGTTGGTCTTGGTGGCCACCGACTTCACCAGCTGGGCGCCCAGGTTCTCGAACGGGTCTTCCAGGTCAATCTCACGTGCGACGGTGACGCCGTCGTTGGTGACCGCCGGCCCGCCGAACGCCTTGGCCAGCACCACATGGCGGCCGCGCGGGCCCAGCGTCACCCGTACCGCGTCGGCCAGCGTGTTCACGCCGGCCTCGATGGCGCGGCGTGCGCTTTCGTCGTACTCAATCAGCTTGCTCATAAGGCTCCTTTGAACGCATGCCGCCCCGGAAATCACCCGCGATGAAAGCGCGGAGATCCCCGGGGCGGAACACGGTCTTTACTTGGAAACGACAGCCAGCACGTCGCGTGCCGAGAGGATCAGGTATTCCTCGCCGTTGTACTTAATCTCGGTGCCGCCGTACTTGCTGTAGATGACGGTGTCACCCTCCGACACGTCCAGCGGGATCCGCTTCTCGCCATCCTCGTCCCACCGGCCGGGGCCGACTGCGACGACGGTGCCTTCCTGCGGCTTCTCTTTGGCGGTGTCAGGAATGACCAGACCGGACGCGGTCGTGGTCTCGGCCTCGTTGGCCTGCACGAGAATCTTGTCCTCGAGTGGCTTGATGTTCACCTTCGCCACGATTGGAGCCCTCCACTAGTTAGATCAGAGTCCGGGTACGTCGCCCGGACCGGAGTTGGCGGTCGGTCCGGGGCTTGCCCCGAACCGTCCGATTATCTGGGGATTTGGCACTCGTCCGTTCCTTGCACCGTCGTCGCGGGTGGCCGGCGCAGGGATCGTCCGATTGCCACCTAGCACTCTATACATGAGAGTGCTAGCGCTCAAGGGCGCCCTGCTGCTTCCCTCGTGTACTCAGTTGACCAGGGCCTTGACCACCGGCAGGCCCGGGTCGCTGGCCACGTCCAGCGCTGACTGTGGCGCTCCCGCGGCAACGAGATGCGCGGCGAACGACGCGATCATCGCCCCGTTGTCGGTGCAGAGCCGGGGCTTGGGGATCCGCAGCGTCAGGCCCGCCACCGCGCAGCGCTGCGCCGCCAACTCGCGCAACCGCGAATTCGCGGCCACGCCCCCCGCCATCAGCAAGGTCGATATGCCGAGCCCGGTTGCCGCGCGCACCGCCTTCATGGTCAACACGTCGGCGACGGCTTCCTGGAACCCCGCCGCGATGTCGGCCGTCACCGCATCGGGATGACTTTCCACATACCGCGCGACGGCGGTTTTGAGCCCGGAGAAGCTGAACGCATACGGATGGTCGGCCGGGCCGGTCATGCCGCGCGGGAACGCGATGGCGTCCCGATCACCGGTGCGCGCCAGGTCGTCGAGCACCTTGCCGCCGGGATAGCCGAGCCCCAGCAGCCGCGCCACCTTGTCGTATGCCTCACCGGCGGCGTCGTCGACGGTGCTGCCCAGCTCGATGATCGGCTGGCCGAGGGAGCGCACATGCAACAGGTGAGTGTGTCCCCCGGACACCAGCAGCGCCACGCACTCGGGTAGCGGTCCATGTTCGTAGACGTCGGCGGCCAGGTGGCCACCCAAGTGGTTGACGGCGTAGAACGGCACCCCCCAGGCAGCCGCATACGCTTTGGCCGCCGCCACCCCCACCAAAAGGGCCCCGGCCAGCCCGGGCCCGACAGTGGCGGCGACGACGTCCGGCTTTTTCAGGCCGGCGGCCGCCAGCGCGCGGTGCATGGTGGGCCCCAGCGCCTCGAGGTGCGCCCGTGACGCGATCTCGGGGACCACGCCGCCGAACCGGACGTGTTCTTCGACGCTGGACGCCACCTCGTCGGCCAGCAGCGTCACCGTGCCGTCGGCATCGAGGCGGGCGATGCCGACACCGGTTTCATCGCACGACGTTTCGATCGCCAGGACGACGGTCGTGCGCGCCTCCCGCCGCATGGTGTACGCGTCGGCGCCGCTGACGCGGTAATAACGCCGGCGCAGGCCGATCTGGGTGAATCCCGCGCTGCGGTACAGCGCGATGGCCGCCTCGTTGTCGGTGCGGACCTCGAGGTAGACGACACCGCCGTCGGCGAAGTCCAGCAGCTCGTCGAGCAGCCGGCGGCCGATGCCCTGCCCCTGGAATGCGGGGTCCACCCCGATGGTGTGCACCTCATACTCGAACGGCGCGCTGCGCCCCAACCGGGAGACACCGGCGTAGCCGACCAGCGTCCCGCCGACGCGCGCGCCCACGTAATGGTTGTGGCTGCTGGCGAGTTCCCGGTTGAACGCCGCCGCGGGCCACGGGTCGTCGCCGTCGAACAGCTGCGCCTCCAGCTCGGCGCACCGCTGGGCGTCGGCGGGCGTCAACGCGCCGATGGTCACCGGCTCGCGGCAGGCGGTCATCGGCGAGCCGCCAGGGGCTTGGCGTCTGGTCGGCGCAGATACAGCGCGACCAGCGGCGCCGGGTGATCCGACCAATCCGGCACCGCGGCTATCAGGCCGGCCGGCGTCGGGTAGACCGGCCCGCACACTGGCAGCCCGAACATCCCCGCGTGCTCGGGCGAGCCGGCGACCGCCCGTGCCGTGCCGGGGTTGACGTCGGCCGGGGCGTTGACCGCCGGACCCTCGGTGCGGACCCCGTCGCGGTAGTGGGCCCAGTAGACCTCGCGCCGGCGGGCGTCGGTGACCACCAGCGTGTCGCCGGAGGTGCGCACCCCGATGGCGTCCAGGCTGCACACCCCGTGCACCGGGATGCCCAGGGCATGTCCGTATGCGGCGGCGGTGGCCATCCCGGCACGCAGGCCGGTGAACGGTCCGGGACCACAGCCCACCACGACGGCGTCGAGGTCGCCCATCGTCAGCCCGGCATCGGCGAGGGCGGCCAGCAGGTTCGGCGTGAGCCGTTCGGCGTGTGCCCGGGCATCGACGGTGACCCGCTCGCCCAGCACCGACGAATCGTCGAGCCGCACGATGCCGGCCGTCACCGCCGGGGTGGCGGTGTCGAGGGCGAGCACAAGGGTCATGCGCGGTTCCACTCCCAAGTCGCGATCCGCACGTCGGAGTGGCTGACCCGCTCGAGGCGGATGTCGAGATGACGCTCCGCGAGGCGCTCGGCCAGGCCCTCGCCCCACTCCACGACGATGACCGCGTCGTCCAGATCGCTGTCGAGGTCCAGCGAATCGAGCTCACCGAGCAGGTCGGTGCCGCCCGAGTGGTCCAGCAACCGGTACATGTCCACGTGAATCATCGCCGGCGCGCCGGGCCGCCGCGGCGGATGCACCCGCGCCAGCACGTACGACGGTGAGGTCACCGGGCCATCGACATCCATCGCTGAGGCAATCCCCTTGGCCAGCACGGTCTTTCCCGCACCGAGCGGACCGGAGAGCACCACCACGTCGCCCGCGCGCAGCTGCTCGCCCAGCCGCGAACCCAGCGCGACGGTGTCCTCGACGCGCTCCAGCGTGGCCGTGCCGTGCAAGCTCCACTCAACCACGGCCCCGGAACCGCTCCCGCATGCGCCTTAGCGCCAGTGCCGTCCTGCTCGGGGTGGCCGCCCGCTTGACCAACCGGACCAGCCCGTCGTTGATCGCGTCCGGCTTGTCCAGCAGCGCCAAATGACTGGCGCCGGCGACGATGACCAGTTCGGACGACGGCAGACTGGCCGCCATTCGGCGCGAGTATTCGTCCGGGGTGAGCAGGTCGTGGTCACCGCAAGCGATCAGGGTCGGGATGCGCAGCAACGTCCACAGCCCAGCGGTTTCGTCGTGGTGTTCCAGAGCATCCAAGAACTCAACCATGGTGGGAATCGGCGTGCCGTTCATCATCCGCTGGGAGAACGCGTCCAGGCTCCGGCTCACATGCAGATCGCTGTAGGACGCGGCCCGCAACACCGGGCCGATCAGTGAGCGCGACACGTTACGGCCGCGATGCAGCAGCTTCGGCGCGGAGCGCGCGGTGAACCGGAGCGCTTCCAGCGCTGGATTTTTCAGAATCTCACCCAGCGGGGATCTCGAGACTCCTTCGGCCGCAGTGGAAATCAGTGCTGCGCCGGCGATTCGGCGTCCGTACTGCTCGGGGAATTGGCGTGCATGCGACAACACCGTCATGCCACCCATCGAGTGGCCGACCAGCACGGTCACCCCGCTTGGTGCGACCACCTCCAGCACGCTTTGCAGGTCCTTGCCGAGTTGAGTCAGCGTGTAGCTCTCGGGTGCGGCTTCGCCGGACCACCCATGCCCGCGCTGGTCGTAGAAGACCATGCGTACCTGCGGACCCAATCGATCCGGGAGCCGGGTCCGCTGAAAATGGAAAGCGCCCATACGCAGACAGAATCCGTGGACGAAGACGATGGTGACGGGCGCGTTCATCGGGCCGACTTCGCGGACCGCCAACGGCACCCCGTCGGGCGTGGTCACCACATAACTGCGGTCGTCGTCCAGCCTGGCGAAATCCTCATTGGCATAAGGGTCTTCGACGGTGCCAGCGCGTTGGGTCATCGAACGGCGGGCCGAGGCCCCGACGATAGTCGCGACGGCCGTCAGCCCGGTGCCTCCCGCAAGCCAAGCCCTTTTGGCGCGCCTGCGGGCTCGATCAGGGCTCAACGGTTTGCGCCTCGCGGTAAGTCCTGGTGATGCGCCCCCGGGGGCTGGTCACCACTTCGTAGTGGATGGTGCCGAGCAGATCGGCCCAGTCCTGAGCGGTGGGTTCGCCGCTGCTGCCGGGCCCGAACAGGATCGCCTCATCGCCTTCGGCCACGTCGATCTGCCCGGGACCCAGGTCGACGACGAACTGGTCCATACAGATCCGCCCAACACCGGGCCTGCGGCGGCCGTTGATCAACACGTCCAGGCGTCCACCCAGCGATCGGAACACGCCGTCTGCGTAGCCGACCGGCAGCAGTGCCAGGTTCGTGTCACGTTGCGCGGTCCAGGCGTGTCCGTACGACACGCTCTCGCCCGCACGAATCGACTTCACCAGCGCCACAGCGCATTTCACCGTCATTGCCGGCATCAGCCCCATGTCGCCGAGCTCGGGCACGGGACTGAGACCGTACACCGCGATACCGGGCCGCACCATATCGAAGGTCAGATCGGGACGAGACAGCGTGGATGACGAATTGGCCAGGTGCGCGACCTCGAACCGCAGACCCTGATCACGCGCCTGAGCCAGCATGTCGCTGAACCGTTGGGCCTGAACGTCGTTCATGGAATTGTCCGGCTGGTCGGCGTACACCATGTGCGACATCAAGCCACGCAGCCGGATGGTGTCCTCGGCGACGGCCCGGCGCAGTGCGGTCAGCATCGACGGGTATTGCGCGGGGGCGACGCCGTTGCGGTTCAGCCCGGTGTCGACCTTGACGGTCACCGTCGCGGTCCGGCCGGTCCGGCGCACGGCGTCCACCAGCTCGTCAAGCTGGCGCTGGCAGGACACGCCGATCTCCACGTCGGCCAGCAGCGCGGGCCCGAAGTCGATGCCGGGCGGATGCAGCCAGGCCAGCACCGGTGCAGTGATCCCGTCGGCGCGCAGGGCCAGTGCCTCGTCCACGGTGGCAACACCCAACTCGGCCGCTCCGGCGGCCAATGCCGCGCGCGCGACCTGGGTGGCGCCGTGGCCGTAGCCGTCCGCCTTGACGACAGCCATCACCTGCGCGCGGCCGGCATGCTCGCGCAGCACCCGCACGTTGTGCTCAATAGCACCCAGGTCCACCACGGCCTCGGCGAGGACGCCCGGCGTCAGGGATATCGGCGTAACGGCCAAGAAAGTCGCGCTCCCACCATCTGTTGAGTCAGTTCGCTGCTGTCATTGTCCCAGAACCGGGCGCTGGAGCCGTATTCGAACAGGTCAGTGCGCGAAGTGCTGAGCGTCGTAGTGGCCGCCGGGCTTGACCTTGTCCAGGGCCCTCAGCGCCGAGACGGCGTCGTCGTGCAGCGCCCGGGCCAGGTCGGCAGACAGTCCTTCCCGCACCACGACGCGCAGCACCGAGATATGGGTGGCGTCGTCGGGCATGGTGTAGGCGGGCACCTGCCACCCGTAAGTCCGCAGCTCGTGGGAGACATCGAACTCGGTGTAGCCGCGGTCCTTGGCCAGCCGGAAGCTGACCACCGGGATCGCCGAACCATCCGAGATCAGCTCGCAGTGCTCCCCTTCGCGCAGCTGCTTACCCAGCCAGCGCGCGGTCGAGGACAAGCTCTGCATGACTCTGGTGTATCCCTCCCGGCCCAGCCGTAGGAAGTTGTAGTACTGGCCGACGACCTGGTTGCCGGGGCGGGAGAAGTTCAGCGTGAAGGTCGGCATGTCGCCGCCCAGGTAATTGACCCGGAATACCAGCTCGTCGGGCAGATATTCCTGGTTGCGCCACACGACGAACCCGATGCCGGGGTAGGTCAGCCCGTACTTGTGGCCGCTGACGTTGATCGACACCACCCGGGGCAACCGGAAATCCCATACCAGATCCGGGTGCAGAAACGGCACCACGAAGCCCCCGCTGGCGGCGTCGACGTGCACCGGGACGTCGACACCCCCGCCGGCCGCCAGCTTGTCCAGCGCCGCACAGATCTCTGCGACGGGTTCGAGTTCGCCGGTGTAGGTGGTGCCGAGGATCGCGACGACACCGATGGTGTCCTCGTCGACGGCATCGACGACCTGTTCGGGGGTGATGACGTAGCGTCCCTCCTCCATCGGCAGATAACGGGGCTCGACATCGAAGTAGCGGCAGAACTTCTCCCACACCACCTGCACGTTGGAGCCCATCACCAGGTTGGGCCTGCGGCCTTCCCAGCCCTTACCGACCTTTTGCCGCCACCGCCATTTCATGGCCAGCCCGCCCAGCATCACCGCCTCGCTGGACCCGATGGTGGACACCCCGCACGCGCTGGACGGGTCGTCGTCGCGCAGGTCTTCGGCGTGAAACAGGTCGGCCACCATGCAAACGCAGCGCTGCTCGATGGCCGCGGTGGCCGGGTATTCGTCCTTGTCGATCATGTTTTTGTCGAACGTCTCGGCCATCAGTTTCCCGGCCTCGGGATCCATCCAGGTGGTGACGAACGTGGCCAGGTTCAGTCGCGAACTGCCGTCGAGCATCAACTCGTCGTGGATGAATCGGTAGGCGGCGTCCGGATCCATCGACTCCTCGGGCAGCCGGAGCGCAGGCACCGGGGCGGTGAACAGGCGGCCGGTGTAGGCCGGGGCGATGACGTGCGCCGGCACGGACGGGTGGCTGCGGGACATGGCGAATCCTTTCTCGTTGGCCTGCTGCTAGAGAGCTGCCAGGGCGGACCGGATGTGCGGCACGATGCGCGACGACGAGGTGGGCGCGTCACCGGGCCCCGGGTCAGCGGCCGACAGCGCCGCCGCCCGCGCGTGCACGAAGGCCGCGGCCGCGGCCGCCTCGGCAGCGGGCAACCCGGACGCCAGCAGCGCGCCGATCATCCCCGACAGCACGTCGCCGGAGCCGGCGGTGGCCGCCCAGGACTGCCCGGCGGGATTGAGATAAACCGGGCCACCCGGGTCGGCGATGATGGTGACATTCCCCTTGAGCAGCACCGTGGCGCCGAACGTGTCGGCCAGCTTGCGGCACGCGCCGATCCGGTCGTCCCCCGGCGGGCTCCCGGCCAGCCGGGCGAATTCACCGGCGTGCGGAGTCAGCACCGTCGGCGCAGTGCGATTGACCACCAGCTCGGGGTGGGCCGCCAACATGGTCAACCCGTCGGCATCCACGATCACCGGCAGATCGGTTTCCAGCGCGAACCACAACGCCGCGGCCCCGGTGTTGTCGGTGCCCAATCCCGGCCCGACGACCCAGGCCTGCACCCGACCGGCCGACGCCGGGGTGGGCGACGCGATCACCTCGGGCCAGTGCGCGAGCACCTCGCGGTGCGCGCTGCCGGCATAGCGGACCATGCCGGAGGTGGCCGCGACAGCGGCACCGGTGCACAGCACGGCCGCACCCGGATACGTCGACGAGCCGGCCATCACCCCCGTCACACCCTGGGTGTACTTGTCGTCGCGGGGGCCGGGCACCGGCCAGCGCGCGAGCACATCGACGGCCTCGAAGCCCAGCAAGTCGGTGTCGGGCAGGTCGAGCCCGATATCGATCAGCTCGACGCGGCCGCAGTCGGCGAGCGCATGAACGGGTTTGAGCCCACCGAAGGTGACGGTCAGCACGGCGTGCACCGCAGGGCCGGTGATCACACCGGTCGCCACGTCGATGCCGCTGGGGATGTCGACGGCGACCACCGGGATGGCCGGGCGGCCCGGTCTGTTCAAGTCGGCGAACACCTTGGCCGCCGCCGGTCGCAGCGGCCCCGAGCCGGAGATGCCCACCACCCCGTCGATGACGAGATCTGTTGTCGGAAAAACACTTTCGACGATGCGACCGCCGGCCTTCCGGAATGCCGCCAGCCCCTTGCGGTGGGTGTGCTCCGGATTGAGCAGCACCGCGTCGGCGGCCGCGCCGCGACGGCACACGAAGGTGGCCGCCCACAGCGCGTCACCGCCGTTGTCCCCCGAGCCGACGACCGCGCACACCCGGCGGCCGGTGACCCCGCCGGTACGTGCTACCAACTCGCCGATGATCTCGGTGGCCAGCCCGAATGCTGCGCGCCTCATCAGGGCACCTTCGGGCAGGCTGGCCAGCAACGGCGCTTCGGCCGCCCGGATCGTGTCGACGGAGTAGTAATGCCGCATCAAAGCCAGCATTCCATGCGTGGGTCAGCTTTTCTGCGCGCGGTCGATCCCGCGACGCTCGGTGGTGTCGAATGCCTTCGTCAGCCACTCGCTCATCGTCGCGGCCAGCACCGCACGGTTCTCGCGCTTGACGATCTCGTGCCCGTCGTCGCTGAACAGCAGATAGCGCACGTCACGACCGGCCCGGCGCAGGGCGTCGACTATCTGTTCGGACTCGCTGACCGGCACGTTGGTGTCGGTGGCCCCATGCACCACCAGCAACGGTGCGGTCAACGCATCCACGCGGCGCAGCGGAGATAGCCGCTCGAGTAACTCGCGGTCGTTGACCGGGTGGCCATACTCCGGGTATGCGGCGTCGGCGATCCACGGTTCGGTGTTGCGATAGAAGGTGCCCAGATCGCTCATCCCGCAGATGGTGATGCCCGCCGCGAACAAAGCGGGGTGGAAGGTCAGGGCCGCCATGGTCAGATATCCGCCATACGACCAGCCCGCGCAGGCGATGCGTGCCGGGTCGGCGAGGTCGTTGTCCACCAGAAAGCGCACGCAGTCAGCGACGTCGTCGATGGCTGCGAATCGTTTTTCCTTGTCGTCGGCGTGCACGAACGTTCGGCCGAAACCACCGGAGCCGCGGACGTTCGGCGTCAGCACCGTGATGCCGTCATTGACCAGCTGCGTGAGGATTTCGTTGTAGCGAGGCCGGGACTGGCCTTCTGGACCGCCGTGCAGGTACACCACCCCACCCACCGGGGTGCCGCCCGCGGCCCGGTACAGCCACGCGTTCAGGCTCAGCCCGTCGCGCGCGGTGATCGTCTCCGGGCCCCTCGGAGCGGAGAATCCGGGGATGATCGGACCGCGAGCGGGTTCGCGGTCGATGGGTTCCCATTGACGCGAGCGGGTATCGACCAGCTCGACGGTCCGCGGCAGGGACGGCCCTTCGACGGTCATCGCGACCATCGAGCCGCCCGCGCTGATGGACAGCTCGCCGGCGACCACGCCCGGCAGTGGAATCGGTTCGTTGAGCGTGTAGTCGGTGTATTCCAGAATCTGTAATTCACTGCGACCCTGCAGGTTCCACAACAATGCCACGGTGGAGAGGTCGTCACTGACGGCGAACTCATCGAGATCACAGTCCGGGCGCTCGGCCAGTACGGAGTAGCTGACGCCGTCCGGCGTGGCCGTCACTTCCAGCAGCCGGGCGTGATCGCAGCCATTGTCGCTGCGAATCAGCGCCCGAACGTAGCCGCGGGCCCGCATGCCCGGGTAGTACAGCTTGG
>Ga0187770_10002257_pt1 | contig 10729 bp, 6 predicted proteins | sample 0116_SJ02_MP02_2_FD_133154 | JGI IMG/M metagenome (GOLD analysis project Ga0187770, IMG submission 133154) | Tropical peat soil microbial communities from peatlands in Department of Meta, Colombia - 0116_SJ02_MP02_20_MG | ecosystem: Environmental > Terrestrial > Soil > Wetlands > Peat | place...
CGGTCGTTCAAAGCACCACGCCGGGCCTGGCAACCGACCGGCGGGGATACATTGCAGCAGATTCGGCCAGCCAGCGGACATCGCGCCGGGGGGTGTTTGCCGGGGGCGACATCGTTACTGGAAGCGCCACGGTAATCCTGGCCATGGGCGCGGGCCGCCGCGCGGCAAAATCCATTCATGAATTCTTGAGCAGCGGGGAATGGTGAGTCAGAAGAGTACGGCGTGCGGAGCAGCGTGGCGCGACCCTTCTTTCATCAGGGTCTTCGGCAAAGAGTGGCCCCGTGAATACAGGCGGCCCCGGCGATCAGGTAGTCACGGCACAGAGCTCTTCTATGGAGTCCAGCAACTCTTCTTCGTAGGCAATGTGTTCCCGAATTTGCCCGGCCAATTCCTCGCCCAGCGGCGCGGCCTCCTGGATGGAATCAGCCGTGGCATAGAGCAGCTCGCGCAGGAAGGATTGGACCAGGCGATGGATGACTTTATGCTGCGTGTCCATCTGCCCAAACTTCTCGTCATTGACATAGGGGCGGTAGGAGGGGTCCACCAAGCCGGCGTCGCAGCAGCAATGGCGCGAGATGCCCACGAGGGCGGGCCGCAGGGTGCGGAGTTCCGTAAGACCTCGCTGCCGGGCCGTGAAATCGTCGCTCCCCGCCAGAGCGAGGGCATCCGTGAAGTTTTCCGTAAGGCGCAGAATCTCGGAATGTTCCTGACGCAGGGAATCGGACGATTCAAGAAGTCCCATGGCGGCTCCTTTCACTCAAGTGATGCTTGCAGGAGGGACCCAAGGGACACAGTGACGTGCATCACGAAGGCATGTGAGCGACAATAGGACGGCAAGGACCACCTTGCGCCTCCCGGGCACGAGGGGCGCGGCTAGCCTCATCCCAAACGGAGATGGCCGCTCCGCCTCGAGTCCAGCGGGGGGGTAGCGGAATGCCTGAAATCCGCAGTGTCCAGGCATCCGCACCATTATCTGCACTTATCTTTGCATTACGCTTCGCCGGGGCGCTGGGGACGGCGCTCAGACGAGGCTCTAGGGAGGAAAAGCCAATGAGCTCAAAAGTCTTACCGCCGCCGGGGATCAAACCTTCGGGCGACTATATCGAAGAAGTGTTGACTTCCGTAAGGGCCAAGAACCCGGCCGAGCCCGAATTCCACCAGGCGGTGCAGGAAGTATTCGATTCGCTGCGCCTGGTGCTGGAGAAGCGGCCCGAGTACCGGGTGGCCCGGCTGCTGGAACGAATCGTCGAGCCGGAACGCGTGATCCTGTTCCGCGTGCCTTGGTTCGACGACCAGGGCGAAATGCAGGTGAACCGGGGCTTTCGCATCGAAATGAGCAGCGCGATCGGTCCCTACAAGGGCGGGCTGCGGTTTCATCCCTCGGTGAACCTGGGCATCCTGAAGTTCCTGGCGTTCGAGCAGGTGTTCAAGAACTCGCTCACCACGCTGCCCATGGGCGGCGGCAAGGGCGGGTCGGATTTTGATCCCAAGGGGAAGAGCGACAACGAAGTGATGCGCTTTTGCCAGAGCTTCATGACCGAGCTGTGGCGGCACATCGGGCCGAACACGGATGTCCCGGCGGGGGACATCGGCGTGGGCGGACGGGAAATCGGTTATCTCTTCGGCCAGTACAAGCGGCTGGCCAACGAATTCAGCGGCGTGCTGACGGGCAAGGGGCTGAATTGGGGCGGCTCACTGATTCGTCCGGAAGCCACGGGCTACGGCTGCGTGTACTTCGCGCAGGAGATGCTCAAGACGCGCAAGGATTCGCTGGAGGGCAAACTGTGCCTGGTTTCCGGGAGCGGAAACGTTTCGCAGTACACGGTGGAAAAGCTGCTCCAGTTCGGCGCCAAACCCATCACGCTGTCGGATTCCAACGGCGTCATCGTGGATCCCGAGGGCATCAACCGCGAGAAGCTGGCCTGGGCGATGCAGCTCAAGAACGTGCGGCGCGGGCGCATCCAGGAGTATGCGAAGCAGTTCCCGAAGGCCATCTACATGCCCACCGACGGCAAGCAGGATCATAACCCGCTGTGGAACGTCAAAGCGGATTGCGCGTTTCCCAGCGCCACGCAAAACGAAATCAATGCCCAGGACGCCGCCAACCTGATCAAGAGCGGCATCAAGCTGGTGGCCGAAGGCGCCAACATGCCGTGCACGCTGCAGGCGACGCGGGCGTTTCTGGACGCGGGAATCCTGTACGGGCCGGCCAAGGCGGCTAACGCCGGGGGCGTGGCCACCTCCGGCCTGGAGATGGCCCAGAACAGCATGCGCATGACCTGGACGCGCGAGGAAGTGGACGACCGACTGCACAAGATCATGATTGCCGTGCACCGCAATTGTTACGAAACGGCCGCGGAATACGGCACACCGGGCAATCTGGTGAACGGGGCGAACATCGGCGGCTTCCTGAAAGTGGCCGACGCGATGCTGGACCAGGGGCTGGTGTAGTCCGGATTCCCACGGGCACCCAGTGTTTGCATTGGATGTAGCGCGGGGCTCAACCGCCCCGCGCTACAGACCGATCCTCGCGATTCACGGCTGCTGAGAAACAGACTCTGTGCTCCCGCACGTTCGGAGCGGCCGGAGTGCGGGCCCGGCCGGCACGGTCCTGATGCTTCCGGATCCGGCGCTGCGGGGCCGCGTAGACGGGATCCACTCCGCTTGCTCTCTGCGCGGAGTTTTGGATATGGCAACGAAGCAGCTCACCGCGGAAATCCAGGACCCTGAAGCGCTCTTCGAGCGCTTTGACAACCTGATGCCCTTCCGCGTGCAGGATATCCTGCTGGTTTCCAGCCTCTACGATTCCTTCATCCTGCGTGAAGACGGCCGCGTGAATGAGCTGCTGATCGGAGAATCGCTGGAGCTGAACCTGCCGCATGTTCCGGGCATCACGCACGTTTCGAGCTATCCGGAAGCGCTGGCGCTGGCGCAGAGCGAGCCGCGCTTCAATCTGATCGTCACCAACCTGAACGTGGGCGGCATGGACGCCGCGCAGTTTGCCCGGGAAGTAAAGCTCTCCGGGCTGAATGTCCCCGTCGTGGTGCTGGCCTACGACTACCGCGAGGTGAAGAAATTTGTCGGACGCAATCCGGCCACGGAGATCGAGCGCATCTTCCTGTGGCAGGGGAATGCGCGCATCCTGCTGGCCATCGTCAACTACATCGAAGACAAGCGCAACGTGCAGCACGATTCGCAGGCCATGGGCGTGCCCGTGCTGCTGGTGGTGGAAGACAACATCCGCTATTCCTCTTCGTTTCTCCCGGTGATCTATACCGAGCTGATCACGCAGTCGCGCCGGGTGATCCAGGAGGGGATCAACGTGGCGCACAAGCTGGTGCGCATGCGCGCGCGGCCCAAGATTCTGCTGTGCTCCACCTTTGAAGAGGCCGCCGAGCTGGTCCAGAAATACCAGGACTATCTGCTGGGCATCGTCTCCGACGTGGAATTTCCCAGCGACGGAGCGCTCAGCCCGGAAGCCGGCTTCCGCCTGGCGCACCTGGCGCGGGACTTGGTTCCGGACGTTCCCGTGGTGCTGCACTCCAGCCGGACAAAATTCCGCACGCGCGCGCACGAAGAAGGCTTCGCCTTTCTCCGCAAACGTTCGCCCACCTTTCTGCGCGACCTGCGCCGGGTGATGACCCAGCAGTTCGGTTTCGGCGACTTTGTGTTCCGCCTGCCGGATGGGACGGAGGTGGGCCAGGCCAGCGAGCTCAGCGAACTGGAGGACCGGCTGCGCAGCGTGCCGGCGGAGAGCGTGGCCTACCACGCGGAACGAAATCACTTTTCGCGCTGGCTGCGCGCGCGCACGGAGTTCGCGCTGGCGCAAAAGCTCCGGCCGCGCAAGGTGACGGATTTCGCCACGGTCGAAGACCTGCGGCAGAATCTGGCCGATGCCATTGCCGAGTACCGCCGGGAGCAGAGCGAAGCGCTGATTGGGGATTTCCACGCCGAAACGTTCAAGCCGGCGGATTCGCAGTTCCTGCGCATCGGCGCGGGCTCGCTGGGCGGGAAAGCGCGCGGTCTGGCATTTGTGCGCCATCTGCTGCGCCAGCGGCGGCTGGTGCGGCGTTTCCCCAGCGTGCGCATCAGCGTTCCGCCCGCAGTAGTGCTGGGCACCGATCTCTTTGAGAGTTTTCTCGGCGCCAACGACCTGGCGGATTTCGCCCTGCACTGCGACGTGGACGATGAAATCCAACGGCGGTTTCTAGCCGCTCCGCTGCCCGCCGGCTTGCGGGAAGACCTGCGCGCGCTGCTCTCGGAAGTGCGCTACCCGCTTGCGGTGCGCTCTTCGAGCCTGCTGGAGGATTCTCAGTATCAGCCGTTTACCGGCGTGTACGAGACTTTCATGCTGGGCAACCAGCAGGAAGACATCGCGCCGCGGCTCGAGCAGCTCGAGCAGGCTATCAAGCTCGTCTACGCCTCCACGTTCAGCCAGCACGCCAAAGCCTATGTGCGCGCTACGCCGTTCCGCCTGGAAGAGGAGAAGATGGCGGTAATTCTCCAGCAGGTGGTGGGCACGCTGCACGGACGGCGTTTTTATCCCGACTTCGCGGGCGTGGCGCGCTCCCGCAATTTCTATCCGGTCGGGCCGATGGCTCCGGAGGACGGCATCGCGGCCGTGGCGCTGGGGATGGGCAAGACGGTGGTGGACGGAGGGAAATGCCTCACCTTCTGTCCGCGCTTCCCGCGGCACCTGGTGCAGTTCTCCACGGTGGAAGACATTCTGGCCAACGCGCAATCGGAGTTCTGGGCGATGGAGCTGGACCGGGCGCAGAGAGACGGTCCGGCGGCGGATTTGCACGAGGTGCGCTTCGGCCTGGAGGTCGCCGAAGAGGACGGCACGCTGCGCGCGCTCGGCTCCACGTATTCCAGCGACAACCATGCCGTCTACGACGGGGTGAGCCGGCCGGGGGCGCGCATTGTCAGTTTTGCCCCGGTCCTGAAACACGGCGTGTTTCCCCTGGCCGCAATTCTCGAACAGCTCCTGCGGGTGGGCGAAGACGCGCTGGGGCAGCCCGTGGAGATCGAATTCGCGGTGCGCCTGCCGCGCCACGCGGAAGAGCTTGCGGATTTCGCGTTCTTGCAAATCCGCCCGCTGGTCCTGGCGCAAGCCGGCGGCGAGATGCGCATGGAGGATGTGGATCCAGCGCAACTCATCTGCGAAAGCTCCAAGGTGCTGGGGAACGGCTGGGTTCACGAACTGCACGACATTGTGGTGGTGGACTGGCACCGCTTCGAGCGCGGGCAAAGCCAGGAAGTGGCCGGGACGGTTTCCGCGTTCAACGCCCGGCTGCGCGACGCGAACCGGCCCTACCTGCTCATCGGAGTTGGCCGCTGGGGCTCAAATGATCCCTGGCTGGGCATTCCCGTGGAATGGGACGAAATTTCAGGAGCGCGCGTGATTGTGGAAGCCGGATTCCGGGATTTTCGCGTGACGCCCTCGCAAGGCAGCCATTTCTTTCAAAACCTGGTCGCCTTCCAGGCCGGCTATTTCACCGTCAATCCAGATGCGGGCGAGGGTTCGGTGGACTGGCAATGGCTGAGCACCCAGCCGGCTCTCCAAGAAGAGGGCTGTGTGCGCCATCTGCATTTTGATGAGCCGCTCGCTGTGGTGATGAACAGCAAGACCAGCCGGGGAATGATTTTCAAGCCGGGATACGCACCGCGCGCGGAACAAAAGTAAATCTCCCGGCGGAGCGATTGCCCGGCGATTGCTTTGCGCGGAAGATGCGGCCGGGGTGGAGCTGGCCCCCGTGAGCGCACAAACGCACGCGGGCCGGCGTTTCAGAATTGCAGGGCGCAGGGCTAGCCCCGATTTCACACCACGCGGCGGGCACGCGAGCTCCCCAAGCGCACCAAGGGGCGGAGGTAGGGGCACGGCATGCCGTGCCCCTACGCTGTGTCGCCGCGGCGCCAGAAGACAGCAGTGAATTGGCTTGGTTCTGGCGCTCGAAAAGTCCGTGGGCGCCGATCTCTGTGTGAAATCCAGGTTAGGGCGCGATCGCGGCGCGCAGGCCTTCGTCGTACATCGCGCCGTAGTGCAAGTACTGGCTGACTGGGTCGCGCGGGTAGGCGATCTCCACGCGTTCAATTTGCCCATTCTTGCCGAACTGCGCGGTGAGCTGGGAATTAATCCCTGCCCATTCCGTGGGCAGATTGAGCTTTTTATAACGGGCCACGACCTGATCCCGCAGCGCGGGGTCGAAATGCACGGCGTACCGTTCCGTCAAAGCCTTGATCGCGTCGTAGTCTCCTTCCGCTTTGATGCGCATCAGCTCCGCGAGCAGCATGCCCACGCCCTCGCGCATCTTGGCGTAGTCCTTCACGCGCACGTAGGTCTTCCCGCCGCGGTCGAACTGTTCGATGGCGCCGGTCTTGTCCTGGATGTAGCGCACGATGAGCTGGCGGTCGCGCTGGTGGTCTTCCTCGATGGTGTCGCCGCGCGGGATGCGCCGCAGTTGGACGAGCACGGCGCGCGCGGCGGCGTCGTACATGGTCTTGGCCACTTCCTCCTGGCCGGAGATGAGCCCGAGCTCCTTCAGCTTGGGATCCCAGACATTCCACAGGGCCATCAGGTCCGCACGCCCCTCTTCCAGCGCGGAGTAGTACTCCTTCAGATAGGTTTCGGGGCCCTGGGTTAGCCGTGGACTCAGCCGGCCGGAGCCGTGACCAATCACCTCATGCAGCGCGGTCATCAGGTCTTCGGCTTCCTGGCCGTACTTCCGGTAGCGCGCGAGCTCTTCGGGCGCGGCTGCAAATTCCTCCAGGCTGGAAACACCGGCGGCGGCATCGAAGGCGTGGCTGGCGCCCACGAACAGAAAATTCTTGGTCCCGTACTTCTGGTGAATCTCGTCCTCGTTCGGCAGGTTGTCCCCGATTGTGCTCACGTGAAAATCGCCGGCCTCGATGAGCGTCTCCACCGTCTTCACCACCGGGGGCTTGAAATCGGTCCGTTTGTACTGCACCTCCCAGGGAGCCTTCTGCTCGAAATAGGCGGCGCTGTTCGCGAGTGCGGCCATCTTTTCGCTCAGGGATTTGTCGGTGATGGAGACGAAGCTCTGCGAGCTTCCCTTTGCGCCGCGGGCGTCGCGATACACTTCGATGAAGCCATTCGCAAAATCCACCACGGCGTCGTCGCGCACCCAATCGGCGCCGAACTTCAGCCAGTCCTGGAATTCGCCGGTCTGGTAGAAGCGGATCAGGTCCGCGATCACCTGCGCCTGTTGCGGCTGGGCCAGCGCCCGCGCCTTTTCCAGATACTCATTCGCTTTCTTCAGATAAATCGCGTACACGCCGGGGGGGATCCTGCCGTCCGGAGTGCCCGCGCGGTACACCTCTTCGCGCAGTTTTCCGGCGCTGTCTTTCACCACCCGCGAATCGAGCGCATACGACTCCGCAAATCCCTTCAAGTCGGCAAGAGAAACACCCCCCAAGTAGAACGTGTTGGAACTGGCTTCGAGAATGTCCAGCCCGCCGCGGGGACTTTTCGCCGTGGCCATAGGCTCAAAGTCCGGATCAAAGAGCGAAGCGCGCAGCTCGTCCAATTCCTTTTCCAATTCGGCCAGCGTGCGAATCGGCGGGAGGTCGGCATAGGCGGTTTGCATCGCCCCGTGCTGCTGCGCCGCAAGAGCGGCCTGTTTCAGCTCGTCAAAGGTAAACGCGGGCACAAATTTTTGCGCGGTGTAATCATTGTGATTTCCGCGATTGGCCCAAAAGAGCTCGGCGAATTCCGTGATGCGGGAGAGCACGCGAGGATCGGTTCCGGCTGGATGCGCCACGATTTCTTCGAGCAGGCGCTTCTCGCGAAGGCCGCAACGCGAGAGCTGATCGTAGATGATCGGGTCAATGGCGATAGCGGCCTCGGTGAGCCAGTAAGCGAGCGCCTGCTGTTGTGGCGTGAGCGAAGCAAAACTCTCCGCCTTCAAGAGGATGAATCCGGTACTCCCCACGCGGGCAAAAAGCGGACCGGCGGGCGCCGTTTTGTCGTGCTGCGCGGGCGGCGCAGTTTGCGCCTGGGCGCGGGGCGCGGAAGGAATAAGCGGCGCGGAAATCCAGCAAACTGCAAAAAGCAGCGATGAAATCCTGACGGTGGCTTTTACTCTCACGGAATCCCCCCGGCTCAACTTATACGGAAGACCAGCCCGCATCGCAAGCATCGGGATGCGCCAGCTGCTCTGAAAGCGCCTCGCTCAAGCCAGGCGCGTCATCCCGAGGAGCGGGCTTACGTCTGTCCTAGATGCCGCGTGTCGTCCCAGAGGCGAATCACCGGCTGCGCCAGATTGTGCTCGTAGCCGAGGGCGCTGAGACTGGCAGTGCTCAGCAGGAAGTAGCGGCCGGCCGCAGGCTCGAGCGCCAGCCAGCGCGCGGCGAGCATGCGCAAAAAGTGCCCGCTCGAAAAGAGCAGGACGTTTCCGCCGATGCCGCGCACGCGCGCGACCACGCGGTCTGCGCGCGCGGCGACTTCTACCGGGGATTCTCCGCCGGGGCAGCCGTCGCGAAATAATTGCCAGTCCGGGCGCTGGGCATGAATCTCCGCGCTGCGGCGGCCTTCATACTGCCCGTAATTCCACTCCAGGAGATCGTCATCTTTTTGCGCCAGGGCGCCAAAGCCGGCCAGCTCGCAGGTGCGCGTAGTGCGCTGGAGCGGGCTGGTGAACACGCGCGCGAATCGCAAGCCCTCGAGGCGCTCACGGAGCGACGCGGCATTGATTTCCCCCTGCGGGGTCAGCGGCAGGTCGGTGCGGCCGGTATGCTGCCCGGAGATGCTCCACGCGGTCTCGCCGTGCCGCGCCAGATAAACAATGGGTAGACTTTCGCTCATGGCGTTACCCCGAATCGTTCGATCACACTGTCGAAAGGAATAGATTCCCAAAGGGCCGCCACCGGCGCAACGCCGAGCTGGTTAGCCCTTTAGGCATCGGCTGCCCGCCAAACTGCCCGTGCGCGGGCATTATCGCTCAATCTAAGGAGCCTAAGACACACCTGCCATGCGCCGTCCCCGCGAAATCACCGCAGCCGCCATGGTGGCCCTCACCGGAAGCTTTCTCTTTCTCATCTTCGGCCTGCTGCTGGGCGGCTACCTGGGCACGACGCTCTACTCGCTTTCCAAGCAGTATCCCGGGACGGATATCAACAAGAGTGCAGACACCTCGATTCCGAATCTGATTCACATACTGTTCACAGTCAGCGCGGTCTTTGCGGTCCTGGGGATTATCGGGGCATTTACAGCCAGCGCGCTGCTGCGAATGCGGCCGTGGGCGCGCCGCGCATTCATCGGTTGGTGCATCGGCTCGACCTTTGCTTGTCTTCTCGGCCTGTTTTACCCGGGTTCCCGCTCGGAGTATGGCATCAACCCGACACTCATTCTCGTTCCCATGCTCGTTCTCTTCCCAGTTAACGCCTGGTGGCTCCTGCTGTTTTTCCGGCCGGAAATCCGCGCGCAGTTCGCACCGCCGGGCGCGCAGCTACGGACCATTTCCCTGGATTTCAGCAGGTTTCGCGCACGCGGATTTTTGTCGCTGGCGGTTGCCGGAATCTTGGCCGCCGCCGTGGGCGCATGGCTCTTCTGGTTCGGCTCCCCGATGAGGGAAATCGAGCGCACGCGCTCGGCTCTGGCCGCGGCCAATGCCTGGCACTCGCATACGATTCGATTCGATCCAACGAACCTTGCTGCCGAACCGGAGACATTCGACAAGGATGCTGCCTGCCCTTCCTATCTGCGGACGATTCAGTCCGGCCGGGACTCTCGCGGGGAACCTGCCATCTTCGATTCGATGATTTACAGGGGCCACGCGTACGGGCACAGAGACGGGCAATGGATTGTCTCTGGTGGCCAGCGAGCGGACGTGAGCGCGGAGGGATCGATCCCGATCCTGGAATGCGAGCAGGGCCCCATCGGGACGGACCCGACCTCGTTGCCAATCCCAACAATCCTGGAAAATGGAAACGCGCGCAAAGGCGCGTTACGCGAAGTCGAGGGAGAATGGTGCCGGGATTACGAAATCGTGGTGGCCACTCCGCACGATCCCGCCGAAAGGGAATTCCATTTCACCCTCTGCATCAACGAAGCTGATCACCTGCCGCGCCAAACCCGGCGGAACCCGCCGGGCTACGCGCAAGAATTGGCTACGACATACACGCACTGGAGAACAGAAGCGGCGCCGGAACTTCCCGCCGATTTCCATCCCTGACCGCCCCGGTAAACGAACGACGCCATTTTCGTAGTGTAAAATCCCTGGCGATGTGACGGAGGCTTCGATGACGCGCGCATTTCTGTGCAGCCTTGCGGCGATGTGGATTGCCGGAACGGCGTTCGGGCAAGGTGCAGAGGCGCCGGCATCTGCACCCGTTACGCCGGCTGGGCCGGGCGCAGCAAGCAGCGCCCCTACAGTCGCAACGGCGGCGCCGGAGGCCACTGCACGGCAGACGGAGACGGATGCGTACACGCGCTACGAATTGCTTGCGCCCGAGAGCGCAAGCTTTGCCATCCACTACCAGGTGACGGCCGCAACCGCCGGGGCAAAGTATTACTTCAATCCCATCCGCAAAGGCAGCGTGGCGAGCGGCGAATCGGTGATCGATGCGATGACCGGAGAGCCGCTGCGGTTTGAAGTGGTGAGCGGGGAGGAGGCGGTCAAAGATCCGCTGCTCGCGGGCGGGGACGCGTCGGTGGATTACATCAAAGTTTATCTCGCGCGGCCCGTGCCGGCGGAAGGCCAGGCGCGGC
>Ga0187770_10002258_pt1 | contig 10727 bp, 9 predicted proteins | sample 0116_SJ02_MP02_2_FD_133154 | JGI IMG/M metagenome (GOLD analysis project Ga0187770, IMG submission 133154) | Tropical peat soil microbial communities from peatlands in Department of Meta, Colombia - 0116_SJ02_MP02_20_MG | ecosystem: Environmental > Terrestrial > Soil > Wetlands > Peat | place...
CAAGCAGGTTCACGTCCGTATCGAAGCTCATCACTAGCGCTTCGTCCTTCTTGTGCATTACCTCGTGGACGAAGCGCGACGCCGCGTCCTGCTCCGCCGTCAGGATCTCCTGCATGCTGCCGCTCGTGTCCATCAGGATCGCCATCGAAAGCGGCATATCCACTTCCTTGGTGAAATAGGCAACTTTCTGCTCGGCGCCGTCCTCGAAGATTTTGAAGTCGTCTTTGGTGAGGTCGCCGACGATGCCGTTGTGCTTGTCGCGAACGGTGGCAAACACGTTGACGACCGTTGTTTGAACTTGTATCGTCCCCGGCGCTTGCGGAGGCTCCTGCTGTTGCGGTGCTTCCTGCTGCTCGGCGGTCGTGTTGCGCGGAGTTCCGGGCGGCGGCAGCGGACCGCGCGGCGAAGTGCCCTGTGCCGGCGCGGCGCTTGCTGCGCGAGCGATCGCATTCGCGACTGGATATGCGGCGAGCGTGAGCGTGAGAATCGCCGCGGCGAGGCTGGTCATCCGCATTGTATAATTCTCCCTGGGAACAGTTCTGACTGGTACGATGCACGCCGCGCACCGCCGGATGTTTGGGCGGCGAGAGCGTGCCTGAAATTGTGGCGAGGGCTCGCGTTGCGCGCCGCGCGTGAGAAACGAGATGCTCCGATGATGCGAAAGATTTCGTTGCTAGTCACTGTTCTATTCCTGTCCGCCGCCGGAATGCCGGCGCAGGTCCCGCAGCAGCCCCCGTCTGGTGCGACGCCGCGTCAGATGCCTCCGCAGAACCAGAATCCGCCGGCGATCGTCGTGCGAACATCGCGCGTCATCGTTCCGGTCACCGTCAAAGACAGTCACGGCCAATTGGTCGGCGACCTCACCAAGGATGAGTTTCGCATTTTCGCCGACGGAGTCGAACAACAGATTTCTCAATTTTCCGCCGATCCTGTCCCGCTCTCCGCTGTCGTCCTGATCGACAACGATCTATCGGGCCGAGTCGCCGACCAGCTCCAGAAGAGTCTCACCGCCATCTCGGCCGGCTTCGGACCCAACGACGAAGCCGCAGTCGTCACGTTCGATCAGTTTCCGCAAACCGTATCCGACTTTTCCTTCAACAATGATCTGCTGTACACGAAGCTCAAGCGGCTTCAGCTCGGATCCCACAACGATCAGGTGATTGCCGATCCTACGACTGCTGGACCTCTCATCAACGGCCAGCCAACGCCGGGGTCGACTGCTGGGTCTCCATATGGCACGCCGTCCGCATCATCCACCGGAGTTCCGCTGCACGGGGCCGGGCGCTATAAGAAGCATAACGCACTCGATGACGCGGTCTTCGCGGCGGTGCAGATGCTGAAAGATCGCGGCCGCGACCGCCGGAAAATGATCTTCATCGTTACAGATGGAAACGACGCGGGACGCAACGATCACACATTCGATCAAACCTTGCACGCGATGCTCGAATCCGACGTCGTTCTGTACGCGATTTCTGTGAACCGCTCCACGCCCGTCGGCAAGTCGCTTCTCCAACACGGAATTTCGAATCTCGATAAGTACGCCGATCAGACTGGAGGCGACACTTTCTTCGCTTCCAAGCAAAACAGTCTCGATCGCCTCTACTCCGACGTCACCGAACAGGCGCGCAACGAATATACGCTGACGTTTTCCCCGCAGGACGTTCATCGCGGTGCGGATTATCACGAGATCGAAGTACGCGTGAAACGTCCGGAACTCACCATCGAGACTCGCCACGGCTATTACGAAAGCGCGATCGCCGCCGGCCACTAAATTTTTCACCAAACTTTTTTCGAGAAGGCGGCGCGAGAATTTTTTGTTCTTGACTTCGCGCGTGCGCGCCTCTATAGATGGAAAAGCAATCGGGCGTGCGTGAAATATTTTGCGGCGTTCGATCGCGGGAGAAAGTTCCACTGTAGTTCATGCGCGGAACCACTCCAGGCTTCGAAGTGAGAAGCCTTCGAGAAACAAAACGGGGCGTCCCAAGCGGCGCCCCGTTTTCATTTTCGACTCTGTCTTTTGTCTGCGTCCTCTGCGTCTGAATGGTGAACCCGTTTCTTATCATCCGATCGCGTCCATTCAATCGGCTGAATTGAAATCAGCTGCTCGTGTGCCGGGCACAGCGGCTTGAAATCGCAGTAGCCGCACATGTAGCCCGGCTTCGCCGGAAACTCTCCCGCGCGAATCTGGTCCGCCGCTTGCGAAATTCTTTCTTTCGCGGCCTTCAGCGATTTCGCGTCGCGCGTTGTCGCGACCTCTTCGTTGTTCACAAGGTAGTGAAGCACCAGCCGCTCCGGCTCGAGCTCGAGCACCTCGCGCGCTGCCAGCGCATAGATGCTCAGCTGAATATCTTCCGCCGCCCTCTTCGCGTCGCGCACCTTGCCCGTTTTGTAGTCGACAATCTCGACTTTGCGCCCGTCGAGACGATTCACCTGATCGATTCGCCCTGTCACGACGATGTCCTGCTCGAGTGCCAGCTCGAACGGCTTCTCCTGGTACATCACATCCGGCGGCTCGGCCGTAAAGCTGCGATAGAACGCTTCGAGCTGTTCGCGCCCCGCTTTGCGATATTCCTGCTCCTGATACTTGTCGGGAAATCCGGCCGACGACCATTCGCGCTCGTAAATCGCCAGCAATTCTTCGAACGGCACGCGGCGCTTCTTTCGCGCCTCGGCGACGAATTCGCGGATCGTCGTATGCATCATGTTGCCGAAAGTGAGTTGCGCGCTCGGCCCGCCGCGAATTTTCCAGCTGTACTGGAAGAGATACTTCATCGGACAAAGTTCGTAGGCTTCGATCGCCGATGCGCTCAATTGCAGCGGCTCGGGTCGCGGCGGATGGTACGATTTCGCCCATAGCGCGATGTGAGAATACGCGCGCGAACTCTCGGAGGCTTCGGGGAACAATCGCGTCGCATCGCCTGCCTTAGGCCCGTGCGCAGCGTCCTCTTCCGGCGGCACGTCGACCTTCGGCGCCGATTGCGCGATGTCTATCTTTTGAATCTTCGCATTTGCGAGGATGTCTTCCAAAAACGGCGAGGGTTTCTTTCGCGGTGCGACGATCGTCGAAAGCGTCAGCCGCCTTTGCGCCCGCGTGAGCGCGACGTAAAACAGCCGCCGCTCCTCTTGCTTGTGAAAATCGCCCTTCGGCTGTTCTTCTTTCATCAGTTCCGGCGGAAATTCGAATTTCGGCTGCCGCGGGCCGGAAGGGAAGTCGTTGCGACTGAGCCGCAAAATGAAGACGTGCGGATATTCGAGCCCCTTCGCCGCGTGCACCGTCATCAATTGCACCGCGTCATCGGATAGCTCCTCTTCGATCTGTACGTCGCCCTCGAGCTCTTCAAAAAAGTTCAGATATTCGATGAAATCGCGCAGCCGCTTCTGCTCGCTCTTGCGCTGCCACTCCTTGACGAATTCGACGAGCCGCTCGACGTGGTGCCGGTCCGTCTCCGGCGGCAGCGGCGCGATTGAGAGAGCCTTGATCAGCTCGTCGAGCGCTTCGCTCGCTGTCTGGATCTTGGCGCGCTGCCTTATCGTGTTCATCAGCTCGACGAGTTCGGCGAGCCGCGCGCCTTCGCGCTTGATCGATTTCTCGCGATGCGCGGTTTCGACTTCGTCCCACAACGCGCCGTGCTTTTTCTCGGCGCGCTCGGCGAGCCGCACCAGATCGCGCGGCTCGAGCCCCCAGTAAGGCGCCCCGAGCACCCGCGCGCATGCGATGTTGTCCGCCGGCACGGCAACGAGCCGCAGCCACGCCAGCAAATCGCGGACAATCGTGCTCGCCAGAATCGAAGACTTGCGTATCACGAACGGAATTCCGCGCCCTCGCAGCGCGTTCATCAAGTGCGCGCGGTGCGCGTGCTTGCGGTAGAGCACTGCGAAACTGCGCCACGCCGCTCCAGCCTCGTGCAGCCGCTCGATTTCCGACGCCACCCAGTGCGCCTCGTCCTCCGGCTTCACGAATTCGACCACGCGGATTTTTTCGCCTTCGGTATTCGGCGTCGTCAGCTTTTTCGGCGGCAGCAGCGGAGACTTTTCGTTGTGCAAAATGGTCTCGCCCGCCACCCGCAGGATTCGCTGCGTCGAGCGATAGTTTTGCGAAAGCGAGACGAGAAACCTTTTCGACGCGCCGGCCGGGACCGCGCTCTTCACTCCGCAAAACTGCTCGAGGAAGATCGTGAAGCTGCCGAAAGACGCCCCGCGAAAGCGGTAAATCGCCTGATCGTCGTCGCCGACCGCGAAAATATTCCGCCGGCCGCCCGCCAGCAGCCAAAGCAGCCGGAGCTGCGCAATGTTGGTGTCTTGAAACTCGTCGACCAGAATGTACCGGTACTGCTCGCGCATCCTTGCGAGCAGCGCGGCGTCCGATTGCAGCGCTTCGACGGCTTGCAACAATTGCGCGCCGAACGTCGCTAGATTCCGCTCGCGCAGAAGCCGCTCGCTCACGCGATAGACGCGCGCCAGCTCTTCCTGCCGCGCCAGCCCCTCTTCTGCGATCGCACGCTCGTCTGCTTCCATGGACTTCATGCGCGATTCATACGCGCGTCGTAGCCCGTCGACGTACCGCTGATAATCCTCGGGCGTGACCAGCTCGTCCTGGCAGCGGGAAAAAAATGATTGGAAATCTTTCAGGAACTCCGCCGGTTCGGAGAGCCGCCGGAACACGACGAGCCCCAGTTCGCCAATATTGCGCCGCAGCAGAATCTGGTGATCGATATCTTCGAGCGGCTGAATTTCCGGGTTCGCCTCGCGGAGAATTTTTTCGAGGCAAAACGAATGAAACGTGCTCAGCCATACGCCCTGGGCCCGCTCTTTCCCGACTGCCTGCACCACGCGATGCTTCATCTCTCCGGCGGCTTTGTTGGTGAACGTCAGACCAAGGATGTTTTCGCCGGCCAGGTCGGGATTCGCTTCGAGCAACGTGCGAATTCGCTCGGTGATCACGCGCGTCTTTCCCGTGCCCGCGCCTGCGACGACCAGCAGCGGCCCTTCGCCGTGCTCGACGGCCGCGCGCTGCTCCGGATTCAGCGGAAATCCAGGCCCTTTTGAGCTGGCGTCTCGTGGCATGTGGGAAGCAGCCATTGTAGCAGAGTCTGTTGTGGGCGAAGCTAAAGCGAAGAGGCCCTACTGGCCTTTCGATTCCGGCATGGACTCGCGCAGCCGCCGCATGCCGCGAATCCACCGAGCAGTGTCGGTCGCGCGGTGCGCGTAGTACTTCGCCACTTCCGGATGCGGGAGAATGAGAAAAATTTCCTCGGCGAGCCCTTTTACGACGCAATCGGCGACGAATTCCGGCGTGACCGCATTCTGCACCAGAGACGCACCCGCTCGTGTCTTCGCCGCTGCCTCGAGCATCGGCGTGAACACTCCCTGCGGGCACAGCGCCGACACGCGAATGCCGCGGTCGCCGTACGTGATCGCAAGCCACTCCGCGTATGCTTGCGCCGCGTGCTTGGTCACCGAGTACGGCGCCGCTCCGACCTGCATCAGCAGTCCCGCGGCGGAAATCGTTTGCAGCGGGTAGCCTTCGCCGCGCGTGAGCATCGAGGGCAGCACCGCGCGCGCCGCGTAGACGTGCGCCATCACGTTGATTTCCCAGCTGCGCTGCCAATCGGCATTAATGGCTTCGATGCCGCCTTCGCCGATTCCCGCATTCGAGCAAAAAAGATCGATCGCGCCGAATTTCTCAAGCGTCTGTTGGGCAAGGCGCTGCACGTCCGCTTCACGCGCCACATTCGTTTCGATCGCGACGCCGCCGATTTCGCGCGCCAGTTCCTCGGCCGCCGAGGTCTCGACGTCGGCAACGACAACCGCCTTCGCACCTTCCGCTTTGAAGCGGATGCACAGCGCCCGGCCGATGCCGCTCGCTCCGCCGGTGACGACCACCACTTTGTCCTGAATATTCATCGTGCGATTCGCGTCAAGTGGGCCGATTATACGCGCTCGCACTGCGCATCGGCCCTCTTCAGATTTGGATGTAGCGCCGCGGTCTTTAGCGCGGCACTTCGGGTTCTCATGCCCCGACTGCCGCGTTGGCGGGACACTTCTGTGCCGCACCTCTGATTCTTGCCCAGCATGTATTCAAACTCCGTGCCCCCGGCTAAAATCGTGCGATGGACCGCTGGTTCCCAGTCGAGACGGAGCGCCTGCTCTTGCGCGAATTCCGCGCAGAGGACGAGACGGACGTCCACGCATACGCTTCCGATCCCGAAGTCGTCCGCCTGATGATCTGGGGCCCAAACACGCTCGAAATGACGCGAACTTTTGTCGCCAGAGCGCTCAAAGAGCAGGAGCAATGGCCGCGCCCGTTCGTCAGCCTTGCAATCGAGCTGAAAAGCGATCGCCGCGTGATCGGCTCGATCGGCCTGCGCATCAAGGACGAAAAAAAACGCGCCGCCGACATCGGCTACGTCCTCTCTCGCGCCTACTGGCGGCAGGGTTACATGAGCGAAGCCGCTCGCGCGATTCTCGATGCCGCCTTTCGCACGCTCGATCTCCATCGCGTCTGGGCGACCTGCGATGTCCGCAATCGTGCGTCCTACGGCGTTATGGAAAGGCTCGGCATGCGCCGCGAAGCTCACTTCCACAAGGACAAATTCGAAAAAGGCGAGTGGCGCGACACCTATCTCTACGCCATCCTGGCCGAAGAATGGCTACCCTAAGTCGATCACCGGATTGCTACTCCCGATGGGCGAGGCTGAGTTTGCCATCCTTTGTCAGCCAGACCTCCGCGCCATTTGAGCTGACGTCGAAAAATCCGACGCCATGCTTTTGAGCCAACTCCACAACCTTCTTGTGTGCGGTGCCTGGCTTCGACCATGCAAAGCCACAATATACGACGCTCCGACCTATGCTGTAGTCGGTTACCGAATCCTCGTCTTCCGGCAAGTCGGCCGATGACAGCGGGCCGTTAAGCGGTGGAAACGACTGGATGATGTCGAGGAACCACGCCTTGAGCGCGGGCGTCGACACAGCCGGATCGTTGTAGTCGTGCCCTTCGCCCCACTCTGTCTGCTGACGATACCATTCCATGAATGGCTGGCGGCCGGATGGCGCGGCACTGGGTTCGAAAACCATTAAGTCGTAGCTCATGATGCGATTTTACGTTCTAGGGCCAGGTGGCGCCAGCGATCGAGCGCGCCCGCATGAGTGCGCGGCAGCTACCGCGTTGGCGTCGCGTTAGCCGAAGCGATCGCGTTCCACCACCAAGCTCTCGCGAGATTGTCGCGATATAATCGATTGCGTGAACACGGGCTGCAGACGCGGAGGTGCACATGGCTGACACGGCTCCAGCTAGCATCAATCGCGAGAGATTCGCTGAGATGTATACGGGGCAAGCTCCGTGGGATACGGGCAAGCCGCAGTCGGTTTTCGTCAAAGCGGCGGACAAGATCAACGGCTCGATCCTCGATATCGGTTGTGGTCCCGGAGACAATGCGCTCTTCTTTGCGAGCCGCGGACATGCCGTAACGGGCGCGGATTTTCTTGAAGAGCCCATAGCTCGCGCTAAGCAGAAAGCCGCCGAACGAGGAATCGCGGCCACCTTCGTGGTCAGAGATGCCTTGCAGCTTCGGAGTTGGACGGAGCGCTTCGACAACATCATCGACTCCGGCCTCTTCCACGTCTTCTCGGGCCAGCACGGCTTCGCCGACGAAGATCGCGCCCGATATGTCGAGGGCCTCAAGACAGTCCTGAAACCAGGAGGGCGGTTGTTTCTCCTTTGCTTCAGCGACCAGATGCCCGGAACACAGGGGCCGCGCCGAATTTCGCAGGCCGAGCTGCGAAGCTCCTTCGCCGACGGCTGGGAGATCGAATCGATCGAGCCAGCGGAGTTTGACGTCCGCCCGGAAGCAAAAGCTGGCCTATTCGAGGGAATCAATCCAAAAGCCTGGTTCCTGATCGCGCGCTGCACGGCGTAAGATTTCGCCGAAAGGAGATTCTGCAATGGAAAATCCCGTCATCCTGAGCGCCGTCCGCACGCCGATCGGAAAATTCATGGGCGGACTCTCTCCGCTCACGGCACCCGAGCTCGGCGCAATCACCGTCGCCGAGTCCGTTCGCCGCGCAGGCATTGATCCGAAACAGGTCGACGAAGCGATCATGGGCAACGTGGTTCAGGCGGGCCTCGGCCAAAATCCCGCGCGCCAGGCGGCGCTGCGCGGCGGCCTTGATCCGCGCGTCGCCGCCATGACGATCAACAAAGTCTGCGGCTCGGGTTTGAAAGCCGTCGGACTTGCCGCGCAGGCGGTCGCGCTCGGCGAATCGGATATCGTCGTCGCGGGCGGCATGGAGTCGATGTCCAACGCGCCCCATCTGATGAAAGGCGCGCGCACCGGCTTCCGCCTCGGCAACGCCGAGTTGCTCGACTCGATGATCACCGACGGCCTGTGGGACGTGTACGAGAATTTTCACATGGGCATGACCGCCGAGCTGGTCGCTGAAAAATACGGCATCTCGCGCCAGGAGCAGGATCAGTTTGCGCTCGATAGCCATCGCAAGGCCGTGCACGCGACGAAATCCTGTTTCGTCACCGACCAGATCGTCCCCGTCGAGATTGCGCAGCGCAAAGGCCCGCCAGTCGTCATCAAGACTGACGAATCGCCGCGCGAAGACACCTCGCTCGAAGCGCTCGCCAAGCTGAAGCCTGCATTCAAAAAAGAAGGCGGCACAGTCACCGCCGGCAACGCGCCCGGCACTAACGACGGCGCCGCGGCCGTCGTCGTCGCAAGCGAGCGCACTGCGGCGCGCCTCGGCAAAACGCCCATGGCGCGCATCGTGGCGCAAGCTGTCAGCGGCGTCGAGCCGAAGTGGGTGATGATGGCGCCTGTCGATGCCGTCGAAAAGCTGCTTGCGAAAACCGGCTGGGACCGCGACAAGGACGTCGATCTCTACGAACTAAACGAAGCCTTCGCCGTCGCGGCCATCGCCGTCACGCGCCAGCTCCGGCTCGATCCCGCGAAAGTCAACGTGAATGGCGGTGCGGTCGCGCTCGGCCATCCGATCGGGGCGTCGGGTGCGCGCATTTTGGTCACGCTGCTCTATGAGCTGCAGCGCCGCAATTTAAAGCGAGGCATCGCCGCCCTCTGCCTCGGTGGCGGAAATGCGGTGGCTTTGGCGGTGGAGCGGCCGTGACGCCACCGCATATCACGACAGCAAGCGTGAAATTGCGGCAATGCGTCCCGAACTCGCTTCGGGACGCCGTCGCCCTCGCCATCGAGCGCGTTCGATTTACGCATAACCGTCCCTGCAAACCGTAACGGATTACCGGATTCGGTCGTCACAACTGTGTAACTAGCGCTCGTCAAAGGAGCACACCGATGACCGGCCGAATTCTCGCTTTTCTCTTTTTGTTCTCGCTCTCATTGTTTTCAGCAGCACCTATGCGCGCGCAAGACGCGCCCGGCTGCGGTCCTGCAAACGTGAAGTTCAATGTGAAAGCCGATCGCGAAAAACTCGCGCTCCCTGCGGCCGATTCGACGAAAGCGGTCGTGTTCTTCTTGCAGGACGACGTCAAATTCGAATCCAAACCGAGGCCCACCACGAGGTTCGGAATCGACGGCAACTGGGTTGGCGCCACGCAGGCCAATTCCTACTTCCTCGTTTTCGTGGATCCCGGTGAACACCATCTTTGCGCCAGTTGGCAAATTGCGTGTCCGTGGGAATTCCGCTTCGCCCGACATCCGCACTTCATTTCACTGCACAGCCCGGCAAGGCGTATTACTTTCGAGCAAAGGACATCGGCCGACCCAGCAATACCTCGTCACCCATCGCCGAAGTGATTTTGGAGAAAATGGACAGCGACGAGGCGCAGGTCCTGATGGGCTCTTTTTCTCACAGCATTTCCGAGCCGAAGAAATGACCTCGCCGCCTCGATGATCGAAATTCTGTATTCGTGCGTTACAGTCGCGACGCCAGGAACAGCCCGCCGCCGATCGCCACCACATCCTCCAACAGCGCAATCAAGAAATCTGGCGAACGCAACCCCGCGACGAGCGCCTTTCGAATGTGATAACCCGCGAAGGTCCCGACGACCGCTCCAATCGCGCCGAGCACGGCTCCCACGAACCACGACGCTCCGCCTCCGACGCTCAGCGTCGCTGCGGCAAGTCCTCCCATGACGATCCGGGCAATGAAACCAGGGGGCGCGGTTCGCGGAGGCGTCTTCGGTAGCTTGTCGTTCACGAGCTCGGCGACCGCGGCAAGCGTGAAGATCGCGACCGCTGGTATCGAGCCCATGAACGAGAGGTGCGAGCCTGAAAGGTTGATCCAGCGCAGATGCGCGGCCCATGTCACCACTGCGGGTGCGGTCAACGCGCGCAGCCCCGCGATCACGCCAATTCCAAACGCCAATACGAGGACTAGATTGATGCTCATCGGTGGAACCTCCGTAGTAGGTCTGAGAGGGACAGGTGCAGGCGAACGGCTGCTCCGGCCGTTCACTCGCGCCGGAGTATATCGCTTCGCGTTCGCCGCGGCCAACAATCACTCCGCGCCTCCGCGAACGCTCTGCCAATTCACCATCTGAGCGGCACCGGCGATTTCTAGGGGGTCGGAGCTTCCTTGCCCTGAGCGCAGCGAAGGGAGCCCCGACATTACTTGCCGCAAGGAAAACTGGCTTCGGCGTGCGACGACGTGAGCAGGTTTGCCGCCGTACGCTGTTTAGGAGGTCGGAGCTTCAGCTCCGACATAAACTAATTGCTAAATGAAGGGGCTTTAGCCCCTGAGGCGAA
>Ga0187770_10002259_pt1 | contig 10726 bp, 4 predicted proteins | sample 0116_SJ02_MP02_2_FD_133154 | JGI IMG/M metagenome (GOLD analysis project Ga0187770, IMG submission 133154) | Tropical peat soil microbial communities from peatlands in Department of Meta, Colombia - 0116_SJ02_MP02_20_MG | ecosystem: Environmental > Terrestrial > Soil > Wetlands > Peat | place...
CAGAGGCTCCTCCACGAGGCGATCTTCGCCGGCAGCCGGCCGTATTCGACCCCCGAGATCATCCATGTGACAGCGATGAGAAGGCCGTTGGCGCCGAGGAGCCAGCGGACAGTCGCCGGCATCTTCCGTCTTCGCGGCGTCCCCTGGGGACGATTCATGGCTCTTATTATATGCCAATATCCGCCGCTTTCACCGGGGAGACGCGCCTTTTTCGCGGCGCCGGCGGACCATTCCGGAAGCGGCGGGGGCCGATGAAGGCCCGGGCGGAGAGGAGTTGGGGATGAACAAAGGATTTCCGAAGCGGCCGGCCGTCGCAGCCGTCCTGTGGCTGGCGGCCGTGGCTCTTGTCCGGACCGGGCCGCTCCTCCGGGCCGATCTCCAGAGGGGGGCGGCGAGCCAGAGCCTCGAATATACCAAGGCGCACTATACGAAATACGATTACCGCATCCCGATGAGGGACGGCGTGAAGCTCTTCACCTCGGTCTACGCGCCCAAGGATTCGAGTCGCACCTACCCGATCCTCCTCGAGCGCACGCCCTACTCTGTGGCGCCCTACGGGATCGACAAATACAGGGCCGTCGTCGGCCCCTCCGAGGCCTGCGAAAAGGAAGGGTTCATTGTCGCCTACCAGGATGTCCGCGGCCGCGGGCTGTCGGAAGGCGAGTTCGTCGACATCCCGTATCACAAGACGCGCTTCTCGGGGCCGACCGACACTGACGAGAGCACGGACACGTACGACACGATCGACTGGCTCGTCAAGCACGTCCCCGGCAACAGCGGAGCGGTCGGCATGTGGGGAATCTCGTACCCCGGCTTCTACGCCGCGTTCGGCCTGATCGGCTCCCACCCGGCGCTCAAGGCGGTCTCGCCGCAGGCGCCGATGGCCGACGTCGGCAACGGCGACGACGCCTATCACAACGGGGCCCTGTTTCTGGCGGCCAACTTCGGCTTCTATGCGATGTTCCGCCCGCGCCCAGACGGGCCGGCCGTGCCCAAGAGGTCCGGCGGATTCAGCTTCGGTACGCCCGACCAGTACGATTATTATTTGAGGATGGGGCCCCTCTCCAACGCCAGAGCGCTCCTCGGGGACGGGGGGAACCCCTACTGGGACGAGCTCGTCTCGCATCCGACGTACGACGAGTACTGGCGGCTCCGGGCGCTGACGAGCCACATGCAAAACGTCAAACCGGCCGTGCTGGTCGTGGGCGGCTGGTTCGACGCCGAGGACCTCGGCGGCACGCCGAAGCTGTTCCGCGCCCTGAACGACGGCCATCCGGCCTCGTCCGTCATCCTGGTCATGGGGCCATGGACCCACGGCGGCTGGGCCGACCGGGAGAGCGACCGGGTCGGCGACGTGAGCTTCGGGTCCAATACCGGGGAGTATTTCCAGGAGCGCATAGAGCTGCCCTTCTTCGTCTACTGCCTCAAAGGGCGGGGGGAGGGCCCGGCTTCTGCGGCGAACGGCCGGGTTCCGAAAGCCTGGATCTTCGAGACGGGAACGAACGTGTGGCGCCCGGAGGAAGTCTGGCCGCCGCAGGGAGCCCGGGAAAAGGTCCTCTATCTGGGCTCGCGAGGCCGGCTGTCCTTCGAACCTGAGTCGTCGGGCGCGGACTTCGACGAATACCTCAGCGACCCCGCCCGTCCCGTGCCCGTCATCGGCCGCATCGGCCCGGGCATGCCGTACGACTACATGACCGGGGACCAGCGGTTCGCGTCCGAGAGGCCGGACGTGCTCGTCTATGAGACTGAGCCGCTCGACCGGGACCTCACGATCGCCGGCCCCGTCACGGCGAGCCTGAAGGTCTCCACCTCGGGAACGGACTCCGACTTCGACGTCAAGCTCATCGACGTCTACCCCGATGATTATCCGGACCCGGAGCCGAACCCCTCGGGCGTGCATATGGGGGGATACCAGCAGCTGCTCCGCGGCGAGCCGTTCCGGGGCAAGTTCCGCGAGGACAGGGCCAAGCCGGAGCCGTTCGTCCCCGGCCGGCCCGCGCGGGCCGAATTCGTGATGCCGGACGTGTGCCACACCTTCCGTCCGGGCCACAGGATCATGGTCCAGATCCAGAGCACCTGGTTTCCGCTGACGGACCGGAACCCCCAGAAGTTCCTTGACATCCCGTCGGCCACGGCGGCGGATTTCGTGAAGGTCCTCGAACGCGTCTACCGCGGCGGCGCGGACGGATCGCGGCTCAAGGTCCTGGCGCTTGACTGACGGCCGGGCCCGGGACGACGCCGCGGCCGCCCGCCGCCGGGCCGGGGCGGTTTCCGGTCAGAGCTCCTTGTCCTTCTTTTTCGGCTGCTCCTTCATGAGGAATTTCCCCGGGTTCTCCTTGACTTCCTTCTTCAGCCACTCTGCCGGGTAGCCGACCTCGTGGGGGCGGCCCTGGTCGTCCTGTATGTAGCCGTCGTTGTATTTCGTGACCAGCCGGTCGGCCAGCTTCCACCATTCGTCCAAACCCGTCTGGGCGTTCGAAAGGCAGTAGCGGGTCAGGAAGACCGGGACGAGCTCGGGTTGCGTGCCCAGCAGATTCTTGGCCGTCTGCTCGATCGCAGGCTGGAGGCCGAATTCGAGGTCCTCGATCTCCGTCTGGACCTTCCGGATGTCCTGGATCATGTCGCTGTAGCGGAGGTTCGCGTAGTTGGCGACGAAGTTGAACGTCCACCAGGCGGAGTCGCGGCTGAAGGCGCCCAAGTCGCCCTTCGTGTAGGCCGGGGGGAGTTCCGTGATGCTGGTGTAAAGCGGGATGAAGACGTTCGTGTAGGGATTGTCCATGCCGAACCAGAAGACCCCGCCCACGACGTCGGGGACGAAGGACCTCGCCTGAGAGACGAAGACGAACCCGACCTGCTGGGCCGAGATCGGCCGCTCCCATGAGTACGTCTTGCCGTCGACTGTCCACTCCAGGGGACGCCAGCGGTCCGGGGCCCCGAAGGGCCCGGCCGTGAGGTCCTTGGTCATGTCGAAGGGCGTCCCCTCGTAGTGATCCCGGTGAAGGGCCATGACGTCGCGGACGGAGAGCTTCTTGTCCGGCTTGATCCAGAGCGGGTAGGGCTTGGCGCCCTTGACGAAACTGCTGAAATCGGGGGAGAGGTTGAGCGAGGGCGCGGCCCGTCGGAAGATGCTCCAGACCCGGCGGAGGGAATACTTCACCTGGCCTTCTTCGGGCGGGTTGTAGACGCGGGAGAAATTGAACGGTCCGCTCTTCGGGTCGTAATAGCCCTTCTCCTCGGCCAGGGAGATGACATTCTTCGAGTACAGGCAGTTCTCGGGATCATTCAGCGGGAACTCGCCGATCCGGGCCATGTTGGCGTGCGCGCAGATCATGCCGTCGGGGATCCGCCGGGCCACCCAGACGGCCCCGTGTCCTCCTTTTCCGGCGCCGATCATCTCGAGGATCCAGGCCTCCTCCTTGTCGCCGATGGAGATCGTCTCGCCCGTGTTGGCATAGCCGTACTGGTCGATGAGATCCGTCATGATCTTGACGGCCTCGCGGGCCGTCTTGGCCCGCTGGAGAGCGATGATCATCAGCTGGTAATACGACTCGATCAGACCGTCGGGATTCACGAGATCGAGGCGGCCGTCGAAAGTCGTCTCGCCGATGGCCACCTGGTACTCGTTCATGAAGTCGACGACCCTGAACGTATGGGCGACTTCGGGGATCTCCGTGCGCTTGCCGCCTGGCCCGTAGAGGACGACAGTGTCCCCGGGCTTGTGGTCCGTGGCCGGGATGAACCGCACCGTGGCCAGAAACTCCGCGTCGCAGGAATAGGTGATGATGACGGACCCGTCGGCGGATGCGCCCTTGGTCACGATGATGGACGTGCAGGGGAAACAGAGCGCCGGCAGAGACGCCGCGAGGACCGCCAGGATGAAGAACCGTCCCGCCTTCCTCTTGATGTTCATGAGGCCTTGCCTCCTTTCCGGGATGGCCCGTCGACGGCCGGATGTTCCGCGGCGTCGTCCGGGCATGGCCTTTTATTTACATCCGAAAGGCGGCCGAGTTCAAGCGCTTTGCGGGCCATTGACTCCGACGGCCCCGAAGAAATATGATGCGGGAAGGCAGTTGCAATGGCAGATGTGGTCACGTTGCCGCAAGGAGGCCGCATGAAACCCACCCGTCGTCGCGTCCGCGACATCCTTTTGGCGTCCCTCGGGATCGCCCTCGTCTTCGGACCCGGTTCCGCACAGCGCGGGCCGAGGCCGGCCGAGAGGCCGCTCGAGGGCCTCAGGTTCCGGTTCATGGGGCCGGCCGTGGGCAACCGGATCTCGGCCGCCGCCGGGATCCCCGGCGACCCGAAGACGATCTATGTCGGCGCGGCCTCGGGAGGAGCCTGGAAGACGACCGACGGGGGCGATCACTGGGCGCCTATCTTCGACGACGAGCCCGTCGCCGCGATCGGCTCCCTGGCCGTGTCTCCGTCCAACCCCAGCATCGTCTGGGCCGGGACCGGCGAGGCCTGGGCCATCCGCGATGTGGACATGATGGGCGACGGCATCTACAAATCGACCGATGCCGGCAAGACCTGGACGCACATGGGCCTCGATGAGACCGGGCGCATCGGCCGCATCGTCGTCCACCCGACCGACCCGGACATCGTCTTCGCCGCCGCGCTCGGCCGCCTCACGGGCCCGCAGCAGGAGCGGGGCGTCTACCGCACGACGGACGGCGGCAAGACCTGGCAGCGGGTGCTGTTCGTCAACCCGAACACGGGCTGCTCGGGTCTGGCCATGGACCCGAACGATCCGCAGGTGCTGTTCGCCGGCATGTGGCAGGTCGAGATGCACACCTACGCCATGCTCAGCGGCGGCCCCGGCAGCGGCGTCTACGTCTCCCGCGACGGCGGCTCCACGTGGAAGCGTCTCGAGGGGCACGGCCTGCCCAAGCCTCCAGTAGGGAAGATCGACGTGGCCGTCGCGCCGACGAATTCCCGGCGCGTCTACGCCCTCATTCAGACGTCCGACCAGGGCTCGATCTGGCGCTCGGACGACGGGGGCAACAACTGGCAGGTCAAGAGCTGGCAGCGGGCCCTCATTGGGCGCGCCGGATACTACATACGCCTGGCCGTGTCGCCGACCGATCCCGACGACGTCTTCGTGGCCAACAGCAGCTTCCACGAGTCCACGGACGGAGGGCAATCCTTCCAGGCCCTGCCGTGGGGCGGCGACACGCACGACATCTGGATCGACCCGAAGAACTCCGGCCGGATTTTCGTGACCGATGACGGCGGGATGTACATGACGAGCGATCACGGGAGGACCTCGCGGCGCATCTTTCTGCCGATCGGGCAGATGTATCACGTCGCCGTGGACGACGACGTCCCCTACCACATCTACAGCAACATGCAGGACGACGGGACCATGCGCGGCCTGAGCACGACGCCCGAGGCCGTTCCCGGCGAGACGACCGCGGGCGCGTTCCGCGGCTTCGGCCGCGGCGGGGGCCTAACGGCCGGTGTCTGGGACCACGGGCTGGGCGGCTGCGAATCCGGCTTCACGATCCCCGATCCGGCCGACTCGAACATCGTCTGGTCGACATGCTACGGCCTCGAGGTGACTCGCTACGACTTCCGGACGAAGCTCGCCCGCTCCGTCGGCCCGTGGATGCACACGCTCGACTCGCCGCCCGACAAGCTCAAATTCCGAGCCCACTGGACCCCGCCGCTGGCCATCGACCCCTTCGACCACAACACCGTTTACTTCGGTGCCCAGGTCATTTTGCGGACGACGGACGGCGGCTCGAGCTGGACGGTCATCAGCCCGGACCTCTCGACGCAGGACCCGAAGCGCCTCGCCTCATCGGGGGGGCTCGTCGGCGACAACCTCGGCCAGTTCTACGGCGAAGTCGTCTTCGCCATCGCGCCGTCGGAGGTCCAGAAGGGACTGATCTGGGCGGGGACGAACGACGGCAAGGTCTGGTACACCGACAACGGGGGAGGGAGCTGGAACGAGGTCACGCGCAACATCACGGGGATGCCCCCTTGGGGCGTGGTCTCCAAGATCGAACCCTCCCACTTCGACGCCGGCACGGCCTACATCGCCGTCGATTTCCACCTTATGGACGACCGCGATCCGTGGCTCTACAAGACGACCGACTTCGGCCGGACGTGGACCAAAATCATCGGCGATCTCCCGAAGGGCCCGCTCGCCTACGCACGGGTCGTCGCCGAGAACCCCAACCGCAAGGGCATGCTGTTCGTCGGGACGGGCAACGCCCTCTATTATTCATTGGACGACGGGGCCCATTGGAAGAGGCTCAAGGAGGGGCTGCCCCCGGCCCCGGTGTCATGGATCGTCGCGCAGAAGCCGGCCCATGACCTGGTCGTGTCTACGTACGGGCGCGGGCTCTACATCATGGACGACATCACGCCCCTCGAACAGGGGCTCCTCGAAGGGACCTCCGGGGCTCTGGTCGCGCTCGCCGCGCCGCGGCCGGCCTTCCGCGTGGCCCGGGGCGCGCGGGCCCAGATCAGCTATGTTCTCCGCGAGGCCCCGCAGAACCCGCCGCAGGTCGAGATCCTGGACCAGACCGGCGCTCTCATCCGCAAAATCGCGCCGGCGGGCGGGGCCGTCGGCCTCAACCGCGTCTTCTGGGACCTGCGCTACGGCGAAGAGCCCCGCGAGGTCGCGCTGCGCACGACGCCCCCCGAGAACCCGCACATCTGGGAAGAGCCGCGCTTCCGGGGCGCCGTGACGCGGCCCATCACTCACTGGGGGGTCCGCCCGATCCCCGGTCCGACGGCCGCGCCGGGGGTCTACACCGTGCGCCTCGACGTCGACGGGCGGACGGAGACCCAGCCTCTCGAGGTCCGCCTGCCGCCCGACTCCCACGCCACGGACGCGGAGATCCGGGAGATCGTGAAGCTCCAGCTGCGCGTCAATGATGACATCAACGCTGTGGCCGACATGACGAACACGATCGAATGGCTGAGGCGGCAGATCGGGGACGACTGCCGGGCGCTGGCCGGGCAAAAGGCGAAGGCGCCGCTCGTCCGGAGCCTCCAGGAGTTCGACCGGAAGATGCAGGAGATCGAGTACACGCACCTCATCTCGAGAGCTGAGGCGCTCAGCGACGACAAGTATTATGTCGAGCAATACAAGCTCTATCTCAACCTCATCTGGACGGCGCAGATGATCGGCCCGGGCGGGGGGGACGTGGCCGGCGCCGCCGACTGCGGCCCGACGGAGACGGCGCTGGGCATCGTCGCCGGATTCGAGAAGGAAATCGCGGCCACCGAGGCGCTCTGCCGCCGGCTCATCGACACGGACCTTCCGGCGTTCAACGCCGGGCTCGAAAAGTGGGGGATTGCGCCCCTCCGCACGACGGGCGCGCCGCCTCCCACGGTCCCGGTCAACCGGGAGATCTATTATTGATAAGGAACCGGAAATGGTGAAAGGCAGGCAGACCATGAAACAGCTCGCCAAGTGGGCCCTTCTCGCGGCTCTCGTTCCCTGGCTCGTCGGCGCCCCCGCGCCGGCCCAGAACCCGTCGCCCGCACAGAACACTTCTGCGGCCCGGGCTCTGGAAAAACAGTTCGATGCGCATCTCTCCGCGGCCGACATGAGGGCCCGGCTTGAACGTCTCAGCGCGCGGCCCCACCACGTCGGCTCTCCCTATGACCGGGACAACGCCGAGTTCATCCTCTCCCAGTACCGGGCCTGGGGATTCGACGCCCGTATCGAGGAGTTCAGCGCCCTGTTCCCGACTCCCAAGACACGCCTGGTGGAAATGGTATCGCCCGTCAGGTACACGGCCGTCCTCAAGGAGCCTCCCCTGAAGGAGGACAGGACCTCGGGCCAGGTCTCCGAGCAGCTGCCGACGTACAACGCATATTCGATCGACGGCGACGTGACCGGCGACCTCGTGTACGTGAACTACGGGATCCCCGCCGACTACGATGAGCTCGACAGTCTGGGCGTCGACGTCCGGGGCAAGATCGTCATCGCCCGCTACGGCGGGTCCTGGAGAGGCATCAAGCCGAAGGTGGCCGCCGAGCACGGGGCCATCGGCTGCCTCATCTACTCCGATCCGAAAGACGACGGGTACTACGTCGGCGACGTCTATCCCAAAGGCGCGTGGCGCAACGAGTACGGAGTCCAAAGAGGGTCGGTCGCGGACATGCCCCTCTATTCCGGCGACCCCTCGACCCCGTTCGTCGGCGCGACCAAGGGAGTGAAGCACCTCCCGGTCAACGAGATCAAGGTGTTGACGAAGATCCCCGTCCTCCCGCTGTCGTATCATGACGCGCGGCCGCTGCTCGAGGCCCTGGCCGGCCCGGTCGCCCCGGAGCGCTGGCGGGGCGCCCTGCCGGTGACCTACCACGTCGGGCCCGGGCCCGCCCGCGTCCACCTGAAGGTCGCCTTCAACTGGGATATCAAGCCGATCTACGATGTCGTCGCCGTGATCAAGGGGAGCATTTATCCGGACGAGTGGGTCATCCGCGGGAACCACCACGACGCCTGGGTGAACGGGGCGGAAGACCCCCTGAGCGGCCAGATCGCGACGATGGAGGAGGGGCTGGCGCTCGGCGCGCTCCTCAAGACCGGCTGGCGGCCGAAACGGACCATCGTCTACTGCGCCTGGGACGGCGAGGAACCGGGGCTGATCGGCTCCACGGAGTGGGTGGAGACCCACGCCGACGAGCTCAAGCAGAAGGCGGTCGCCTACATCAATTCGGATTCGAATGGCCGGGGTTTCGTGTTCCTGCAGGGCTCGCATTCGCTGCAGCACTTCATCAACGGCGTTATCCGGGACATCCCGGATCCGGAGAAGAGCATCAGCGTCTGGCAGCGCGCGCAGGCCGCGAGGCTCCTGACCGCTTCACCTGGGGCGGGGGAGGGCGGTCCGTCCCGGAGAGACATGAACATCGGCGCCCTCGGCTCGGGCTCCGATTACACGCCCTTCATCGAGCACCTGGGCATCGCCTCGCTGAACATCGGCTACGGCGGGGAAGGCGAGGGCGGCGCGTACCATTCGATCTACGACTCCTTCGACCATTTCGTCCGCTTCGGCGACCCCACGTTTGCGTATGAAGTGGCCCTCGCTGAAACCGGCGGCCATGCCGTCCTGCGCCTGGCCGACGCGGACATCCTGCCCTTCAACTTCGCGGATTTCGCCCAGACCGTGTCGGGCTACCTGGATGAGCTCGAGAAGCTGACCAAGGACATGCGGGACGAGTCCGCCGCGCTCGACCGGGAGCTCAGGATGAACCTGTTCGACGAAGTCGCGGATCCGACGAAGGTCTCGCGGCCGCCGAAGGCCCAGGGCCCGGTCCCGTTCCTGAATTTCGCGCCGCTTGAAAACGCCGTCAGCCGCCTCAAGGCGTGCGCCGGCGCATACCAGGAGGCGGAGCGCGACCTCGCAGAAAGCGGCCGGAAGCTCGATGATGCCCGCGCGGAGCGGCTCAACGAGATCGTCTTCCGGGCGGAGCGCGCCCTGACGAACCCCGCGGGGCTGCCGGGGCGCCCGTGGTACGTGCATGAAATCTATGCGCCCGGCTTTTACACGGGCTACGGCGTCAAGACCATCCCGGCGGTCCGGGAGGCGATCGAGGCGCGGCTCTGGGACGAGGCCGACCGACAGATCGTCGTCGTCGCCGAGACCCTGGAGGGTTACTGCGGAGAAATCGATAAGGCGACGGAGGTTCTCCGGTCGGCGCTGAAATAACGGACCGTTTTTCGGCCCGCAGACCGGCCTCGCGGCCGTTTCCGCGGGCCGGAGGAGGAAGGGAAATGAGACACGACGGGATCCGGCGGGCGGGAAGGATCACGGTTTTTGTCCTCGCCTCGGCCGCTCTCTTGGGCGCCGCGGCCGGCCGCCAGCGCATCGCCGCCGGGGCGCGGACGGCGCCGGCCAGGAACGGGGCCCCGGTCACCCTGCTCAGGCCGGCGCGGGTTTTCGACGCCGAGGACGGCAGGGCTCACGAAGGCTGGGTCGTGCTTGTCAAGGGCGAGCGGATCGCGGCCGTGGGGCCGGCGCTGCAGGTTGCCGTTCCCGCGGGCGCCGAGAGGATCGACCTCGCCGGGATGACCCTCCTGCCCGGGCTCATGGATCTCCACTCGCACATCTTCCTGCATCCCTACAACGAGACGCTCTGGAACGATCAGGTCCTCAAGGAGCCCCTCGCCTACCGGACGATCGAGGCCGTGCTCCACTGCCGGGACACGCTGATGGCCGGCTTCACGCTGCTGCGCGACCTTGGCACGGAGGGAGCGGGCTACGGGGACGTGTCCGTCCAGCGCGCCGTCCGGGAGGGCCTGATCCCGGGCCCGCGCCTGCTCGTCGCGACGCGGGCCATCGTGGCCACGGCCTGCTACGGGCCGGGGCCGGCCGGTTTCGCGCCGGACCTCGAACTGCCGAAGGGCGGGCAGGAGGTGAGCGGCACAACCGAGATCATCAAGGCCGTGCGCGAGCAGATCGGGCACGGCGCCGACTGGGTCAAGGTGTATGCGGACTACCGCCACGGCGTCGGCGGGGACGTGCCGACCTTCAGCGAGGAGGAGCTGCGGACCCTCGTGGCCGAAGCCCACTCCGCGGGGCGGCCGGTGTCGGCGCACGCGACGACGGCGGAGGGGATGCGCCGGGCGACGGTCGCCGGGGTGGACACGATCGAGCACGGCTACGGCGGCACCGAGGACGTGTTCCTGCTGATGGCCCAGCACGGCGTGGCTTACCTCCCGACGCTGACGGCCGAGGAGGCGTACGCGGAATATTTTGACGGG
>Ga0187770_10002260_pt1 | contig 10724 bp, 8 predicted proteins | sample 0116_SJ02_MP02_2_FD_133154 | JGI IMG/M metagenome (GOLD analysis project Ga0187770, IMG submission 133154) | Tropical peat soil microbial communities from peatlands in Department of Meta, Colombia - 0116_SJ02_MP02_20_MG | ecosystem: Environmental > Terrestrial > Soil > Wetlands > Peat | place...
AGTAGCTGGACTGCGCCTATCCTCCAACTCTGACCTTCACGCCGGCTCTCTCCAGCGTCTCTTTCATGCAGCTCAGCTTCTCTTCCGAGGGAGCCTCGGAGGTTCGCATGTTGTAACTCAGCCCGAGCCGCCGATACTTCTCAGATACGTCGTGATATGGCAGGAGGTCAACCTCGCCAACCCCCTCCAAACCTCGGATGAAGCGCAGGAGCTCCTCCGTTTCATGGTCCGAGTCGTTCACGCCCGTGATGACGGGGTGCCTCAGGATCACGTCTCTCCCCCTATGCCTCTCGACGAGGGCGAGCAGGTTCGTCTTTATGGTGCTGTTAGATACCCCAGTGTACTTCTTGTGCGCTTCATCGTCGAGAATCTTCAGGTCGAACAGGAACAGGTCGACGTAATCGGCGACGGACTCGAAGACATGGGGCTGAGCGTAGCCTGAGGTCTCGAGAGTCGTGTGCACTCCCCTTAGCCGGCACTCCATCAGAGAGTCCTTCAGGAATGCTGGCTGAAACAGCGGCTCTCCTCCCGAGAATGTGACTCCCCCTCCGGAATTGTCGTAGAACAGGATGTCCTTCTCGATATCCCCCATCAGCTCGCCGACGTCGATTTCGCGCCCCGCTATGGAGAGGGCTCCCGTGGGGCAGGCTTCCACGCACCTTCCGCAGGCGTCGCAGAGGGCGTAGTCGACCGCGAGGCGACCGCCCGCAGTGGTCAGGGCGCATGTCGGGCAGGATGCGAGGCATCCCTCCGTCCTGACGCACCTGTACTCGAGGTACCCCAGGCGGCTGGAGGAGGAAAGCCCCTCCGGATTCTGGCACCACCAGCACCTGAGCGGGCAGCCCTTCATGAAGACTGTTGTTCGAATCCCCGGCCCGTCGTGTATGGCGAACCTCTGAATGTCGAAGACCGTCCCCCTGGTCCTCGGTGCCGAGGCCTGCCGCCACGCGGGGAGGGAAAGGGGCCGGGGCCTTCCGGGGTCAGACCGCCTTGTGCTCCGTTCTCGCAATGATTTCATCCTGCAACCCCTTCGGCAGGTTCACGAAGTAGTCGCTGTAGCCCGCGACCCTCACCATCAGGTCCTCAAAGTCCTGCGGCCTGGCTTGAGCTTCGCGGAGCAGCTCCGCGCTCACGACGTTGAACTGCACGTGGTGGCCGCCCATAATGAAGAAGGTCCTTACGAGGCTTGCCATCTTCTTGATGTCCTCTTCTCCGACGAGCAAATCCGGGGACAGCTTCTGGTTGAGCAGCGCTCCTCCCGTCTGCTCCCAGTCGATCCGGGCGACCGAGCTGAAGGCGGCGGCTATCCCCTTCCTGTCCGCCCCCTGCACGGGGGACACCCCTTCCGAAACGGGGAGACCAGACCTTCGGCCGTCCGCGGTCGCTCCGGTCACCTTCCCGAAGTAGACGTGGGCGGTCGTGGGGAGGAAATACGCCCTCCGAGAAGCCTTTCTAGTGGGCGTAGGGGGATGGGCCTCGATGACTCCGTTGACTGCGTCGACCAACCTTCTCGCGACTTCATCGGCGCCGCTGTCGTCGTTCCCGTACTTGGGCGTCTTGTTCAGGAAAGTCTGCCTCATCGCCTCAGCCCCTTCATAGTTCCCGCTGAGGGCCCGTAGCACCTCGTCCATTCCGAAGAGCTTCCTCTCGAAAACGTTGCGCTTCAGAGAAACGAGCGAGTCGGTCACAGTCCCCAGCCCGACGACCTGTATGTAGCTGGTGTTGTACCTGGCCCCCCCTGCGTTGTAGTCGGTGGCCCTTCCGACGCAGTCCCCCAGCCACAGCGACAGGAAGGGGACGGGAAGGTGCTTTGCGTAGATGTCCTCTATGATGTCGTTCCCGGCGACTTTTACGGAGACGAAGAACTTCAGCTGCTCCAGGAAAGCCCCGAAAAGCGCCTCGAAGGTCTTGAAGCTCACGGGGTCGCCTGTGTGCGCACCCACCGTCTTCTTCGTCCTCGGGTCGACACCGTCGCTGAGCGCCAGCTCCAGGATCTTGGGCATGTTCAGGTATCCGGTGAGGATGTAAGCCTCGTTCCCGAGGGCTCCAGTCTCGACGCAGCCGCTCACCCCTCCCTCCCTGGAGTCGCTCAGAGATTTGCCCTGCCTGAGCATCTTGACCACGATCCCATCGAAGTTGAAGCACGGGGGCTCTCCGAAGCCCGGATTCACCACCTTCAGGGCCTCGACCAAGAACCGCTCCGGACTCCTGGAGCTCACGAGGGCCGCGGTGTTGGGCTGCATCGTCCTCATCTCGTCCAGCACTTCGAGCAGCAGGTACGAGAGCTCGTTGACTGCGTCGGAGCCGTCCGCCTTCAGCCCGCCGATGTTGATTTTCGAGAAGTCGTTGTAGGTGAAGCTCTCCTCCAGCGTCACGCCGACCTTCGGGACAGACGGTTGGTTGTTGAACTTGAGCCAGAAGGCCTCCAGCAGCTCCTTCCCCATCTGACGCGTCATGCGCTTCTCGTCGACGTCCCTCCTGTAAAGATGGCAGAGATGCTGGTCCAGGCGTCCCGGGGTGAACGAGTCCCAGGGGTTGGTCTCGTAGGTCACCCCGACGTGGACGAACCAGTAGTGCTGAAGGCCCTCCCAGAAGGTCTGCGGGGCGTTGGCGGGGACCCTTCGGCAGATCTCGCTCATCGTGCGGAGTTCCTTCTTTCTCTGCTCCGTCTGTTCCCTGCCTGCCATGTCCTCAAGCTTCGAGGCGTACCTGGAGGCGTACGCTAGGATGGCATCGGCAGCGACGTCCATGGCTTTCAGTTCCTCAAGCATGCTCCCGTAGCCCTTGTCGGCGCGGTCCAAGCCGGCAACCTTGTCGCGAATCTGCCTCTTGACGTCCAGGACCCCCGTCTGGAAGACCCTCGCGCCTCCTGCCGTGTGCCCCGGAGCCCTCTGTTCCATGAACTCCGTGAATATTCCCGCCTCATACGCGTCCACCCATTCCCTGGGTAGTTCGGAGAACATCATCTCTCTCGTCGACCTGCCCTTCCAGAACGGTATGACCTTGCTCTCGTACAGCCTTCTTGTCTCCTCGCTCACCCGATACGGCATGTTCTGTCTGGAGTCGAGCATGTGCAGATCGGCCATCGAGTGAGTGGATATCTCGGGATACGTCGGGACCTCCTTCGGCCCGGTCCCTCTCAGCCCCACTATGAGCTGCCCATCTTCGACCGGGATGCTCACGTTCTCCAGCAGGTACTTGAAAGCGAGGGCTCTCTGGACCGGGACCGACCTTCCCTTGGCCTCTTCGCTTCCATAGAACGCCGTGACAAGGGCCGCCCTCTCGTCAGAGACCCTGGCAGGGGCGTCCAGACTCCCCTGCCTGAGTCTCGCAATCCTTTCGTTGAGGGGTCTAACGGTCCCTCTTCTTCGGGCCATCTCCTTTCGGGTTTCTTCCGTCCCTTCGAGCTCGCCGGACTTCAGTTTCTTGCCCCCGGTATGCGGGAGAGTCTGACGCTCTTCCTGCAAAAAAGCCTTTGCAATGGCTGCTGGTCGGCGTCCGACGTCTTGGGCTAGCTCGCACGCTGCCGAGCGCCAGCTCATCTTGGTGGCCGTGATGGTCGGTGGTCCGTCCTGCAGACTGCCATGGCGAGTTTAATATGGCGGCGGTGTCGGATTCCGTCGGCGTAAGCCGGGATGTCCTACCGCCTCAGGTGCCTCTCCTGCGAAGAGCAGTTCTCGAGCGACTATCCGCGCCAGCTCTGTGGGCGGTGCGGTGGAATCCTCGAGGTGGTCTATGCCAGTCGCGCCGGCGTCAGGCGCCTGAAGAAGGACTTCTGGAGCTACGAACCTCTTCTCCCCGACTGCCAGTACAAGCACTACAAACTCGGCAACACGACCCTGCTCCCCGCGAGGGAGGACGACCTCTACCTCAAACTTGAGCTGGAGAACCCTACGAAGTCGTTCAAGGACAGGGGCTCTGTAGTCGAGGTGGCGAAGGCGCTCGAGTACGGGTACGATGAAGTGGTCTGTGCATCCACGGGCAACATGGCGTACTCGGTCTCCTACTACGCGAAGCTTGCCGGGATCCGCGCCACGATCTTCGTAAGCAAGAACGCCAACTGGTTGAAGGTCAGGAACATTAGGGAGACGAGGGACGCGGGCATCAACAGGGTGGATGGCGACTTCACTGAGGCCCAGAGGAGGGCGATAGGGTACACGAAGAGGAAGGAGGCCTTCCTTACAGGCGACTACGGCCACAGGAAGGAGGGACAGAAGACCTTGCTCTACGAAATCATCGCCGAGGTTCCGGATGTCAGGAACATTCTGGTCCCCGTCGGCAACGCCACCCTGTTCAGCGCGACCTACAAGGCCCTCACCGAGCTCAAGAAGCTAAGGCTGCTGGGCAGGACGCCCAGACTCATAGCAGTCCAGGCGACGCTGACCGACCCGCTGGTCGTCGCCTTCAGGAATAACAGGAAGGTCAGGTATCAGAAGCCCCTCACGGACGCCGGTGCGATAGGAGTCGGGTATCCCACCTACGGAGACCAGGCCATCGAGGGCATAAGAGAGACGCAGGGGACCGCGGTGGGGGTGACAGATGGGGAGATGGAGGTGGAACGCAAGGCGTTCTACAGGGAATACGGCCTCCAGGCCGAGATGGCCGGGGTCGCCTCGCTCGCCGCCTTCCGAAAGGTGCCACTTGAAGGGAAGAGCGTCGCCGTGATAAGTGGCGGAAATACCCTCAAGCCGTGAGCCTTCCTCGGCCAGGCTCGCCGAACAATGGCAAGAGCAAGCTGCCGAGATCGCGCTAGGTGCTCGGCAGCCAGGGACGCTCTGAGGCACCTACTCAGCTGGACACCAGCACGCGAATCGGCAGAATCAGCGCCCCGGGTTTCTTGGAAAAATCCCATAACGATTTGGCAACAATATTAGAACCATCTTGGAATGACGGTAAATACCAGCGAGCGTTTCGATTCACGAAGAAAAGTGAAACCATACGCGCGCCGCGGCGGGCCCCGCACCGGCGTCCTGACTCGAAAGGACACACTTCTGGCGATGACGAACAGCGAATGAACTCACGGCATCGGGGATCGGGCCTCGGAATCGGGGAAAACGCCGCCCTTCGGAACGAGGGGCGGATCGACGAATATATCATCGGCCTGATCAACGGGAGCCTGGCTGAGAGCCTTCCCATCGACACGGCATTGGCCGTGCGTCTGTGCCTGAACACCAGCGCGGCTCTGAATGATCCGGCGGCCTACGTGGCAGTCCTGAAGGGGATTGTGGGATACAGCCTGGCGGCCGAAGTAGTCGCTCGGGCGGAGAAGAAACTCCGCGACCTGAATGCCGAGCCGATGCCAGCAGGACTGGACTTCCCGGAGATGATTCTCGACCTACGGAGCAAGTATTCTAACGAGGCGATGGAGAAGTGGAAGTAGGGGGATGGGCGGGCCGTCAGACCTCAACCGAGCAGCCCATGCCTCGCGCGACCGTCCACGCTCCTTCGCTGAACAGCGCCAGCCTCCCCCTCTGTGGGACCAGGGAATTCATGTACGTAACCATGGACTTCCAGAGCGTTACCTGCAAGACATGCACCGCGTTGCTCAACGGGAGGTTCGATGACGGCACGCAAATCTCATCACGGGAGCATGGTCGATGATGCCCGCTTCCAATGCAGGGTCGGGGGCCCAATCGATAGAAGCGACCCCATGGTCCTCTCCCGCACGGCAAGGGCTGCTGGAGCTGGAGGACCGCCTCCTGAGAGCTATGCTTCCAAAGGTGTTGATGTACGCTCCATCTCTCGCCTTCGGGGTGGCTTTGGTTCAGTACCTGTCCTCGCTCGTTGGTTTCAAGATGTAGCGCCGTCTGCTGCAGGCTTGCGGTCTGCGTTCCCTGCCCTTGCCACGCGCCATGCTCCGTTTCAAAGGAGGGCCCACGACCACTTGATTAGATGCCGAGGCGCGGCTCGAGCGTCTGTAACGTGAAGATTGCGAGGAGACCGACGTGAGCAGGTCCGGAGAAACAATTGCGATAAGGGACTTCCGAAAGTCGGACCTGGAGGACCTGCTGGAGCTCCTGCCCAGATGCTTCGCCCAGGAGTTCGAGGTCACTGGCTTCGACCCCGATCACGCGAGGGACATGGTCAACCAGACTTTCGGGAGACGCGCCAGACTACTCTTCTCATTCTTGCGGGTCTTCGGAAGAGAGCCCATCAAGTTCCTTGTGGCCGCGTCCGGGAACAGAGTCATAGGGACGACGATGGTCAGCAGCCAGGGGAGGGTCGCCTACATATCGACGGTGATGGTTCACCCAGACTATCGAAGACGGGGCGTCGCTACGGCGCTGGTGAGGAGCGCCCTTGACTACGTCCGGAGGAGGAGAATGAGCAGGGCAGTCCTGCACGTGGTCTCGACCAACAGTCCCGCCTACGGGGTCTATTCCAAGCTGGGGTTCAAGGAGTTCGAGCGCGTCGTCAACATGCTTGGGGACACTGCCTCAATCGCAACCGGGAGCAAGCCAGGCGACGTCATGTCAAGGCCGTATCGCCAGGGCGACGAGGATGAGGTCTGCGACCTCGTGCGGGCCTCTGAGGATCCAGAACACATGAGGGTCTTCGAATTCAGCAAGAGGGATTTGAGGCCCCTATTCTGGTTTCGCTCGTTCCACATCGCGACTCAGACGAGGTATGTCTCAGTGCAAGATGGCAAGATAGTCGGGTCCGTCTTGGCAACGTACACAACCCCCAAGGAGACGGGGAGCATCGGCACCCTGTACGTCAGTCCCAGCGACAGGTCCAGAGGCGTAGAGGAGGCGTTGGTCGATGCGGCGGTCAACGAAATGAGGGGTAGCGGGATTGGAAGAGTCCGCGCGGTGGTTTCCGCCAACAGGAAGGAGCTGATCGTGTTGCTGAAGCATCTCGGTTTCAGCGAAAGCATCACCCTGGCCGGGATGTCCAGGGAGGCTCAGGGCAGCTGACCAGGGAATCGGGCAACCGGAGCGAAGCGAGTGGGACATGCTTTTGGACCCTAGGGTCGGCCAGCTGAAGCAGAGCGTGTCAGCCGCTCCTCCAGGAACCACAGCACCTCCGGTGTCCCCCAGTACATCTCCCCGTCCACGAAGAGCGTCGGGGCTCCAAAGACGCCTCGCCTGTAGGCCTCTTCAGTGTCCTTCCTGAGCCTGAGCTTTGTCTCTTCCTGCTCTATGAAGTCGAGGAACCTGCCTCTGTCGAGGCCAAGGGATTCCACTATTCTTCCGAGCGAGTCTGGGTCCGAAATGTCTGTCCCCTTGGCCCAGTGTTCGTCAAACACTCTGGAGACATAGTCGTGAACCCTTCCCTCCGATTCGGCGAAATAGGACCCTCTCAGGGCTTTCACGGAGTTGACCGGGAAGGCTGAATGGGGGAAATTGAACTCTATGCCCATGACCTTCGAAATCCGTTCCAGGTTGCTGACCATGTAATTGTATTCATGCGACCCTCTCGGGACGGGTCCGTCGTTGGTTTCTTTGAACAGTCCGCCGAGAAAGAGAGGAACCAATCGCAGCCCGATTCTCCGCTTCTCCGTCACGTCTACCAGCTTGTGAAAGGCAACGTAGCAGTTCGGGCTGGCGAAATCGTAGAGGAATTCAACAAGCACAGAGATTCGAACCATCTTGGCTCACGGCCCCGATGAGAAAAGGGTTCCCTCCTCCTTCGCAGGACAAGATTGAAATGCGTCCGCCGGTCTGCTCCTGCCCATGCCCCTTTCTCTCGCAAACCAGGTCGTGAACAGGTGCCTGCGGATTACCGATCAGGACAACGTTACGATAACCGTGGCTTCCCACTCCATCCCCTTGGCGGAGGACCTCGCGGTCGAGTGCTTCAGGAACGGCGCCGACGTCCTCCTCAACCTGTACACCGACAAGTATCAGAGCGCCTACAGGAACCTGCTGTCCGTCGAAAGCCTGAGGCAGCCGTCAGTCTTCTGCAAGGCCCTGACCGAGAGTTCTACTGCAGAGATCTTCCTGCTCGCAGCCTACGACCCTGGCATCTTCACGCAGACGCCCGCCGAAAAGGTGGCCGCCGACAGTGAGGGGGAGCAGAAGGCCCACTACCCGCTTTCCCGCGAGAAGAAGTTGAGGGCCATCTCCATCGGTTTGCCGTTGCTCACAAAGCCGCGGGCGAAGAGGTACGGCTTCAACTTCAGCAGGTGGTCGAAGATGATGACCGCCGCCACGAACGTCGACTACGGCAAGCTCGCGGCGACCGGGAGGAAGCTGAAGGACGTGCTCTCTGCAGCCGACACAGTCCACGTCGTCGCCCCAGGAGGGACCGACCTCACCCTCGGGGTCTCAGGAGGGCACTGGAGCGTGTCCGACGGCGTCATAGACGACGATGACATCGCGGCGGAGGATTTCAACGACACCATACCGGCCGGCAGCATCTCCATCTGTCCTGGCGGTGCTCAGGGAAACATACGGTTCAACGCGCCGACCCCCTACCAGGGGATTGCAGTCAACAACGTCAAATGGAAATTTAGAGACGGAAGACTGACGAAGTTCGAAGGTGGGGCATCGACAAGAAGGCTGAAAGACGAATGGGAGCACGCTACCGGAGACAAGGACATGATAGCGAGCCTATCGATAGGTTTCAACCCAGCGGCTTCTACCGGGTTCACGTTCAACGACGTGGCCGGAGGGGGGGTCTCCGTAGGGATTGGAAGCAACGAGTTCAACGGAGGGAAGAACAAGTCTTCCTTCTTCTTCAGCGGCACTCTGGCAGGAGCGACAGTTACAGCGGACGACAAGACGGTCGTCAGGGCCGGCAAGATAGCGATTCGGTAGCCTCGTCAGAGACTCCATCCTGTCAAACTCTCGTTTCGCCGCGATGGGCGACAGTCTTATCCAACCGTGACCCATGGCAATCCGTTCCTCGATTGACTGAAGACACGGCCCAGGGTCTCGCCCAAAGAATAGGCACTTTCATACAGGAGCGCGTCTCCGCAGACGAATTCTCTGGCTGCGTGCTAGTGGCCCGAAACGGGAAGACGATTCTCCGGGAAGCCTACGGATTCGCAAACAAGAGGTACGGCATCCGCAACCTGCCCGATACCAAGTTCAACCTGGGATCATGCAACAAGGTCTTCACAAAGGTGGCCGTCATGCAGCTTGCCGAAAGGGGGAGGCTGTCGCTCGACGACCACGTCTCGAGGCATCTTCCCGGCTATCCGGCCAGCGTTGCCGAGAGGGTCACCATCAGGCAGCTGCTTAACCATTCTTCCGGCCTGGGGGACATCTTTAACGAAAAGTTCGAGGAGACCAAACACAAGCTCAGGACCGTCGACGACTTTGTAGACCTGTTCAGGGACGACCCCCTATCCTTTGAGCCCGGCGGCAAGGTCCAGTACAGCAACGCAGGGTACGTGCTGCTCGGAAAGATTGTCGAGGCGGTTTCCGGCCAGGACTACTACGACTACGTGAGGGAGCGCGTCTACGCGCCCGCGGGAATGAACGACAGCGACCACTATGAAATGGACGAACCCGTACCGAACCTGGCAATGGGATACACGAGGATGGACCAGAGCGGAAAGCGCACCGACGGGCCGCGAAGAAGCAACCTGTTCATGCTCGGCCTGAAAGGAAGCCCCGCCGGCGGCGGATACTCGACGGTCGACGACATGCTGCGGTTCTGCGAGGCTCTGGGCAGCGGCAAGCTGACGGATCCGGCGCACACCCGGCTGGTCTATCTCCAGCCTTCCCTTGCACAGGCGCCCGAGCAGGCAGACCCGCGGAGCTTCGGGTTCGCGGGGGGAGCGCCAGGTGTGGGCGCGGCCTTCAGGACGTACCTCGACTCCGGATTCACGAAGGTGATCCTGTCGAACTACGACCCCAACAGCATGGAGACAGTCGACAAGATGATCGAAGGGGCGATTTCACAGCGGCCCTGACCGCAGATTATGAACGACTACCGGCTCCGCCAGCGAACATGCGTGGAGAGGCCGCCCGCCTCGACGAGCATCTTCACAGAACAATGGAGTCATGCGGAGACGAACCTGCAGAAGGCAATTCCCTGAAGGCTCGCTTCAAACAATCCTCAAAGTTCCGTGTTCCAGTCCGCGAAATGCGTGGTTCGAGGCAGCGGCTGCCGTCGGGAAAGATGCGGACGATGCGGAAGTCGACGACTCCGTTGTGGTTGCGGCCGGTGGAGACGCGGCACCATTCCAGAGCGGGCTTCCAGAGAGGATGAGAGGGACGTTTCCGCCGACGACGAAGGCGTCAGTAGGGATGGTGGAGTTCTGGAGGTTCCCCTGGGCTCCCCAGCAGGAGTACGGAGCATAGTAGCCGGTCTTGCCTGGGGACCCGTCGCTGTTGCAGTCGCCGCCGTATGACGTCGATGCCTCGGCCGGGGTCCATACTCCCGAGTTGAAGGTTTGAATCGCGCTCGAGAAGGTCACCGGCGCAGGGACCCACGGAGCACTGACATATCCCTCCTCGGAAAGGGCCTGCACCGGGTATGTCGGCATCGAGCTGTTCGCGCCCATGTCGTACGTGCCGGTGACGTTCCCGTCGACCGCGTATGCCCACGTCGTCCCAGAATCGACGTACATTGAGAACTGGTGATAGCCAGGAGAGATCGCTGAAACGCCCGTCGTGAGTATGGAGTACGTATCGAGGTTCCAGATCTGGTAGAACGCCACCGGTGTCGACCCGTCACAAATGTAGTACCCAACCTGCCCCCAGATGTTGGCTCCGGAGTCGTCGCCTATCCAGTATGAGAGACAGCCGTTCACTTCTTGGCTCACGACC
>Ga0187770_10002261_pt1 | contig 10723 bp, 5 predicted proteins | sample 0116_SJ02_MP02_2_FD_133154 | JGI IMG/M metagenome (GOLD analysis project Ga0187770, IMG submission 133154) | Tropical peat soil microbial communities from peatlands in Department of Meta, Colombia - 0116_SJ02_MP02_20_MG | ecosystem: Environmental > Terrestrial > Soil > Wetlands > Peat | place...
GCGCCCCCCTACGCCGCCTGCCCTTCGGCGGGAGCGGGGCGCGCCGGTGACCGGGTGATCAGCCATTGCTGGCCGATCTGGAGGATGTTGTTCACCAGCCAGTACAGCACCAGCCCCGAGGGGAAGCTCCAGAACATGAAGGTGAACAGGATCGGCATCATCCAAAGCATCATCTGCGCCTGGCGGGGATCTCCAGCCGGCGGCGACATCTTCTGCTGCACCCACATGCTCACGCCCATGAGCAGGCCCAGGATGTTGCCCACGTTTCGCGTAGCCCCGTACAGATCCACAGTGAACAGCGAGTCTGGCTGGGTGAGATCATGGATCCACAGGAAGTGTGCCTGCCACATCTCGACAGAGTTCGACAGGGCGTTGTACAGGGCGATAAAGATGGGGATCTGCACCACCATGGGCAAGCAACCGCCCATGGGATTCACCCCGTGCTTCCTGTATAGGGCCATCGTCTCTTCTTGCTTCTTCTGGGGGTTGTTCTTGTACCGCTCCTGGATCGCCTGCACCTTGGGCTGGATTCCCTGCATGGCCTTCATGGATTTCAGGCTCTTGACGGTCAGGGGATGAAAGGCGATCTTCTGGAGCACTGTCACCAGGATAATGGCAATCCCGTAATTGCCTGTAAAGCGGTAGAGGAACTTCAACAGCCAAAGGGCGGCGGTTACCAGGTAGATCCTGTCGAACATGCCCAGGTCGACAAGCTGGTCAAGGTCGTGCCCCATTTCCTTGAGCACATCGAGGTCCTTGGGTCCGGCGAACACCAAGGCCCTGACGTCCATCCGGCCGCCCGGGGGCAGGACCTGCTTGGCCGCCACCAACCCCACGAGCGGCTGGCCGTCGGCGGCTTTCCTCACGAAGGCCTGAAGGCCCTTCTCCCCGGGGATGAGCGCGGCTGCAAAGTATGTATCCTGCAGGGCCGCCCAGGAGGGGTTGCCCGGCTCTATCTTCTCTCCGTTCATCTTGGCGACGTCTTCGTGGATCCGTTTCCCGTCCAGCCATAGGGTCGGCGCCTGCAGCGTGCTGTGCTTCTTGTCCAGGCTGTTTCGCAGGCCCGGCCCCCAGGCCAGCCGAGGCTCCGCCGACACCCCCCCGCCCGAGAGATTCCGGACGGTCGAATCCACACTCACCTCGTAGCGATCCGCGCGGAAGGTCAGTTTCTTCTGGATCTCAACTCCTGAGGCCGAGACCTGAGTGAACGTCACCGCCCCGGTCTCATCGCGGCCCATCAAATCGAGCCGCTGGCGGTCCGCCTGGTAGACCGCCTGGGCCTGTTCCTCGTCCGCCCACGCGGACAGCGGTCCGGGCGAGGCCCCGGAATCTTTCGCAGCGACCAGATCCACGGGGGCCCCGTTGCCCACATGGTACTTCTTCAATTGCCAACTCGTGACGCGCGCGCCGGCGGTCGAGAGCGTCACCTGCATGAGCGGCGTCTCTACGACGATGTCTCGCGCCGGAAGGGCTAACTGCGCCGTGGGCATGTATCCCTTCGGCTTGGGGGACGCCTTCGCCGGAGCGGCAGCCGGTGTATGCGCGGCCGGCGGTGCAACCGGTTGGGCGGGGGCCGTGGTCGTGGGGCGGGCGGGCTCCTGCGGCGTGGGCTCGACGCGCGAGAGGTACCACTGGTAGCCCACCAGGATCAGGATGACCAACGCGGTCGCTAGAATTGCGTTTCGTTCCATTCGCACTCCGGGGGGTGGCCTGAAAGTTTACGGGACCGGGTCGAAGCCGCCCGGATGATAGGGGTGACAGCGCAGCAGGCGACACGCCGTCAGCCCCAAACCTCGGATGAGGCCGTGGCGCTTCAAGGCCTGCAGGGCATAGTCCGAGCAGTTCGGGTAAAAGCGGCACGCCATCGGGAGGGCCGGCCGCACCCACCGTTGATACCCTCGGATGAGGGCCACAATGGCGCTGCCGAGTCTACCCACGGGGGCCCTGTTCCGCCTGGCGGCGCGCCAGCGCATTCGAGAGGCGGGTCAGGAGCTCTACCAGGGTAGCGCGTACCTGCCGGCGCGGCTGGCGGCTCACATCGCTACGCGCGAGAAGCAACAGGCTCAGCCGCGCGGACCGACCAACGCCGTCCGTGAAGACCTCTCGCGCGATCCGGCGGATGCGGCTACGCGTCGCGGCCCCGCCTGCGGTCCGTCCCAGCGCCACGATGAGGCGGCCGCCGCCCTGCGGCGCTGTATCCCCGCATGCGGTCCACGGACCTGCGCTTACCCGGATCCCGCGTCCCCGCAGACGTCCTGCCGGCGTTTCGGCCGCCCGCCTGCATGTCATCTTGTCAACCTAGAGCGCGAGCCGGTGTCGGCCCTTGGCGCGGCGTCGCTTCAAGACCTTGCGGCCGTCCGCCGTGCTCATTCGCTTGAGGAACCCGTGGCTGCTCTTGCGCTTGCTGCGGTTGGGCTGATATGTCCGTTTCATGAATCCTCCGTGGACAGGGACAAGCGGAGATAATATTGCCCATAGCTTTGATCTGTCAAGCTTCCCGTCTCGCGCCGTCTGTAGTAAACAGACATGGGTGACACCTCCGGGCTCGTGGTGCAGATCAAGAGTGGTCATCGAGGAAGGAGGCCACCCATATCTCTTTACAACATACCCAACAGTTTCAGGCGGCTTGACAGGAGCCTTGCGACTTAAATCGAATCCCGGCCCGACACCTCTTCGGCTCTACGGCGCCTGCTGCCGGGAATTTTCGACCCTGCGCCCATCTAGCTGGTGTCGCATGGCCGTCCTGCCGTAACTGGTTTCTCCCTGCTGCTACAGAACTGCTCGCCGGTTCGGAGTTTCTCCCGCCCCCAGTTGCGGACAAGAATCATTACAACATGTTGATTTACAAAGGAAAAATCACTTATCCACATGTGTGGAAAAGCCTGTGTGTAACTCCCGTTTCTTTCGCCAAGCCGCCAAGCAAATCCGTAAAGTTACACGGGATACTGGAAGGCGTTCGGTATCGTAAATTCGTAACCTTTCGTTGACATTTTTGACAACGCTTTGGTAAAATTTGGGGTTAATCCGGAAAGTTGGCGCTTCTTTTCCACAACAGGAAGGCGTCGCAACCCTAGTGAGTCCGATGCTGAAAGATCAGACTCTTTTTTCCACACGCGGCTTGTCTCGCGGGGCCCAGAGAATTCCTCTCACTGGTCGGTTATCCACGTATCCGTCGGCCTACAATTACTACTCTGATTCTTTCTATATTCCTCCTCGGAGTTACTATTATGCGTTGATGAATTGCAGTTTCCTCCCTCGTACCTTCCGCATTCCCGGCATTGACGGGACGTGTACGCGAACACGAGAAAGGAAGGCACATGCATATCCGTGTTGAGCGGGATGCCTTCGTAGACGCGCTGGGACCCGTGCAGGGGGTGGTCGAGGCCAAGAAGACGCTTCCCATTCTCTCACACCTGCTGTTGGAAGCAACCCCTGATAGTGTCTGGCTGTTCGGAACGGACCTCGACGTAGGCGTTCGCAGGGGGCTCGCAGCTGAAGTGTTGAAGCCTGGAGCAGTGGCGCTCTCGGCGAAGAAACTGTATGAGATCGCGCGGGAGTTACCGCAGGCGCCCGTCGAGCTGCAGGCGGATGCAGACTTGCAGGTGGCCATCCGGTGTCAGCGATCCAGTTTTCGGATGAAAGGACTCCCGCGGGATGAGTTTCCATCCTTGCCGGAACTCAGGGGCGATGGCGATATTGCCCTGGAGACGAAGCTCTTCCGGGACATGCTGCGCAAGACGTTGTTCGCTGTCTCCTCTGATCAGACGCGCTACGCGCTCACGGGGGTCCTCGTGCAGGTCTTGACCAGCGAGATTCGGATGGTCGCAACAGACGGACACCGGCTGGCTTTGGTGCGCGTTCCACGCCCGGCGGGGAAGGGCGCTGGAACGCTTGAGGCTCTCGTCCCCAAGAAGGCTATGGTGGAAGCGGCGAAGATCACTCGGGAAGATGGAAGCGATGTCCACATGTGGGTCGCCGACAACCAGCTGATCCTGCAGCAGGAGGCCAGCACCCTGGTGGCCCGCCTCATTGACGGCCAGTTTCCTAACTATGATCAGGTGATCCCTGCGCCCGGCCCGAACACGATCCTCATCGGGGCGGAGGCCCTCGAGGGGGCTTTGCGGCGAACCTCGGCCATCATGGGGGAGCGCACCACGGCCACGGAATTCGAGTTTCGTCAGGGTCGTATCGTGGTCTCATGTGTGAACATGGATCTCGGCGAGGCGCACGAGGAGATTGAGGCGTCCTATCAGGGGGATGGATTCAAGGCCGGGTTCAATGCGCGGTACATCTTGGAGTTTCTCGCGGCCATCGACAGCGCGGAAGTCTCTCTGAATCTTGCCGACCCTCTGAGCCCCGCACTGTTCCGGCCCGCCGGAGACGATGCGTATGGGTGTGTGATCATGCCCATGCGGATCTAGCGGGTCGGCGAGGGGCAGGGCCGTCCGAGAAATCGAGACGCCGGTTCGGCCGCGTCGGGAGAACAGCCGAACGGAACCCACACGACAGACGAGGTCAATGGGGACGCGCCCCGTGAGACCCTCCGCCCCTTGCGCCCGGGCGGGATGGACGTCCCGCCCCGGATAGGAGGCGGAGGGTTTCTTGTGTGGCGAAACACGCGGCGGTAACGAGCGGGCGTAGGGAAGCGCGGAGCGGCCGTCGGGCCCCCCGCGGCATGCGAGGTGATATGGCCAGGACGAATAGCAGCGACGAGAGCAGCGCCGGCGCCTACGGGGTTGACCAGATCAAGGTCTTGGAGGGTCTGGAGGCCGTCCGCAAGCGGCCCGCCATGTACATCGGCGGCACTGGGCCCGAGGGGCTGCACCATCTCGTCTTCGAGGTGCTCGATAACAGCGTGGACGAGGCCCTGGCTGGCGCCTGCGACCGGATCGAGGTGATTGTCCACATGGACAATAGCGTCACCGTCTCGGACAACGGGCGCGGCATCCCGGTAGACGTCCACGAGCAGACCGGCCGGCCGGGCCTGGAAGTCGTCATGACGACGCTCCATGCCGGTGGGAAGTTCGGGGGGTCGGCTTACAAGGTGTCGGGTGGCCTGCACGGCGTCGGGGTCTCGGTGGTGAACGCCTTGTCGGAGTGGCTGGAGGTCGAAATCTGGATCGGCGGCAAGAAGTGCCTCCAGCGCTACGAGCGGGGGAAGCCGACGGGCGACGTGGAGGAGGTCGGCAAGGCCAGGCGGACCGGCACCCGGGTGACCTTCCTGCCGGACGCCGAGATCTTCGAGGACCGGACATTCAGCCTGGACACGCTAAGCAACCGCCTGCGGGAGATGGCCTTCCTCAACAGGGGCCTGCGGATCATCCTCTCGGATGAGCGCGCGGACCGGACCGAGGAGTTCTACTACACGGGCGGCATCAAGCAGTTCGTCGAGCTGCTCAATGAGAACAAGACGACGCTGCACCCGCGGCCCATCTACATCGAGGCACAGCGCGACGACACGATCATCGAGATCGCGCTGCAGTACAACGACGGCTACGCCGAGACGGTCTTCTCTTTCGCCAACAACATCAACACGCAGGACGGCGGGACCCACGTCATCGGCTTCCGGTCTGGCCTCACCCGGACCATCAACAGCTATGCCTCCGGCCGAAACCTGCTCAAGGATCTCAAGACCAGCCTCAGCGGCGAGGACGTGCGCGAGGGGCTCACGGCCGTCATCAGCGTGAAGCTGCCCAACCCGCAATTTGAGGGACAGACGAAAGGGCGGTTGAACAATCCCGACATCAAGGGCCTGGTAGAGACCGTCGTCAACGAGAAGCTGGGCGAGCACCTGGAGGAGAACCCGGGGGTCGGCCGCCGGATCGTGGAGAAAGCGGCCGAGGCGGCCCGCGCGCGGGACGCGGCCCGCAAGGCCAAAGAATTGGTGCGTCGCAAGGGCGCCTTGGACGGCGACGATCTGCCGGGCAAACTGGCGGACTGCTCCGAGAAGGACCCGGTCCTCTGCGAGCTGTTTATCGTGGAGGGTGATTCGGCCGGCGGCTCGGCCAAGCAGGGGCGGGACCGTCGGTTCCAGGCGATTTTGCCGCTGCGGGGGAAAATCCTGAACACGGAGCGCGCGCGGGCCGACAAGATGCTCTCGTCGCAGGAGATCCGGGTGCTCATCTCGGCGCTGGGCTGCGGCATCGAGAGCGAGTTCGACCTCGCCAGGCTCCGCTACCACCGGATCATCATCATGACCGACGCCGACGTGGACGGCGAGCACATCCGCACACTGCTCCTGACCTTCTTTTTCCGGCACCTGCGCCGGATCGTGGACGAGGGGCACCTTTTCATCGCGCAACCGCCCCTGTACAAGGTGAAGCGGGGCAAGGCCGAGCGCTACCTGCGGGACGACCGGGGCATGGAGGACTTCTTGCTGGAGGTGGGCGCGGAGTCTCTCTCCGTGGAGGCGGCCAGCAACGGGAGCGCGTGGACCGGCCAGCGACTCACCGGGGTCCTCAAGAAGGTCGTGGCGTGGCAGCACTGCCTGCGGGCGCTGGACAAGCGGGGCCGGAACTCGCACGTCGTAGCCGCCTTGGCGCAGCTGGGTGGCGTGCCGCGGGGCAGCCTGAAGGACGAGGTGAAAGCCCAGCGCCTGCTGGAGCGCCTGCTGGCCCGGCTGCGCGAACAGGCCGAGCGCCTGGGCGCGCCCGAGGGCAGCGTCGAGTGGGACGAGGAGCAGGAGACGTACCGGCTCGTCGTCTCCCTGGGGCAAGCCATCCGGCAGGAGCGTAGCGGTTGCATAGTCACGCCGGCCCTCCTGGCATCGGCCGAGTACCGCGAGCTGGAGGCAAGCGCGGCGGCCCTGAAGGGTCTGGGAAACCCCCCCTTCACGCTGCGAACGGAGTCGGAGACCATCCAGGCCGACAGTTGGACCGGGCTCTACCAGCAGGTCATGGCTCTGGCCAAGAAGGGCCTAACGATCCAGCGATACAAGGGCCTGGGCGAGATGAACGCGGAGCAGCTCTGGGAGACCACCATGAATCCTGACACCCGGAGGCTGTACAAGGTTCAGGTTCAGGACGCCTTGGCGGCAGAGCAGATCTTCACGACCCTCATGGGCGACCAGGTGGAACCGCGCCGCCAGTTCATCGAGACCCACGCCCTGGAAGTGAGCAACCTGGACATCTAGCGGGGACCCTCCCGCGCGCGAGAAAGGAGCGGGCCCACCGTGCCCGACCAGAACGACAGCATCGCCCAGCAGCGGATCGGCGAGGTGCACCCGACGGACATCCACGAGGAGATGCGGCGGTCCTACCTCGACTACGCGATGAGCGTCATCATCGGGCGGGCGCTGCCGGACGTGCGCGACGGCCTGAAGCCGGTGCACCGGCGCGTGCTGTATGCCATGCACGAGATGGGGCTCCACTTCAACCGGCCCTACCGCAAGTCAGCCCGCGTGGTGGGCGACGTCCTGGGCAAGTACCATCCCCACGGGGACGCGGCGGTCTACGACACCATCGTTAGGCTGGTGCAGGACTTCTCCATGCGGTATCCCCTGATCGATGGCCAGGGGAACTTCGGCTCTGTGGACGGGGACGCGCCCGCAGCCATGCGGTACACCGAGGTGCGGCTGTCCCGCTTGGCGCAGGAGATGCTGCGAGACATCGAGAAAGAGACCGTGGACTTCGTCTCCAACTACGACGAGTCCACGCAGGAGCCGGCGCTCCTCCCGACCGTCCTGCCGAACCTCCTCGTGAACGGCTCTTCGGGCATTGCCGTGGGGATGGCCACCAACATCCCGCCCCACAATTTGGGCGAGGTGGTGGACGCGATCATCCTGCAGCTGGAGAGCCCGGAAGTCACCCTGGAGCAGTTGATGCAGGCCCTGCCCGGCCCCGACTTCCCCACGGCCGGCTACATCCACGGCCGCCAGGGCATCCTGGATGCCTACCGGACGGGTCGTGGCCTCATCCAGATGCGGGCCAAGGCGGTCGTGGAGAAGGCGCGGGGCAGCCGCGAGAACATCATCGTCACCGAACTGCCCTACCAGGTGAACAAGGCCAAGCTGGTGGAGCGCATTGCCGAGCTGATCCGCGAGAAGAAGATCGACGGGGTGGCGGACCTCCGGGACGAGTCGGACCGAGAGGGCATGCGGATCGTCCTAGAGCTGAAGAAGGATGAGCCGGCCCCGCCCATCCTGAACTCGCTCTACAAGCACACAGCCATGCAGTCCACCTTCGGCGTGATCATGCTGGCCTTGGTGGACAACCAGCCCAGGGTTCTCACCCTCAAGGAGACGATCGGGCACTTCATCGAGCACCGGAAGATCGTAGTCATCCGGCGCACGCGGTATGACCTCCGCAAGGCGGAGGAGCGGGCCCACATCCTGGAGGGCTACCGGATCGCCCTGGACCACCTGGACGCGGTGATCCAGCTTATCCGGCGGTCTCGGTCCGTGGATGAGGCCCGGACCGGCCTCATGGGGCAGTTCGGTATGAGCGAGAGCCAGGCACAGGCGGTCCTGGACCTGCGCCTCCAGCGCCTGACCCAACTGGAGCGACAGAAGATCCAGGACGAGTACCAGGAGACGATCCAGCTCATCGCGAAGCTCCAGGCCATCCTGGGGAACGAGGCCCTGGTGCGAGAGATCATCCGCGAGGAGCTGACGGCGTTGAAGGAACAATACGGCGACCCGCGCCGGACCGAGATCCTGGAGGAGACGGCCGAGATCTCCTTCGAGGACATGGTGGCCGACGAGGAGATGGTGGTGACCATCTCCCACGGGGGCTACATCAAACGCAGCCCCCTCACGGTGTACCGGGCGCAGCGGCGCGGGGGCAAGGGCATGACGGGGATGGCGACCAAGGAAGAGGATTATGTCGAGTACCTCTTCGTGGCCTCTACCCACAGCTACATCTTGCTGTTCACGAACCTCGGGCGGGTGCACTGGCTGAAAGTCCACGAGGTGCCGCAACTGGGCCGGGCCGCCAAGGGCAAGGCCCTGGTGAACTTCCTGCAGGTGCAGCCCGGCGAGACGGTCACCGCCATGATCCCGATCCGCCAGTTCGAGGTGGACAAGCACCTCTTGATGGCGACCCGCCGCGGCGTGGTCAAGAAGACGGAGCTCTCTGCCTACGCCAACCCCCGCGCGGGAGGGATCATCGGCCTCACCCTGGACGAGGGGGATGAGTTGATCGCCGTCCGCCTGACCAGCGGGCGGGACGAAGTCTTCCTGGCGACGCGGCAGGGGATGGCCATCCGCTTCGAGGAGGGGGAGGCGCGGCCCATCGGCCGGACGGGCCGGGGCGTGATCGGCATCGATCTCGAGGAGGGGGACGAGGTCGTGGCGGCGGAAGTGGTCCGGCCCGGGACCACCATCCTGACGGTGAACGAGCGAGGCTACGGCAAGCGCACCGAGCTGGAGGAGTACCGCCTCCAGGGGCGCGGCGGCAAGGGCATCATCAACGTGCGAGTGACGGAGAAGAACGGCCCCGTGGTTGGTGCCCTGCAGGTGCAGGAGCAGGACCAGGTGATGATGATCTCCCAGGAGGGGAAGGTGAACCGGATGCCCGTCCGCGAGATCAGCGTCATCGGCCGGGCGACCCAAGGGGTCCGCCTCCAGGGGCTGGAGCCCAACGACCGTGTGGCGGCCGTCACCAGCCTGGTGGCCGAGGAGACGGAAGGCGAGGCCGGCGGCGAGGGCCCGGAGGGGGGCGGGGCCGACGCGTAAGGCGAAGCGAGGCCGAAGGTGCTGGACGCCAAGTTTGTGCGCGACAACTTCGAGACGGTCCGTGCGGCCCTGGGCAGGCGCGGACTGACCGTCGACCTGCAGGACTTCCTGGCGGCCGATGCCATGCGCCGGCGGCTGCTCACCGACGGCGAGCAGCTCAAGCACCGGCGCAACACGCTTTCGGAAGAAGTGGGTCGGCGAAAGCGGCAGGGCGAGGATGCCACCGCACTCCTCGCCGAGACGAAAGAGCTGGGCGATCGGATCAAGAGGCTGGACGAGGAGGTGCGGGCCTGCGAGGAGCGGATCGAGGCCACCCTCATGAGCGTACCCAATCTGCCCCACGAGTCGGTTCCGGTCGGGCAGGACAGCAACGACAACGTCGAGGTCCGGCGGTGGGGGGAGCCCCGACGGTTCGACTTTGCGCCCAAGCCCCACTGGGAGATTGGCGAGGCCCTGGGCCTGCTGGACTTCGAGCGCGCCGCGCGCATGGCCCAGGCCCGCTTTGCCGTCCTGACCGGCCTGGGCGCCCGGCTCGAGCGCGCCCTCATCAACTTCATGTTGGACCTGCACACTAGGGAGCACGGGTACACCGAGGTGTGCCCGCCGATCCTGGTGAATGCGGCGGCCATGACCGGAACGGGCCAGCTCCCCAAGTTCGCCGAGGAGTCCTTCAAAACCAAGGACGAGTCCCTCTACATGATTCCAACGGCGGAGGTCCCGGTCACGAACCTCCACCGCGAGGAGGTCCTGTCGCCCGGGACCCTGCCGCTTTCCTACGTGGCGTTCACGCCCTGCTTTCGGCGCGAGGCGGGCTCCTACGGCAAGGATACCCGGGGCCTCATTCGGCAGCATCAGTTCAACAAGGTGGAACTGGTGAAATTCACCGAAGCCGGCCGATCCTACGAGGCGTTGGAGCAGATGACCCGAGATGCCGAAGCAGTGCTGCAGCGCCTCGGCCTCCCGCACCGGGTCGTGACCCTCTGCACCGGAGACCTAGGCTTTGCCGCGGCCAAGACGTACGACATCGAGGTCTGGCTGCCCAGCCAGTCC
>Ga0187770_10002262_pt1 | contig 10719 bp, 13 predicted proteins | sample 0116_SJ02_MP02_2_FD_133154 | JGI IMG/M metagenome (GOLD analysis project Ga0187770, IMG submission 133154) | Tropical peat soil microbial communities from peatlands in Department of Meta, Colombia - 0116_SJ02_MP02_20_MG | ecosystem: Environmental > Terrestrial > Soil > Wetlands > Peat | place...
CGAAGAGAACGAGCGCGTGATCAAAGAAGGCGGCAGGCCCGCTACCGGACGCCCGCTGCTTTTGGGCATCACCAAGGCGTCGCTCGCGACCGACTCGTTCATCTCGGCGGCGTCGTTCCAGGAGACCACGCGCGTGCTCACCGAGGCCTCGATCAACGGCCGGGTCGATTACCTGCGCGGTCTCAAGGAGAACGTGATCGTCGGCCGCCTCATCCCTGCTGGAACCGGCATGGAGTACTACCGCAACGTGCGCCTCTCGCCCGAGATGGAAGAGGCCGCGGCCAAGGTACAAGCGGAAGTCTCGGCGGCCTACGAAGAAGCCGAACGCGCTCTCGAGATGATGCGCCACGAGGGTGAGACCGAGGAACTGGCAGCGGAGTAAGCCAAACTACGGTGAATTTCGGGGGCGAATCAGTTCGCCCCCGAACCTCTTTTTGGCTAGTCACCGACGTTTCTAACTCATGCACGCAAATCCCAAGCTCATGCTGACCGAGGAACCTGGCCCGCTTCCTTCATTGCAACCAGCGCCTTCCGGCCCTAAGCTAGGGCCAGCCATGCTCCGTTTTCTGCGCCTATTGCGGCTGGCCTTCTGGCGTGCTTTCCAGCACGACGCCTTTTCTATTGCCAAAGCTTCCGCCTATTCCTCCATTCTGACTTTCTTCCCGGCGCTGCTGGTGGTGGGCTCGGTGCTGGCAACCTGGCGCAAAGGCGCTCCTTACCTCCGGGAGATCTCTTACGCCCTGTCCCGCATCCTACCCGCTGGAAGCAACGCAGCCATGAATTTCTTGCGAGGCGCGGCACAACGTCCGGTAGGCTTGCTCATCACGGCTTCCCTGCTGACCCTGTGGACCGCCTCCGGCGTGATGATTTCGTGGATGGAGGGCTTCCGCCGCTGTTACGAGTTGCCAAAAATCTGGGGACTGGTTCAGGAGCGGCTGATCTCATTCCTGCTCGTGATCTTCGCGCTCCTCCCCATGACCTTCGCCACTTTGCTTGTGGCCTTCGGCAGCAAAATTGAAACTGACATTCTTTTCTATACTGCGCGCGAATTCAGCCCATACATTCTGCTGATGTGGACCGCCATCCGCTGGCTGATTGCCACTCTGACCAGCATCGCGGTGATTGCGCTCATCTACCACAACGCGGTTCCGCGCACACAGCCTTGGCACAGCGTAATCCCGGGCGCGACGCTCGCCACGGGTCTGTGGTTTTCTGCGACTTTGCTCTTCGGATGGTATCTTCGCCACTACGCCGATTACAGCCTCATTTACGGATCGCTCGGCGCCGCCATCGCCCTGCTAGTCTGGATGTACATGGTTTCGCTCGTTATCCTCGTGGGCGCAGAGTTCAACGCCATGCTGTTCCCACGGGCCATGCTGGGAAGAGAATTGACTGCGATCAGCAGCCCGAGGGGCTGAGGAAGGTTGGCCGTCCTGAAGCGTGTCTATGCCGGAATGCACCCACATGGGTCTCGAAGGATACCTTGCCCAGATGAGAGCACGGGCTCTCGATGATCAAAGGGTTCTATAAGTTCGGAACCGATGGGAAGGTCTAAAGCAGAAATTGTTAGGGAACTCTCCGTGCACCAAACGTCCATCACATCGTCGATAGCCGGCAGAATTCCCTCCACCCGCCGCGCCAAGATTATCTGCACCATCGGCCCGGCCTGCCACTCCGAGGCTGCGATGCGCGATCTGCTTCGCCTCGGCATGGACGTCGCCCGCCTCAACTTTTCCCATGGCTCGCACGAAGATCACGCCCGCAACATCGAGCGGCTGCGCAAAGCCGCCGAAAAAGAAGACCGCACCGTCTGTATCCTGCAGGATTTGCAAGGCCCCAAGATCCGCACTGGACGTCTGGAGCGGCACGAACCCGTGCTGCTCGAAACCGGCTCAACCGTGATCATCACACCGAGCGACATCGCGGGAACTCCCACGCACATTTCCACGACCTTCCCTGATCTCGCCCGCGAAGTCACTGCCGGCGCGCGTATTCTTCTGCGCGATGGTCTCATCGAATTGCGGGTGTGCACTGTGCGCGGCAAAGATGTTGTCTGCGACGTTCTGAATGGCGGAACTTTAGGTGAGCATCAGGGCATCAACCTGCCGGGCACGGCTTTGTCGATTCCCGCCATGACCGAAAAAGATCGCAAGGACCTTGAGTTCGGCCTTAAACACGGCGTGGACGCGGTTGCGCTCTCTTTCGTGCGCTCGGCCGCGGACGTGAACATGGTCAAGCAAATCGTTCTTGGCCACGGCAGTGACACTCCCTTGATTGCCAAACTGGAGAAGCCGCAGGCCATTGACCACCTGGAAGAAATCCTCGAAGCTTCCGATGGCGTCATGGTTGCACGCGGGGATCTGGGCGTCGAGATGGCTCCGGAAAAAGTCCCGGTCATTCAAAAGCATGTGATTCGCCGTGCCGCCGTGTGGCGCAAGCCAGTGATCACGGCCACGCAAATGCTCGAATCGATGATCGAAAACCCGCGCCCCACGCGTGCCGAAGCCAGCGACGTGGCCAACGCCATTTTCGACGGCACCGACTCAGTCATGCTTTCGGCGGAAACTGCCAGCGGCCGCTATCCGCGCCAGGCGGTCGCCATAATGTCGCGCATCGTGATCGAAGCCGAAAGCAACATGGGCGAGTTCACGCAGCGCCGCCGGCGCGACCGGCACGGCCTTTCGGTTGCCGAAACCATTTGCGAATCGATCGCGCACGCCGCTGAAGACCTGCCCATGGGTGCCATCGCCGTTTTCACTGAGACTGGCAACACCGCGCGCATGATTTCCAAATACCGGCCCCAAGCGGCCATCTACGCCTTTACTCACAACCCCACCGTAGCCCAGCGCACCAACCTCTATTGGGGCGTACATCCGATGAAGTGCGCCCAGGCGCTATCGGCCGAGCACATGGTTCATGTGGCCGAACAGGAACTGCTAAGCCGCAGCCTGCTCAAGCCGGGAGACGTGCTGGGAGTAGTCGCGGGCACGCGACAAAGTTCCGGTTCCACCAACTTCATGCGTTTGCATCTGGTCACCTCGGCCGAGGCCGGCGCGGCCGGGCATCCGAGACGCAAGCGCACGGCCGCGCGCTAGAAGCTATAATCGCGGAGTATGTCTCAGGAATTCCTATCCGTCGCGATTTGGCAGCCGCAACCCGGCATGGAGGCCGCTGCGCTCGCGACCATCCGCGAACTGAACGGGCTCGTGGCCAGCAAAGGCTATGGCCGCGATCTGCTTTACCGCGACGGCGATTCTCGTTACGTGTTGCTTCGGTACTGGAACTCCGATCAGGCCCGCAGCGCAGCGCTGGAAGATCCCGAACTGCTTCGCTGCTGGGCAAGGCTGGGTAACGAGATTCAGATCCTTAAGGTTTATGAGAAGCTGGAAGAAGTCGGGGTATAGAAACATGCGGGGATAGCCGCCTCGGCTGTCCAGCCGAGCGCAGCGAGGCGTTCTGATGACAGCCTGCTAAGGATCAAGAGCCAACCATCTTGCCATGCCCAGCGACTCCAGCCCGCAGGTCTTTACCGATGTCACGGTGGACCCCTTCGTGCGTGGACTCTTGCACCGCCCTGCCAAGCCCAACGGCAACGGACTTGTCCTCACTCACGGCGCTGGATCAAACTGCCAGGCTCCTCTGCTGATTGCGCTGGCGGAGACTTTTTCCGACGCGGGCTTTGTCGTGCTGCGCTGCGATCTGCCGTATCGTCAGGATCGGCCGTACGGGCCTCCGGGGCCGGGCGACGCCAAGCGCGATCGCGCCGGACTGAAGAATGCGGTCGCAGCCATGAAGAATTTCGCCAGCGGCCGCGTCTTTCTCGGTGGCCACTCCTACGGTGGACGGCAAGCCAGCATGCTCTGCGCCGAGCTTGCTGAAAAAGCAGCGGCCAAAAACCCAGAACTGGTTGCGGGTTTGCTCTTGCTGTCCTATCCTCTGCATCCTGCCCGCAAGCCCGAACAGCTCCGCACCCAGCATTTTTTCCATCTGCAAACGCCAACGCTGTTTGTTCAAGGCACGCGTGATCCGCTTGCTTCGATCGCGGAAATTGAGAAGGCCTTAAAGCTGATTCCCGCGAAGACCATGCTTCTGCCCGTCGAGGGCGCCGGCCACGATCTGGGATTCAAAGGCAAGGCGGGCCGGGAAGCGTTGGCGGGAAAGGTGTCGGCGGAGTTTCAGGCATTCTTCCCCTAACTCCGGATCGAAGGTCGAAGCAGTCTTGATTTTAGCTTTCAATGGCCTGTCCTACTTCGAAGCGGGTGTCTGCGCGGCATGCAAATGCAACACTCGCGTGTCGCCGTCGGCAGAAAGAAAATCAAGGAACTGCACGTAATTACCTGTTGTGCGCGGAAAACGCAGTTCTGTGCCCGTCAGCCACACGTCCTGTTGGTTCGCGCTTACCGCATAAAAAATCACCCCAGGATAAGGTCCCGGGCTATTCAAGAACGGGCCGGCTGCGTTGGGAATCAACACGGTGCGAAATGGCAATTGACGCCCCCGTTGGTAGTACGGGCTAGGCTCGTTCAAAACGCCGGCCGGCAGCGCAGTTTCGCGATCAGGAAAACGGCCGTATTGTAAGCTGAACGACTCCAATTCTCTCGCCATATTTTGGATGTGGGAGGCGCTTTTTGTGTCATAGGGAACCATGTTGGGAATGGCCGCCATGGTCCACAGGCCCGCGATCACAGGAACAGCAAACAGTGCGCTCCAATAACCTCGCCTGCGAGCTGCATACAGGGCGCAAAGCAGCGAGACTACTCCAAGCGCCATGAAAATCATGCCGACAGTCAGGTAGGAATATCCCAGATACGCACATCGCTGGAGTTGGATCGCAATCCAGAGCTTGAGAAGCCAGCCTCCGTAAAGGAGCATCGGAAGGCAGAAAAGGCCGGAGAGAGTCGCAGCCAAAAAGGAAATAACTCCCCGTGCCACGGCTAGTTCACCCAGCCTGACTTCGATCCGCCGTTGCCCTTGCGCGGATCGTCATCCGGCGGAATGTAGTTTCCGTGCTCATCGAAATGTACGTCGCGGTCGTGCTTGCGCATGTACACTTCAAACTTCTTCGCCGCCCGCCGCCGCCTCCAGCGGTAATAGGAATTATTCAATCCGTACCACCACTCCGAAAGCGAGAAGCGGCCCGACATCCCGCGCGCGGGCGAAAACTTCACGTAGAGATATCCGAAGAGCAAACCACCAAGATGCGCCAGGTATGCGACCCCTCCTCTGTCGCCAATCGCAAATGCCACCGTCACGATGATCAGGATGAGCACGAAATACTTAGCCTTGATCAGGAACGGGAACGGAATCATCATGATTTCGTTCTCGCCAAAGACCATGCCAAATGCCATGAGAATGGCAAAAACGCCGCCGGACGCCCCGATGGTAACCGTATTCGGAGACGTGAGAATGTGGGCAAAGGAAAAAATAATCGTGGTGATTGCAGCCCCGATTACGCCGGCAAGAAATAATTCCAGAAACCGGCGCATGCCCCAGGAGCTTTCGAAGCTTGCGCCGAACATCCAAATCCCAAGCATGTTGCCAAACCAATGCCAGAACGCGAAGTGAATAAAGCTGTAGGTAACGATCTGCCAGACCATGAAGTGGAAGATCGTCATGCTGGGAACGAGCCCGAGATACAGCTCTACCCAGTCTTTGACCGAAGGCGAGCCGAAGGCCAGCAGCGCAAGAAACACCGCGGTGTTGATCCCCAGCAGCCAGATCACCGCCCGGGTAAAAGGTGGAAAGCTCAACGTCATCTCTCGACCGCGACTGCGCAAGGCAACACACTCCTTAGCGAAAGTTCTTCTTAGCAGTAGATACCCAAACTCAACGTTCCGGCAAGGGCACGATTGGCAGGCTGCGGTGCCCCTCGGCATCGACCGCTCTCACTGCAAAGATGACATTGTCTTTGGAAAGCTTAAGAGTCGAGCGAAGCGCATTGCCAACCTTTTGGACGTACTCCCATTCCGGGCTGCTGGTGGATCGCCAGAGAATCTCGTAGCCGGAAGCCAATCCTCCGGGTGAAGCATCCCAGGTCAGCGTTGAGTCGTTTTCCAGATCTTTGGTCAGCAGATGCACATTGGCTGGAGGCGCCGGCGCCGATGCCAGCGACGCCAGTGTCGCCGCATTCAGGCGCGCCACGTGGGCTGCGTAATCGAAGTCCACAAACTTGGGCAAATCGCCATATTCGATGCCGTTCTCCGTGCGTACGTTCTGGTGCTGGTGGTGGAAGTCCTCGCGAAACTCCGTGAAGCGCACTGCGGCAAATCCCTGCTGGTTGAACGAATAGTGGTCGCCGCCGCGCAGATAGCGGTCCAGCCGGAACACCAGCACGGGCTTCACCCCGGCGTTGTAAGCGCGGCCGACGTCGGCGATATAGCGCGCCAATTGCCGCGATCCGGAATCGTTCTCACCGCCCAAGCCGCGAATCCGCCGGATATCCTGCTCCGTGGCCGCAGCCGGCAATCCCTCGGAAAACACGCGCACCACAGAGTGATCCTGCTCCGCGCTCTTGTCCCCGCCCACGATGTCATTGTTCAGCACCGCCTCGATGTTCCAGCCCTGATCTTTGGCCATCTCCGCGAAATGATGGCTGCCGTTCAGACCCTGCTCTTCCCCTGCGACCGTCAGAAAAATGATCGTCGCCGGAAACTTCATCTTGCTCAAGACTCGCGCGCATTCCAGGCTGACGGCCGTCCCGCTGGCGTCGTCGTTTGCACCCGGAGCATCGTCCTTGGCGTTTAGATTATCGCTGTTGCGCGAATCGTAGTGCCCGGTCACCAGCACGATACGTCTCGCATTCTCCACGTCGGTTCCCTTCAAGACCGCATAAACATTGGTGATTTCCGTCGGCTGTGGAATCCGGTCAGCTGGCGCTTGCGTGAAGTCGTCGGTTTTTACCTCCAGGCAGCCGCCACAGTCTTTGCTGTAGCGTTCGAACTCTGACTTGATCCACTCTCGCGCCGCGCCAATTCCGCGTCCCGCTGCGATCGACGCCGGGTCTTGCACCGAGAGCGTCGAACGCGTTCCAAAGCTTGCCAGTTTCTCGATGTTCGCCCGCATGTGCTGCGGCGAAATCTGCTGCAATGCCAACGAAATCCGGCTGTCGATAGCCATGGGCTCGGCTGGAGTAGATTCCGGCCGGCTTTGCGCTTGGGCCGCATTACTGGCGACCAGCGCCAGCGCGACGGCCGCAGGCCACGGCCTTTTTTTAAGAAGAGAAATCATGTAGGCTCCGGCGTAAGAAATGTCAAGTCTAACGGCTGTTACTATGGACAAAAAATCTTCTCCCTTACAGCCCCCGCCCCTTGACCTTCGGCGGGGGAGAATCTAAATATTATCAAGGGCATCGAAGAAGACATCGAAAATGGCAGTCGAAAGGAAGCGGAGGAATCATGGTTCTTTGTCCTGAATGCGAAACCGATCTGGATGTGGAAGAGGAAGAGGTCGACGAGGGCGAGATCGTCTCTTGCCCCGAGTGTGGCACGGACTTCGAGGTCGTGACTACCAATCCGCTGGAATTGAAGGCGGTCGAGGAAGGCTACGTGGAAGACGACGAAGAAGTGGAGACCGAAGACGGTGACGACTCGTAGACTGCGGTACGCCGCTCTGCTTGTGCGCTTGTGTTTCCTCTACCTGCTTGTTTTCTTCTTCGCTGTCCTGGGCTCGCACGTCTCGCCGGCGGCGAATGCCTCTCCCGCATCCCAGAAACTGAAACCGACCGATCCATACGCCCTCATTTTTGGCACGGTCTGGGGACCGGACAATCGGCCCGTCTATGGCATCACGGTGAAGATTCGCCGCGCGGCCGACAAGAAGCCGAAGTGGGAGGTTTATTCTGATCATTCCGGTGAATTCGCCCAGCGCGTCCCCGCCGGCAAAGCCGACTATGTAGTGTGGGCTGATCTGAAGGGTGTGAAAACTAAAGACGGCCAACCATTGCATCTGGCGGAAGAGGTCCCGGTCCACGTAGAGTATGACGAGCGGGTGGATATTGGTTTGCACCTGACCCTGAAATAAATCGAAGAGATCGACCGAGGAGATTGAGTGGATCAGATCAAGTGGATCAGATTGTGGGCTGGGAGAAATAAGAATTGCGTCACTCGCAGTCCGGCTCCCAAGAATGCCGCCGTTGTCGCTGTAGCTCTGCTTCTCATGTTGTGCGTGGCGGCCCACGCCACTCCTGACAAGAAAGACAAACCCCAAGGCCGGCTGCTCTACGGCAAAGTGCTCGACCAGCAGGATAATCCAGTAGTGGGCGCAATCGTCTACCTTACTAACACTCGCACGCATGCCGTCAAGACCTACATCGTCGGGCAGGAGGGTACGTACCGTTTCCCTGGCCTCGGCACCGTGGATTACGAAGTCTACGCGCAGCACAACGGCCACAAGAGCGATACCAAGTCCGTCAGCCAGTTCGACGACCGCCCCCAGGTCTATATCGATCTCAAAATCGATGTCCGATGAAGCTGCTGCAGTAGGACGAAAAGACCGGCTTGCCGTGCAACTTTTGGCTGTCTCCGGGGTTCAATAGGTAAGGGATAGGTTTGTACGGGAGGAGACCTTGAAATCATTGACTTTTCTTCACAATAAAAATCGCTATGCCGCGGCCGCGGCGGCAATGTTCGCGACCTTCCTCTTGGTGGTTTCGGCGGCCGTCTCGGCCTGCGCCCAAAAGGGCGCTATGAGCCCTTACCAGGACGAAAAAGACGGCGTCAGCGTCGGCGGCAACTGGATGGAGTTTAAGTCGGAAGAGAAGATGACTGGGGCGAAGAAGATCCGCTTCGAGTTGCTGGCGAACAACTATCTGAAAGGAAGCACGGATTACAAGCCGCGCATCGAACTGGTCTGCACTGACGGCAAATACAAGTATGCCGACTTCGATCCCGGCGTTGGGCTGGGAAGGCCCGGCTACCCAGGCTATCCGGGGTATGCCGACTACTGGTACGCACCCTATCCATATCCATGGGGTTGGTATACGCCGAAGATGTGGGTGATGGTTCGCATCGACGGGAGCCATGACCACAAGGGCTGGAATTGGATGCGCGGCGGCATCCTTTCGATGGATAAGGGGACGGTTCGCGGCGTGATCGGAGCACAGGTGTTCAATGTGCAAGTCCGGACCAAGTCCGGTTACCAAATCGCTGAATTTTCGCCCGACGGCCTCGACCGGGACGAAGTGAAGCACGCGTGCGATTTGACCCCGCATAAGCCTTAACGGGCGGCGATCGGTCACAATTCTGAAGGGCTTCGTCCGCAGGCCCAGCCCTTTGTCTTTTCGCCTGACTCGTTCCTTCGCGCTGACCTTTAGTACCCTCGGACGCTGCCTCCTAAGTTACTTGCGTGCCTGCCCGGTCTGCTGTTTGACTGGAATCATTAGTACTGACTGGTCGAGGCCAAGGCGCGAGGTTCAATCGAGATGGATGCAAGCGTGATCGAAGGGGCGGCGTTCCTGCTGTTCGCGGTGGGAGTGTTGGTTTACGCAGTCATCCTTTACAACGAACTGGTGCGGCTACGCAACGACAACGACCGCGCGTGGGCCAACATTGACGTGCTGCTCAAGCAGCGTCACGACGAGATCCCCAACCTGGTGGAGACGGTGAAAGGCTACATGCAGCATGAGCAGCAGACGCTGGTGGCGGTGACGCAGGCGCGCGCGGCCTCAATGAATGCCGCCAGTATCGCACAGAAAGCGACGGCTGACTTGATGATGACGGGCGCGCTGCGCGGCCTGTTTGCCGTGGCCGAAAACTATCCGCAGCTCAAGGCCAACGAAAACTTTCTCAAGCTGCAAATGCGCATCAGCGAACTGGAAGAGCGCATCGCTGACCGGCGCGAGTTTTTCAACGACGACGTCAACACCTACAACACGCGCATCGGCCAGATCCCCGAGGTGTTTGTGGCCAGTTTCATGAGCCTGAAACCACGCGCCATGTTCCAGGTATCCGATGAGGACCGCAAGCTGGTGGAGGTAAAGTTCCAGGGTCAGAGCGCGGGAGCGTAGCCGGCGGTTTCGTTACCAGCTCGCGCTTATTCCTGATGGAAGATTGTTTGCTTGAACCTCAGATGTCGCCTTGCTTGCCGCGCGTGTAAACGTAGACCAGGGCGAAGGTTGTGCCTTTGCCGTTGTCCCCGGGCTCGATCGCAACGACGTGAGCGTTATCTTCGGTTCCGACTTTTAGTTCTCTGATCGGGCCCGTGTTGTCTCCTTCACATTTGAGTTCTTTGTGTTGCCTCTGGTTGTCGTCGAACTGAAAACCGCTGTCGTCATTCAGGCTGTGGCATTCGAGAACCTTGCCGTACCTCTTCAGCTTGTCCCGATAGTAGGCGATGATTTTATCGGGCGCGTCATCCGATTCGTATTTTGCTACCACCAGCTTTAGACCGAAGCTCTCGGTCAAGATTCCAAAATTAAGGGGATCATTATCCTTCTCATGTTTGGGGCGGGCTCCGGGATATAGGGGAAGGCCGGCCTTCTGGGCGGTAGCATCCTTGCCAACGTGCAAGTCGCCGATCGTGCTGCGGACATCGAAGTTATCGTCCTGAGTGCCGCCTGATTTTTGGGCCTGGGCGGCGCAGACGGGGATTGACACAGCGATGCCGAATGCTGCCACGAGGATCGGTCGAACAAAGTTCGGGCGAAACATGATTTCCTCCTTAAGGAGATCCCTCGCGGACTGAAGCCCGCATTGACTTTGCACTTTACGCGGCGCTGAAGCC